>Ga0181522_10001607_pt1 | contig 13609 bp, 15 predicted proteins | sample PEATcosm2014_Bin_27_FD_121103 | JGI IMG/M metagenome (GOLD analysis project Ga0181522, IMG submission 121103) | Peatland microbial communities from MTU Mesocosm Facility, Houghton, MI, USA - PEATcosm2014_Bin05_10_metaG | ecosystem: Environmental > Terrestrial > Soil > Wetlands > Peat | place... | reverse complement strand
GCAAGGTCGTCCAGGAAGCGGAGGACCCCGAGGCCAAGCGCGCCGAGCTGATCGAGAACTTCCGCAAGATCTTCGACGTCTACGTGGCGGCCGGCAACGACGTGATCGACGACGTCATCGATCCCCGCGAGACGCGGGAGACGATCTGCCGGGCCCTGGAGATGGCCGAGGGCAAGAAGATCGAGCGGCCATGGAAGCGGCAGGGGGTCGTGCCGGTATGAGTGCGTCGCGTGCTGCAAAACATGACGCGGGCGTCCTACTTTGCAGACGCCCGCTCGCAGGCCACGTCCACCACGAGCCTCTCCAGCTATTCAAGTCCATCCCGACGGAACCGAGCCATGTCACTTGACGACCCCGTAGTCATCACCTGCTCCATCTCCGGTGCCATCGCCAACCGCGAGCAGTGCCCGGCGATCCCCTACACGCCCGAGGAGTACGCCGCCGAGGCGCGGCGGATCGTGGATGAGGGGGGGGTGCACATCCACATCCACGCTCGCAAACCGGACGGGACCCCCTCCTATGAGATCGAGGACTTCCAGGCCATCAGCGAGGCCATCCGCGGCGAGGTCGGCGACGCGGCCATCGTCAACTTCTCGACCGGCACGATCGGCGTTCCCGTGGAGAAGCGCGTCGAATACCTGCGGGCCTGCAGGCCCGAGGTGGCGGCCCTGAACATGGGCTCCATGAACTACGCCAAGTACTCCCGCTCGCGCAAGCAGTTCGTCTTCAACATGGTCTTCGCAAACCCGTTCGGGGAGATCATCGAGCTGCTGGAGGCGATGAACGAGCTGGGCATCAAACCCGAGCACGAGTGCTTCGACATCGGCCATGTCGGCAGCCTCGAGCCGCTGATCGACATGGGCGTCCTGAAAACTCCTCTGCACGTGGACTGCGTGATGGGCGTCGTCGGCGGCATCCCCCCGACGGCTCGCAACCTGGCTGCCATGGTCGACAACATCCCCGAGGGCTCCCACTGGGGCGTCATCGGCATCTCCCGCGACCAGTGGATGCTGGTGGCCGCCGCGCTGACCCTGGGCGGCTCGATCCGTGTCGGCCTGGAGGACAACCTGTACCTGCCAGACGGACGCATGGCCACCTCCAACGGCGAGCTGATCGCCAAGGCCAGGCAGATGACCGAGGACATGGGCCGCCGGCCCGCGACGGTGCAGGAGGCCCGGGCGATGCTGAACATTCCCCAGCGCGTGGCGGGCGCGGCGTGATGAGGGGATTTAGAGGGAGCGGCGTTCGCGTGGTGCTCCCCCTGTGAGCCTTCCTCTGGAGGGCATCCGGGTCCTCGACCTGTCCCGCCTGCTGCCGGGCGGCTTCTGCTCGCTGCTGCTGGCGGACTTCGGTGCGGACGTGCTGAAGGTGGAGGACACGGGCATGGGCGACTACATCCGCTGGTCGCCGCCCTATTACGAGGGCGCTCATGACAGCGCCAAGTCGGCTCTCTTCCTGTCCCTGAACCGCAACAAGCGCTCGATCCGCCTGGACCTCAAGAGCGAGGGCGGCCGCGAGGCGCTGCTCGCCCTGGTCAGGGACCACGACGTCGTGCTCGAATCCTTCCGCCCCGGCGTGCTTGACCGTCTCGGCGTGGGCTACGAGCGGATGCGCGAGGTCAACCCGGGCATCGTCTTCTGCGCCATCTCCGGCTACGGCCAGACCGGCCCCAAGCGCGACGCCTCCGGGCACGACATGAACTACCTGGGCCTGATCGGGCTGCTGGGGCTGACGGGGGAGCGCGGCGGTGCGCCCGTGCAGGCGGCGGGGCAGATAGCCGATCTCGGCGGCGGCGCGCTGATGGCGGCCTTCGGGATCATGGCGGCCCTGCGGGAGCGCGACGGCGGCGGGGGGCGCCCCGGCTCTGGTGAGGGCCAGATGGTCGACGTGTCGATGTCCGACGGCGCCCTGTCCTGGCTTGCAATGGTCGCCGGCGCCTACTTCGCCGAAGGGCGGCCTCCGCACCGCGGCGAGCTGCCACTGGCGGGCTCGCTGATCTGCTACCGCCCCTACGAGTGCGCCGACGGCTGGGTCTCCTTGGGAGCCCTGGAGCCGAAGTTCTGGGCGGCCTGGTGCCGGGGGGTCGACCGCGAGGACCTCATCTCCGTCCAGTTCGAGCGTCCCGGCAGCGACGCCCACGCCCAGGTGAAGGAGATCTTCATCGCCCGCACCCGCGAGCAGTGGGAGGCCTTCGCCCGCGAGCACGACTGCTGCCTGGAGCCGATCCTGGAGCTGGACGAGGCCCTGGAGTCCGAGCTGGTCCGCGAGCGGGGGATGGTCGTCGAGCTGAGCCAGCCGGGCGTGGGCGAGCCGGTCCGCCAGCTGGGCCTGCCGGTCAAGCTGGGGCGCACCCCCGGCGAGCACGACAGGCTGCCCGGACCGGCGCTCGGCGAGCACACCGAGGAGGTGCTGGCGCAGGCCGGCTTCGCCCCCGAGCGGATCGTGGAGTTGATGGAGAGCGGGGCCGTTGCGGGCCCGGCCCAGTCCCAGCACGCCCCCAACATCAGGGCCTGAGTCGATGGCGGTGGCCGGCGAGAAGGCCCGCCCAGGCAGCCAAGGTGCCGAGGGCCTGCTGAAGATGAGCGAGCTGGCCGAGCGCTCGGGCGTCAGCCCCGGCACGATCCGCTACTACCTGCGCGAAGGGCTGCTGGGGGAGGGCGAGGACGTCGTGCGGACGAGCCGCAACATGGCCTACTACCCGCCCGGCTACGTCGAGCGGATCGCCCTCATCAAGCGCCTGCAGGAGGAGCGATTCATGCCGCTGCGGGTCATCCGGGGAGCCCTGCGCGAGGACCCCGAGCGCGTCCAGGCGCTGATCGAGCTGGAGGACCGGATCATCGAGCGGGCCCTTGAGGGAGCCCAGGACTCCAGCCGCGTCTCCCGCAAGCTCGCCAGCGAACGCTACGGCGTCCCCCGCAACGTGCTGGACCGCCTGGCCGAGATCGGGGTGCTGACGCCCAACCAGCGGGGCTATGACCGCGACGACATGAAGATCATCGAGGCGATCGCCTCCTTCCGGGCTGGCGGCTACGAGGAGGCCCTCGGCTTCACCGTCTACGACACGCTGCGCTACCGCTCGGCCCTGGAGCCGCTCGTCCGCGACGAGGTGCGGGCTCTGCTGGAGCGCCTGGCGGGGGAGGTCGACGTGGAGCGGGCCATGGAGATCGTCGCCGCCGGCGTCGAACCGCTGCGGGAGCTGATCGGGGCCATGCACTCCAAGCTGCTGCTGGCGGAGCTGCGCAAACAGAGGGGCTCGGCCGGCTGACGCGCCCCACCGCTGCAGGTATGCTCCCGTGATTGACTGACCAGTCAATCTATTTTCCGAGAGTCCCGGGGAGCCGCGGTCGGCTCGCCGGCGTGGGGGAGTGAATCTTGAAGGTCGCGGCGGTGCAGCTCAACTCTTCGGCCGATCGCAAGGCCAACCTCGCGACCGCCGAGCGCCACGTCCGTGCTGCGGCGGCGGACGGGGCGGAGCTGATCGTACTCCCCGAGAAGTGGACTGCGATGGGCTCCGAGGAGGATCTACGGGCGGCAGCCCAGCCACTGGACGGCCCGGCTGTCGGCTGGGCCCGACAGCTCGCCCGGGAGCTGGGCGTCGAACTGGTCGCAGGATCCTTCGTGGAGAGCGTCCCCGGGCAGGAGAAGCTGGCCAACACGAGCGTCCACGTCGACAGAGCCGGCGAGGTGCGGGCCGTCTACCGCAAGATCCACATGTTCGACGTGGAGGTCGCGGGTCACGTCTACGAGGAGTCGGCGATCGAGCAGCCGGGCGAGGAGATCGTGCTGTCCAGGACGGCCGGCGGCGTCGAGCTGGGGCTGACCGTCTGCTACGACCTGCGCTTCCCCGAGCTGTACCGCATCCTGGCCGTGAGGGGAGCGCGGATCGTGACGGTCCCGGCAGCCTTCACGCTGGCCACGACGCGCGATCACTGGGAAGTGCTGCTGCGAGCCAGGGCCATCGAGGACCAGGTCTTCGTGATCGCGGCCAACCAGATCGGCAGGCACCCGGCGGGACAGGAGTCCGGCGGGCGCTCCATGATCGTCGACCCGTGGGGGATCGTCCTGGCCCAGGCTCAGGATGAGCAGGGACATGTCGTGGCCGAGCTGGATCTCGATCGCCAGGCCTCCATCAGGGCGAGCCTGCCCTCGCTGGCAAACAGACAGCCGGGCGCCTACGTGTGGCCGCAGGAGCAGTTGGCGTGAGCACGGGTGAGGTGCGCAGCCCCCGCGGCAGGGCGGCCGACAAGCGCCGGCTGATCCTCGACGCGGCCATCCGCGTCTTCGCCCGCCAGGGCTTTCACGCCTGCAGGGTCTCCGACATCGCCGACGAGGCGGGCGTGGCCTACGGGCTCGTCTACCACTACTTCGGATCCAAGGACGAGGTTCTGGACACGCTGTTCCTGGAACGTTGGAACGTGATGCTGGAGGTGATCCGGGAGGTCGACGCCCGCGACATCCCGGCGCGGGAGAAGCTGCAGGAGATCGCCTCCTTCATCGTCGACAGCTACCGCCACGACCCCGACCTGATGAAGGTCATCATCGTCGAGGTGACGAGAGCCGCCAACAGCTTCGGCGACACCCACATCGGCAAGATCGGCGAGGCCTACGAGCTGATCGCGGGCATCATCGCCAAGGCCCAGGCCGAGGGCGCCTTCAAGCCTGAGATAGAAGCCCGCTTCGCGGCGATGTCCTTCTACGGGGCCATCGAGCAGCTGCTGACGGGCTGGATCTTCGGCCTGCTGCCCCAGGGCGCCGATGACTTCGAGCGGGCCAAGTGGCTGGTCGTGGAGACCGTCTGCGGCGGCCTGGAGACTCCCGGCGCGAGCACACCGGCGAACCCCTGACGCCTGATCCTCGGGCCCCGTTTCACGGAGCGACGGGTGCGGGCAATAGACTGGCGCGAGCATGGAGAACGAGATGGTCAAGAGGTTGATGTGGTCTGCCCTGCTGACGGCCTGCAGCGCGCTTGCGAGCATGCTGGCGGCGCGCATGGCCGCAGTCGTGTGGCGGCGCCTGTTCGACGAGGAGCCGCCTGAGTGAGCGAGCAGCCCGGCCCGGTGCCGCAGAACATCGCCACGGCCATAGCCGAGGTGTCCGAGCGGGCGACCGTCCTGGTGCGCGAGGAGATCGAGCTGGCCAAGGCCGAGGTGACGGAAAAGGCCACGAAGCTGGCAAAGGGCGCTGTCGTGGGCATAGCGGCAGGCGTCTTCTTCCTGATGGCCCTGGTCTTCGCCCTGGTCGGCTGCGCCTGGCTCCTCTACTACTTCCTGCCTGGCAACGACTTCACGTACTTCTGGGGCTTCTTCGCGATGGCCGTGATCCTCGTGCTGCTCGGTGTGCTTGCGGGCCTGCTGGCGGCCCGGGCCGTCAAACGGGGCTCGCCGCCGGTGCCCAGCATGGCCATCGCCGAGGCGCAGAAGATCCGCGATGCGGTGGCCTCGCCGGCCCCCGCTGCAGGAGCCCAGCAGGTGCCGCCCGTGCCGCCGGTTGCCGCCCCGAACGACGGAGGACAGACCTGATGGCCCAGCGCACCCCGGCTGAGATACGCAGCTCGATCGAGGCCAACAGGGCCGAGCTGGCAGTGTCGGTGGACAGGCTGCGCGGCGAGGTAGCCCGCATCACCGACTGGCGCGCCCAGGTCGAGCGCCACCGTGACGAGATCGTCGCGGGCGCGGCCGTGGTGGGACTGCTGATGGGCGTGCGCATGCTGCGCCGCCGTCGCCGCCGCTAGAGCCGGCCGTCCCGGAAGCACGAAGGCGGGGCATCGACTAGGTCATCCGGCCATGAGCCGGCACGGCCAGGGGTCTGACGTTAGAGTTCATGCGTCGTTCCCTGAAGTCCAATGAATGGGAGAGGATGTCTCAATGGAACGCGTTCGTGTGTTCTCAATGGCGGCTGCCGTAGCGGGTGTTCTGTTGCTGGCGCTCAGTGCAGGCGCTTCGGCGACGACGCCGTCCTGGTACGACTGCGCCAAAGCCGAACCGGCCAACAGCGGCAACTACAAAGACTCGAAATGCACCGAAGCAAGCGAACCCGGCAAAGGCAAATACGAAATTCTGCCGGGCGTCGGCAAAGGCAAAGCATTCAAAGGCGCCATGGGAAAGATGTTCTGGCACATGGTGGTGCCGGGCAAAGGCGACTTCAAGACCGAATGCGAAAGCGGCAAAGACGAAGGCACCGCGGCGACGCCCAACAGGGTGACCGGGGTGAAGATCACGCTGTCGAAGTGCAAAATCCTCGGCGGGCCCTGCAAAACGGAAGGCGGGAAACTCGAAACGATCACCACCGAAGCGCTCGAGGGCGAACTGGGCTGGCTGAGCCATGGAGGCCTCGTGGCAGGCCTGGCGCTGACCAGCGAAGCCGAACCGGGCGTGGGCATCATCGCCAGCTTCGAATGCGAAGGCTTCGCGAAAGAGCGCTGGATCGGATCGATCATCGCGACCATCGCGCCTGTCGAGGAGCTCTCCAAAGAATCGACCCTCACATACGCGGTCGGTCCCTATCTGGGCGAAGTCGAACCCGGCTACACGCCGCTGACGAACCCGATCGAATTCGAAGGCAGCTCCACCCGGCACCTCTTCTCGACCGAACTGAACGGTCCTGAAACGGGCAACAAATGGGAACCCGTGGGCGGGTTGCCCAGCGGCTGGGAGGGTGTCCTCGCCAACAAAGGCGAAGACCTGCTGATCGAGTAGCGCCCCGAGGTCGCACGGTCCGGGTGCACGAGCGCCCCGGACCGCGCGGCCGGCGGGCTCGGCGGAGCTCAGCCCAGCAGCGCCCGCGGCAGTCCCCCGACTCCGATCAGCCCCGGGCCGGTGTAGGTGCCGATGACCGGCCCCACCTCGGATGTGAACAGCGGTTCGGAGTCGAAGATCTCTCGGCAGCGCTCGATCAGGCGCTCGGCCTGCTCGGGGGCCTGGATGTGCTGCACGACCCATCCGTCCGCCCCCGCGTCGCGCAGCTCCTCGGCGTAGCGGACCATACGCTCAAAGGCCCGTCCTGCCGTCCGCACCCGCTCGACCGGCAGGATCTCGTACTCCAGCGAGAGGATCGGCTTGATCCGAAGGGTGCCGCCGAGCCAGGCCTGGGCCTTGCCTATCCGCCCGCCCCTGCGCAGGTACTCGAGGGTGTCCAGGCAGAACCAGATCCGCAGCGACTCCCGCGCCTTGCGCACGTGCTCGACGACCCCCTCCATGTCCTTGCCGGCGCGGGCCGCCGCTGCTCCTGCAAGCACGAGCATTCCCAGCCCGCCGCAGCCGGTCTCGCCGTCGATGACCTCGATGCGCTCGCCCAGGCCCCGTTCGGTCAGCAGCGCGTGCGCCTGGCGGGCTGCATCGACTGTTCCCGAGATGCCCCCGGCGAGGTGGATCGAGACGACGTCGGAGCCCTGCTCGAGCAACGGCTCCCAGACGGACAGGAAGTCGCCGATCGAGGGCTGGGAGGTGCTGGGCAGCTCAGGATCGGTGCGCAGGCGCTCGTAGAAGTCCCCGAAGCCGTCCATGTCGAGCTCCCGGACGGACTCCCCGCCCCAGCCGACGTAGAGGCTGACCTGGTGTACGCCCTGCTCCTCCGCCAGCGATCGCGGCAGATAATGGGTGCTGTCGGTCGCTATCGCTACGTCAGCCATGCGGCGCGGGAACGCTACAGAACGCCGCGGCGCCTAGCCGAGCGCCTCGGCCAGCTCTCCCGACTCGTACATCTCGGTGACGATGTCGCAGCCGCCCACCAGCTCGCCCTCGTGGAACAGCTGGGGGATCGTCGGCCAGTTCGACAGGGCCGAGAGCTCCTGGCGGATGCGCGGGTCGGGCAGCACGTCAACGGCCGCGAAGGGCACCTCCAGCGATTGGAGCGCAGCCACTGTCCTGGCCGAGAAGCCGCAGGCCGGCGCCTCGGGCGTGCCCTTCATGAAGAGGATCAGCTTGTGCTCGGCGATGGCCTCCTGGATGGCCTCGCGGATTGCCGCCGACTGCTCGTCGACCGCCGGCGCGGGGGCGGGCGTCTCGTTGAGCATGGGGATCGGGTCGAACTGGCTTGATGACATTTGAGGCTCCTGGCTGTCAGGGGGTGTCGGGGACGAGCGTCTTGAGCGTGAGGGCGTGGATGGCTCCGCCCACGTCAGACCCGAGGGCCCCGTAGACGAGCCGGTGCTGCTCGATCCTGCTCAGGCCCGCGAAGGCTCCCGCCGTGACGGTCGCGCGGAAGTGATCGGCGGTCCCCGTGTAGTCCTCGACCTCGGCGCTGGCGCCGGGGATGGCCGCCTCGATCCGCTCTCTTATGTCCTCGGCGGAGGGCATTTCGACCCCTAGCGTAGAAGATCCGGCCGCTTCGGCCGCCCCGGTCACCCGACGCTATACTTAGGAAAGTCTTGGAGCCGCAACGAGGAGCACAGCGATGATCGAGATCACCGACAAGGGCGCCGAGAAGGTGCACGAGTTCCTGTCCGCCCAGCAGGCCGACGTAGGCCTGGCCGGTCTTCGCGTCGGCGTTCGCGGCGGCGGCTGCTCCGGCTTCCAGTACCAGCTGGCCTTCGACGAGCAGCGCGACGGGGACGTCGTCTTCGAGAGCCACGGCCTGAAGCTCCTGGTCGACGGCGAGAGCCTGCAGTTCGTGCGGGGCTCCACGATCGACTACGAGGAAAGCCTGCAGGGCGCCGGCTTCAAGGTCAACAACCCAAACGTCGTCGCGGCCTGTGGCTGCGGCTCCTCCTTCCGGGTCGCCGAGGAGGAGCAGGTCTCAGCCGTCTGAGCGCTGCTCGCGCCGCCTGGCGCGGGCCGCCTGATCTCTAGGCGCAGGGCAGCCTCGCCCCTTGGCGACGGCTGATGCCGGCGCGCGCGAACGGCTCGCCATTCCGGCCCTCTCCGGTCGTGGATCGCCGTTCCGGCCCTTCGCGGGTCGCTGCGTCTCCGTCGCCCAGTCGGGAGCGGTCGCCTTGTCGGGAGCGGTTGTCTTGTCGGGGAGCAGAGCGGTTGCCTTGACTGGCCGGCCAGCCGACAATCGTCAACCGACTTATGGAGTCAGTAGGTTGACGATCAGTCAATGACTGTGCTACGGTCGCGCGGACATGAGGTCAGGGGTGGAGATGGGGATGGATGCCCGCGCGCGTCCGTATGTGCGCCTTTCCGCTGGCGTTGCCAGCCGCGATTCCCTTCGCCACTGCGCCACAGGCTTGACCTTGACGCACGCAGTGTTTTTTGCCAAGGTCAAGGGCAGCACCGTCTTCCTGAGGATCAGCGAGGCGGCAACGGCGGGCTTGGGGGCAGCCTCGTCTCATTGAGGGGCTACTTCCCGAACCGGTCGATCTAATCAAGAGGGAAAAGGAGCAGTTCACACATGACACGCATGAGGATCTTGGGGCTTGCCCTGGTCGCCGCGTTCGCGCTTGCCGCGGTCGTGGTCTCCAGCGCTTCAGCCGCCCCTGGCTGGTACGAATGCGGCAAGGCCGCAAAGGTCGGTAAGGAATACACCGGCAAATACAGCGACAAGAACTGTACGTCGAAAGTTGAAAAAGGCGGGAAGTACGAACTGCAGCCGGGCATCGGCAAAGGCAAGGGCTTCAAGGGCTCTGGCTCGACGGCCATTCTGCACAACGTGATCCCGGGCAAAGGCGACATCAAGGTTGAATGCACCTCGTTCAAGGACGAAGGCAAAGTTGCCATGCCGAACAAGGTCTACGGCGTGAAAACCACCTTCTCCAAGTGCAAATCGCTCGGCGCGCCTTGCAAAACTGAAGGTGGCAAGAAGGAAACTATCACCACGCAGTCGCTGGCCGGCGAACTCGGCTGGCTGAACAAAGAAGCCGGCGTCGCCGGCGAGTCGTTGACGAACGAAGCCAGCCCGGGCAGCGGCTACCTGGCCACCTTCGAATGTGAAGGTCTGGCCAAAGTCCGCGTCCACGGCGCCGTGATCGGCACCTCTGGCAAAGATGTCAACGCCATCAACAAGGAATCGTCCACGACTTTCTCGGTCGGTCCCTACCTCGGTGAAGTTGCGCCCGGCTACACGCCGCTTGTCAACCCGCCGGCCTTCGAAGAAGGTGCTGTTGGCGTCCTCCTGACCGAACTCAACGGTCCGGAAACAGAAAACGTATGGGCGCCTGAAGGTGGCCTGCCGTCCGGTCAGGAAGGCACCGCCGTCAACAAGGGCGAAGCTCTGGAGATCCACTGATCTTCACGGGCCATGCTCCGTTCGCGGAGCAGCCAAAGAAGTGAGCGCGTGGGGCCCTCCGGGGCCCCACGTTGCGTCTGGGGCCACAAGCGGCTTGATATTTCATGGCCGCGCATGGCCATATGTCGGTTGACGCTTGACACCCCGTGGCGTCCCAATAGACTCATTGACAGAGGAAGAAGCACAGGGAACGGAGAGACAGGGGATGCAGGTGGGGCACCAACGGAGGCATGCGGGTCGAGCAATGGGGCTCCTGAAGCTCTGCCTGCTGGCCTGCGCACTTGCGGCGCTCACTGGTCTGGTCGCGACAACCCCGGCCGGCGCCCTCAGCCAGCGCGGCCACGTCTTCAACGGCGTCAGCTTCGGAGTCCCGGTCGCCGACACGCCGCTCAAGAGCCCCACGGACCTGGCCGTCGACGAAGCGACGGGCGACATCTACGTCGTCGACAGCGGCAACAACCGCATCGTGCGCTTCAACGCCCAGCACGAATTCCTTGCCGCCTGGGGCTTCGGCGTCCAGGACGGGAAAAAGGAATTCGAGGTCTGCACCAGCAACTGCAAAGCCGGTCTCGCCGGACATGCCAAGGGCGAGTTCCACGGCGCAGAGACGATCGCCGTCGACAACTCCACGAGCACTGGTGATCCCTCGCGCGGGGACGTCTACGTCGAAGCGGTGACGCCCTACGAAGAAGAAGTCAACGGCAAAGAACTCGAATTCGAATACGGGGTCATCGACAAGTTCACGCCGACTGGTGAAGTGTCCGGCAAACCCGAACCGCTCGGGCAGATCAAGGGCTGGCACGAAAAGGGCGGCTTTGCGGAAAAATTCGAAGCGCCGCACGGCGTGGCAGTCGGTCCGACCGGCCAGCTGTGGATCGCCGACGAAGAAGAATATCTGGTCGTCTTCGACAACTCCGAAAAGAACAAGTTCCTTCACGTCGTCGAATCCGAAGAAAAAAGCGAAGGCCGACCCGGCATCGCCCTGGACGCGAAAGACGACATCTACTACGCGCACTCCTTTGAAGCGGGCGAAGAACAGACGGTCGTGGGCAAGGAGCGGCTGTTCGAAGAAGAAGGCAAGCTGTTCGGGCTGACGATCAACGAAGCTATCGACCAGCAGAACACGACAGGGTTGGCGGTGGCCTCGGGCAACTCCGACGTGCTGCTCGACCACGGCGACTCGGTCAGCGTGTACGACTCCGGCGGAAACCTCGTACAGGTCTTCGGCAAGGGCGACATCGCGTCCGGCCAAGGCCTCGCCGAGAACGCGACCAACGAACAGGTGCTGGTGGCAGACGGCAGCAAGGTCGACGTGTTCGAAGCCGAACCGCCGGGTGCGCCCTTGATCGACGAAGTCTCCGTCTTCGGGACCGAACAGACGGTCGCCACGCTCGGCGCGCTGATCGACCCGACCGGCAGCGCTACGAGCTACTTCTTCCGCTACAGCACCGAAGCCGTTCCGCCCGCCGCCTCGGCGTGCCTGAGCCCGTGCGTCCAGGTACCCGCTTCGCCGGCTGGCATCGGCGCGAGCTTCGGCGATGTGAACGTCGAACAGCACATCGAAGGCCTGTCGCCGTCGACCGCCTACCACTACGTCGTAGTCGCCGAAAACGAAGCGGGCGGCTCCAGGCACGTGGTCGAATCGCGCCCCGGAGCTTTCAGGACGCAAGCGACGCTGACGGGCTCCACGCTCCCCGACGGGCGCGTTTGGGAGCTCGTCTCGCCGCCCCAGAAGAACGGTGCCGCGATCCAGGGGCTCACGGGCGAAGGCGGCCTCGTCGAGGCGGCAGCCGACGGCCGCTCCGTCACCTATGTGAGCGAGGGTGCCATCAAGGGGATATCCGAAGACGGCAAGGAAATAGAACCAGAAGGCAGCCGCGGTCCCGAAGTGACTCAGATCCTCTCGACTCGCAGCGAAAGCGGCTGGTACTCGAGCGATCTCGACACGCGTCACAACGAAGCCGAAGGCCTGACCCCCGGCAGCGCGCCCGAGTACCGGGCCTTCTCGACAGACCTGTCACTCGGACTCGTCGAACCGTTTGGCTCGGAAGTCGTGGAACACCCGCCGCTGTCGGCCGAAGCGACCGAACGGACGCCCTACCTGCGCCATGACGAAACCTGTCTGGCCAACCGCAACGATTGCTTCCAGCCCCTGCTGACGACGAACGACGTTCCCGGCGGACAGGCCTTTGGCAGCAAGGCCCGATTCGTCGCTGGCACGCCGGATCTCAGCCACGCCGTTCTCGCCGCTTCGATCCCGTTGAGTGGCGAAAAAGTGAAGGTCCGCGAAAACCTCTACGAGTGGACTCCCAACGGTCCCGTAACCGCCCAATGGCCGGCAGGCAGCTTCAAGCTGATCGACGTCCTGCCCAACGGCGAACCGGCCTCCGGCGGCTTCCTCGGCTATGCAAAGGGCAACCAGTTGCTCCTCAGGAACGCCGTCTCGAGCGACGGGTCCCGCTATGTCTGGAGCACCGAGCCGGGCGGGCTCATTCCCGAACATCTGTACCTGCGAGACATGAACGCCGGCGCCGAAGGCGAAACGATCCAGCTCGACAAAGTCGAAGCGGGTGTGACCCAAGCCCCCGGCAGGTGCACCGAAAACCTCTCGGAGTGCGAGCGACCGCACTTCCAGGACGCCAGCTCCGACGGGTCGATCGTGTTCTTCACAGACGAAGCACGGCTGACTCCGAACGCAGGCGCGACCGCAGACAAGCCGGACCTCTACGCCTGCCAGGTGCAATCCTCCGAAGGCAGGCTGACGGGCTGCATCCTGACCGACCTGACCCCGCTCGGGAGCGAATCCGCGAACGTCCAGGGGCTCGTCGTCGGAGCAAGCGAAGACGGCAAGACCGTCTACTTCGTGGCCGATGCCTCCTACGGCGGGGCGCCCGCCGGCAACTGCCGGTCCGACGAAGCGGGTCGCGCCAAAAGCGTCGAAGGCTCTGAAGCCAGGGCGCTGGCCAACACATGCAACCTCTACGAGGTGGCTCTCGACGAAGCAACGGGCAGATGGAGCGCGCCCAAGTACCTCGACACCCTGTCCGCCGAAGACGAATCGGACTGGCTCCCGCGCGGGGAAGCAGCCGATCTTGCCACGCTGACCTCGCGAGTCTCCCCCAACGGGCAATGGATCGCCTTCATGTCCGACCGCAGCCTCGGCTCCTACGACACGCGCGACACGATCAGCGGTCGCAACGCGGAGGAGGTCTACCTCTACGACGCCGTCGACGGGTCCACGAAATGCGCGTCCTGCAACCCCACCGGCGCCCGGCCGACAGGCATCTTCGACCAGGAATTCGCCGGCGAAGGCATCGGCCTGCTGGCCGACCGCTCGCTGACGTGGACCAAGCGCTGGCTCGCCGCCAACATCCCCGGCTACGTCCCGCTGGAACTCAACAACTCCTTCTACCAGTCGCGCTACCTCGACGACCAGGGACGCCTG
>Ga0181522_10001606_pt1 | contig 13615 bp, 9 predicted proteins | sample PEATcosm2014_Bin_27_FD_121103 | JGI IMG/M metagenome (GOLD analysis project Ga0181522, IMG submission 121103) | Peatland microbial communities from MTU Mesocosm Facility, Houghton, MI, USA - PEATcosm2014_Bin05_10_metaG | ecosystem: Environmental > Terrestrial > Soil > Wetlands > Peat | place... | reverse complement strand
GTTTTCCATTTGGGGTGAAGATGCCCGAAAGCAGGCGGCAGAAAATGATCGATGCCGGCGACGAAGGGTAACCGAGCCGTTGCGGCGAGGTAGCCGCCGCATGCGCCGATGTTGCTGAGCGCGATGAAAAACGCTGTCAGCGGAATAATGCTTTCAAATCCCACTCGGCTAGCTGTTTTAGTGACCGCCTGCATGAGTCCCTGAAGATTGCCGACTTCCGCCGCAGGCAGCGCGACGAGCACGCTAGCGGTTCCGAGAATGTAGCAGAGTGCCACAGTAACTCCCGCAATGAACAACGACCATGGCACAGTGCGCCGCGGATTCTTGATTTCCTCTCCCATCATGGAGCCAGTCTCGCATCCGGCGAAAGCAAAAATCAGCAGCGACCAGAAAATCATGTCGTTGAAATGGGCACTGGGGGTCATTGTGCGCAGCGTGAATTGAGTAGCGGGGCCGAAGCGGTGGATCGCAATTCCGCCCATAAAAATGATGATCAGCACTGGGATCCACATGGCGATGGCGCCAACGTTGTGTAGCCAGCGTGCGACGTCGAGCCCAAAGACATTGAGCGCGGTTGCAAGGGTCAAGCCGAGTAATGAAAAAATTATGTAGTAAGTTGCGTTGCCTGACAGATGCGCCCAAGCCGCATAGCGCATATAAATTGCATTGCTGGCAGCAAAATAAAGCACGGTCGCGAAGTACGGCAGGTTGCTCGTCCAGTAAGTCCAGGCAGCCATGAAGCCGGAAAAGTCGCCGAAGGCCCGCTTGCTCCATACATAAAGACCGCCTTCATTAGGATAGCGCGAGGAAAGCTCAATCACCGAAAGGGCGAGCGGAGTATAGAAACAGAGCCACGCGCCGATCCAGATGACAATGGAACTGGGGCCGGCTGCCGCGGCGGTTGCGATCCAGCGCAGACTAATTCCTGTGACTACATAGAAGAGGACAAGGTCACGTACGCCCATGACGCGTTTGGGCTGGTTTGGGTTTTCAGGGGAATCAATGATTGCGGGTTGAGTAGGCGTAATCAAACTATCAGGAATCGCTAAGTCAAAGAAAACACATTATCACGAATAGTGGCATAGGTTCGCTGGCGATTCACGACCGAGCATGTGCAACCAGTTGCATAACCGGATTTGCATTCGCGCGTAGTAGTTCGCAAAATTCACATTCTCGTAACAATCTTCCCGTATATTCGCGCTTCGTCTTCTTCTAATACGAACACTCAAAGAGGGATTATGGCGACAGCATCGTCAGCACTTGACGCGAAACTTTCGAAATCTCCGGGTACGCTCGGAATGGCAATTTTCGGCGCCGTTCTGATTGTCGGCTTTGTTTATGCGGGGATGAATTTGGCGCGGGATTTGGGCAGCTTCCACAGCACTTCGATCCTGCCCTATGTCTTGCTCGGCGTCGCATTGCTGGTGGCATTGGGCTTTGAGTTCGTGAATGGCTTTCATGACACGGCGAACGCGGTAGCTACCGTCATCTATACCCACTCGCTGGAGCCGCATGTAGCGGTAGTTTGGTCAGGATTTTGGAATTTCATCGGCGTGCTTACTTCGACCGGTGCAGTGGCATTCGGCATTATTTCGCTGCTGCCTGTGGAACTTATTTTGCAGGTTGGTAACAAAGGCGGTTTTGCCATGGTGTTTGCCCTGCTCGTCGCCGCGATTATATGGAACCTGGGCACCTGGTATTTCGGGTTACCGGCTTCGAGTTCGCATACCTTGATTGGTTCCATCATCGGCGTGGGCATCGCCAATCAGTTGACCTCTGCGAAGACGGGAACTAGCGGCGTGGATTGGGGCCAGGCGACGAACATTGGAAAGTCGCTACTCCTATCGCCCGTGGTCGGGTTTGTGGGCGCCTATCTATTATTGCTTCTGTGCAAGGCGGTGCTAAAGAACAAGAAGTTGTACGAAGCGCCGGAAGGAACCGAGCCGCCACCTTTCTGGATCCGCGCGTTACTGATTCTCACCTGCACGGGCGTCAGCTTCGCGCACGGTTCCAACGACGGGCAAAAAGGCATGGGATTGATCATGCTCATCCTGGTTGGCACCGTGCCGACAGCGTATGCCCTGAATCACGCGATTAAGCCGGCGCAGACGCAGGATTTTGTCGCCGTATCGCAGCAAGCGGCGAATGTTCTGAGCAGCTATGTCTCACCGAACGCCGTGATTTCCGATGAGCGCGAAGAAGTGACCACCTATATCCGGACACGCGAATTCACGCCCAATACCATGCTCGCGATGCGCCAGTTGGTGAATGACATCAGCAACGAAATGACCTTGTACAAAGATCTCGCCAAGGTTCCGGACGATCAGGTGCGCAACTTCCGCAATGATATGTATGTGGTCAGCGAGGCCCTGCGGCTCATGCAAAAGAGCGGCCAGCCCGCGCTCACAGCCAACGACAAGGCCGTGCTCTCCAACTACAAGAAGCACATCGACGGCGCGACGCGCTTCATTCCGAACTGGGTGAAGGTTGCTGTAGCGCTCGCGCTGGGTTTGGGCACGATGGTGGGTTGGAAGCGCATCGTGGTCACGGTGGGTGAAAAAATCGGCAAAGACCACCTGACCTACGCCCAGGGCGCAGCTGCAGAAATCACGGCGATGCTCACGATTGGCGCCGCTGACAATTTCGGTCTGCCCGTGAGCACGACGCACGTACTGTCCTCGGGAATTGCCGGAACAATGTCGGCCAACCACTCGGGCCTGCAATGGGGTACGGTGCGTAACCTGGCCCTGGCGTGGGTGCTTACGCTGCCGGTGGCGATGATGCTTTCAGGCTTTCTCTATTGGGGTTTCCGTGGGCTCTTCCAGTAGATTCTCATTGCGCGTTCGCAGGTAGGTAGCGGCCGGGGGCGGTAATGTCAACTTCCACCTGCTTGCTCACACGCAGAATGAAATTGCTGGGATCTTTCAATCCCCAATCTACGTAAGGAATCACGAAGTATAATTTGGCGACGAGGCCGCCGCCGCTCGCCTTCAAAGGAACATTCAGCGTCATAGCGTGGTCGGTCCCATGCAGCCTAAAGACGCCTTGGACTTGCACGGAAGACTCGCCGGTCGCAGCGACGTTCCCTGTTACCTTCGTTGGCGTGAATGATGCTTCCGGATACTTCTCGCTCTCCAGAATTTCTTTGTGCATCTTGCGATCGCGCGTGTGGTTTCCCGTATCCCCTGTAGTTGTATCAATTACAAACGTACCGCTCGCGTCGCCCGTCGACGGATCAAAAGCCACTTGGCCGCTTTTTGCCTTGAACGTACCGTGGACGGTATGGATGACATCACCCAGCGTGAACTGTACCACCGTCTTAGCCGGATCGAGGTCAAAGACCGCTTGTTGAGCACTGCTGGCGACGGCACAGAGGCAAAGAACGCTTAAAGTTATAACCAACCGGCGCATACAAAACCTCTCTTGAGTTGCGGATGCACGTTTCAGTGTATATGCTGCGAGGTTCGTGCAAGATAAAGGATTTTGTCTCCGGGAGGTCAATTGTGTGTCGTTATTTCATAAGCATTTCTTTCTTTGTCTCGGTCGCGATACTCGCTGCGCAAGGCCAATCGGTTAATCCAAATTTATTTCAGGAGATGCGCTGGCGCTCCATTGGGCCATTTCGCGGCGGCCGCACAGTTTCCATCACCGGAGTGCCGGGTCAGCAGAATGTCTTCTACATGGCGCCCAACAATGGGGGAGTGTGGAAGAGCAGCGATTACGGCCAAACCTGGAATCCAATTTTTGACGATCAACCAACCGGTTCTATCGGTGCGTTGGCCGTCGCGCCATCGAATCCCCAAATTATCTACGCGGGCAGCGGCGAAGGCTTGCGCCGGCCGGATCTCTCGACTGGCGACGGTATCTATAAATCAACCGACGGCGGCGCAACCTGGCGTCATCTGGGATTACGCGACGGCCAGCAGATCGGCTGGATTCTGGTGGATCCGAGAGACCCCAATCGAGTCTACGTCGCTGTGCTTGGTCACCCTTATGGCCCAAATGAAGAACGCGGAGTCTTTCGCTCGCTCGACGGCGGCGAGACATGGCAAAAAGTGCTCTACAAGGATGAAAACACTGGCGCTATAGATCTCGCTTTCGATCCTAAGAATCCGCAGACGATCTATGCCGATATGTTTGCATCGCGGCGTCCGCCTTGGACGACGGGAAATTCTTACAGTGGGCCGGGGAGCGGCTTATATAAATCGACCGATGGCGGAGACACATGGCGCGAGCTTGCGAATGGCTTGCCGTCATGGGCGGATCATCTAGGCCGCATCGGCATCGGCGTCGCGCCCAGCGATGGCAATCGCATTTATCTGCTGGTTGATTCGCCTACGAAAGGCGGCCTTTATCGTTCTGACGATGCTGGCGAGAGCTTTCAGCGTGTCAATGACGACGAACGCATCTGGGGTCGGGGAGACGATTTTGCATGCGTTACCGTCGATCCCAAAAATCGCGACACGATTTACGTCGCAAATGTTTCCACCTATCGTTCGATGGACGCTGGCAAGACGTTTACCGCCATCAAAGGCGCGCCCGGTGGCGATGACTATCACAAAGTCTGGATCAATCCGGAAAACAATCAAATCATTGCGCTCGCAGTGGACCAGGGCGCGACCATCAGCGTAAATGGCGGCCAGACGTGGAGTTCATGGTACAACCAGCCAACCGCGCAGTTTTATCATGTCATCACCGACAACGAATTTCCTTACTGGGTCTACGGTGGGCAGCAGGAAAGCGGCAGCGTTGGCACCGCGAGCCGGAGCGATTTTGGCGAAATTACCTTCCGCGATTGGTATCCCATTGGGGTTGAAGAGTACGGCTATGCCGCTCCAGACCCGCTTGATCCCAACATGATTTATGGCGGCAAAGTCACCAGATTCAATCGCACCACCAAGCAAACGCAAGATGTGTCTCCCGTTGTCTTAAGGACGGGTAAATACCGTTTTAATCGCACTGCACCGTTGATTTTTTCTCCTGCAGAGCCGCATGCGCTGTATTTGGGATCGAACGTTCTCTTTAAAACGACCGATGGCGGCAATCATTGGGATGTCATCAGCCCTGACCTTACGCGGGAAAATCCCGGCGTACCACCGAGCTTGGGCGTCTTCGTGGAATCGGATCCAGCAAAAGGGAAGCATCGTGGGGTTATTTATTCACTTGCTCCATCGCCAAAAGACGCAAAACTCATTTGGGCAGGTACCGACGATGGTCTAATTCACGTTACGCGCGACGGCGGGAAAAACTGGGCGAACGTAACCCCGCCCGATCTCACGCCCTGGAGCAAAGTCGCGCAGTTGGATGCGTCCCACTTCGACACGTCCACGGTTTACGCTGCGATCAATCGCTTTCGGCTCGACGATCTGCATCCGTATATCTATCGCACACACGATGGCGGCAAGAACTGGCAGAAGGTCGTCGACGGAATTCCTGACAACGAGCCAGTGAATACCGTGCGCGAAGATCCGAAACGCAAAGGTCTATTGTTCTCCGGGACCGAGCGAACTGTTTATGTGTCATTCGATGACGGCGACCATTGGCAATCTTTGCGAATGAATCTGCCCGCAACTTCGATTCGTGATCTGGTGATCCATGACGACGATATCGTCGTCGGTACCCACGGACGTTCTTTCTGGATTCTTGATGACGTCACGCCGTTACGTCAGATCGACGATCGAGTCGAACGTTCCAGAGCTTTTCTGTTCGCTCCGCAACTGACCTATCGTGTCCGCAGCCGCAACTACCCGGACTCACCCCTGCCGCCGGAAGAACCCGCTGGCCAGAACCCGCCGGACGGCGCGATTATTGACTACATGTTGCAATCAGGCGCGGCCCACCCCGTGACATTGGAAGTTGATGACGCGGCGGGCAAGCTCGTCCGCCGGTTTTCGAGTGATGACAAGCCGGAACCTGTAAATCCGAATGAGCTTAACATTCCAACCTACTGGATTCGACCCGCGAAAACTCTTGCGACGTCGGTGGGCATGCACCGTTTTATTTGGGATCTGCATTACGCTCCCCCGGACGTTCTGGAACATGATTATCCGATCTCAGCGATTTATCACGACACGCCGCGTTATCCGCTGGGGCCATCCGTTCTCCCTGGTGAATATCGTGTGAAACTCACGGTGGATGGCCGAAGTTATACGCAACCACTGACCATCAAGATGGATCCGCGCGTTAAGACCGGCGCTGACGGTTTGGATCAGCAATTTGAACTCGAAATGAAGATTGCCCATGCATTGCACCGCGATTATGTGGCATTGCAAGAGGTGCGAAGCTTGCGCGAGCAAGTCAGGAAGTTAAATCTGCCGGATACATCGTCGCTGGAGAAGAAAGCCGCTGCCATCGAGGGCACCGAAGGTTTCCAATACCTGAGCACGCCCGAGGGCAGGAGCCTGACGCGCCTCAACGGCGGCCTCGCGCAATTGTTGGGCGATGTTGACGGCGCCGATGCCGCGCCAACCTCGCAAGCCCAGGCTATGTTCGTCGAATTGGATGCCGCTCTGCGCGAGCAACTCGATCAGTGGCAGGAAATCAAGAACAAAGACGTGCCTGCGTTGAACGAGCAACTGAAGAAATCAGGCGCTACCGAAGTGAAAATCTCTCTGGCGGATATTGAGACGACAAGGGGAGAAGCGCAGAAAGCGGCAGGGGAGGGTGAACCCTAATTAGGGAACCCAACGCCCCAAATGATCGTGAAGGTCCTTTTCCACTTGCCCCTCTGTCCAACGCAGCCAATTGCGGACTTTTTGCGGAAAAAACGCGGAGACAAGGAAAATGGTAGCTTCAATAAAGGCGCATATCACGCCGACGAGATTGAGGTCAGCCGGCAAAGGCCTGAACCGCAAAAGACCTATCCCGAGGATAACGAATAAGCCCGCGACAATACCTAAAGCTTTTCGTCCCATATAGCCTCGTTGTCTCGAATTCTATCCAAAGAGATCAAAACAGGCTAGAGCCGGTTCGTCTTCGCGCTCAGATATTGGGTTACTGCACGTTGCCAGCGTTCTGTCTTTATGCCGTACCGTTCTAAGCTCTTCCCCGACAACACCGAATACGCCGGTCTCGGCGCGGGACGCACAAATTTATCGCTGGTGGTCGGCCTGACAATAGTTTCGGAGGCCGCCTGTTTGAGAATTTCCTGCGCGAATTCGAACCACGAACAATCCCCGCGATTTGTTACATGCACAATGCCTTTCGCATCCGCATGACAAAGTGCTGCGAGCGCCCGCGCCAGATCTACGGAATAAGTCGGACATCCCCGCTGGTCTGTGACAACTTCAATTTCTTTGCGCGTAGCCGCGAGTTTCAGAATCGTGTCAGGAAAGCATTTGCCATGTTTGCCAAACAGCCACGAAGTACGCGCGATGCAGACATCCGGCAAAATTTTCAGCAAGGCTTCTTCGGCCTGGGCTTTCGATTGTCCATAGACTCCCAGCGGCGCACGCGGATGATCCGTTTCGTACGGCGCCGTACCTTTGCCGTCGAACACATAATCGGTGCTCACAAAAAGCAGTCGCGAGCCTTGAGCTTTCGCGGCCTTCGCGACATTGATTGCGCCATCGCGATTCACAGCGAACGCAAGCTTGCTATTTGTTTCGCAGCCGTCAACGTCGGTGTATGCAGCCGAGAGAACGATCCAGTCAGGTGCGGCACGCTCAACAGCAGCAGTGACTTGGCTTGCATCCCGAATGTCGGCATCACGCGAGCCCAGGCCAGTGACGATGTCATCGTCACGCCATACCTGCATCAGGTCCTTGCCGAGTAGTCCAGTCGCGCCAAAAATCAGGATTCGCATCAGGATTAGGAGGCGCCTATGCGATCTTTATATTCTTGTCGCCTTTTTTCCATCCACTGGCGCACAGGCCACCGGTTTGAACGGCATCCAGCAGTCGTAGAACTTCTTCCGGATTGCGCCCCACCGCCCCATCGCTCACGTGAATGCTGCGAATCACTCCGTCGGGATCCACTAGAAACGTTGCCCGCTGCGCCATGCCGTTCGGTGAGAGAACGCCCAGTTGCCCACAGAGATCTTTTTTAACGTCGGCGAGCATCGGGAACGTAACCTTCTTGATTTCAGGATCGGTTGCCCTCCAGGCGCGATGCACCCACTCAGAATCCGTACTTCCGCCCAAAACCTGGACATTTCGTTCGCGGAATTGCGACTCGTAATCCGAAAAAGCGACAATTTCGGTGGGGCAAAGCAGACTGAAATCCGCCGGCCAGAAAAAATAGACCTTCCATTTGCCGGGATAGTCGAGGTCGGTGATGGTGCGAAACGCCTTGCGCAGATCGTCGTCGCCGCTCATCGCAGCGGTCAAAGAAAAAGCCGGAAACTTCTCTCCCACTTGCAGCATAATTGCGTTCTCCCAATAAATTGAACACAAATAGTATGCGACAAGTGGAATGATTTAGAAAGCGCGGCTTCCCTGGGCTCGTGGCCGCCTACGCTGCTTTTTGTCGCTGGGGCAATTCTGGCAACGCGTGAATCTCTGTACGCGGCGGTTTTCGACTGTCCACCTCAGGGCGATGCAATGACAAGTAAATCTGTTCAATCTGTTCGACAATTCCCGACCACAGATAGTGCGCCCGCACCTTGCGCACAGCGCTCGCGCCGGCCCCGCGCCGCAGCGTTGGATTCGCGATCAACATTCTTAACCGCACTGCCAAGTGTTCAACATTACCGCGTTCAAAGGTGAAGCCCGCTCCATCCACTGCTTCCACATTTTCGGCTATGTCGCTCGTCAGCACGCACACTTCGGCGCCCATCGCATCCAACAGGGCAAGCGACAATCCCTCCAAATCTGACGGTAATACGAAGACCATCGCGTGCGTAATCAATTCGTCGAGCGCATCCCCCGACAGCCAGGGAAGAAAAATAATTCTTGAACTCTCATGAGTGCGCAGCGAGTGTACGTATTCGTCCGAATGGCTGGAACCTCCGGCAAAAACCAGCTTCACCGGCGTATTGAGGCGCTCATACGCTTGAATCAATAGATGGCAGTTTTTCTCTGGCGAGAGCCTGCCCATAAACAGAATGTAGTTATCCGCTTTCAGGCCCCATTCCGCCGGCCGCGTCGCTCTTGATTTTTCCCTCAAATGAGTTCCGTTGGGGACAAAATATGTTTCTGCTCGATGGTGATCGCGGTAATGGCGCTGCAAGGTACGCGAAACCGTCATTGTGCTATTGGGGAAACGCACGGCTGCATATTCGCCCAGCCGGAGAATCGAAGAAGCAAGCCATCCCCATTTCTTGCGTTGCCAATCCAGGCCTTGCACGGTGACGACCGTTTTCTTGCCAAAGAGCCGTGGAATGAAGGCAAACAGCGCCGGCCCCAATGCGTGAAAATGCACAATATCGTAATCCCCGAATGACGCGTGAATGGTGCTCAATAACGTGTGCAGGGCGGTTTCGATATGCTTTGTGCGGATGGTCGGAACGCGTTTTACTTTGATGCCTGCATACGTGGCGCCCTCAGGGGTAAAGTATGGCCGGCAGTATGCCGTGACCTCATGGCCCATCGCGGCGAGACGCGATCCGACTTCTTCGTAGTAAGTCTCAATTCCGCTATATTTCGATCCCACCCCGCGCCCGCCGATGAAGGCAATTCGCAGCCGGCTGTGCTTCGTGGGCGCCCGGACGAGTTGCGGCCGCCGACGTGCGCGCTTGACCATTCCTTCATAGAGAAGCGTCAGCGCCAGCAGATGCGTTTCGGGCGCGTGGTTCACCCGTACATATTCGCGGGCCGCCGCGCCCATGCGTCTGACGATCTGCGGGCGCTCGGAGAGAAAAGAAATAGCTGCCGACAGTTGGGAAACATTCCCGGCCCCGTACAAGACGCCCGTCTCGCCCTCGGCGACCAACTCGCGCCGCGAGCCAAGATCTGACGCTACAACCGGCCGCCCCCAGGCAAATGATTCCAGAATGCTTTTGCCCAGCGTTTCATAGGCACGCGACGGTAGCACCGTGAAGCGTGATTCGGCGATAAGATTTTCCAATCTCTCGCCGGAGACATGCCCCATAAACTCCACATTCTGGAGGTTCAACCGCCGCGACATGAGTTGGAGTTCCTCGCGCTGCGGCCCGTCGCCGGCAATTTGCAAACGGACGTTAGGCAGGGGTTGCATGGCGCGTAGCAAGTCACCCACGCCTTTCTCAGCAGACAGTCTCCCGAAATACAAGATGGGTGCGTCGGTCTTAATTTCGCGTGTTGCAGGCGGTAATCGCTGGAAGTGCGGCAATACATCGATCTTTTGGCGTTCCCAGCCATTTTCGGCCAGCTTCTCCTTTACAAAGCGGCTGGGCGCAAGAAACCGGTCAACGCATTTTTCATACGTCCCAAGCATCCGGTGCAGGTAGGCTTCGGCGGCCAGGGCAACTCCCACTCCCCGCGGTCCGGCATTGCAATGCTCGCTAATCACGTGCCAGAATTTGCCGCCTTTGCAGCGTTCGCAGATGTCACCGTGCGCGACGAAATTGTAGTTAGGGCAGAGCATCTTGAAATCATTCAGGTGATAAACCACCGGAATTCCGCGCTCCCGCAATTCCCACAAGATGGACGGCGAAAGATGGTGATAGATATTGCGAACATGCGCGATGTCTGGCCGGAATTCCGCCATCATCCGTCGCAGCCGCAACCGCGCCTCTTGCGAATAAATCGCGTGGCCCGCGCTCCTGAGTTTTTCGAGCGCGCTCATTCCCGCATCTTTGAAGTCAATATGCGGGACGAAGTTGTGGTCGTAGGGCGTCGGCTCGCCCCTCGGGTCGGCCATGGCAAAAAGTGCAACTTCATGACCTTGCGAGCGCAGAAGTTGCATGACTTCGAAGAGGTAAACTTCAGTGCCGCTGAAAGGAAAGTTATATTTGTTGCAAAAGAGTATGCGCATGGGAAGTGGCTTCTTCCTCGATGAGGGAGTGGGAGTCGTTAATTCGGCGTAGAAAGATATCGGCAAAGCTTTCCAGGTTCTTCTCACGGTCGAAACGCTCGACAACTTCGCGCCGCGCCGCGTCGGTGAGCGCTTGCAAATCGACGGCGCCGTCTCGTATGAGCTCGATCTGACGAATAAAATCATTCGTATTTCCCGGCTGGTACAAGAACCCTGTGACGCCATCGACGACAAGTTCGGGGATCCCGGTAATCGCCGGCGCGAGTACGGGAACTCCGCGCGCCATCGCTTCCATGAGCGCCAGCGGGATGCCTTCGCTGTGGCTTGTCAGCACAACCAGATCCGCGTTGCGATAGCAAACGTCAAGCTGCATCTTCGGGAGCTGGCCTAGCAGGTTCACCCGACCAGATAAGCCGAGATGAAATATAAGTTCCTGTAATCTCTCGCGCTCCGCCCCTTCACCGGCAATCCAGCAGCATATCGGCACTCCGCGGGCGAGCAATTCAGCGCATACACGTAAAAGGAATGCATGATTCTTTACGGGATGCAGCCGGCTTACCGCCAGTAAAGTAAATCGCCGGTTCTTCGCAGCGAATGTCGTCGATGCCGGCGACTGCGTATCTACCCCCATGCGCTGCACCAATATCTTTTCGGCCCTAAGCTGCGGATATGTGTTTAGAATGTGCCGCCGGTTAAACTCCGAGATGGTTATACAGAAATCGCAATTGCGCAGCTTTACGTCCAGCCATGCCGGATGCAGCAGCAAATCGGAGCCATGTAACGTAAAGCTAAATCCCGCTCCGAGGAAGCGGGCAGCTACCATGGCGACCCATGAACTGAAATATCCGTGGTGCGCGTGGATGTGCTGCACGCCGCGCTCCCTGAGCAGCAAAGCGTAATAAGCTCCCAGCCAGGTGTGCAGCAATGCCCGGAGACGACGCGAAATCGGTTCGTGCCCTTGAAATAGGATGCGGCGGTATAGATCTGTGAGCACTCCGGCGCGACGAAAGCACATCCCCAGCGCCTGCACCATGATCCGCACTTGCAACGGTTCAAGACAGAGTGCCTCTTGTTTTAAAGAGGCGTTTTCTAGTGAGTAATCGGGTTGACCGCCATCATCGCTCGCTCTTCGGGCGCTGCATGCGACGACCTCGACGCCCCGGCGCCGCAGTTCCTTGATTTCATCTCCGACGTATGGTTCTACCAGTGAAGGGAACTTATTTGCGAGATAGGCGATAGTTGGCATCAAAGAGAACAGCGGACCGCTAAGCGAATAACAATGCAAGAAAGGCCGCCGTCATCGGCGCGAGCGAACGGTAAGAAATGGTAAATTCGCGTGCAATTCCCACGTGGATGAGGATGTAGGGCCCGCATGCCGCCAACTCGGCCCATCCATAACCGGCAATGCCGATGTGTGGTACGAGGAGAAAGGAAACTGCCGCCAGCACGCCCACGTGCAGCAGGTAGCAGAACATGACAATCATCGGGCGCCCGAGCACGAACAAGGCTGAGGCCTGCAGGTTATAGACCGAATTGATAAGAACTCCCGCGGCGATAAATGGATAGACGCTGAGGCTTGGCAGCCATCGGTTGCCGACGAGGTGGCGAAAAACCTCCGGCCCCACGAGGGCGAACAAACATAACAATGGACCAAGTGTCACGACTTGCCAGCACATCGCGCGTTGCAACAGTTGCCGGAATTCGTCGAGGTGGTTTTGAATTCGTGCCAGCGCCGCGATTGCCATGCGTCCGGCCGCAAGGCGGAATGTTCCCAACGCCTCTGCAATACGCAGGGCGAGCGCGACAAAGGCAACTCCCTCGACGCCAACATAGTGGCCGACGAGCAGAGGGTTCACCAACGTTCGCACCTGCCAGGCTCGCAACGAAGCCGTGCAACCCAGTCCATAGCGCAACATCTCTTTGACCGGCGCCGCCTGAAAGTGAAATCCGATGCGCAGGCTCGAACGCCGCCACGCCGCGACGAAGGTAAAAAGCTGCCATGCCAGTTGACCGCTCACCGGTGCCCACACGCCACCGTGCAAGGCAGCCATGACTGTGCCCACCAACAACCCGAGCGCCTGTCCGGAAAATTCGATTTCCGCCACGGCGCGAAAGTCTAGTTCCCGCTCCAGCTTTGCCATGGGCACACCGGTGAGCCCGATCACCGGAACGCTGAGCAGCAAGACCACATAAGGCAGCACGAACTCACGCGTGCCATACCAACGGATGAGAAAGTACGTCACCGACGCGCCCGCAATCATCAAGCAGGTGGAAATCAGGAAAATCAGAGCACTGGCTGTGTTATAGAGGCTGGCTGAAGGCGTCTCTGTCTGCCGCACCAGAAATGTATCAATGCCCGCGCGTGCCAGGTTGGCTAAAAACGCCACAATGCCAATCGCCGTCACGAACACTCCGTAAGCGTGCGGCCCAATCCACCATGTCAGCACCAGCATGTTGCCGACGCTGACCAGCACACCCAACCCGTAACGCAGTGCTAAGAATCCTCCTCCGCGGAGTATTTCAGGCGAAATCGCCGCTGTGGGCGACGCCGACGATAACTCAGTTTGGCAAGCCGAGCTCATAAGGATGGACGATCGTAAAGAACGCGGCCGCGCTGGTTTTGAGCGGCCAGCACCCCGGCGAGCGTGAACAGCAGTCCATTCACAAATTGATAATTCATCACTACGAAGCAGGCGTTCGTCAGATATACGAGCAGAAGCAC
>Ga0181522_10001605_pt1 | contig 13617 bp, 15 predicted proteins | sample PEATcosm2014_Bin_27_FD_121103 | JGI IMG/M metagenome (GOLD analysis project Ga0181522, IMG submission 121103) | Peatland microbial communities from MTU Mesocosm Facility, Houghton, MI, USA - PEATcosm2014_Bin05_10_metaG | ecosystem: Environmental > Terrestrial > Soil > Wetlands > Peat | place... | reverse complement strand
GGTGCCGACCGGCGCCAAGGTCGGCATCGACGCCACCATTCCGGAAAACATCCCGCGCGAATATTACGAGCGCATCACCTACGCTTATGCCGATACCGCGAAGATCGGCGACTACGTCAACGGCAAGAAGGACAAAGCGGGCGAAGCCGCCAATGACGCCGCGGTCGCGGCGCTCGCCGACAAGATCGCCGCCGCGATCGGCACGACGCCGCTCTATTACACCGACATCGCCGAGAAATTTTCAAGTTTCGATTTCGTCACCATCGCCCGTGCCATCGGCCATCTGCACGCGACGGAAAAGCTCTGGCAGGATCCGCGCGGGCGCTTGTGTTTGCGCGGCTCGGAATTCGCGGCCAAGTCGCCGGGGAAGTGATCTCTTATTCGAATCGAAGAGCGACATCTTCGAGTGGAATGCCGGAGACTTTCGCGGTCCAGCTTTCGCCGGCGCTGACCGGCATTGCCAGCGTCAACGTTCCTGTTGAAATAATCTCGCCCGCGCGCAGTGGCGGGTTATGCGCATCGTTCGCCAGCAATTCGGCGAGACTGCGAAGCGCCAAAAGCGGGCTATCGAGTACGAGCGCGCCGCTGCCGCGTTGGCTCAGTTTGCCATTGCAATAAAGCTCGACTGTAAAACTGGCCAGTTCATGCTGCCACTCCGTCTTGCGCGGTGCGATGGCGTGACGTGCTCCAATCAGCAGTGCGCCATGGACGCAATGTGCGGCGACCGCGTCCGGGGCTGCGAATTTCCAGCCGGGAAAAATCGACTGCACAACCTCATAGCCTAACGCGACCCATTCGATGCAATCGAGCAACGCGGCTTCGCTCATGCCCGGCAGGGGCGCCGCTTGCAGGCCGAACATGATTTCCGGCTCGATGCGGGGCTCGACGAAATCCTTGATGCGTAGAGCCGGCGTGGATGCGAGTCCGTGCGTGGTTTGGTCGGTGATGGTGCCCCAAATCGGCGACTGGACGCCGTATACTTTCCACATTTCGCGGTTGGTGAACCCGATCTTGCGACCGATTATTGTTTCGCCGCGCGCCTCGAAGGCGGCGCGGAGCAGCGCAGTGACGCGATAGGCTTGGGCAAGCGTCAAGCCGCCAGGCCGGGAGGAGAATTTTGGAATTTGATAATGGCCGGCCAAAGCCGCGCCAACCTCGTCGGCGACGGTTTTGACATCGAGCGCTTCGATCGGCGCAGCCATACACGAACACTATCCGAAATCCTGGATGGCGCGAACGGTGTCACCGATCTATCGCCGGCGGTCCGCGTTGCATCGCGCCCGCGACGCATATGGAATGGCTCGTTCGCCGCGAGGCATTGAAAAAAGTTGTGTCGTGGGGCTTTGGCTGACTGTGTGTTGCACCACGTTTGCGGTGCGGCTTCGCGCCAGCATCCAGTGGCAAAGCTGCGCTCCGCGTCGCACCAATCCCCAGTGTTATCCCCAAACGCCGCGCCGCCGTACGCACGCACGCTTTAACTTGCGACTCGTCCTCGGCGGCGTATCCTCACCGTCAGATCGGTCGCGTTTGGTTCGCCGAATGTGTCGATCGCCAGGGACCCAAATCGGCTCGGGTGCGAGAGCGGCTACCAGGCAACGCACCACGTGGCAGATTTGATCCTGGTTCCAAGCCGCGGGTAGCAGCGCTAGGAACGTGACGGGCGGGCGCAAGCTCGCCCGTCATGATTCCGGGCTGATGGTTTCTGATTCCTGCGCCTGATTGCCGGGGCTTGGTCGGCGCCGCCGCGCCATGCCACCATGCGGCCGCGGAGCAACCATACAACGCACCATGGCCAATCTCGTCAGCCGGCGGCAATTCACCATCGAATGGGGCCATTGCGACCCGGCCGGTATCGTCTTCAACCCGCGCTTTTTCGAGTTTTTCGACGGCGGCACCTGGACGCTGTTTGAGGCTGCGCTCGGCGTGAAACCGTCCGGGCTCGCCGGCGCTTTCGGCATCATCGGCATTCCACTGGTCGATGCCAGCGCGCGCTTCCTTGCGCCGGCGCGCTTCGGCGACACGGTCGAGATGGCGTCGCAGGTGACCGAATTTCGCCGCTCGAGCTTCGACGTCGCGCATCAGATCTTTGTCGCTGGCGCGCTCGCCGTCGAAGGCAAGGAGATACGGGTGTGGGCGGCGCGCGATCCCGCGGATCCGGCGAAAATGAAATCGCAGCCGATTCCGCCAGAAGTCACGGCACGCTTTATCGTGCCGTGACGGGCGACTATCGCCGCAGCCGTTGGGCCTTGCCGTTGACGCCGAAGTCCTTGGAGCGCGTCCCCGTGGGCGCGAGCGAAAAGCCCTCCGCCGCCAATCCGCGCCTGAACAATTCCCGCACCGTGGCCGCCCGGCTCGGCATCCGTTTTTCGAAACGGAAATCGTCGATCAGCGCCAACTCCTCCGGCGACAGCATGATCTGAAGACGCTCGCCACGTAATCGTTCTGCGACCATGGCAACTCTCCCATTTATGTGAGTACAAATAGCAAAAACGGTTTTTGAAGCCAAGGGAGCTTTTACGTCTTTCACTGTTTGTACGTATATCAATCCGAGTTAAGTATTGTCGCAAAATGCGATAATATCCTTACTGTAGTATCTACCATCACTTAAGTATTTTGGGTCATTCTTAAGTAAATTGACAGGAAACACTAAAGGAGCAACAACTAGAACGGCGTCAAAGTCCATTCGGCTGGGGCCAACGCAAGCAATGGGTGCAATTCTGCAATTCCTCCGAAACGATACGGTATTCGAGCCCGAGGCCACACAAGCGATGTCGACCGCTTTCGATGCGGCCTGCCAGGCGCTCAACCTGGCGGATGCGGCGCGCGAGCGCGAAGCGGTGGCGATACGCATCATAGAACTGGCCCGCCGCGGCGAACGCGATCCGGCCCAACTTTCTGAACGGGTGCTGCGGGACGCCGGCGCGAGCCTCTAGCCTCCGCGGCGGCGACGCCGCAGCGCTCTTCCCAACTTCATCGATGAAACGTCTACCGTCGGCGCGCGTGCAGGCGGCGGCTCGTCACCTTGCCAGTCCCGGCCGATTGGAGGAAAATCCGCGAATAATTCGCGGAGGATACGCCGATGGATATCGTCCCTCTGGGTCCGGGATTTGGCGCCGAAATTCGCGGCGTGACGCTGGCCGATGTCGCCAATGATGACGCCGTTTATGCCGCCGTGCGCGCTGCGTTCGAGCAACACTCGGTTCTGGCGTTCCGCAATCAGGAAATCAGCGGCGAGGGGCAGCTCGCGTTTTCACGCCGCTTCGGTCCGCCGGAAGTCACCAAGACCGGCTCGCTCGGCACCGGCACCCATTTCGTGATCCTCACCACGATCGGCGAAGACGGCAAAGTGGTGCCGGAGGATCACCGCTATGCGATGCGCAACAAGGCGAACCAGCTTTGGCACACCGACAGTTCGTTCAAGAGCGTGCCGGCGCTGACCTCGGTGCTGTCCGCGCGCACCATTCCGGCAGCCGGCGGCGAAACCGAATTCACCTCGACGCGTCTTGCCTTCGAGCGGCTCGATGCGGCGACGCAGAAGAAACTGGAAAACTCCTTCGCCTGGCATCATTACGGCCATTCGCGCGGCAAGATCGCGCCGGGCCTCGCCACCCCCGAGGAGCTCGCGCCGCTGCCGCCGGTGTGCTGGCGCATGGTGTGGCGCAATCCGGTCAACGGCCGCGGCGCGCTCTACATCGCCTCGCACGCTTACGCTGTCGAAGGCATGGAGCCGAAAGCCGGCGAGCAATTCATCGAGGAATTGACTGAAGCCGCCACCGCACCCGGCACCACCTATGAGCACAAGTGGCGGGCCGGCGACGTGGTGATGTGGGACAACCGCGCCACCATGCATCGCGGCAGGCCGTGGCCTGGCAACGAGCCGCGCTACATGGTGCGCACCACGATTTCGGCGACGGCGGCGGACGGCGTCGAGCAGATGCGGCCGCCGCCGCGGCTCGCGGCAGAGTGAGTGCGGCGAGACAATGCTGAAGACACCGCTGTGTGACCTGTTCGGCATCGAGGTGCCGGTTATCCTGGCCCCGATGGGCACTTGCACCTCGGCGGAGCTTGCCGCCGCCGTGTCGAATGCGGGCGGTCTCGGCGGCATCGGAACGCTGTTCCGAGCCACCGCCGCCATCAAGCGCGACATCGATGTCGTGCGAACGCTGACCAGCCGGCCTTTTGCGATCAACCACATTCCGCAGACGCTCGACGCCGAGGCGTTTCGCTACACGCTCGAAGCGCGGCCGGCCGTGATCTCGTTCACGCTGGCGGACCCGGGCGAACTGCTGCGTCAGGCCCACGATGTCGGGTCGCGCGTGATGGTGCAAATCACGACGGTGGCGCAGGCCGTCCAGGCGGCCGAGCGAGGCGCGGACGTCATCAGCGCACAGGGCAGCGAGTCGGGCGGCTATTGCGGTGAGGTCAGTACGATGGCGCTCGTGCCGCAGGTCGTCGATGCCGTGTCGCCCATTCCTGTCGTCGCGTCCGGCGGCATTTTTGATGGGCGCGGCATCGCGGCAGCCCTGATGCTTGGCGCAGCCGGAGTCAATCTCGGCACCCGGTTCATTGCTTCGAATGAAGCTCCGGCGCCAATGGAATGGAAGCAGGCGATAACCGCAGCCCAGTCCGAGGATGCGATAAAGGCCGATGTTCTCAACGACATCAGCCCGCTTCCGGGCACCGCGGGTTTTCACACGGTTCTGCGCTCCCTCCATACATCCTTTCTCGACGAGTGGAGCACGAAGCGCGATGAGGCGTGCCGCGAACGTGACCGGCTGCGGGCTCGGATCGTGTCGACGACCCAGGCTGGCCGTCAGCACGAGTGCCTCCTCACGGCGGGCCAAACCGTCGGAGGCATCGATGAAATCCTATCGGTAGGCGAGATTACGCGCCGGCTTATGGCCGAAGCCGAAGCGGCGCTGGCGCGCGCACCGCAGTTCAGCGAAACGGCGTCGCGGCAGGCGGCGGAATAACTTTCACTCGACTTGCCGCAGGAACGTGCGCTCTTCGGAAAGGATGAAGCGCGCCTTTTGCGCCTTGGCGAAATTAGCCGCGCCGTCGCTGTCGGCTTTCAGCCGCTCGCGGTAGGCTTCATAGGCCGCGAGACTCGGGAAGGAAATCAATCCGTAAGCGATATTGTTGGTGCCTTCGTGCGGCATCCAGTAGCCGACAACATCGCCGCCGCATTTCGGAATGATTGTCAGCCACTGCCGCGCATAATCTTCGAAAGCGTCGCGCTGGAACGGGTCGAGCTGATAGCGAATAAAGACCGTGATCGTCATGGCAGGCTCTGCCGGTTTTGCCGGCAGGCATTCTACCCGCAACGCGGGCCATGACGTTTCGGTGCGCGCCGAAATGTGCGCCGTTATTCGGCCGCCAAAATATTGCTGGCCTGCCGGGCCTGCCGCTCCATCTCGCGGCGCACGCGCACAGCTTGCGCATTGTCGTCGAGCGCTACGTCGGCTGAGGCGATGAAGTCGCCCGCGGCAATATCGCGCTTGAGCTTGACGTGATGGGCAAGCCCGATCGGCAAAGCGTTGAGCTTCAGGCTGCGCCCTGCCGGAATCGCTTTGGCATAGACGGTGTAGCCGCCTTCGCCGTCGAGCGTTTCGCCGGCTTTGAGCGCGCGCTTGGCAACCGCGACCGCGTCGCCGCGAAAGCTGCGGCAGCTTCCGGTCGGCTCGCCGCGCAGCGCGATATTGAGCACCGAGATGGAGAGTTCGAGCCCGATCAGATGGAACGGCTTGTACATCGCCGCATAGCGGCCGGTTGAATCGGTCGGCAGGCCGTATTGCTTGAAGCAGGCCGCGGCATAATCGTTCGGCGCCTTGAGCACGACATAGACTCCCCAGCGCAAGTCGCGTTCGACCGGCGCGCCGTCGCGCCTGAGCGAGGATATGACCTCGACCATGCCGTCGGCTTCGAGCACGCCACCAATTGTCTTGGGCCGCAGCACGCCGGCCAGTTCGTCGACGCCGCATGGTGGAAAGATCAAACCGTCCTGCGGCACGTCGAGATCGCAGGCATTGGCGACCGCCGCCATTTCGATGGCCGATTTGGTGCCGTCGAGAAACGAATTGAACATCTGCGAATTCATGCCGGCTTTCTTCGCTTCCGCGGCGGAAAGCCCATAATGCTCCCAAACACCGTCAGGCGTGACGGTGTGATAGGCCGGCAGATATTTGGTGCCCTTGCCGGCAGCGGCGACCAGAAAGCCGGTCGAGCGCGCCCAGTCGACCATTTCCGAAATCAGCGACGGCTGGTCGCCATAAGCCATGGAATAGATCACGCCGGCGGCGCGCGCCTTCGCCGCGAGATAGGCGCCGGCGAGCGCGTCGGCCTCGACATTGACCATGACGATGGGCTTTTTCCCTTCGATCGCCGCGAGCGCGTGCGCGATGCCCGCGCCCGGATCGCCGGTCGCCTCGATCGCGACGTCGACGCGCTCGTCGGTGCAGGCGGCGAGGCCGTCGTCGGCGAAGCGGGTCCGCGCGATGCGCGCGCCATCCCAGCCGACGGTCTTGCAGGCGAGTTTGGCACGCTCGACGTCGCGGTCGGCGATCAGCGCGACTTCAAGTCCCTTGATGGCCGGCACCTGCGCCAGAAACATCGAGCCGAATTTACCGGCGCCGATCAGCCCGGCGCGGACCGGCTTCCCGGCTTCGACGCGCGCGGCAAGGAGCGTTTGCAGGTTCATTGTCCGTCCTCGCGGTTGCCTTAAGGCATCAGCTACGGAAACCCTTTAGGATTGAGCATTATGGCAGAGCAAGTCGTTCTTGGCTGGCCGATTTCCAGCCTGCATGGCTGGGGGGTCTATGGCCTGAACCTCGCTTTGCAATGGGCGGGCGACCCCGACATCGCGCTGGCCACCGCATGCGAATCGGTCGGCATCGATATCGATCCGCAGCAGGCGCGCGCACTGGCGCCGTTCATCGTCCGCTCGGTGGAGCTGCAAAACGGCCTGCAAAAATATGCCAACGGCCAGGCGAGCGTCGGCACCACGTTCCTCTCAGGTCTCAATGAGCGCTTTCTGTTGTCGCCCTGCATGCACAACGTGATGGTCATGGGTAATCCGACCGTCGGCGTTATTTTTTTCGAAAACGAAGTGCTGCCCGACGCGGTCGAGCGCGCCAACACCTATTTTCCGTGCATCGTCACCGGTTCGTTCTGGAATGAGGCGGTATTGCGCGCCTGCGGCGTCAAAAGCGTCCGCACCGTGCATCAAGGTTTTGATCCGGCGCTATTTCATCCGGGGCCGAAGTCAACGCCGCTTCCGGACCGGTTTCTGATTTTCTCCGGCGGCAAGGCGGAGTATCGCAAGGCGCAGGACCTCGTTCTCGCCGCGTTCGAGATTTTCTCCGAACGCCATCCGGAAGCGGTGCTGGTCACCGCGTGGTACAATCATTGGCCCGATGGCATCCGCTCGCTCGACTGGTCCGGGCTTTTGCCGTCGGTTCCGCTCCACAAGACTACAAATCAGATCGATGTCGCCGGATGGGCGGCCGCGAACGGCATTGCCGCCGACCGCGTGCTCGATCTCGGCGCGGTGCCAAACCCGAAAATGCCGGCGATCCTGCGCGAAATGGATGTGGCGCTGTTTCCCAATCGCGCCGAGGGCGGCACCAATCTCGTCGCCATGGAAGCCATGGGCTGCGGCCTGCCCGTGATTCTGTCGCGCAACACCGGCCATGTCGATCTGATCAGCAGCGACAATTGCTATCCGCTCGACGATCAGGGCCCGGCCGCGCGCGGCTTTGCCGGCATCGACGGCGTGCCGGGCTGGGGCGAAAGCCGGATCGACGAGATCGTGGCGCGGCTGGAGCAGGTGTTTACCGACCGCGCCGAAGCGCGCCGGCGCGGTCAGCGCGCCGCCGAGTTCATGGCGCGGCTGACCTGGCAGGAAACCGCCAGGAAAATGAAAGAGATTGTGATGGAGTTGCGGAAGGCTTGAGCTTTCCGCTGCGCCGGGCCGCTTACTCCGCCGCCACCTTGTGCGCCCGTGCGTATTCCAGCAGCGCATCGTCCGCCACCGGCACGATCGGCGTGAAATCGCGGTGTGCGATCCACTCGGCGCGGGTCAACTTGGTGATGTGGTTCGAGACCGCGCACAGCGTGAGATAAACGATCTTGCGCGGATAGGGCGTGATGTTGGGCGGCGAGGCGTGCACCAGATTGCCGTGGAACATCAGCACCGAGCCCGCCTTGCCGGTCGGCGCCACGATGCCACCTTCGGCGGCGAGCCGCGTCACCGTTTCCTTGTCCAGCGTCCATAGCGGATAGGACGTCGTGGCGGTGTCGTGGCCGGCCGCCAGCACGCCTTTCTTGTGGCTCTTCGGAATGAGCATCAGCGCGCCGTTGATCGGCATCACCTCGTCGAGAAAAATCGCGATGTTCATGGCGCGGGGTTCTGGCATGCCGTCGTCGCGCGCCCAAGTGCCGTAATCCTGATGCCATTGCCAGACGTCGCCCTCGAAGGCGGCTTTGGCGTTGAGCTTGAACTGATGCACGTAGACCGACTCGCCGAACAATTGCTGCAGCGGTTCGACGAGGCGCGGATGGTGCGCCATCAGGCGAAAAGTCTCGTTGAAAGTATGCGCGGCAAAGGCGGTGCGCGGCGCGCCGGTCTTTTCGCGCCAGACTTCCGGCCGGTCAAGTTTCAGGATCACTTCGGCGTCGTCGCGCAGCAGCGCGATCTCCTCCTCGGAAAAGCAGTTCGGAAAGAACAGGTAGCCTTGTTCGTCGAATTCTTTGAGCTGCGTGGCTGAGAGCTGCATGGCGTTTCCTCGAAATTCGTTTGTCCCAACTTAGCGCAATTCTGCCCGGCATTCCACGCCGGGCTGGCGCCCTAAGGAACGTCGGCAATAAAGCGGTTCCGCATTTTGCCTAAGCCTTCAATCTCAGTCTCCATCACATCGCCGACCTTGAGGAACGTGTTGGTGCCCTGACCGACGCCGCCGCAGGTGCCGCAGCTGAAAATATCGCCGGGCTCGAGCGTGAGGATATTGGAGGCATATTCGATCTGCTCCTCCGGCGTGAAGATGAATTGCGAAGTATTGCCGTTCTGCTTGACCTCGCCGTTGACCGTGAGTCGGATGAACAAATTCATGGCGTCCGGCACGAAGGCGCGCGGCACCAGATATGGTCCCATCGGCGCGAAATTGTCGTGGCTCTTGCCGCTGAGCCAGTCCGAGCGCAGGCCCGGCCGGTCGGCGCGGATCTGCAGATCGCGGGCGGACACGTCATTGGTGGTCATGAAGCCAGCAACGTAGTCGAGCGCGCGCTCGGCCACGATGCGTTTGCCGCGTTTGCCGATGGCGAGTGTGATCTCGGCCTCCCAGTCGATCTTGGCGAGGTCGCGCGGGATGGCGATGTCGTCAAAAGCGCCGCAAAGCGTACTTGGCGCTTTGAGAAACAGATAGGGTTTGGTCGTCGATTTCTCGCCGGTAAATCGCGGCCCGCTGGCCGGCGTCACGCCGGCGCGCAGCATTTCGTCGACGTGCTCCTGAAAATTCTGCGCCGCGTAGAACATCTTTCCGGGACGCGCCACTGGCGGCAACGCGCGAAGGTTTTCGAGCCTGGCCGCGTCCGGCGGCAGGCCTTCTTTTTCGAGCCTGACGACAATCTCTTGCAGCCTGGCGAAACTGGCGTTCCAGTCCTGGAGCAGGCTATCGATGCTCATGGCGTCAAGCGCGCCAGCGCGCGCTGACGAAAGCGGGACAATGTCATCGCCGAGCACGAGCGCGGCGAAGGATTTGCTGCCCGCTTTGGCGAAAGTGCCGAGCTTAAACGCCGTGCCGTTCATGAACTTTGTCCCTTACGCGCCGCGGAACACGGCCTTGCGTTTGGCGTGGAACGCCTCGACGCCTTCGCGGAAATCGTCGGACTGGCGCAAGCGGCTATAGCACTGGCCTTCAAGCTCGATCGCTGCTTCGAGATTGGTGTCTTCGGTGACGTTGAGCAGCATCTTCGCGGTGCGCTGCGCCAGCGGCGAGAACGCGCGCAATTCCTCCGCCAACGCGTCGGTGGCGTTTTCCAGTCTGTTGTCGTCGACGCATTCGGTGGCGATGCCCCAGTCATAGGCCTGCTTCGCCGCGATGCGCTTGGAGCGCATGACGATATCCTTGGTGCGGGTGATGCCGATGATCTTTTGCAGCCGCGCCGAGCCGCCGGAGCCGGGAATCTGGCCAAGCCTTTGCTCAGGCAGAGCATAGAGGCAAGTATCTGAAACCAATCGAAAATCGCAGGCGAGAGAAATCTCGAAGGCGACTCCGAAGCAATAGCCGCGCGCCGCCGCTATCACCGGCTTCGAGCAGCGCGCTGGCGTGGCGATGTTCCACGCCAGTTTCGACACATGCTCCGGTGAGGCGGCGAGAAAGCCCGCGATATTGCCCCCGGAGGAAAAATGCTCGCCAATCGCGCGCAGCACGATGACGCGCACACGCGCATCCTCATCGAGCATCTCGAAAACCAGCCGCAGCTGGTCGCGCTGGCCCATCTCGATGACGTTGAGGGGCGGACGGTCGAGCACCACGTCGGCGCGTTCGCGCGCCGCATCGATCTCGACGCGAAAACCGTCGAGCTTCTGCAAGCGGGAATCGGAGAAAATCGCGGCGGAAGACATTATACTGCTGTTCCTTGCTGAGATGAACTTGGGTTGGCTTTGGCGGGCTCATATTCGCCGGCGACAAGCTTGCGGCGCAAAAGCTTGCCGACCGGCGATTTGGGAATTTCAGAAACGAAGACGTATTTGCGCGGTCGCTTGTAGCCGGCAAGTCCCGATGAGCGGCAGAAAGCATCGAGCTCGCCGGGTTCGATCGCGGTGCGGGTCTTGATGAAGGCGGTGATGATCTTGCCCCAGCGCTCGTCCGGCAGGCCGACCACCGCGACTTCCGACACCGCCGCATGCAGCGACAGGCAGGATTCGATCTCGACCGGCGAAATATTCTCGCCACCGGAAATGATCATGTCGTCGACGCGGCCAGTGACGAACAAGTCGCCGTCGGTATCGACAAAGCCGGTGTCGCCGGTGAAGTACCAGCCCTGGCGCAACGCCTTGGCATCGGCATCCGGCCACCGCCAATAGCCTTCGAAGGATTCATCGCCGGCGAGCAGCGCGATGATCTCGCCTTCCTCGCCGGCCGCCGAGACATCGTCCGCCGATTGGGCGCCGAGTTTGACCACGCGCACCATCTGGTTGATGCCGGCCTTGCCAGCGGAGCCCGGTTTCTTCGGCGCGTTCTGCTCGATGGTGAAGGTGTAGATTTCCGAAGAGCCGTAATGGTTGACGAAGAGGTCGGGCCTGAAGGCGGCCTGCAATTTCTTCAGCAGCCCGTCGGTCATCGGTGCACCGGCGAAGCCGAGCTTGCGCACCGAACTAACGTCGCTTGCCGCGAACAGCGAATGATGGACGAGGTCGTGATAGAGCGTCGGCACCAGATAAAGATTGGTCACGCGCTCGGCGGCGATGAGCTTGAGCGCCTCAACGACATCGAAGCGGCGTAGGCAGATAAAAGCGCCGCCGATTAGCGACATGGCAAGCAGCGAACGCACGCCCATGGTGTGATAAAGCGGCATGACGCCGAGCGTGCGTTCACCGTGCGCATAAAGGTTCTGCGCCACATGGGCGACCGCCGCGGCGCGTTCGGCGCGCTGGCGGCGCGGCACGCCTTTCGGCCGCGCCGTGGTGCCGGAGGTGTAAAGCATCACCGACCAGGTTTCGGCATCGGCGCGCGGCGTGACGCCGGCTGCCGATTGTGAAATCAGTGCGGTGAAAGCAATGTCGCCGGGGCGTGTCGTATCGAGCGCAATCCGCGGGAGGTTTTGCGCCAAGGCCGATTCCGCCACAGCTGCGGCGGATGCATCTTCGTAGGCAATGGCCTTTGCTTCGGCGTTTTCGAGATAAAAGTCGATTTCGCTTGCGGTCGAACGCCAGTTCACCGGCGTAATGACGATGCCAGCGAACTGGCAGGCCCAATGCAGAGTCGCGGCCTCGGCGCGGTTTTGCAGAGCGGTGACGAGACGGTCGCCGGGTTTCAATCCGATTGCATCAAAGCCCGCGACCAGCGCCGAAATACGCGCGTACCATTGCGCGTAGGTCAGGCGCTCCTTGCCGTCGGCGATGGCCAGCGCGTCGGGATCGCGGGCGACGCTGCCGAGAAAGCTTAGACCTAGATCGAGCATGCGGCATGATAGACTTTTGCAGCGCGCACTGACAAACCGCCAGCGCGCGTGGACGCAAAGGCAAGGGGCGCACAACCATGCCGATCGAAGAGCGCGTGTTTATCGCCGGCGCCGGGCCGGTTGGCCTCGCCGCCGCCGCCAATCTCGTTCGCCGCGGCGTGCCGGTGACGGTATTCGAGGCCGGCACAGCACTGTCGGAGGAATCGCGAGCCTCGACCTTTCATCCGCCGACGCTCGACATGCTTGACGAATTCGGCGCTGCCGCGCCGCTGATCGCGGAGGGGCTGATCGCCCCGCACCTACAATTCCGCACCCGCGACGGTGTGATCGCAACGTTCGATTTCGGCGCGATTGCCGACGTGACGCGGCATCCCTTTCGCCTTCAGGCCGAGCAGGTCAAGCTCACCAGAATCTTGCACGATCAGCTCAGCCGAAAACCCGAATGCCGAATCGAGTTTGGTTGCCGCGTCACCGGCGTCGAGCAGGACGATACGTCAGTCCATGTGACGCTCAAACGCAACGACGTGGCCGAGCGCCACTCCGGCCGCTGGCTGATCGGCGCCGATGGCGCGCGCAGCGACGTGCGCCACGTGCTCGGCATCGAGTTTTCCGGCTTCACCTGGCCTGAGCGGTTTCTGGTCGTGTCCACGCCGTTTGATTTTCGCAAAGAGATAGAGGCTTGGTTTCGGTTACTTATGTTGCCGATCCGGTACGCTGGCACTTCCTGCTCGAAATTCCCGGCGGTATCTGGCGCGTGATGTTCCCGCTGACCGAAAGCTCCGATGCGCTGAGCGACGAGACCGCGCTCAGCCGTGGCTTCGCCGATACGCTGATGGCGTGCGTGATACCGGGGATCGCCAAATACGACATCGCGCATACGACGCTCTACAAAGTGCATCAGCGTGTGGCAAAGAATTTTCGCCGTGGCCGCGTCTTCCTCGCCGGCGATGCCGCGCATCTCAACAATCCGCTCGGCGGAATGGGCATGAACGGCGGCATTCACGATGCGATGAATCTCACCGCGCGGCTTGCCGACGTCTGGATGGGCGCCGCGCCGGTTGCCGAACTCGACCGCTACGAGCGGCAGCGCCGCACGATTACCCTCGAACATATCGAGAAGCAATCAATCGAGAACAAACGCAACCTCGAATGCGCCAATCCCGATTTTGCCGCCGAGCTCAAGCGCACAGCAGCCGACCCGGACCGGACGCGCGATTATCTGTTCCGCGTGGCGATGATCGGCAGCCTGCGCCGGGCCGCCGAACTCGGTTAGTTTTTCCGCGTCGGGAACAATGAGGCCGGGAAATCCGCGGCGTAGCGGCGCGGCCGCTCGCGCGGCTTATAGTCCGGATGCGGATTGGGATCCGGCTCGACGGCACGCCGATAAAGGTGCCAGGTCGCGTGGCCGAGCACCGGCATTACCACGGTGAGCCCGAG
>Ga0181522_10001603_pt1 | contig 13618 bp, 12 predicted proteins | sample PEATcosm2014_Bin_27_FD_121103 | JGI IMG/M metagenome (GOLD analysis project Ga0181522, IMG submission 121103) | Peatland microbial communities from MTU Mesocosm Facility, Houghton, MI, USA - PEATcosm2014_Bin05_10_metaG | ecosystem: Environmental > Terrestrial > Soil > Wetlands > Peat | place... | reverse complement strand
GAATGAGTCCTTTAGCGGCTTCGATCCAACCAGTGCAAGCGATCCCGCGGTTGTCATCATGCGATCCGCAGTGTCGATGTTGTCCTTGATAAGCACGGGAACGCCGTGCAGCGAGCCGCGCGGCCCTTTGGCTTTCCGCTCCTGATCAAGCGCGTCCGCGATGGCCAAAGCATCCGGATTCATCTCGATGATCGCGTTCACCGCGGGGCCGCTCTTGTCGACTTCCGCGATCCGCTCGGAGTATTTCTCGACCAGCGATCGGGCTGTGAACTTACCTGATTTCATCCCATCCCGAAGTTCTGAGATTGTGATTTCTTCCAGTTCGAAGGGTTTGATCTCAGGAGCAGGCACTACCTCCGCCTTGGTGATTACGCGTCCGGCACCCAAGGCCGGAACGATGGCCGCGGCCGCGGCGCCGCCGGCGGTGACAGAATTCTTCAGAAATGTGCGCCGCGAAGAACCGGAATTGGACAAAGTCATTCGGCTTCCAGAAAACCAGATTGAACCGCAGGGCGATCATTAAATCACGAATGGCTCCGCGAATTCACGAACGCGAGCCGGGTTGTGACCAGCCGATCCTGGTGATACTCTAGTCCCGTCGAGCGGGAGTAGTTCAGCGGTAGAACGCCAGCTTCCCAAGCTGGATGTCGCCGGTTCGATCCCGGTCTCCCGCTCCATATCTCGTCCGTCCGAAACGAGGCTGTTCCCGTCGTTTCTTGCAAAAGCCGCCTGCACAACCTTGCAGGGTTCACTCCTCCTTTGCTTCTTCTTCGGGTGTCCGCCCCATTCCAAGTAGGGTAGTTACCGCAGTTTAGCCCCATTTTCGATTTTCGTGATCAGGATCACAAACAGCCGTGACGCCTGCCATTTGCTCAACTTAGGGGTTGAACGAAGATGTGCTTGGAGTTCAGGGAGATGCGCCCGCCGAGGCGACTTCCGAACTCCCAACGAACTGCAGAGGGTGAGGCAGGAGGTTCCGATGGGCACAACTGAGATCCATGAACCCGAGGTAAGGGAAGTCAAACCGGTAACTCGTCCGGCTGCGCCGGCGCTGCCAAAGAAAGAGATCGCGACAGAGCCCTTCGCGCCAAGGACGATGTTCTCCGACAGTCTGCTGGATTTTGGTCCGGCCCGGAAGCGCAAGGCGTTCGCGACCACAACGTCTTTCATTTTCAATTGCGTGGCCATCGGCGTGATGCTGATCATGCCTCTCGTTTTCCCAGAGGCCCTGCCGAAAGCGCAACTGTTGACGTTTCTGGTAGCCCCGCCACCACCTCCGCCACCGCCACCGCCGGCAGCCGCCGAGGTTCAGCGAGTCGTTCGTCAGATCGAGACGAATATGCTGTCCTCCGGAGAATTGCGCACGCCCACCAAGATCCCCAAAAAGATCGAGATGATTAAAGAGGATGAGGCCCCACCACCAATGGCAGCAACTGGTGGAGTAGTGGGCGGCGTTCCGGGCGGAATCCCGGGAGGGCAGATGGGTGGCGTGATCGGTGGCATCGTCAACGCGACCTCGAATCTTTCTGCTGTGCCGAAGTTTGTGCCGGTCGTTCCGCAGCGTGTCCGCATTTCACAGGGAGTCACCCGCGGCCTGCTCATCCACAAGCAGGAGCCTGTATATCCAGCTCTGGCCCGGGCTGCCCGCGTGCAAGGCGACGTCATACTCAGCGCAGTGATCGATATCAACGGACAGATCCAGAACCTGCAACTGGTGAGCGGACACCCCATGCTGGTTCCGGCCGCCATCGCGGCGGTCAAACAATGGCGTTACAAACCGTATCTGCTGAATGGGCAACCGGTAGAAGTGGAGACCACCATTACGGTGATCTTCTCGCTATCGTCTTGACGGGGAAACCGCGCCCTCTGGGAGCGCCAGGAGTCTGAACATGGCTGCAGAGTATACCTATCGCGTTTCGGCCTGGTGGACCTCGGGCCGCACTGGACTCGCCAAGTGTGAGTCCTCTCCGAACACGATCCATTTCTCCGAGGCGGCGGAATTGGGTGGACTGGAGGGTCGCTGGACTCCCGAGCAGTTGCTGCTTTGTGCCCTGGCGGGCTGCTTTACCACCACGTTTCACGAGGTCGCACGGAACGCCAAGTTCGACTACACCGATCTTGAAGTGGAAATCGAAGGAAGCGTTCGTCGCAGTCGTACCGCGGGATGCAGTTTCAACGAGATCCTGATTCGCCCGCGCCTGACGGTTCATTCCGAGGAGCAGAGCGAGATTGGCCTCGGTCTCCTACGGCGGGCTAAATCGGTCTGCCTGATTTCGCGGGCGATCACCGTGCCGCAAACGCTCGAGCCCACCGTCGAAACCGGCAAGATACCCGTCGAAGGCTGGAGCCACCAAGACACGGCTGTGAAGCTCGGGGTGTAACGCCGGACTCGTAAACCGCCGGCGAGGGGGTGCGTATGATGTTTTCCTACAGGCTGGTGCGTTTGATTGAATCCCACGCGGATGCGCTCGCGGCGGGCCTCGAAGAAAAAGTCCAGTCCAGTTTGCAGGTCAACCACTTCCGGGAGGTTCCTGCGCACGAATTGCGGGAACGCGTTTATGAAATCTATCGCCACCTCGGCGAGTGGCTGCTTGGCAAGAACGAACTCGACATCGAGCATCGCTACCGCGAGATCGGCGCCCGGCGGGCGAATCAGAACGTTCCGCTGAGCGAAGTCGTGCAGGCCATCGTGCTCACCAAAGAGAACCTCTGGGACTTCCTCAAGAGTGAAGCAGTGATGGATCGCGCCGTCGAGATCATGGGGGAACTGGAACTGCTGCAGATGCTCGAGATGTTTTTTGACCGGGCAATTTATTATGCCGCTGTGGGGTACGAGGAAGAGGTCGCCCGGGCGTCGCGCGAAGGCGCACTGAGGGCTTCTTAGGGGGCGGACGAGGATGTCGATGTCATGGGAAATGGAATACAAGAAGCGGCTCAAGACGGCGGACGACGCATTGGGGTGCGTGAAGTCCGGCATGCGCGTCTATATTCAGCCGGGTTGCGCCGAGCCTGAAACGCTGGTCGAAGCGCTCATGCGGCGCGGCCCCAATCTTTTCGACGTAGAAATCGTTCACATGATGACCATGGGCTGTGCGCCCTACGTGGCGCCGGAAATGGCCGGCCACTTTCGGCATAACGCCATGTTCATCGGCGCCAATGTACGCGAGGCCATCAACGACGGCCGCGCCGACTACACACCCATTTACCTGAGCGAGATCGAAGGGCTCTTCGAAAGTGGCCAGATGCCGATCGATGTCGCCCTGATTGAGGTCTCGCCGCCCGATTCTCACGGATATTGCAGCTTCGGCGTGGGCGTCGACACGACGCTGACGGCGTCCAAGGTCGCCAAGCATGTCGTCGCGCAGATCAACGACAACATGCCCCGCACTTACGGCGACAGCTTTATTCACGTCAACGATATCGACGATTTCGTCGAGTCGTCGCGGCCGCTCTGTGCTCTTAAAAGGCCCGTTGTTACGGAACTGCAAGTCGCGATCGCGCGGAATGTGGCAGGTCTAATCGAAGACGGCGCAGTGTTGCAAACCGGTATCGGCGGCATTCCCGATGCGATTCTTCCCATGCTGATGGACCGCAAGGACCTCGGTGTCCACAGCGAGATGATCTCGGACGGTGTGATCCCGCTGATTGAGGCTGGCGTGCTTACTGGCGCGCGCAAGAATTTCAAGCCGCGCAAGATCATCCTGGGATTTGCGCTTGGCTCCAAACGCCTGTTCGAGTTCGTCGACAATAATCCGATCTTCGAATTTCATCCGACAGCCTACTCGAACGATCCCGGCCTGATCGCGCGAAACGACAATATGGTCGCGATTAATTCGGCGCTGCAAGTCGATCTGACGGGCCAAGTTTGTTCCGATTCGATTGGGAACCAGTTCTACAGCGGGATCGGCGGGCAAGTCGATTTCCTGCGGGGCGCATCGCGATCGAAGGGCGGCAAGCCGATCATCGCGATTTCCTCGACCGCGAAGAATGGAACCATCTCGCGGATCGTGCCCATGCTGGATCCTGGGGCGGGAGTCGTCACTTCGCGAGGCCTCGTCCGCTATGTCGTAACTGAATACGGGGTCGCGTACCTGCACGGAAAGTCGATTCGCGAACGGGCTCAATCGCTGATCGAGATCGCACACCCGAATTTCCGAGCAGGCTTGTACGAGTATTGCGAGAAGACAAAGTGGTTGCAGCCTCAAGCGGCACAGACAGCAGTTCCGAGGTGAATCCATGGCGGGTCCGGCACGCGGCAATATCACCATCAACGTTGAGGAATGCAAGGGATGCGGGCTTTGCGTCGAGTCCTGCCCGCCAAAGTGCCTCGAGTTGGCTCCTGAACTGAGCCACTATGGAGTGCATCCGGCGCATTACACCGGCCGCGATTGCACAGGATGCGGCATCTGTTTCTACTGCTGTCCCGAACCCGGCGCCATCATCGTCTATCGCCTCGCACCACCGCCGAAGGCTATTGCACAAGTGCAACCTGGAGGCGAACATGCGGCAACTTTGTAAAGGAAATGTTGCGGTCATCAAAGGTGCCGTGCTCGCCGGCTGCCGCGCCTACTACGGCTATCCGATCACTCCCGCAAGCGAAGTTGCCGAAGCCGCCGCTCTCTATCTTCCCGAAGTCGGTGGCACATTCGTCCAGGCGGAAAGCGAAACCGCATCCATCAACATGGTGTACGGCGCGGCCGCTGCCGGAGAGCGCGTCATGACCGCATCTTCAGGCCCGGGACTCAGCCTCATGCAGGAAGGCATCTCGTATCTTGCCGGAGCGGAGCTGCCCTGCGTCATTGTCGACGTCATGCGCGGCGGACCGGGTCTGGGCAACATCGCACCCGAGCAGAGCGATTACTTCGCCATGGTTAAGGGCGGAGGCCACGGCAACTATCGAAATCTCGTCGTCGCTCCAGCTTCCGTTCAGGAGATGGCGGATCTCACCATCCTCGCCTTCGAGCTGGCCGATCGCTACCGCAATCCTGCGATTGTGCTGACCGATGGATTTGTCGGTCAAATGATGGAGCCGCTCGACCTTGCTTACCGCGAGATTCTTCCTCCGCCGAAACCCTGGGCGGTGAAGGGAACAGCCGGAACACGCCGCAACATGGTGAGCTCGATCGTCCTCGAAGCGGACGATCTCGAAGAGCATCAGCGCCGGATGGAAGCGAAGTACATCCGCGCGCAGGAAAGCGAAGTTCGTTGGGAGGAATACTGCACTGAAGACGCAGAACTGATCGTCGTCGGTTACGGCATCGTCTCGCGCGTGCTGCGCTCCGCTGTGGACGAGGCCCGCAAGCAGGGAATCAAAGTTGGACTCTTTCGACCGATTACTCTCTGGCCATTCCCAAAGAAAGAGATTGCGGCCGCAGCGATGCGCGCCGAGAAAGTTCTGACCGTAGAGTTAAGCAACGGGCAGATGGTCGAAGACGTCCGCCTCGCACTCAACGGGAAACGTCCTGTCGAATTTTACGGTCGCGTGGGAGGCAATGTCCCGGGCGTCGAGGAATTGCTGGCAAAGATCGAGGAACAGATGCCGGCAGCAGTTTAGAAGACGTAGCCCCGGACCCATTCGTCCGGAAGTAGCGAGCAAGGGTTGGGACGGCGGCCAATACTTCCGCCGCGACGCAGCGACAGGTGGAGACCAATCATGGCGGAAAAGAACGTCATCCTGGAAGCACCAAAGGTGGTAGCCGACAAGTACGAGGTCGTGCACCAGAAGTCGGAAGTCTTCTATCCCGAATACGAACGCAAGGGCGACCTGAAGCACCAGACGCACTACTGTCCGGGATGCGGCCATGGCGTGGCTCACAAATTGATCGCCGAGGCCCTCGAAGACCTCGGCTTGCAGGATCAGACCATTCTCGTCAGCCCCGTCGGCTGCTCCGTTTTCGCTTACTACTATTTTGACGTCGGCAACGTGCAGGTTGCCCACGGACGCGCTCCCGCCGCGGCTACCGGTTTGAAGCGCGCCTGCCCTGACAAAATCGTCATCGCCTATCAGGGCGACGGCGATCTCGCTGCGATCGGCACCGCCGAGATCGTGCATGCCGCCAACCGCGGCGAAAAGATTTCCGTCTTCTTTGTGAACAACGCCATCTACGGAATGACCGGCGGCCAGATGGCCCCCACAACGCTCGTCGGGCAGCGTAGCACCACGTCGCCTTGGGGACGCCGTCCCATCAACGAAGGCTTTCCCCTTCATATGGCGGAGATGCTCTCTTCGCTGGAAGCGCCGGTCTACATCGAGCGCGTGGCGCTGTCTGACAACAAAAACATCATGAAAGCGCGGCGCGCCGTCCGGAAAGCGCTCGAACTGCAGCGCGCCGGCGCCGGCTTCACCTTCGTCGAAATTCTTTCTCCATGCCCCACGATCTGGGGTAAAGATCCGATTGAAGCGCGCAAGTGGGTTGCCGAGAAAATGATCCCCAGCTTTCCGCTCGAAGTTTTCCGTGATCGCAAAGTCGAGATCCCCAACAATAATGTCCCGCCACACAAAACGGTCCAGGAACTAGTCGAAGGCGAGCGCAATGCCGCGCGCAATGCCGCGCGCGCAGCCGCTTTGCCCGGGCGAAATCATCACTTCGATCATCTCGGCATCAAGATCGCCGGATTCGGTGGACAGGGCGTTCTGCTGCTTGGACAACTTCTGGCAGAGATGGGCATGCGCGAGGGCCTGGAAGTCAGCTGGCTGCCCTCCTACGGCCCGGAGATGCGCTCTGGCAGCGCGCACTGCCACGTCTGCCTGTCGAAAGAGCGGATCGGATCGCCAGTGCTCACGCGCCCCGATGTCCTTGTCGCGATGAATGAGCCTTCTTTGCGTAAGTTCGCAGCCCAGGTCGCCCCCGGCGGCACCATCATCTACGGGCGCGACAAAGTGCCGGACGATCTTTCGATTCCCCAAGCGCAAGTCGTCTGCATCCCGGCTTCCGAGATCGCCGATAAGCTCGGATCGGCTAAGGTCGCCAACGTGGTGATCATGGGGGCCTTGCTCGAAGAGACGGAATGCCTTTCCTCGGCGACCGCCATGAAAGTGCTCGAATCGAAAGTGAAAAATTCCGCTTTGCTAGAACTCGACCGCCAAGCCATCGAAGCTGGACGCCTCTACATCGACCACACCGTCGCCATCGGCGCAGTGACCCAAGCCGACGGCTTCGCTCAATAGACTCTGAACGGTGCGCCCCATCCTTGTCGCAGTTTGCGTGACAGGGTTGGGATCTTGATCTCCTTTGTGCCCCTCTCTGCCCCTATGGTGAGTCGTTCTGCCCTAGATTTCATGATCACGCTCCATGATCAAAGACTATTTCCAAAGTTGTGATTCAAATCACAAAAACAGGTGACAGGCGTCGTATCCCCCAGAGTTCCCGGGTGTGATCCTGACCACGGGTGCAGGAGGTGCGTTATGGCACTCGTCCAAGCCAACACAGAAACACCAGACGTCGCGGTCGCTGATCGCGAAATCTCGCCGAAACTTGTCTCTGCGGTTTCGGTCAAGAACGTTTTGTTTGCCACCGATTTCTCCGCCACATCCGAAGCGGCATTGCCTTATGCCACTGCCATTTGCCGTCATTTTGGCAGCACACTGCACACGGTTCATGTCATTTCCGACGCTAGCTTGCTGCTCACCACGGGCGGTGTGGATTACGTCAGCATGGGCACCATCTACGAAGATGCCAACACTGAAGCCAAAGAAAAGCTCGATGAGCTCTCCGACAACTTCGAAGGAATTCCGCACCGGAGCTATGTTCGTCACGGGCAGGTGTGGAAGAACCTGGCTCCGATTATCCAAGAAAACGAGATTAACCTGATCGTGCTCGGTACGCACGGCCGCACCGGTCTCGGCAAGCTTCTCCTCGGATCGGTGGCAGAAGATATCTTGCGCCACGCGTCGTGCCCTGTGCTTACGGTCGGCCCCAAAGTGTCAGGCCGGGCGAAGTTGCCTCCATTGCAGAATCGTCGCCGCGAAGTAGCGCCGCTGGAGCTTGAACTCCGGCAGATCGTGTTCGCCACGGATTTCGCGCAAAGTTCACGATGGGTTGCGCAGGCAGCGATCGGGCTGGCCGAGGAGTTCCGCTCGCGACTGGCGCTTGTGCATGTCATCGAAGAGTACGCCGAACTGGGCCGTCGCCCCGGGCCGATTGAGGACAGCATACAGAAGTTGCGGGAGTTGATTCCCTCTACTGCGGCGCTGCAGTACACGCCCGAAACCGTGCTCGAGTTTGGGGACCCGGCGGAGCGCATTCTGAAAGTCGCATCCGAGCGAGAAGCGGACATGATTGTGATTGGCGCCCGCTGCTCCAACGATATTGGTTCGACTCATCTTCCATGGTCCGCGGCGCACCATGTGATCGCGCATGCGCCTTGTCCGGTGCTGACAACGCACCAATAGAAGGGGATGTCTTTTACGCAGGAAGAATCGCGGAGCGGAAGGTTTCTTCGCTTCGAATCCCGAAGTGTCTTTCAGTGGCAGGTTTGAAACCCAAACCAAAATGGAACCACCGATGACAATTTTGTGTCGAGAATCACGGCGCACGAGTATTGCGAGGACTAGACTCGTCAGTTCTTGCAGTACCAACGCTTTGATTCATACATTGCTTGATGAATGTATTTGCGAGTAGTAAACGGATATGCACTCATACGTTGCCAAACCCACTCCGCCCAATCAGGACAAGCGCTGGAAGTTGGTGGACGCCACAATCCGGCGTCAGGGCCAACAGGCTCGCGGCCTGATTGAGACGCTGCACACGGTCCAGGAAGCTTTTGGATACCTGGACGAGCAGGCGCTGCGTTATGTTGCGATGTCTCTGCGCGTTCCGCTCAGCCGTGCCTATGGCGTCGCCACCTTTTATCACTTCTTCACGCTGAAGCCAGCGGGCGAGCACACATGTGTCATCTGCATGGGCACCGCATGCTACATCAAGGGCGCCCCACAGTTGCTGGACGCGGTACAACGCGATCTGGGAATTCGTCCCGGCGAAACCACTTCCGACAAGAAGGTTTCTTTGCTCACAGCCCGCTGCCTGGGATCCTGCGGCCTTGCTCCGGCCGTCGTCTACGATCAAGAGGTCGCCGGCAAAGTCGGTACTGCCGCCATTCGCGAGCATCTGAAGAAATGGACGCACGCATGACCCCCGAGGAACTCGACCAGATCGCCGAAACCGAACGCGCCGCCCAAGGCCAGTTCACTCAGCGTGTCAACGTTTGCGTCGCCGCCGGATGTCTTTCCTGTCAGAGCCAGTCGGTCAAAGATTCACTCGATCAGGAAGTCACCCGTCGCGGCACCAAAGATCATTGCCAGGTCAAAGGTGTCGGCTGCATGGGATTGTGCTCCGAAGGCCCGCTGGTCTCGACCAGCGCTGGCATCTTGTACAAAAAAGTCGAAGCCGCCGACGGCCCAGCCATCCTCGATAGTCTCGAAAGCCAGCCGGTCTCGCGGCTGATTTGTCCGACCGACGTTCCATTCTTTCAGCGTCAGAAAAAGATTGTTCTCGAAAATTCTGGCAACATCGATCCCGATCGCATCGAAGACTACATCTCGGTCAATGGCTACACCGCACTGATCAAAGCCCTGACAGAAATGTCGCCGCGCGAGGTGATCGACGAAGTGACCAAGAGCGGACTGCGTGGCCGCGGTGGCGCTGGCTATCCCACCGGTCTGAAGTGGAGCACGGTTTCGAAATCCGTGGGCACGCAAAAATATGTCATCTGCAACGCCGACGAAGGCGATCCCGGCGCATTCATGGATCGGAGTGTGCTCGAATCCGATCCCCACCGAGTCCTCGAAGGCATGCTGATCGCCGGTTACGCCGTCGGCGCGACCGAAGCTTACATCTACGTGCGGGCCGAATATCCTCTGGCCATCAAGCGCTTGCGCAATGCCATTCGTCAGGCGGAGCGCGTCGGGCTGCTCGGTTCCAACATCTGTGGCACGCGCTTCAGCTTCCGCATTGATCTACGCCTGGGCGCCGGCGCCTTCGTTTGCGGTGAAGAAACGGCCCTCATCGCCTCGGTAGAAGGGAAGCGCGGCACCCCGCGTCCGCGTCCGCCCTATCCCGCGATGGAAGGCCTCTTCGGCCAGCCGACGCTGATCAATAACGTCGAAACCTTTGCCAACATTGCGCCAATCATTCGCAATGGAGGCGAGTGGTACGCCGGCATCGGCACAGAAAAGAGCAAAGGGACAAAAGTCTTCGCGCTCGCCGGACGCGTCGAAAACACGGGCCTCGTCGAAGTTCCCATGGGAATTTCTTTGCGCGAGATGGTCTTCGAAATCGGAGGCGGCATCCCCGAAGGCCGGAAATTTAAAGCGGTTCAGACAGGTGGTCCGTCCGGAGGCTGTCTCCCTTCCGAATGCCTCGACATGCCGGTGGACTACGAATCGCTGGCCCGCGCCGGTTCGATCATGGGCTCCGGCGGCATGATCGTGATGGACGAAAGTTCCTGCATGGTCGACGTCGCCAAGTTCTTCATGGACTTCTGCATGACCGAGTCCTGCGGCAAATGCATCCCATGCCGAGTCGGCACTTACCAGATGCACCGCATTCTCACCGCGATCGGCAACATGACCGCCACTCAGCAGGACCTGAAAATGCTCGAAGAACTTTGCGACCTGCTGAAGCACACGAGCCTCTGTGGGCTCGGTCAGTCGGCGCCCAATCCCGTGGTCAGCACTTTGCGATCCTTCGCCGATGAGTACCGGGCGCATATCGAAGAACACAGGTGTCCTGCCGGAGTCTGCAACGCCGAGCCAGTAGGAGAAACCGCATGAGCCCTGCCCCGGTCAAGACTCTCCGAATCGATGGCCGCGACCTCAGCGGGCGCCACGACGAAACCATTCTCGACGTCGCTCGCCAGAACGGCATCTTCATCCCGCGGCTCTGCGAAATGGACGGCCTGTCCGACGTCGGCGCCTGCCGCCTCTGCCTCGTCGAAATCAAGGGCCAGAACAAGCTGCTGCCGGCCTGTGTGACTGCGGTTGAAGAAGGAATGGAAGTCACCACCGACTCGGAGCGCCTGCAGAAATATCGGAAGATGATTCTGGAGTTGCTCTTTACCGAGCGCAACCATGTCTGCTCCGTCTGCGTATCGAACGGGCACTGCGAAATGCAGATGCTAGGCCAGCGCCTCGGTATCACGCACGTCCATTTTCCGTACCGCTATCCCAAAGAAGAAGTCGACGCCTCTCATGACCGCTTCGTCATCGATCACAACCGCTGCATTCTCTGTACGCGCTGCGTACGCGTCTGTGACGAAATCGAGGGTGCCCATACCTGGGACATCATGGGTCGCGGCATCGACGCCAAGGTCATTACTGACCTCAACGAACCATGGGGATTGTCGGAAACCTGTACCAGTTGCGGCAAATGCGTCCATGTCTGCCCGACTGGCGCGCTTTTTGAAAAAGGACGCTCCGTCGCGGAAATGCTCAAACGCCGCCAATTCCTGCCCTACCTGACCATGATGCGCGAGGAAAACGAATGAGCGTGAGAAATCGTCTCCACGAAAGCCGCGCGGGTGAAGCGGATCGCGGAGTGAAAGAGTGGCGCTTTAGCGCTGCGTCGGGCGAGCGAAAGGATGCGGGCTTCAGCCCCTGTGTGATCCATGAGTAAGAAGCGAATCGCTACCGTTTGGCTCGATGGTTGCTCGGGTTGCCACATGTCATTTCTCGACATGGACGAACGCCTGCTCGCCATCGCCGGCGCCGCCGACCTGGTCTACAGCCCGCTGGTCGATGCCAAGGAGTTTCCAGAGAACGTCGACGTCACGCTGGTCGAAGGCGCCGTCAGCAGTGAAGAAGACCTCCACAAGATCAAACTGGTCCGCGAGCGCACGAAAACTTTGGTCTCTCTGGGCGACTGCGCGGTCACGGCCAATGTGCCCGGCATGCGGAATCCCTTTGGCACAAAAGCAGTCTATGACCGTGCCTATCGCGAAAACGTCACCTTCGATCCGGGGATTCCCGATCAGGTCGTGCCCAAGCTTTTACCAAACGCGCGGCCAGTGCACGAATTCGTGAATGTCGACGTCTTTGTCCCGGGATGTCCGCCGTCGGCCGACACGATTTATTACACCGTGACGGAGTTGCTGGAAGGCCGCGTGCCCGACCTGACCTTGAAAACGCGCTTTGGAGCGTAAGTGAGCTGCGAGTATTGAGCTGTGAGCTTCGAGCATTGACGCCGAACGATCGCACTCGATGTGCGATGGAGCGGATTGTTGAAGAGCCGAAGGCTTAATCTCGAAGCTCAAGACTCACAGCTCATCGCTAAGAGGGAGATATCGTGAAGGGCAATACCATCGTCATCGATCCGGTGACGCGCATCGAAGGCCACTCCAAGATCACGCTCCACCTCAACGACGACGGCCGCGTCGAGGACGCCCGCTTCCACGTCACTCAGTTCCGCGGCTTCGAGAAACTTGCCGAAGGCCGGCCATTCTACGAGATGCCGTCGCTGATGGCGCGCATCTGCGGCATCTGCCCCGTCAGTCATCTCATCGCCTCCGCCAAGGCCTGCGACTCGCTGCTCGCGGTGAAAATTCCTCCGACCGCTGACAAGCTGCGCCGCATCTTCGGTCTTGCCCAGGTCACCCAATCCCATGCCTTGAGCCTGTTCCATCTTTCCTCGCCCGACCTGCTGCTCGGCATGGATGCCGATCCGGCCAAGAGCAATATCTTCGGCGTCGCAGAGAAGAACCCGGCCTTGGCCCTCGATGGAATCCGCCTGCGCCAATTTGGACAGAAGATCATCGAGCAGCTGGGCGGAAAGCGCATTCACCCGGCATGGATCGTTCCCGGCGGTGTCAGCGAACCCCTCACCGAGGCCAATCGCGACGCCATTCTCTGGGCCATCCCAGACGCTCTCGCCATCGCCGAGCGCACCCTCGAATGGTTCAAGAGCACCATGGAGGGTTTCCGCGAAGAGATCTCCACCTTCGGAAACTTTCCCACGATGTTCATGGGCATCGTGAAAAAAGACAACGGCCTCACGTTTTACGACGGCAAAATTCGCATCGTCGACGCCTCCGGTCACGTCGTCGCCGACGATCTCGACCCGACGCAGTATTACGATTACATCGGCGAAAAAGTCGAGCCGTGGAGCTACCTCAAATCCAGCTACTACAAGCCCAAAGGATTTCCCGACGGCATCTACCGAGTTGGGCCTCTCGCGCGCCTCAATGTCGCCGATCGCTGCGGCACGCCCCGCGCCGATCAGGAACTCGCCGAATTTCACGAATTGCAGCGCACCGCTGTCCTGAGCTCGTTTCATTATCATCACGCGCGCCTCATTGAGATCCTCTATTGCATCGAACGCCTCGAACAGTTGCTCAATGACCCCGAGATTCTCTCGAAGCACGTCCGCGCCGTTGCGCGGCCGAATGCTCTTGAAGGCGTCGGCGCTGCCGAAGCGCCCCGCGGCACGCTCTTTCATCATTACAAGATTGACGAGCAGGGCTTGATCCGTTGGGTCAACTTGATCATCGCCACAGGCCAGAACAATCTGGCAATGAACCGTAGTGTCCTTCAGGTCGCCAAGCATTTCGTCCAGGGCAAGCGGTTGAATCCCGGCATGCTCAACCGCGTTGAAGCCGTAATCCGCTGCTACGATCCCTGCTTGAG
>Ga0181522_10001602_pt1 | contig 13618 bp, 15 predicted proteins | sample PEATcosm2014_Bin_27_FD_121103 | JGI IMG/M metagenome (GOLD analysis project Ga0181522, IMG submission 121103) | Peatland microbial communities from MTU Mesocosm Facility, Houghton, MI, USA - PEATcosm2014_Bin05_10_metaG | ecosystem: Environmental > Terrestrial > Soil > Wetlands > Peat | place... | reverse complement strand
GCGTAGTATCGCTTGCCGATGTTGCCGCGTTCGTCCCAAGCGATCAGAAATCCATCACGGTCCTTGAATAATTCACGAAGCGAATCATGGAGCGCTTTCGCCTTTTCCACGAGATGAGGTTTATTAGCAAGTAAAGGGAATACCGCTGCCTTGTAGGGAGCGAGATGTGGCGGAAAGCTTAAAAATTTCCGATCGCCATCCTCCCGATAAAATTCAAACAAGGCGGCAAGGAAAAGTCGATTGAAGCCGCCAGAGCATTCGATGATATACGGGAGGAAGCGTTCGTTAGCTTTATCATCGAAATATGAAAGATCGGCACCCGAAAATTTTTGATGCTGAGTCAAATCATAATCACCGCGATGATGCACGCCTTCTATTTCCTGGAATCCCATTTCGCCGAATTTGAATTGGACATCCCACGCATCTTTTGCATAGAACGCTCGTTCGTCGGCTTCGTGCTGTCGCCATTTCACGTTTTCAGGAGCGAATGCCATCATCTTGGTATAAAAGTCCTGCCGGTTCTTTTTCCAATATTCGTACCACTGGTCGGCTTCGTTTGGGCGACAGAAATATTGGATGTCCATCTGCTCGAACTCACGCGTCCGGAAAAGGAAACTTTTTACCGTAATTTCGTTGCGGAACGCTTTTCCGATTTGGGCGATGCCGAAGGGCAGCTTGCGATGAGTGGATTCGAGTACGGACTTCCAGTCGACATAAATATTTTGGCAGCTCTCACCCTTCAAATATACGAGCGTTGAATTATCTTCCGTGGGGCCGAGGTGCGTCTTTACGAGCAGGTTGAACCTTTTTGCGGAAGAAAGCGGATTACCATCAGGGCTCTTGAGCTTGTTTTTTGCGATTATATCATCCACTTCTTCTGGCGCGAGCGCGCCGGCATTTTCCATAACCTTTGCATCCTCAATGATATGATCGGCGCGGTAGCGTTTATGCGTGACAAGGTCTTCCACGAGGAGATCGGAGAATCCCCCTACATGACCCGACGCTTCCCACACTTTAGGATGCATGAAGATCGCTCCTTCGATTTCAACCATATCCTCCCGTGATTCTACGTTCCATCGCCTCCATGCGCGTTCGATATTCTTTTTAAGGAGGAAGCCGAGCGGTCCAAAATCATAGGTCGCTGCAAAACCGCCGTAGATCTCGCTCGAAGGGAACACGAAACCGCGCCGCTTGGACAGCGACACGATTTTATCCATCAATGTTTCTGAACTTTTTTCCGCCATTTAATAATTTAAGATTTTCTACTCAGTCACTTCCCTCGTCTGGTTGCCGAGCTGGGTGTCGTTCGGGAGCGCCGTCGTGAGCGCGTTCGCCGTCGTCGAGAACTGGCTTCCCGTCCATTCATCCATGCCCGTGAGCGCCATTGTGCCGACGAGCGTCACATCCTTGTTCACCTGGTTCACCGCGGGCGTATTCGTCACCGTGAAGCTCGCGGTCACCGGCGCATCGGTAATTCCCGTTCCGGCCGGGATGTACGGGATCGTCCAGGTGATCTCGCCCGTCCCCGCATTATACGCCGGCGTTGAGGTCGTTTGGGTGCTTGAAGCGATTCCGACGAGCGTCGTCCCCGACTCAAGATAGCCCGTAACCGTCACGTTTTGGACATCCGTCGAATAGTTGGTCACCTCCAGCTTTATGGTGTAGGTGGTCGCCTGGTTTACTTTAGGCGGATATGGCCCGGATTTCAAATAGCCGAGCGTCGCGAGCGCGATGGCGCCCCCGACCTTGTTCGAGGCGGTGACGACGGAAACCGTGCTCGTGCCGGACGCGCCTGGGATCACCGTCGGCGACGCGATCGATCCCGTGACACCGAGCGAGAAATCCTTGTCGCTCGGCAGGCGGATCGGATAGGTTGATTGGGTCTTCACTGAAAAAGTGACGCTCCCCGATTGTCCCGGCGCAAGCGACGTGAGTCCCGGCGTGTTCGCCGCATACCACGTGATCGTGTTGTTTTGCGAATTGAACGAGCCATCCGTTTGCAGCGTACTGAAGTTGAACATCTGCCCGCTGAGCGCCGCATTGATCCTCACGCTTCCAAGCGACACGGAAGAATTATTCGTGTACGTGAGCGTGTAGCCAAGGGTGTCGTCGGTGCCCGCCACGTAATTCGTCGTGTTGTTGAGGGTCACGCCGAGCGAAAGCGGCGGCTCGATAAGCGAAAGGTTGACCGGTTGCGCATTGACCACATATTGTTCGCCATCGATATTGGTCGTGAGCGCGCCGTTGAATTGATATTGCGATTGCGCCGATCCGACGATCGAGCCCGTCACCGTGAAGGATCCTCCCTGGCCCGGCGAAAGGGTGCCGAGATTCCATACGCCCCCGGAAGAACTCTGATAGCCGGTTCCCGTCGCGACGGGAATGCTGCTTCCAAAAAATGTGTATGACGATGACGGATATCCGAGCGTGATCTGCGCGTTCGCGACATTTTGCGCGCCGGCGTTTTGATAATTGATCGTGATCGGGAAACTCTGCCCGCTCACGATATTCGTCGGCCCGGCATAGGTGAGCAGGACCGGCGACGGGCCTGCCGAGAAGCTGGTTGCCTGGTCGGTTTCGTACGTCGTCGACGGCGTGTTCGCGGTCGTGTAGAGCAATTTTGACGAGAGCGCGTAGAGCGTATCGGGCTGTCCGGTCACGATGAGGGTTGAGCTTTGCGTGACGACGGCTCCGGGCGCCATGTCGCCCAATGAAAATTCCTGGACGTGCGTCGTTGCATCGCTGCCGACGAATTCAACGCCCTGCGGCACCTGCATGGTGAGCACGGCACCCGACAGCGTGACGTTCGAATCGTTCGCCGCGGATATTGCGAGCACGAAGGGCGTCCCCTCCTGCACCCCATTCGGCGGGGGCATCGTGAGCACCGTCGCGGGCTTCGCGGGCGGCCTCAACGCGTATATGAGTCCGATGATGCCCATGATGATGACGATGAGCCCTCCGCCAAAGAGCCAGAGGCCGTATTGCGAAAGGAATGAGCGCTTCCGTATCGGCCCCATCGTAAGCGGTTCGCGGGGCTTTTCCGGTTCCGGCTTTGATTTCCCCAAAACCTCTTTTGTGGTGACAGGCTCTTTCGCCGGCTGCGGCTGCTGATGCGGATTTACGGATCGAGATTTTCTTGGAAGGTTCGGATTGTCCTTGCTCGTCCAGATCGAATTCGGGTTATACGGGGACATGTAACGATAATACCGCACTTTGCCGCACTTTTGAAGGGAGTTTGCCGATGCAGACGTCGCAAAAAAACTCCTGGCGGGGCAAATAGAAGTGGACGCCCGGGCGGACGCCGCACGAAACGCACCGAGCGCCTTCGGGATCCCATCCGAGCGCGGCGAGCGCATCGGTCCACGCAAAACTGCCTTCCTGGAGCATATCCCAAAGGTCCGGCTCCGGCTGGCCTTCCGGCAAAAGCATGCTTAAAAAGTGAAGATCCAGAAGCGAGGCCGTGGCCGTCCCCTCTTTTAATGCATCGATGATCTGCGTGCCCGGCGATTCGATGAACCGCACCTTGGCGATCGTGCCGGGTTCGAGGTGCGGCGCGAGCTTGGATGTAATTTTCCGCGAACTTTTCGCTTTGCCGACGATTTTGCCGAAGCGCTTCGTGAAAAGCACGTAGCGCCCGTCAAGATCGCCCTGCGAAAATTTCCGAAGCGAGACCGCATCGGTTACGTATTCCTGCATTCCCATATCATAATATGGGCAAGCTCCAAGCTCCAAATAGCAAAATTCCAAGGAAATCCCAAATCATAAATCTTAAATCCTAAAAAGGAGAGTTTATAATTGAGAATTTGGGATTTATTTGTTATTTTGCTATTTGTAATTTGAGATTTACAATCCGCTTTATTAAAAATTAGAGTGGATTGTAATACGGATTCGCCGTGAGCTGGAACGGGACCGCATTGCTCATTGCGCCATTCACTTCGATCGAGAGCTGGTATGTGGTAGGCGCAAGGAGGAGTGTCTGTCCGCTGCACACAACCGTACTGGAGGATGATCCCGCCGCAACGCAGTTACCCGTTGCCGAGATCGGCACCACGAAGCTGATCGTCGAACCATTGCGCATCGTTGCGCTTTGCGCTGCCAGCATGTTGTTCAAGAATACCGAAACGGTTGAAGTGGACGTGAAGCCGGACGCGGTGATCACCACTTGTGTGCCGGTGCCGCCGCTCGTCGGGCTGATCGAGCTGATCACGGCGCCGCTCGTCGAAGCGGAAGTTCCCGCCACCGAACCGATCGTCATTTGCTGGCCATATACCGTCGCGGAGCTTACGGCATTCGGGATCGAAAGATAGATCGCCGCAGTGTTTTCAGTGTTGAGCGGCGCCGTTGCCGAAACATCGGCATAGACATCAATGGTCGCCTGGCCGTTTGCCGCAATCGTGATGGGCGATGCGCCCGCGATCGGATAGAGCGCGTTGTTCGTGATGCCCGCCTGGCTGCCGTAAAGTCCGCCGTTCACGTACACGCGGATGCCCATATAGACATCGCTGTTCGCACCCGGATTGATTTCAATGCTATTCACATTCGAGAGCGTGATCGGCGCGTTGCTCGTATTCGTGATGAGGAATGATGCGACGCGCTGGTTCGCGCTGCCCGGCGTGATTGTCTGCGCCGTAAGCGCCGGATTCGCCGTGATGTTTAATATAACCGTCGAAGTGCTTGCGCCAAGAACTTGCGCCGGAGGCACACTCAGGCCGAGCTGTGACTCAAGCTGGGCGATTTCCGCGTCGATCGCCTGGAGCTCGGCCGTTATTTGCGTTGGCGTCATTGTGACCACTTCCTGCGCTGATGCCGTGCCCGTCGTCATTGCAAAAAAACCCGCACTAAGAAATGCTGTCGCTGCCAAGATAATTGCCGTTATTTTTTTCATACAGGATTATACGGATGTGCGGCCATGTTTGTTGCGGCGCGCCGAATAGCCATTTTCTTTGTGTAACGGTATCATAATCGCAATGGATACTGATCAGGATTTCAACGGCTGGGTCGCCGTGAAGGCAATTATCGTGAAGGACGGCAAGGTGCTTGTCGTGCGCGACCATCACGATTCCAATATATGGGAATTCCCCGGAGGCCACTTGAGCGTGGACGAAAACGTCGCGGACGGCCTCGTGCGGGAAGTGAAAGAAGAAATCGGAGCTGACATCCGGATCGGCAATTTGATTTATTCAGAACAACGCATTTTCAAAGGCCGTGGCACGCCGCATCTCTTCCTCATGTTCGCCGCAACTCTCATTTATCCATCTCAACCGTTTATGGTTCCCTCCCAAGAAATCGCTGAAGCGCGGTGGATTGATAAAACATCTTTTACTGATTTTAAGTTTTATGAAGAGTGTAAAAACGCACTCGAAGTTTTTTGGAAAATTTGAGAAACTTGCCATTTCTGCTTTTTTCCGCTATAAAATATCCACGTTCTTTTCTAAATCGCTTATGGGGAGGCAGTAAGATGTCGGCATTGAAAGTGTTTTCGTCGGTGACTGACCTTGCGCCACTCCTCGATTTGGGTGGCAAGGTTGTTTTCCGGTGGCCTATGGCAGCCATGGGTTTTTGCTCGCGGACGCCGGCGAATTTTCCTTGGGATATAAAGATAGCGACGTCCGCCCTCTTTCATCCCCCGGACTATCAAGCATCCCACCTTGAGATGCTTAAGGCGCAAAAAATGACACTCATCCACGAGTTTCTCCATCTCTATAATGGAGACCACCTGAAGCCGGTGACGCCATGCCGCCTCGGAAAGGATCCTTACGAAACGGCGGTTGAAAAAGCGACTGCGAGATTCTTTCGGGGAAGCGATTCCGAAGTGATTGTGCGGGATCTCGTGGAAGAACTTCTCCTGCGGCCGAACTGTTCATTCATCTACGAAGTAGCGGAGGACTACAAGACTCCCTTCTTCAGATATCAGACTCGCCTTGCTTCATTGCTCTTGAAGGAGATCAACGGCCAAATCCCTTTACATGGCGGCGAGCGGCGGCTGAAGCTTCTCGCCCAGTATGGGCCGGCAGCAAAAGATCGATTGTATTCCCTCTTGCGGTGAGGCTTTCCATTTCCAGGGAATAGCCTCTTTTTCTATTCCAAATGCGGCAATGGAAACTTTTCCTCTTTATACCGGAGATAAAGCTGGATGTTTTTATAATGGTCGAAGGCAAACTCATCCTCCTTGGGAAGGGCGTCGAATGAAAACCATCGCTGCTCGGTCGATTCCGCATCCGGCTCCCCCTCTTTATTCTTGGCATTGCAGAAATGAACGAAGACGACATTCTGCCTGTCCTCATGCGGACGATCGGGATTATCCCGGATGGTAAGCAAGGTGATGTCCGCCACCTTGTATCCCGTCTCCTCGAAGATTTCCCGCGCCGCAGCCTCTTTTGTCGTTTCGTCCCGCTCAACATAGCCGCCTATAATCCCCCATTTGCCGCCGTCTAAAAGATGAGGAGCCCGGCGGACAAGCAAGATCTTATTGCCATTTATCACGAGCGTATCGACGCAAACATGGCGCAATAAGGCCTTGTTCCCATTCTCAAAAGTGCATTGGATCATACTGCGTAGTATAACAACGCAGCATTGGATTACAAATACTTCTCTAAACTTTTTTGTGCGCCGGGCAGGATAGGCGGATAAGAATCCGCCGGAATCGGTTCGCTCGTCGAAAATGCAAACTATCGCTTTCATTTTCTCCTCGCTGCCGATTCCCGAACCCTGAAGGGTTCTCATCCTGCCGGCCATACGAGCAACAAAAATAGATGTCCTTTGGACATCTATTTTTGTTGTGGTGCGCCGGGCAGGATTCGAACCTGCGTAGCCCAATGGGCGACAGATTTACAGTCTGTTGCGATTGACCACTCCGCCACCGACGCAATGTCCGCTTAGTCTTCGCTGCGGACCTCTTCTTTACCTTCTGTATTTTGCCCCGAGATCTCCTTAAAATCAATGTTCGTGTTCGCGCGGTTCTCGGTTGGCTGCACTTTGCGCAAGCCCTTTGCGAGCGAGTTGTCGATGCGGAGCACGATCACTTTCATGCGCCGCAGAAACTTGAGCATGAACCCGCTCATCGCGGCGTCTATCTTTTCGGGGAATTCGGAATGCGCCCAGCGTTCGAGAGCGCTCTTGCCATCGCCGCCCTCTTGAGCTTCCTCGATGCGCGGCAAAGCGCGCACGGAGATGTAGAGCATCGCGCCGAGACAGACCATCAATACTAGAGAAAATATGAACTCGGTCATAAAGTTAGGCTAATTTCCAAATCACAAATTTCTAAACCTCAAATACTATTATACTTCCAAACGGAAGAACTTGCTCACCGTGATGTTCTCCCCTACTTTGGCGATCACTTCGCCGATGATGTCTTTGACCGTTTTTGATTCGTCGCGCACGTACGGCTGCGCAAGAAGTTCGTCAACCGTTTCCGGCGCCATAGCGGCGATGTGCATCACAAGGTCATGCGCAAGCGCGCGGAACGGCTCCGAGCGGACGACAAAATCGGTTTCGGCGCGCACGTCGAGCAGGACGCCGATGCGCTCATTATGCACATACGCTTCGACGAGGCCCGCGCCCGCCTCGCGGCCGGCGCGCTTTTCCACTTTCTCCAAACCCTTCTCGGCAAGGATCGCCTTTGCGCGCTCAACATCACCCTTCGCTTCGATGAGCGCTTTGCGGCAATCCATCACGCCTGCTCCCGTTTCTTCCCGCAACTTTTGCACCGCTTCCGCGGTCACTTTTGCATCCGCCATAGTTAAAAATTATTATTACATTTCCGACTTGCCTATTCCGCTGCTTTCGGCGATTCCTTCGGTGACTCCTTTACCACATCCTTCACTGCAGCTTCCTTTTCCTTTTTCGCGGCGTCTTCCGCAACCTTCGCAGCTTTCTCCTTAAGGCCTTCCTCGATCGCTTTGTCGATCTTGCCGAGGAACCATTCGATGCTCAGCTTCGCTTTGTCGTTGCCCGGCACGAGATGATCGATGAGGTCGGGATCGACGTCGACGTTTCCAAGGGCGACGACCGGGATCTTCTTCACGATCGCCTCGCGCACCGCGGTATCGTGGAGCACCGGATCGATGATAACGAGGAGGTCCGGTTCGCGCGACATCATCTCGAGGCCGCCAATGAGTTCCTCGAGGCGTCCCTGTTCCTTTTCGAGCTCGAGACGTTCCTTCTTCGTGTACTTGTCGAGCGCGTGCGTCGCGAAATCGGTGCGGAGCTTTTTCATGTATTCGATGCGCTTCGAGATGTTGCGGAAATTCGTGATCGTTCCCCCCACCCAGCGCGCGGTGACGTACGGAAAGCCGTACTTCTTGGCGAGTTCGGTGATCTTGGCATCCGCGGACGGGACCGCGCCCACAAAGAGCGCCGTGCCGCCGTTCCGGATCTTCTCTTTCACGAAACCGGCAGCATGCTCCATCGCATCTTCGGTCTTTTGGAGGTTGATGATCTCGATGCCGCCGCGGTTCGCGAGGACGAACTGCTTCATCTTGGGATTCGTCTTGCTCTTTTTGCGGCCATAGAAAACACCCGCGTCCATCATTTCGCGGGATCCTTCCGCCGGATAACCCGACTGATGGGCGTCCGACTGGGGCTGTGATTGGGTGATAACGTCTTCCGGCATACGAGAGAGAGTATAACAAACCTGCGCTTGTGGTCAAGTTGGATCGTGGGGAAAAGAAAAAGCGCCCCGCGATGATGCCGCGAAGCGCTGCCGAAACACTAACGATCTTCCTTTTGGTGGGCGCTGTGATGGTTGATGATAGGGACGGCGACAAATGCAAAGCCGATGAGGATGGCCGCGTATCCGAGGCCTACCCTCCCACTATTCACACCATTCATCACTTCCCACATTCCGAATGCGAGGATGATAAGCCCGAGCATTACCCCCACCCAGACCTTCTCTAGAGGCTCAATCAACTTAGAAATGAAAGGCCAAAAGATGAGGACGAACAATGCGATGCAACTTCCGACAAACCAGCACCATTCCCCCGGGGTTGTCGGCGGATGAGCGCGGAATGCCTGCCACCCGAAAACGCCCGTGAGGAACATTACCGCAACAACATGTTCCGCGTAGAGAGCGTACCTCTTCTTTTTGAAGACAGCGATTCCACTAACGCCCATCAGTGCGATCAGTATCAGCAGCCATCCGTCCATATCTTCCCCCTCGTCCCCTGTTGAGAACTTAATGTGCCGATTTATAATACAACTAGACCCTTAAAGCGTCAATGCGACAGGAAAAAGATGACGAGGCCGAGCGCAGCGAAGATCGCGGAGATGATCCAAAAGCGCATCGTCACCTGTGACTCCGGCCAGCCGAGCGCTTCGAAGTGGTGGTGGATCGGCGCGGAGCGGAACACTTTTTTGCCGCGGCGGAGCTTTTTCGAGGTCAGCTGGATGATGACCGACAGCGATTCGATGACGAGGATGATGGCGAAGAACGGCAGGATGAGCGTCGTGTTCGTGAGCATGGCGATCACGCCGATCGTGACGCCGAGCGCCATCGAACCCGTGTCGCCCATGATGAACTTCGCGGGATAAATATTATTCCAAAGGAACGCGAGGAGTGCGCCGATCACGACGCCGCCGAACGCGGCGAGGTTGTAAAGGTGGAGGACGAAGGCGACGGTCGTAAGCGCGGAGAAGGTGAAGAGCGACACGCCGCCGAGGAGGCCGTCGAGGCCGTCCGTCTCGTTCGCGCTGAACGCGCTCGCGAAAATGATGAAAATGAAAATGGGCACGTACCACCAGCCGATCGTCACGTTGCCGACGAACGGGATCTGGATCGTGTTCCATCCGAGGCGCACATAGAACCACCATGCGCCGATCGCCGCCGCAATAAGATAGAGAAGCGACTTGTGGCGGATCTTGAGGCCGCCGCCGGACGCGCCGCCGATATGCAGGACGCCCAGCCAATCATCGAGGAGGCCGAGAAGCGCCGCGATGAGCATCGCTGCGAGCGGTAGGTACGTTTCGCCGCGGTTCACGAAGCTGAAATAGTGCCACCACCCGTCGAAGATATGGTTGCCGAGGTCGAATATGGCGGCCATGCCGAGCACGGTGAACCAGATGATGATGCCGGCGCCCGTGATCACCCCTTCCTTGCCCTTGTGGAGGCTTTGGAAGATCGGCGTGCCGTTGTCGTCCCGTAATTGCTTCCCGAAATGATACTTCTTCAGCAGCTTTATCCACAGGGGCGTGATCGCGAGCGCAATGGCAAATGCCACCGCCATCAGGATGGTGACGCGTTCCGCTTCGCCGAGAAGGAGTGAATGAACCATAGTTGTATAAGTTCCAAGTTCCAGAGAAGGAAGTTGCAAAAAAAGATTTTTTACTTTCCCTTATAGTCCATTATAAACCAATCCAAAAGTTTCGTCGTGTCGGTGAAGCGTTCGGATGTGTCCGCGGTGCCGAGAACGACCACGAGCACCGGCTTGCCGTCGTATCTGAAGAGCGAAATGAGATTGTCGCGGGATTCCGGAATGTAGCCGGTCTTTCCGCCGATGAAGTCCGGCTCGCCGGCGAATTGATTGATGCTCGCGACGTTTATCTTGGCCCCCGTCGCGAGGTTCGTGATCACGATCTGCGGCGTATCGGTGAATTGGAGGATCGTGGGATAATTTTGGTACACGTGCGTCGCAAGGATCGCGAGATCGTGCGCGGTCGATTCGTTCGCCGATGAAAGCCCCGACGGGTCGTCGAAATTCGTGTCGTCCATCCCCCACTCCGCGGCGCGCCCGTTCATCTCCGCGAGGAACTGCGTCCGGCCGTAATAATCGGCGAGCGCTTCCGCCGCGACGTTGCTCGACGGCATGAGCATCACGTGGAGAAGATCGTAAACGGTATAGGTGCCGTTCACGACGAGATGGCTCTCGGTTGGATCGACGGCCATCATCTGCGGCGTGATCGTGATCTCGGTGCTCATGTTCAAATGATCCATCACGATCGTCGCCGTCATGAGCTTGGTGAGCGAGGCGGTCGGCCAGCGGACATTCTGGTTCAAATCGGCGATGTCCACGTTGTTCGTGATGTCGCGCACGAGCATCGCCTCAAGACCCTGGTCGGGAACCGATGTGGTCGCGACGCGCGTGAACACCGATGCGGTCGTATCTTCCTCGCCGTAATAGGGTGTGTCAGAATTCGCATCGCCGTTCGCGGGATCGGAACTCATAAGCGCGGTGCCGTCCCCGGCTGATGACGATGTCGGCGTTCCTAAAACGACGTACGGCGCGCCCGCACTCGTTGACGCATTTGCACCCGCGCCGTTCTGCGGCGACGCGTCCGAGCGGCCGGCGTACCAGATCCATCCGACGATCACGAGTCCGGCAACCAAAAACAATAGTGTCAGCGTTTTGGAATAGTGTTTCATCGCAATCAGCCGGACTCTCCGGACGGCTTTTCCGCCGCTCCCGCCTCCGCCACTTCAAAGACCTTCAGCAATTCCTGAAATTTTTCGAATTCGGGAAGTTCCTCCTTTTCCTTCACGCCGAGATGCCTCATGAGATCGAATGTCGGCCGGTATGCGAAGGATGCCGGATGCTGCGGATCGGCGAACCGTTCGACGAGCCCGCGGATCGAGAGCGTTCGCAAAATGACGCTCGAGTTCACGCCGCGCAGGTATTCGAGCTTGGCGCGCGAGATGGGGCCGAGGTACGCGATGATCGAAAGCGCTTCGAGCGACGCCGGCGAGAGGTCTTCGGAAACTTCTTCCTTTACGAATTGCTCAAGGATCGCGTTCCACTCCGGCTTCGTCGCGAGCTGGATCTTTTCGCGGTCGCTCACGAGCTGAAGCCCGCGGTCGTCGGCCGCGAGTTTCGCTTCGAGGTCGGCAACGAGCGCTTCGAGCTCCGTTTTGTCGCCAATCCCGAGCACCGCCTGGATCTTTTTGTACGTGAGCGGTTCGCCGTGTATGAAGAGCAACGCTTCGAGCGCCGCCGATGGATTTTTTTTCACATCGCTCATTTTTTCTTCACCAGTATATCAGAAAATGACCCTATTTGCTCAAGAAGCACGAGTTGTTCGCGTGCAAGGTGGAGGAGCGCGAGGAACACGACGATCGCTTCGCCGCGCGATTTTTCACCGGAGAGATTTTTGAAGTGCATGTCCCCTTCCTTCTGTATGCGACCAAGCACCTCGCTGATCTTTTCCTCGAGCGTGACGATCTTTTCTTTTATCGTCTCCGTTTCGAGCTCGTACGTTTTTATCGTTTCGAAAATTTGGCCGAGCGCTCCCGTCAGGCCTTCGAGATCCAGGTTGCCGCCGGGGTAAAAGATCGCGTGTTCGGCGATGAGCGCGCTCTTGCCGGCGAGATACGGCCGGCTGTATGAGCGATGGCTCTCGTGCCAAAGTTTATTGAGCAAACGGATCGCCGGCTTCAGTTGTTGATAGATGTGCAGGCGCGCTTCAAGGTCCTTGATGTCGGCTTCCTCTTCTTCCGTGAGTTCGAGGCCCGGCAAAAGGTATTTTGACTTTAAAAAGATGAGCTTGCTCGCCACTGCGACAAAATCCGCGAGCACGCGCAGGTCCGCCCGCAAGGCCTGCGTCACTTTGTCGTCCGCCGTGGCCGCAACGTCGATCGAGCCCTTGAGATCTTCCAAATAGCGCAAAAAACCGTCAGTCACCTTTGCAAGACTCACCTCGTTGATGTCGAGCTTCTCGTTCTCGATCAGTTCGAGCAGCTTGTCGAGCGGCCCTTTGAATTCGCCGACTTGGAGTTCGTACTGCATTATCCTCCCATGATAAAAGAAAAGGGTGCAGTGGGCAAACAAAAAAAAGAAGCGGTGCCATGAAGACATCGCCCATTGCCGCCCTTACATCAGCGCCGGCAGCGGAAGCTGCACCGGCACGATTTCCTCCGGCAGTTCGTTGGGATTCGGGAATGCTCCCAAGAGTTCAACCGGCGAAGCACCCGTTGTAAACGATTTCCACGGGCCGTTATAGCCGAACGTTAATCCCACTTCTGCACCCACAGGGAATGTTTCGCGCGCTGCCCCTTCGCCGAAGCAGATTTCGATCTCCTGGGGAATGGTGATTCCATCACCGCAGGCCTCCTTGATCTTGGCGACTAATGGGGGGTATTGGTCGTCCGAGATCCGGATGAGGGCGGCAGGGATGATCGTTTTCCAGAACCAGCGACCATTTACCTTCGTGTCGTGTTTCACAACTGTCCCGCGGACCGAGACGGAATGCTCCGGAACGGGATGGCAATAGATGCGAACTGAACCAGGCATGCTGATTCTCCTCTCTGCAAATTGTATATCATATCTAATTAAATCGGTCAAATAGACTGGCCTGCCGACTAACGATATACTTTAGCCATGCCCCAAGCCCTTTATCGCAAGTACCGTCCGAAGCGCCTTGAGGACGTTCTCGGCCAGGATACGAACGTCGAGATTTTGAGGAACGCCGCGATCGCCGGCAAGCTTGGCCATGCGTATATTTTTTATGGCGCACGCGGGACAGGCAAGACGACGACAGCGCGCCTGATTGCCAAGTTGCTGAATTGCGAGAAGCGACGCAATGATCCGAAATTCGCCGCGCAAGGCGAGCCGTGCAACGAGTGCCGCGAGTGCCTCGCGATCGATGCGCAGAATTCAATGGACGTGATCGAGATCGACGCCGCCTCGAACCG
>Ga0181522_10001601_pt1 | contig 13626 bp, 12 predicted proteins | sample PEATcosm2014_Bin_27_FD_121103 | JGI IMG/M metagenome (GOLD analysis project Ga0181522, IMG submission 121103) | Peatland microbial communities from MTU Mesocosm Facility, Houghton, MI, USA - PEATcosm2014_Bin05_10_metaG | ecosystem: Environmental > Terrestrial > Soil > Wetlands > Peat | place... | reverse complement strand
GGAGCGCCCAAGCCGGCGAACGCGGGAATAAGGATCACCTCCTGCGTTGGATCGGCTGCTTCGGCGAGCGGTCCTGTCGCATCCGCGCTTTGTACGATGTGCAAACCATCGCGCAGCCATTGCACCGCTGCTCCGGCCACAAAAATGGAACCTTCGAGCGCGTAGGAGCGGACACCGTCAAGCTGGTATGCAACCGTCGTGAGCAAGCGATGCTTGGACGTAACCGGCGTGTGCCCGGTGTTGAGCAGTGCGAAACATCCGGTGCCGTAAGTGGATTTGAGCGTTCCGGGCGCGAAACATGCTTGTCCGATCAGCGCCGCCTGTTGGTCGCCGGCGATACCGCAAATAGGAATTGGCGCACCGAACAGCTCCGGGTCAGTGGTGCCGAATGCGGCGGATGAATCGAGGATGTCCGGCAAAATGGTTTTAGGGATGCGAAGCAGCGCCAGCAACTCATCGTCCCAGCGCCCCGCGTGGATGTCGTACAACAGCGTGCGCGATGCATTTGTCGCGTCGGTCGCATGCACCTTGCCGCCAGTGAGGCGCCACAGCAGATACGTATCGACCGTCCCGAAGGCGAGTTCGCCCCGCGCCGCCGCGTCGCGCGCGTTTGCGGCGTGGTCGAGCAGCCACGCGAGTTTGGTTCCAGAGAAATAAGGATCGAGCAGCAATCCCGTCTTGGCCGCGAAACGCGCTTCATGACCGTCGTCGCGCAGCTGTGCGCACATATCGGCGGTTCGCCGGTCTTGCCATACGATCGCGCGATGCACCGGGCGTCCGCTGGCGCGCTCCCACAGCAACGTGGTTTCGCGCTGATTGGCGATCCCGATGGCCGCGATGTCTCTCGCGGTGGTGCCGGCACTGCGCATAGCGTTGCGGCAAGTTTCGACAGTCGTGCGCCACAAATCTTCGGGCTCGTGTTCGACTTGGCCGTCGGCGGGGAAATGCTGCGGAAATTCCTCTTGCGCTACGGATGCAATCGACATGTCGGCGCGAAACAGAATGGCGCGGCTCGACGTCGTGCCTTGATCGATCGCCAAAACATACATCTGCTCCTCCCGCGGCTCCGCGGCCTTGCAGACAATACAACTCTGCCGCGGATTTTGGTCCACGGCAGAGCATTCCTTCGGAAGTGATTGTTCAGGGGTGCGTCAGCGCATCAGCACTGATGCACCAAGATCGACGGCTGCTAGTAGAACACGCCGTAAGCCACGTCGACGACTTGACCGGTGGCGACGTTCACGAGCAGCAAATCAGGTCCATATTGCACCCACTGGAAGCCTGGATCGGGCGGCGGAAATCCCAGCGCCGAATAGTCGGTGTAGTAATACTCGGGCGTCAGGAACAACGGCGGCAAAATCGCACCGACCGCCCATCGCCGATAGGCCCAGCCAGCCGGATAAACCCAGGGGCGCGCAAAGGGGATCGGATGATACGGATGGCCCCGGAAGACCAATTGCGGGCGACCGCCAGGTCCAGGAGGGACAACGCGCGGACCGGGGACGACGACACGCGGCACCACCGCCGGTCCACGCGGCACGACCGCGGGCCTTCCAGGTGGCGGATGATGTTCGTCGCGATGCTCTTGGGCGGCCGCGAAGGTCGGCACCGCGAGCATGAGGATGGCGATAAGAAGCGGGCGTAACATCAAAGACTCCTCTCTCAGGTTTCTTGTAGGCGGCCCCCGAAGACGTTCAGGTTAGCAAATCGCCGCCGCGAAGTAACCTGCAGGTCCGCTGGCCACCAATCCGAGCAGCCTGGTGTGGCCGCAACGTGGCTCACAGAACGATGATTCGAATGATGATTTGGCCGCGCAAGCCCGCTGAGCCACTAGCCGAGATCAACTGTTGATAAAAAGACGAGAGGTCCGGTTTGGACCAGGCCTCTCGCCGCAACACGTGAATATAAGGTCGTCGCAGCCTTTACTGCACGATCTCACCATGCAGCGCGAGATCGAGCCCGTCGCGCTCGACTTCTTCGCTGACACGCAACCCGATGGTCATGTCGACGACCTTCAGAATGATGTACGTCACGATCACGTCGTAGACGAAAACCGTGGCGACGCCGATGATCTGATAGAGCACCTGCTCGGGATGGCCCTCGAGTAGGCCACCGGTGCCGCCGTAGGCCTCGACGGCGAACACGCCGGTAAGGATCGCGCCGGCCGCTCCGCCGAGGCCGTGCACGCCAAACGCGTCGAGCGCATCGTCGTAGCCGAAGAAATGCTTGAGGCCGGTGCAACCCCAGTAGCAAATAATTCCGGCCGCAATGCCGATGCAGAGCGCTCCGACGGGACCGACGAAGCCGGACGCTGGCGTGATGGCGACCAGACCGGCCACGGCGCCTGAGCAGATGCCGATCACGGTGGGCTTGCCGCGCATTATCCATTCCACCAGCATCCAGGTGAAGCCCGCGGTGGCGGTGGCGATGTGAGTCACGGCCATGGCCATGCCGGCCTGCATGCCGGCGGTGACCGCCGACCCGGCGTTGAAGCCAAACCAGCCAACCCAGAGCAGCGAGGCGCCGATCATGGTCAGCACCATGTTGTGGGGCGGGCCGGTATCCTTGCGCTTGCCCAGCATTAGCGCGGCAATCAGGCCGGCGGTCCCCGAGTTCACGTGCACCACAGTGCCGCCGGCGAAATCGAGCACGTGGAATTTGGCGTCTGCGTTGGCGCTATTGAAAAAGCCGTCCGGACCCCAAACCCAGTGCGCGACCGGAGAATAAACCAAGATCGCCCACAGACCGATGAACCAGAGCATGGCCGAGAATTTCATGCGCTCCGCGAATGAGCCCGCGATCAGAGCTGCGGTGATGATCGCGAAGGTTAGTTGGAACATCGAGTAGACGGTCTCAGGAATGGTCGGCGCCAACGGATTGGGATTGCCAACGTTCTTGGTGATGTCGCTGACGATGCCTTGCAGGAAGGCTCGGTCGAGCCCGCCGATGAAGGGCGAGCCGGCGCGGAAAGCGAGGCTATAGGTGAAGAACAGCCAGAGAATACTGATGAGGCAGGTGATAGCGAAACTCGTCATTACAGTATCGCCGACGTTCTTCTTGCGCACCATGCCGCCGTAGAACAGGCCGAGGCCCGGGATGGTCATCATCAGCACGATGGCCATGGAGGTCAGCATCCAGGCGGTGTCGCCGGAGTTCGGCGTGCAGTTTTCGAGCACGGGTGGCTTGGCCGATCCGTCGCAAGCCGGCGGCGCCGCCGAGGCCGCTGGAGCCGCCTCAGGGGCTGCCGGAGCCGCCGCGGGTGCAGCCGCAGGGGCGGCCCCCGGTGCAGCCATTTGGCCCTGCGCATAGACCGAATGGAAGGTCGGAAGGCTCAGCGTTATGGCCAGAAGGATCGCGCCCGCGAACCCAACGAGCCCAGAAAGTGTCTTCGACTTCATCAATTTGCTCCTGTCCGCCGAGATGGGGCGGGGTTTTAGAGGGCTGCGGCGTCGGATTCGCCGGTGCGGATGCGGATGGCGTGATCGAGGCCCACGACGAAGATCTTGCCGTCGCCGATCTGTCCGGTTTTGGCGGCGGCGGTGATCGTGTCGATCACCTTGTCCACCTGGTCGGACGCGCAGGCGATCTCCAGCTTGATCTTGGGTAGAAAACTGACGGCGTATTCGGCCCCGCGGTAGATTTCGGTGTGGCCCTTCTGGCGCCCATAGCCCTTTACCTCGGTGACGGTCAGTCCCTGAACGCCGATCCTGGTGAGTGCGTCGCGGACCTCGTCGAGCTTGAATGGCTTGATGATGGCCATGACGATTTTCATCGACTTGTCTCCCCTCGCGCCTTGCGCGTTGACTTGACCGCGCAGAACCGCCGAACAGCGACTGCGCACGAGCGTGAACCTTGAGCGGCGGCTGCAGCGACCCGATAGAATCAAGCCCCGTGCCAACTCCGCCAGCCGGGCCTAAATCCTCGGCAACCCGTGGAATTTGCGTACCGAAGCGGCATGTGGAATTACGACCGGCGCCGCCAGCACGGCCCCTAGCCAAAGTTCAGACACCATGCACAATATTTAGGCGCAAGTCCCGAGCGGACCAAGCCACAGCCGTTTACAGGGCGTCAGCCCCGGTCTCGCCTGTGCGGATGCGTAGCGCCTGCTCGATAGGCGTGACGAAGATCTTGCCGTCGCCGATCTGCCCTGTTTTCGCAGCCGCACCGATCGCTTCGACGACTTTATCGGAGTCCTCGTCGGGGACAGCGACCTCGATACGGATCTTCGGCAAGAAATTCACTGCGTATTCGGCCCCGCGATAAAGCTCGGTATGCCCCTTTTGTCGACCATAACCCTTTACCTCGGTGATGGTCATGCCCAGGACTCCGACCCTCGACAAGGCGTCGCGGACCTCCTCGAGCTTAAATGGCTTGATGATCGCGGTAATGAGCTTCATGAAAAGGTACGCTCCCCGGCGGAACCGGAACCACAATATCGGCATTGCGGTCAGGATTTAAGTCATTTATCGCGGCCGCCCCCCGCATGCGTACAGAGCCCCAATCTTACTGGTTTTCAGCCGAAGCACGGGCCGCCACACTCAAACGGCCGGCATAGCCGCGGCTGGACTGAAGTCCATCGTCACGTGGCGAGGTTCGGCGGCCACACGAGCGAGCCAGGCGCGAACCGCCGGAAACGCCGAAAGGTCATAGCCGCACAGGTGCGCCATGTGGGTGTAGGCGTACAAAGCGATGTCGGCGATGGTGTAGCGATCGGCCGCGAAGTAGTCGTGCAGGGCAAGATGTTTCTCCATCACACCCAGCGCGCGGTAGCCCTCTTCCATCCAATCGTCGATAGCGTGACTCTGCAGTTCGCGGCCACCCTTGATCAGGGTTAGCCAGAAATACGCCGCCCCCAAGTTCGGCTCCAGGCTGTGCTGCTCGAAGAACATCCACTGCAGCGCATCCGCTCTATCGACTCGGTTCTGCGCGGCGAGCGAAGTGCCGCCAGCGATGTACCAGAGGATCGCGTTCGACTCGGCCAAGTAGCGGCCCGGCGCGACTTCCAGAAGCGGCACCTGGCCATTGGGGTTTTTGAGCAAAAATTCGGGCGTGTGGCTTTCGCCCTTGAGAATGTCGATTTCCACCAGCCGATAGGGAATGCCGAGCTGCGCCAGCGCAAGCCGAGTCTTGTAGCTGTTCCCCGAACGCTGCATTGAGTAGAGCGTAAACATCGCCGCTCCAACACTCCCGTGCGCGCCAATAAATGGCGCCCCGCTTTACTGTTCGAACGCGGCGATGTCGTGGCCGCGCGCCGGACCGCCATCTGATAATTTAGGTGCAGCGCCGGCGAGATCCATCGGCAGAGCGCGGTCGAGTTCCGCTCGTTTCGTTATAACAAAGAACATCGACAGCATGGCAATAACGCCAACCGGGATCAGAGTAATCTGCGACACGCTGCGAGCCGCGATGGGGACCAGCCACAGCGCCGCAACCGTTGTTTTCTCCCACGGACCAAAGCCGCGAACGAGGCCGTCGACGGCGAAGAAGGCGATCGCGGGCCCCAGCACCATCATGTCGTAGTCAAGTGTGTAGGGCGTGGCGAGGATGGCGGCCAGGGACAGCGAGGCGGCTTTGAGCGTAGGCGATGCGGCGCTGCGCCACAGCCGGACAATCGCGATGCCGAGCGCAACGGTCAGCGTGCCCTGTAGCGCGTAGGCGAGCGGGATCGGTGCGCCCCACATGCGCGCCCATGAGAAGAGACTCTGGATTTTTTCCCAGCCGGTGTTGCCTTGCTCAAGCACGACAGTGCGCGAGAAGTGCGTTGATGCAAGAAAGGCGGGCCAAACTTGCAGACCGAAGGTGAAAGTGGTGACGAGCGTCAACATCGCGACCGTCGCGGCCGCAGCCATAAGGCTTCGCCAGTGCGCACCGGCGAGCAACGCGATAGGGATCATCAACCCAAACTGCGGCTTGTAGACCAGGAAGCCGAACAGGATGCCGGCAATCAAGGGCCGACGATCGAGCAAGACTAGCGCGCCACCCAACAAGGCTGCGGTAAGAAATCCGTTTTGTCCGTGCCCAACATTGATCAACACCGCCGGGAACGCGAGGGCGAGGAGGAGCCAGTCACGTTTCTCCGCCACGGTGGGAAAGGCTGGATTGCCAACGGGTCCAGCCCGAAGTGACCGGCCCCACAGGCGCGGAGAAGGGGCGATGATCGCCCAGATCGCAAGCAGATAAAGCACGAGCGTGCTGGCTTGCCACACCGCCAGCGCCAGGCCGTAAGACATTTTCGCCAAGGCGCCGGCGACGAAAAGAAAGTACGGCGGATAGTGCCAGCCGTAGAACGGCGTGGCCTTGCCGAAGATTGACTGCTCGCGGGCATATTGCACAGGCGGATCGAACGGCGCGTCGGGATTGCCATCGAGCACAAAAGTGCCGGCGGCGTAGACGTTGGAGAAGTCGGTGCCAAGCGGCCGGCCTTGGCGGTCGACACCGTCACGGGCGGTGACGACCAAAAACAGAAAGCCGATCGAGGAGGCAATGAGGAGAACGCTGGCCACCAGCCGGATGCGCTCGCGGGTAAGCCAGTCTCCGGTCCGCAACATGGTTAGCGCCCGGTCCATTGCGTTTCCCATTTCGGCTATCAAAGGAGGGCATTAGGCCTGCCGGGGCTTAATGGAGCGTTGAACCGCCCGGCACCAATCGGACGGTTTCGTTGATCGCGCGATTGCGTTTGGGGCGGCCGCGCTTAGCCCTTGCCTGTGGGCGACTGTAGCTTTAGGAAGCTCGCGCCCCCAAGCCCCATACGGGAAGTGGAGATTTGCAATGGCCTTTCTTGCGGACCGGATTTCGCGCGTCAAACCGTCGGCTACGATGGCCGTGACGGATAAAGCGCGCGCTCTGAAGGCCGCCGGCCGCGACGTCATCGGTCTCGGTGCCGGCGAGCCCGATTTCGACACGCCCGAGAACATCAAGGAAGCGGCCATCAAGGCAATCCGCGACGGCAAGGCGTCGAAATACACGGCCGTGGAAGGCATTCCCGAGCTGCGCGCCGCAATCGCGCGCAAGTTCAAGCGCGAGAACGAGCTCGACTACAAGACTTCGCAGATCATTGTTGGCACCGGCGGCAAGCAGGTACTGTTCAACGCGTTTCTGGCCACGCTCAATGCCGGCGACGAGGTCATCATCCCGGCGCCCTATTGGGTCAGCTATCCCGACATGGTGCTGATCGCGGGCGGGGAGCCCGTGGCGGTCGAGACCCGCATGCAGGACGGCTTCAAGATGAAGCCGGAGGCGCTTGAGCACGCGATCACGCCGAAGACCAAGTGGCTGCTCTTCAACTCGCCGTCCAATCCGACCGGCGCCGCATATACGCGCGCCGAGCTGAAAGCGATTACCGACGTGCTCGTGCGCCATCCTCACGTGTGGGTGATGAGCGACGACATGTACGAGCATCTCGTCTACGACGACTTCGAATTTTTTACGCCGGCGCAACTCGAGCCGCGGCTCTATGAGCGCACGCTAACAGTGAACGGAGTGTCTAAGACCTATTGCATGACCGGCTGGCGCATTGGCTACGCGGGCGGGCCGGAGACGTTGATCAAGGCCATGGCGATGATCCAATCGCAGTCCACTTCGAACGCGACCGCGGTCGCGCAGTGGGCTGCGGTCGAAGCGCTCGATGGTCCGCAGGACTTCATACCTAAGCACAACAAGATTTTTAAGGAGCGCCGCGACCTCTGCGTGTCCATGCTCAATCAGGCCAGAGGCCTGCAGTGTCCAAAGCCGGAAGGTGCGTTCTACGTATATCCGTCGTGTGCCGGCACCATGGGCAAAACGGCGCCGACCGGCAAGAAGCTGGTCACCGACCAGGATTTCGTCACCGAGCTTCTTGAGGCTGAAGGAGTCGCGGTGGTGCAGGGTACGCCGTTCGGGGTCGGTCCGGCCTTCCGCATCTCTTATGCGACGGCGACCAGCGCGCTCGAGGAAGCGTGCACGCGCATCCAGCGCTTCTGCGGCAATCTGCGTTAGGCGCTGGCGGGCGGCTCCCTGCGGCGGGCGCCGCCAGCCTTGTCCTCAGCCGCAAAGCCTCCATCCAAAACTCCCAAAAGTGCAGGCGACGACAGCGGTCTTCTCGCCTACAATCGTTGTCGGCCCATCGGGCGGGCCGGGCCAGGGAGAACACACATGCTTCGCACTGCCATCGGCGCAGCCTGTATCGCTGCTGCGGCAATCATCGCGTTCATGGCATCGCCGGCCAACGCACAGGCGCCCCGCATCGAGGTCGGCACTCTTAGGTGCTCCCTTTCCTCCAGCATTGGCCTGGTCGTCGGTTCGCAGCGCAACGTGAGCTGCATCTTCAGCTCCGACTTCGCGCCAGACGAAGCCTATGAGGGGCGGATGACGCGAATAGGTCTTGATCTCGGCGTCACCACGGGGGGCAGAATCATTTGGTCAGTGTTTGCCACGACGAACCGTTATGCCGGCATGCTGTCCGGCCGCTACATTGGGGCGACCGCGGAGGCAACCGTCGCGGTCGGTCTCGGCGCCAACGTTCTTGTCGGCGGATCGCGCCGGTCGGTAGCGCTCCAGCCAGTGTCGGTCCAGGGACAGACCGGTTTCAATATTGCGGCCGGCGTGGGCGAACTGAGGCTGCGCCTCGCGGAGCCGCCGGGCCCACCCGGCCCGCCGCGTTGAGACGTAGCGGGGCGCAATGTCGCGCCTCTTGACCTAACCGGCTTGCCCCTGAAACCATGGACCCGTGCGGCCCGCGCGTAAACGACGGGTCAAGAGCGGGAGGTTGGTTATGGCGGAAAATGGAGGCAACGGTGGGCGCGCGACCGGCCCCCGCTGCATCGCAATCGTAGGTCCGTTCCAAAGCGGCAAGACCACGCTTCTCGAGGCCATCCTCGCCCGCACCGACGCCATTGCCCGCCAAGGCACCGTTGAGGCCGGCAACACGGTCGGCGACGCCAGCAAGGAAGCACGTCATCACCGCATGAGCGTGGAGCTCACGGCTGCTACCACCAACTTCATGGGTGACTCGTACACGTTTCTCGATTGCCCGGGATCGGTCGAATTCGTCCACGACATGCGGGGGGTGCTGCCGGCGGTCGACGTTGCGATCGTCGTCTGCGAAATGGACGAAAAGAAAGTCCCGCAGCTTCAGCTCATCCTGCGCGAGCTGGAGGACCAGAAAATCCCCCATATCCTGTTCCTCAACAAGATCGACAAGGCGGACGCCGGCGTGCACGACGCGCTCAGGCTGCTCCAATCGGCGTCACGCGCCAAGCTCATCCTGCGGCAGATACCGACCTTTGCTGGCGATCTGATCAGTGGCTTTGTTGATCTCGCGCTCGAGCGCGCATTTGTTTACAAGGAACATGCCCCGTCGCAGGTCGTGCCGCTGGAGGGCGAACTAGCCGATCGCGAGAAGACCGCGCGATTTTCCATGCTGGAGACACTCGCCGACCACGACGACGAGTTGATGGAACAACTTCTTGAAGATATCCAGCCGCCACGCGACAAGGTTTTTGACGATCTCACGCGCGAACTGCGCGAGGGGCTGGTGTGTCCCGTGCTGATGGGGACTGCCGCCCGCGCCAACGGCGTTTTGCGGCTGATGAAGGCGGTGCGCCACGAGTCACCAGGCATCGCGGAAACCGCCAAACGCCTTGGCGTGAAGGGCAGCAGTGAAGCGGTTGCTTATGTGCTGAAAACGCTGAACACCACTCACGGCGGAAAAATGTCGGTGGCGCGGGTTCTCTCGGGTCAGATCGGTGACGGAATGACCTTGGTGTCCGGCGACGAGGAGGTGGGCCGCGTCGCGGGAGTCTTCAAGCTCGTCGGCCAGGCAACTGAAAAGCGCGGCCCCGCCATCGCGGGCGAAACTGTCGCATTCGCCAAACTCGATAAAGCCAAGACCGGCGACACGCTGACCGCCGGCAAGCAGCCGCATCCGCCGATCGCCAAGGTAGCGCCCTATCCGCCCGTGCTGGCCATCGCCATTTCGGCCAAGGAGCGCAAGGACGACGTCAAGCTCGGTCAGGCGCTGACCAAACTCGGCGAGGAGGACCCCTCGATCACCGTCGTGCATAATCCAGAAACGCATGAGGTTGTGCTGTGGGGTCAGGGCGAGATGCATTTGCGTGTCGCGACCGAGCGGCTGAGCGACCGCTACGGCGTTGCTATCGATCGGCATCAGCCGAGCGTCGGCTATCGCGAGACTATCCGCAGAGGCATCGTTCAACGCGGCCGGCACAAGAAGCAATCGGGCGGCCACGGCCAATACGGCGACGTGGTGCTCGACATCAAGCCGATGGCGCGCGGCTCCGGCTTCGCCTTCGAGGAAAAAATCACCGGCGGTGTGGTACCGCGCAACTATATCCCCTCGGTCGAGGAAGGAGTCATCGACGCGCTCAAACACGGCCCGCTCGGCTTTCCGGTGGTGGATCTCCACGTCGCGCTGGTCGACGGCTCGTACCACACGGTGGACTCATCCGACATGGCATTTCGCACCGCCGGCCGCATCGGCATTTCCGAAGGCTTGCCGCAATGTCAGCCGGTGCTGCTCGAGCCGATCGGCCTGGTCGAAATCGTCTGTCCCAATGAAGCCACGGCGAAAATCAATGCGCTAATGTCTGGCCGGCGTGGCCAGATTCTCGGCTTCGATACCCGCGAGGGCTGGGAAGGATGGGACGTGGTCCGCGCCAAAATGCCGGAGGCCGAAATCGGCGATCTCATCGTCGAGATCCGCTCGGCCACGGCGGGCGCCGGTACCTTCACCTTCAAGTTTGATCACATGGCGGAGCTCACCGGCCGCACCGCGGACCAGATCGTGGCGGCACGCCGCGCGGCGGAATGAAATCATCCCGCCCTCAGCGCCTATGGAACCGGGAACACATAACCGCGGTCCGCTCCAGAGTTCGCGGTCAGCGGGCCCGGCCGGGCCGAAATGACTCGAGTTTTTTGCAATCTCGTTACGTTTTGCAAACGACGTTGCACATTGGAGGCCGCCTATTAACGGCGCCGTCCTTCCTGCTCTGCCATAATTGCCCATAATAGGTGAAACGCCGGGCGAGGGCGGCGTTGCTGACGGATAACCATGCTGCAATCTTTGCAAAACCTCTTCGGTTCGAAACCAGTCGAGCCGGAGCCGAGCGATGGCAAAGTAACGCTCGGGCACATACTGCGGCAGAACTGGTTCGAGCAGTGGTACCAGCCCAAGATTGATTTGCGACAAAAGCGCCTGGTCGGCGCAGAGGCCCTCGCTCGCGCCCGCCGTCCTGACGGCAGCCTGCTTCCCCCCGCGGCCTTCCTGCCAGGAGCTTCCGAGGACGATATGCTCGCTCTGACCGAGCGCGTTATCCTCACCGCAATGCGCGACTTTGAGGAATGCGCCGAGCACGGCGCCACGTTGAAGCTTTCGGTCAATGTGCCGGCGTCAGCGTTCGTCAAGCTGCCGATCGCACGGATGCTGCGTGAGGAACGTCCAGCCGCGGCCAATTGGCCCGGCCTTATTTTTGAAGTCACTGAGAATGAGGTGATGCGCGATCTGAAGATCGCGCAGGAAGTCGCCGACGAGCTTCGCGCGCTGCGCTGCTCCCTTGCGCTCGACGATTTCGGCGCCGGCTATTCCTCCCTGGCGCGGTTGCGCCAGTTGCCGTTCAGCGAGCTCAAGATCGATCGCAGCTACGTCATCGATTGCCACGTCGACAAAGTGAATGCCGGGTTGTGCGAGACCATCGTCGAACTGGCAAAGCGCTTCGACCTGAAAACGGTCGCCGAAGGTATCGAAAAAAGTCACGAGAGCCACAAGCTGCAGGGTATCGGCTGCGACATCGGCCAAGGCTTCCTGTTTGCCAAGCCGATGGAGAAGGACAGGTTCGTCGGATTGATAGCCCGGCGCATAACGGGAGCCGTTAAGCCGCCACCGCCAAAACGCTCGGGCCCTGCAACGATGTTGCGTGGATTATTCGCCGAGTCGTAGCCGAATGACGGCCGCGTTGCATATTGCGGCCGCTCGTGAAATTCCTCAGCTTGTCGTTCTGGATCGCCGCCAACGGGTCCGGCCCGAAGTAGCCAGCCCAATGACAAGCTCCGCGGCGAGTTTGGAACCCATATTCACTATCCGTGGATTCCGGGCTCCTCGCTTCGCTCGGCCCCAGAATGACTGGAATAGGAGAACCCTCATGCCGGCCTATTGGGTCGCGCGCTCGAAGATCAACGATCCGGTCGAGTACAAGAAATACACGGATCTGGTACCGGCCATCATCGCCCGGTATGGCGGAAAAGTTCTTGCCCGCGGCGGTCGCTTCCAGATCATGGAAGGCCCGCAAAAATTTCATCGCTTCGTGGTGATCGAGTTTCCAAGCTTCGATCAGGGAGTCGCCTGCTTTCAATCGGACGAATACAACAAGGCCGCCACCTTCCGCCGCGACAAGGGCGCCGGCGAGGTCGAGACCATCATGGTTGATGGCGGGGACGCCACGAAGTAGAGGCGGCCATTTGCGGCCGCCTTGGAATTCCGTCTACGCCGCCTCGCGCGATTGGTTGTTGGCGCTACCGCCGGGCGGTGGCACAGACAGGCCGGCGGCGATGTATTCGTTGAGCTTGTTGCGCAGTGTCCTGATGGAGATGCCCAACAGATTTGCCGCGTGCGTGCGATTGCCGAGGCAATGCTTGAGGGTCTCCAGGATGAGGTCGCGTTCAACCTCCGATACCGTGCGCCCAACCAGCGCACGGCACACCGGCCCCGCTGCGCTCGGAATGCGGGTGATGTTGGCGTCGTCCGATGCGACGTGTTGCGCAAGCTTGATGACGCCTGCTGTCGCATCGTCCCAGTAGATCGAATCGCCCGTATTGTCGGCGACCGCGGCGAGCACCGCCGCGATCAGTTTGGGATCGGCCGGCAGAGGAATGTATCCCTTGGCACCGTCGCGGACGGCATCGGCCGCAGCGTGTGCTTCGGTGGCGGCGCCGCAGGCGACGATCGGAGCTTGGATGCGTTCGGCTTCGAGCCTACGGACGAGTTCGCTGATGTTGACCGCAGTGTCGACAACTAACAGGTCGGCGCCCTGACCCTTACACAGTGCGGCGAGTGTTTCGTCGATGTCCGCCGCGTGAGCGACGGTGGCACCCTTCTCCAACACAAGCTTGGTGGCGGCGGTCAGCCGGCCGTCGAGCGAACCGACGATCAAAACCTTCATGGTCCCATCCCCTCTTCGCCGGCGCGCCTCATCCCCACGAATCAGGGAGGAAAGCCGTGCGGCGGGGCAGGATTTGCCCGGCGGATGGTTAGCGTCAGATTAATGGCAGCAAAAAAATGAGATTCGAATCACCGACGCAGCCCAGAGCGCCGTACGGACGAATCGGTCAAGCGGATTGGGGGGCGTCTACTGCCGGTATTGCTGAATGCGCGTCGTACGCAGCCCCGCCAGGCCGTGCTGGTCTATCGAGTATTGCCAGGACAGGAATTCCTCGACGGTCAGCGTGTAGCGGTTGCACGCTTCTTCAAGCGAAAGCAGGCCGCCACGAACTGCCGCCACGACTTCCGCCTTGCGGCGGATTACCCAGCGTTTCGTCCCCGGCGCGGGCAAATCCGCGATCGTTAGGGGAGAACCGTCCGGCCCGATGACATACTTGACCCTCGGGCGATGGGGTTCGGTCATAGCCACTCTCACG
>Ga0181522_10001600_pt1 | contig 13636 bp, 12 predicted proteins | sample PEATcosm2014_Bin_27_FD_121103 | JGI IMG/M metagenome (GOLD analysis project Ga0181522, IMG submission 121103) | Peatland microbial communities from MTU Mesocosm Facility, Houghton, MI, USA - PEATcosm2014_Bin05_10_metaG | ecosystem: Environmental > Terrestrial > Soil > Wetlands > Peat | place... | reverse complement strand
GCGCCGGCCAGCAATTCGCGGCCGGCCCGCGCCATCCAGCGTCCCATCATCGACGCGAGGTCGAGCCGGTCACTGTATTTGAACGACAGCACCAGCGCACGCGCCGTGTCGTCATAGCGCACCGCGGCGCGCGCCCGGTCAAAAGCCGGAGGATTGGCGATCGCCTCCATCGGCAACAGGCCGGGCCCTGGATCGTATGTGAATGGAATGCCGAGCCGCTCGCAATATGGCGGCTCGATCAACAACAATTTCGACCAACAGCTTGCGCACAGCCCTGCTCCTTCGCCGAGCGGCACCCAGCAGGATGGGCACAGCGGCGGCAGCGCTACGTCGAGCGCGATACGCAGCGCGGCGCGCAATCCGCCGCGCAATTGGGTGAGGCGTGATGGCGCCCGGCCCGGGCTCTCAACGTCACTTGCCGAGACAAGCTCGTTCATGCTGCAAATGCAGCAGATGTCAGCCGGCCCAACCATCTTCGACCGCAACACGCTGCGGCTGCGCCAGCGGCGCGCGCGGGCGCTCGGCCCGGCGACTTTTCTGCTCGACCGGGTCGCCTCCGACATGGGCGAGCGGCTGGCCGTCGTGCTGCGCCAGTTCGGCCGCGCCGCCGATCTCGGCACGCCCACAAGGGCGGTACGGCGCATGCTGGCCGAAAGCGGCAAGGTTGGGAGGATTGTTGACGTCATGGCCGACGAGGAGGCCTTGCCGTTTGCCAATGGTTCGCTCGATCTGGTGGTGTCGGCGCTGGCGCTGCAATTCGTCAATGATCTGCCCGGCACGCTGATCCAGATCCGCCGCGCCCTCAAGCCGGACGGCCTGCTGCTGGCGGCCTTGATCGGCGGCGACAGTCTGACTGAATTGCGCGAAGCCTTCGCGCAAGCCGAAACCGAGATTGAGGGCGGGGTCTCGCCGCGCGTGGCGCCGTTCGCCGATGCGCGTGCGCTCGGTGCGCTGCTGCAGCGTGCCGGCTTTGCCTTGCCGGTGGTCGATTCCGACCGGCTAACGGTGCGCTACAGGACGGTGCTGGATTTGATGCGCGATCTGCGCCGCATGGGCGCGACCAACGTGCTGACCGAGCGCCGCCGCACGCCGCTCAGGCGCAAGACGTTATTCCGGCTGGCGGAGATCTATGCTGAGCGTTTCGCCGACGCCGATGGGCGCCTGCGCGCGACTTTCGAGATTTCCTGGCTTTCGGGATGGGCGCCGCATGAGAGCCAACAGAAGCCGCTCAAGCCCGGTTCGGCGTCGCACCGGCTCGCCGATGCGCTCGGCACGCGGGAAATTCCGGCCGGCGAAAAGCCGAAGCCCTGAATTCGCGGCCGTCAGTTCAGATTGGTAGAGACGCTGGTGTACATATTCTGCACGGACGTGCCCAAGGCCAGCACGACGACAATGATTGCGCCGGCGATGCCGGAGGCGATCAGCGCATATTCGATGGCGGTCGCGCCGCTGTCGCAGCGGAGGAGGTCAAGCATGCGGCGTATCGTCAGGGACCCACTCATGGACGCGTCCTCGTTGCTCGTTACTTACAGCAGCGACATCAGATGCGAGATCAGCGGTACGTCCGCCGGAGGCATTTGGTATTCCCGCAGCCGGTTCGGTTTCACCCAGGCGAGTTTCTGCCCCTCGGTTGCGGTGACTTGCCCCTCCCAGCGCCGACAAACATAAAGCGGCATCAGAAGATGGAAGTCGGGATAGGCGTGGCTTGCGAAAGTCAGCGGCGCGAGACAGGCCTCATTGACGACGATGCCCAGTTCCTCCTGCAACTCCCGGATCAGACTTTGTTCCGGCGCTTCGCCGTCCTCGACCTTGCCGCCGGGAAATTCCCACAAGCCCGCCATCGGTTTGCCGGCGGGCCGCTGGGCGATCAGCACGCGGCCGTCGGCATCGACGAGCGCGCAGGCCGCAACAAGGACGATTTTGGCGCTCACGGCTTCTCGGCTCCGAGGCTAGGCGGACCATGGTTAAGACGGTGCGACCGCCGGAGGGGCCCCTGCCGCCACGGTAAATGGACACTTAAGAGCGATAGTCGCCATTGATCGCAATATATTCCTTGGTGAGGTCGCAGGTCAGCACCCGGTCGCGGCCCTTACCCAGCCCGAGCGCGACTTTCAGGCTGATTTCCGGCTTCTTCATCGCCGCGCTCACTTGCGCCTCGTCATAGCCGGGATCGCGCGCGCCTTTGTGCGCCACGCGGATGCCGCAAAACCAGATCGAAAGTTTGTCGCGGTCGGCCGGCTCGCCGGCTTTCCCCACGGCCATCACCACGCGGCCCCAATTGGCGTCCTCGCCGGCGATCGCGGTTTTGACCAGCGGTGAGTTGGCGATCGACATGGCAATGCGCCGCGCCGAGGCTTTCGATACCGCGCCTTCCACCACGATCTCCACCAGCTTGCGTGCGCCTTCGCCGTCGCGCGCGACCTGCTCGGACAAATTGGCCAACACCGCGTGCAGCGCGCGCTTGAAATCCTTCAGCTTTGGATCTGCGGCGCGCGCCATGCGTGGGTTACCGGCTTTGCCGGTGGCGAATATCATCAGCGTATCGGAGGTGGAGGTATCGCCGTCAATCGTCACCGCATTGAATGTGTCTGCGACGCCGTCCTTGAGCAGCGCCTGCAAGGCGTTGCTCGAAATCGCGGCGTCGGTGAATACGAAGGAGAGCATCGTCGCCATATCGGGCGCGATCATGCCGGCGCCCTTGGCGATGCCGTTGATGGTAACTTGTATTCCCCCGATTTTGGCGGTCGCGGTCGCAACTTTTGGAAACGTGTCGGTGGTCATGATCGCCTTGGCCGCGGCGAGGAAGTCGCCGGCGTGCGCCCGCTGGGCAAGGCCGGCCATGACCGGCGCGAATTTGGCGGCGTCGAGCGGCTCGCCGATCACGCCGGTGGAGGCAAGAAAAATTTCCGATGCCTTACAGCCCGCGCTTTTGGCGGCGATATCGGCGGTAAGCTTTGTGGCGGCGCGTCCGCTCTTTCCGGTAAAGGCATTGGCGTTGCCGGAATTGACCACCAACGCGCCCGCTTTGCCCGCTTTGAGTTTGTTGCGGCACCATTCGACCGGCGCCGACGGACATTTCGATTTGGTGAACACGCCGGCCGCGGCGGTGCCGGGCTCGAACAGCACCAGCAGCACGTCGGTGCGCCCGGCATAGCGGATGCCGGCTTCCGCCGTTGCGATTCGCACGCCGGCGATCGCCGGCATGTCCGGCACGTATTTCGGGGCAAGGGGGGAGACGGCGGTCGACATGGCCAATGTATGCAAGACGACAATGCCCGGCACAAGGCCGGGCATCACGCATTCATTTGATAAATTGATCGGTTTTATTTCTTGTCCGGCGCGGGCGCCGTGGCCGGGTCGGCCGGCGGCTCGGTATTGTACATCTTCTCGATCTTGGCTTCGGCGCGCAGCTTGGTGACCAGCTCGGCCTGCGCCTTGCGCGTCACGTATTGTTCGATCTGCGGCTTGACCTCTTCGAATTTCGGCATCGGCTTGAGGCGCTTGTCCTCGACCTTGATCACGTGCCAGCCGAACTGGGTGTGCACCGGTTCGGAAATCTGGCCCTTGTCGAGCTTGAAGGCGGTGTCGGAGAATTCCGGCACCATCTGCTCCTTGCTGAAATAGCCGAGGTCGCCGCCATTGGTCTTGCCCGAGGGATCCTCGGTGACTTCCTTGGCGACCTTATCGAAATCCTCGCCGTTCTTCAGCCGCACGATCACCGCCTTGATCTTGTCCTCGGCTTCCTTGCTGGCTTTGTCGTCGCCGGTGGCGGCGCGGATCAGGATATGTCGGGCGTGCACCTCTTCTTCCTGGCCCATCTGCTTGACCGCGTCGTCATAGACCTTGTGCATCGCCTCGTCGGTGAGCGCCTGCTTGCCGGTCGCGACCAGAAGCTGCTCCATCAGCAGCTTTTCGCGGGTGAAGGCGATTTTTTTCTTGAACTCGGGCGTATCACCCATCTTCTTGGCTTCGGCCGCCTTCGATACCAAAATCATGTCGGCGAGGAATTGCACCAGATAGTCTTTCTTGGCATCCGGCGACATCGGCGGCAGCTGGCCGGCTTCCTCCTCGGCGACAGCGAGGTCGCTCTGGTGAATCTCGGTGCCGTTGACCTTGGCGACGACCGGGTCCTTGTCCTGCGCCGCGACCGGGCCGGCCGCCAGCATCATCAGAGCGGCGGCGATCACGCCGACGCGGACAAGCAAGGTTTTCAGACCGGCAAGATGGGAAATCGTCATCGAACTGTCCTTGGAAATGGGTCCGCCAATTTGCGGAATTCGGCGGACTTGTCGCCCAACATCCGGGGCTTTGCAATGGCGGACTGGACGGCCTGCCTTAACGTCCGCGTGAGCGGCGCGCGTGAAACGGGCAGGATCGCGGTTAAGGCCGTGGCAAGCCGCCAATTGACAATAAACCGACCCCCTCCTATCTCTCCGATGACCTCGGCTGGTTTAGCTTTGCAGGCGTGTTCACGTCGAATTTGCCCGAAAAGTGCCGCATTTCCGGAACGCCGGAAGCTGAATCCGGCCGTGGCGGCGTGCTAGAAACGCGCCTTCGAAATTGGAGGAGCCTCTCGAATGATCGGCGCCGTCGCCCGCAAGCTGTTCGGCTCCGCCAATGAACGGCGGATCCGCGGCTATCAGCCGCGGGTCGACGCAATCAATGCGCTCGAGCCGGAGCTGGCCGCGTTGTCCGACGAGGCGCTGCGGGCGCGCACCGAAGACTTTAAGAAACAGGTCGCTACCGGCGCTTCGCTGGACGACATCCTGGTGCCGGCCTTCGCCACCGTGCGCGAGGCGGCCAAGCGCACCATCGGCCAGCGCCATTTCGACGTGCAGTTGATCGGCGGCATGATCCTGCACGAAGGCAAGATCGCCGAAATGAAAACCGGCGAAGGCAAGACGCTGGTCGCGACGCTCGCAGTCTATCTCAACGCCATATCCACGCGCGGCGTGCATGTCGTCACGGTCAACGACTATCTCGCTAAGCGCGATGCCGAATGGATGGGGCAGATTTACACCTTCCTCGGCCTCACGGTAGGCACCATCGTGCACGGGCTCGACGACGAGCAGCGCAAGAAAGCCTACGACTGCGACGTCACCTACGGCACCAATAACGAGCTCGGCTTCGATTATCTGCGTGACAACATGAAGTATCGGCTGGAGGACATGGTCCAGCGCGGGCACATCTACGCCATCGTCGACGAAGTCGATTCGATCCTGGTCGACGAAGCGCGCACTCCGCTGATCATCTCCGGCCCGCTCGACGATCGCTCCGAATTCTACAACACCATCGACAGCTACATCCCGGCGCTCGACAAAGGCGACTACGAGGTCGATGAGAAACAGCGCGCGGTATCGCTGACCGAAGCCGGCATGGAAAAACTCGAGCAGCGCCTGCGCGCGGCCAATGAGCTCAAGGGCGACTCGCTCTACGACGTCGAAAACGTCTCGGTCGTCCACCACGTCAATCAGGCGCTGCGCGCTCACAAGCTGTTCCAGCGCGACAAGGATTACATCGTGCGCAACGGCGAGGTCGTCATCATCGACGAGTTCACCGGCCGCATGATGCCGGGCCGGCGCTATTCGGAAGGGCTGCATCAGGCGCTCGAGGCCAAGGAGCATCAGCCGATCCAGCCGGAAAACCAGACGCTGGCCTCGATCACCTTCCAGAATTATTTCCGCATGTACGAGAAGCTCGCCGGGATGACCGGTACGGCGCTCACCGAGGCCGACGAATTCCTCGACATCTACAATCTTGATGTGCTCGAAGTCCCGACCAACATGCCGTTGGTGCGCAAGGACGACGACGACGAGGTCTATCGCACCGCCAAGGAAAAATATCGCTCGATCATCACGCTGATCGAGGACTGCAAGCTGCGCGGCCAGCCGGTACTGGTCGGCACCACCTCGATCGAAAAATCCGAGCAGCTCGCCGAGATGCTGCGCGAGGCCGGCTGGGAGGCGCACGATTTCACCGACCCCAACGCCTTCGCGGCGCTTTATTCCGGCGACGACGGCGCCACCAAGACCAAGGTATTCGCCATCCTCAATGCGCGCTACCACGAGCAGGAAGCCTATATCGTCAGCCAAGCCGGCGTGCCGGGCGCCATCACGATCGCCACCAACATGGCGGGCCGCGGCACCGACATTCAGCTCGGCGGTAATGCCGACATGCGCATCCGCCAGGAAATCTTGGGTTTCGATGATCCGCGCGCGCGCGAGAAAAGCCCGCAGGCGGATGAGATCCGCAAACAGGTGGCGCGGCTGAAGGAAAGGGCGCTCGCCGCCGGCGGTCTCTACGTGCTTGGCACCGAGCGGCACGAGAGCCGGCGCATCGACAACCAGTTGCGAGGCCGCTCCGGCCGCCAGGGCGACCCCGGCCATTCCAAGTTCTTTCTGTCGCTGGAAGACGACCTGATGCGCATATTCGGCTCCGACAAGCTCGACGGCATGTTGCAGAAATTGGGCCTCAAGGAGAACGAGGCGATTATCCATCCTTGGATCAACAAAGCGCTGGAAAAGGCGCAGCAGAAGGTCGAGGCGCGCAACTTCGACATCCGCAAGAACCTACTCAAGTTCGACAACGTGATGAACGACCAGCGCAAGGTGATCTTCGAGGAGCGGCTTGATCTGATGCGCGACGAGGCGGTCGACGAGACCATCGCCGACATGCGGCACTCGGTGATAGAGGATCTGGTCACCAAGCACATTCCAGCCAACGCCTATGCCGAGCAGTGGGACGTCGAGGGCCTCGATAAGGCGCTGCGCGAGGTGCTCACCCTCGATCTGCCGGTCAAGGACTGGGCCAAGGAAGAAGGCATCGCCGACGAGGAAGTGAAAGAGCGGGTGCTGCGCCGCGCCGACGAGCACATGGCGAGCAAGGTGGCCAAATGGGGCCCCGACGTCATGCGCTATGTCGAGAAATCGATCCTGCTGCAGACCGTCGACCATCTCTGGCGCGAGCATCTGGTGATGCTGGAGCATCTCCGGCAGGTGATCGGCCTGCGCGGCTACGGCCAGCGCGATCCGCTCAATGAATACAAGGCGGAAGCCTTCAGCTTGTTCGAAGCCATGATGGCGCGCTTGCGCGAGGCGGTGACCGGCCAGCTGATGCGTGTCGAGATCGTGCAGCAGCCGCCGGCGGACGAACCCAGCAAGCTGCCCTTCATGGAGGCGCACAAAGTCGACCCCGCCACCGGCGAGGACGAAATGGCGCCGGCTTTGGCGCCGATGCTGGCCGGCAATGGCGGCGCGCAAGCGGAGCGCAATCCGAAAGACGCCCAGAGCTGGGGCAAAGTCGGCCGCAACGAGCCATGTCCGTGCGGCTCCGGCAAGAAATACAAGCACTGTCATGGGAAGTTTTCGTAGCGCTTAGGTTGCGAACCCAAACAGCCGCTGTGGCGTTTTCCAGAACAACGTGTCGCGCTCGGCGGCGTCCGGAAACAGCACTTCCACCAATTCGATAATGTGCCCGGTGCTGAAGCCAATGGAAATTCTAGGCAGAACCTAGGCAGTGTTGGACAGCGATTATCTGAGCTGGTTGCGACAACTCATTAGGCGCATTATTTCCGCTTCTTATTTCAAATGAGCGGAGACAAACCGTGACGCGTCAAGAGCTGTACGATCTCGTGTGGTCTAAACCGATGACACACGCAGCTAAAGGTTTCGGAATTTCCGACGTTGCGCTTCGCAAGACCTGCGTAAAGCACAGCATCCCAACGCCACCACTCGGATATTGGGCGAAACTTTTGCATGGAAAGGAAGTGCATAAGCCACCACTTCCTAAATTGAAGGATGACGCCGGTGCCACCATTCATCTGACCGAAAAGCCTGAGCAAGATTTACCTATAGCTGTGAGGGAAGCGCTAGTTGCTGCTCGCGCTAAGGAAGAGGCTTCAGAAACAAATATAGTTCTTCTCACTGAACGTCCCAAACAGTTGCATCCGGTCACTTTGGCGACTGAGAAAACACTCAGTCGTGCCAAGGCTGATGCAGAGGGTTTTCTCCATTGTGGCGAGAAAAACTCTCTGGCAATTCAAGTCGGGAGCGCTTCGATAGAACGCGTAATTCTGCTCGTGGAAACGATACTTCGCGCATACATATCTCGCGGCTGTGTTGTCTCATCGGGGGAGGAGGGCGCCCAGATTATTTGTGACGGCGAGCCATTCGATCTGAGGCTGTACGAAACTAAAAATAAAAAGCCGTACGAATTGACGCGAGCCGATATTAAACGGCAAGCAGACTATGACGAAGACACCAAGAGGATGCCGACGTTGTATCCTGCTAAGAAGGTAACGCCGACATGGGCATATTATCCCTCAGGTCGCCTTTGTTTTGAGATTACTGACCCGACGAAGTACAGATGGAATAGTGAAAACATAGTTGGTCGTTGGTATGACCGCACTAACAAGTCTGTCGATCAGTACATCGCAGAGAGCATTGTATCGGTAGCTGGTGCAGCTGCTCACAACAAAATTCTTCGAGCTGAAGAGGAAGAGCGGAAGCGGCTTCATGCTGAGAAGCTTGAACGGCAGCGCCGAGAGGAAGCGTTACGAAAGCAGATAAAGGAACAAAAGGATTATTTGAAAGGGAAAGCTGCCCAATTCGATGAGCTTAGAAAGCTCAGAGCGTTGGCGGAACACCTTGAGACGCAAGTGAAGACCGATGATCGTTCTTCGTTCAATCGAATGTTGGTAATTCTCCGTGAGATGCTTGCAACAAGCGGCCAGCAATTCACCGGCGCGACTATGAACGAAGAAGTGGAAAAGTTGGGGTTACTGAAGTTGGAAGGGATACCGAGCAATCTAAGCGCGGAAAACAGCGCCGATTGTTAGGTTGCTGGATATTTTGCACAAATTGACAGTGGATATACGTGAATAGATTGCCCAATAGCCTTGTTCTACTTTTGAGAATCGCCCCCTAATCGTCGGTATTGACCAGGAAACGGACGAAGCCGCCTCGGCTGGCAGGCCAAAGCGGCTTCTACGTTCTCCGACCCGCACTTAACCCGGAGCCGGGCAAGCGGGGGTGGCAAGTTGAACAGCTCCATTGATTCGGAGTTTCTGCCATCTGTCAAGCTCGGCTCCATTTTGAGAAGGAGCCATCCACATGGCTAAGGTTTATCCGTATCACACGACTTCACAGGAAGATCCGCCTCAGCGGAACGTCTACCACGATCACGATAACTGCCCGGATGGGAAACGCATTCTGGCAAAAAACCGTGAGCGCGGAACAGACAACAGGCCGCGCTGCGACGAGTGTATTAAACTCGGCTAACGAAACAGCGGTAGCAGTCGAAAGACTGCTACCGCATCATCATTGTCGTATCTTAGTGCTTTACCAAAAGAAATTGTCATGACGCGCAAATCTTGGGAGATACCCCCTGCTCCTTTGGCGGGTGATGCCACAAATACCCAAACATTTGCCGCGGTCGGAAACGCCTTAAGCAGCTGGGAGTATTTTGAAGCCTACCTAGCGATGCTGTACGCGAACTTGGTTGGTGGCAATCAGAATGAAGGCTTCGCGGCGATGCGAAGTTACGGGACGATAGTTTCATTTCAAAATCGGCGCAAAATGCTGGAATCTGCTGTTGAGGTCCACTTCGCCGTTTATCCTGACAAAGAGTTACAAGATAAATTGGCTGATATTCTTACGACTGCAGAAAAACTATCTGCACGCAGAAATGAGATCGCGCATGGTATTGTTCAGCCTTACGCGCCCGATTTGGAACCCGATGTGCCTTCATTTGCGTTATTTCCTGCATACTACGCGACCAATAAGCGAAAGCTAAGAGAACAGGATTTGGCGCTGCAGTTGACCACGGCGCAGTTCGTCTACTCATCAGCGGAGATTGACAAATTCGCCGTAGCGTTTTCTGCGCTAGTGGAGCCGACGCTTCAGGTGATAACAGCCGTGCTTTCGCGTAAAAGGGCGCCTAAACGCTAACTGAGTTGCTTTAAAAAACTGAGCGTCGCGTTGCCCAATCACTGTCCGTTGAGCGTGCCGCGATTGCCGTTTTCGTCTGCTTCTTTCTTACACACGTACGAGCCGTTCTTGGTGTTGCCGTACCAGCGCATACCTTTCCAGTGATAGATGTGCGTCGGTAGATTTAGCCAGACGACTACATCGCTAGGACAATGTTGCTGTGCTTGGTTTTCGGTAGGGAAAAGGGTGATCGCGGCTGTCGCTGGGAACGCTGAGCCGATAGTCAGCGTTGCGACGAAAAGTAGTTTGACGATCATTCTTGCTGTCATTTGATAAAACTCCATCCCCGTAAAAATGATTAGCCGCCTATTCCATTGCGAACAGCGATGGCAGTCAATTTGTCTGGCTGATCTCAATTGTTGCCATCCTTCCCAAAACGGAACCCCCTTTCCTGGCTGTTGCCTTGAACCGCCCAGTGCTCGTTTCTGCGTGAAAGCCGCAAGAGGTCAATATTCTCGTCCCACGGAGCTCCCATAAACTAGCCAATGAAGGGCACATTCAACGCTAATGACAGGACTTCAAATTTAGTTGTAAACTCATAAAAACACGCGTGGGGCGGTTATGGGGTTTCGCTTTCGACGATCTCTGTCGCTTATTCCGGGCGTTCGTCTGAACCTCGGCCGTAAGAGCGCTAGCCTTTCATTTGGAGTGCGGGGCTTTCATTACACCGTCGGGCCTAGAGGACGGCAGATTACCGTAGGTCTGCCGGGGACAGGCATGTCGTATACGCACCGACTGGCCAAAAATCCTTCAGTTGCTGTGGCGCAGCCGCAAATAACAAACAATCCCACATCGAACCCTCCACCAGCAATCGTGCCTGGCGCTGCAGCTACGCCAGCAATGCAGACGAAAGGCCTTTCGACAAATACGCGATTTGCTCTGGCGGGTGCAGGAATTGCTGGGGGAACCTATGTTGCGCTTGTTTTCATCTCGCGATTTTTCCACGTCGGTTAGCTTGAAAGTTGCCAACGCTGTCTTCAACAAACTACGCCATAGTGGGAGTTAGAAATGAGTGAGACATTCGCGCAAGTGCCGTTTAGCGGCACAGAATTCGTAGACAATCCTGAACCACGATGCGCTTGTCTGCTGTTGTTAGACAATTCCGGCTCAATGCGAGGCCAACCGATTGCTCAATTGAATGAAGGGCTCAAGGTATTTCAACAAGAGCTGACATCTGATGCGTTGGCTGCGAAGCGTGTTGAGGTTTGCATAGTTACGTTTGGTCCGGTGAAAGTCGAAATGGATTTCATCGGTGCGCAGCAATTTTCTCCGCCGGAAATTTTGGTCAATGGCGATACCCCAATGGGGTCAGCCATTGAGACTGGATTGGAATTGCTGAGAAACCGAAAGAATACCTATAAAGCGAATGGTGTGGCGTACTATCGGCCATGGGTGTTCCTAATTACAGATGGCGGACCAACGGACTCGTGGCAAAATGCGGCACAATTAGTCAAAAAAGGTGAGCAGGATAATGCGTTCAGCTTCTACGCCGTCGGTGTTGAGGGTGCCGACCTAAGCACTCTGAGACAAATTGCAACAAGGGAACCGCTCAAGCTGAAAGGCCTCGCATTTCGAGAATTGTTTGCATGGCTATCTTCGTCTTTGGGGTCCGTAGCCAAATCGACGCCCGGCGACAATGTGTCACTCGAAAATCCGACGGCACCAAATGGATGGGCGCACACTGGATGAACTGCGACGGGTGGTCTTGGATCGGGGCTTGTTCGGTTGGTACTTCGCATATCAAGTCGGGAACGGAGTGCCAAGACCGAGCGGCCTGCGTCGAATACAAGGGGCAGGGCAATCGAACACTCGTTGCCGTGGTGTCCGACGGAGCAGGCTCAGCAAAGTTTTCGTCTATAGGGTCCAGCCTCGTCGTGCGCTCATTCGCAGGGAGTGTGGTTGCTTATTTGCGGTCGGGTGGCAGCGTTGAGGGCATCACTGCAGATGCCGTTCGAATTTGGTTGGACGAAATTAGAGACAAAATTGCCGCAGCCGCTCGAAACAGGGACAGTGAGCCAAGAGAATTTGCTGCAACGCTTGTTGCTGCGATTATTTCCGAGAGCGGTGCAATCGTCTGTCATATAGGTGATGGAGCTTGCGTAATTCGCCGTCACGCGCAAGCTGAATGGGAGGTTCCGAGCTGGCCCGCGCATGGGGAATATGCATCGTCAACATATTTTGTGACCGACGACCCTCAGCCAAACTTGCAGTTCTCAACAATCGCTGAGCCTATATCAGAGATCGCAATCTTTTCTGATGGCCTTGAGCGGCTCGCTCTGGATTTTACAAATATCCGCCCCTCAGAAAAGTTCTTCAATCCTATTTTCGCGCCCCTATCGACGGAAACGACCGGACGGAATCGTACCCTTTCGAAAAGTCTGAGGGCGTTTCTCGATGGTCCCCAAATTACTAGCCGCACCGATGACGATAAGTCTCTCCTACTAGCCCGGCGCGCCTAGCGATGGATAAGCTTCCCTCAATCGTTACGACATCGCTAGGTCGAACGCTCCACCTCACCAATCAGATTGGAAAGGGGGGAGAGGGTGCTGTTTACGAAATAAGCGAGCAAGCAGACATCGCTGTGAAGCTGTACTGGCCGAAGAATGCGCTAGGTCGTAGGGAGAAAGTCACAGCTATGGCAATGGCGGGATGGGCAAAAGTAAATCCCATAGTCGCGTTTCCAATTGATGTCTTGTTCGGGCCCAATGGCTCGTTCGCTGGCTATATTATGAAGAAAGTGGGCGGTCATAAGCCCATCCATTTGCTTTACTCGCCGGCCAGCCGAAAGGTCGAATTTCAGAAAGCGCACTTTCCATTTCTCGTACGGACGGCTGGTAATATCGCAAGAGCAGTAGCAAGTGTGCACGCCACGGGCTGTGTCATAGGCGACATAAATCATTCCGGATTTTTGGTATCGGAAGCCGCGACCAGCATTCTAATAGATAGCGACTCTTTCCAAGTGCTCGCAACAAACAAGAATTTCTTTTGTCAGGTCGGAACACCCGAGTACACGCCAGCAGAAATGCAGGGCGGAAAGTTTGATCGAGTAAAACGAACGCCAAATCACGACAATTTCGGTCTGGCCGTTCTAATCTTCCAACTGCTTTTCCTTGGGAAGCACCCCTTTGCGGGAAGATATGCTGGTACAGGCGATATGCCCTTGGAACGGGCAATTGGCGAGTTTCGCTTTCCTTATTCCAACTCGCCAAATGGTATGCAGCCTCCGCCCGGTGCACCTCTTTTGTCAGACTTTCCGGCTGATGTCGCAAACTTCTTCGAACGTGCGTTTGGAAAGGCAGGCGCTGCTCTTCGGCCTTCAGCTGCCGACTGGATCGATGTTCTCAAAAAGCTCGAGGGCATGTTGCAGCAATGCGTTGCAGACAGAAACCATCATCATGTAGCAGGAAAGCCCTGTCCGTGGTGCCGGATGGAAAAACAAAATCCGGGGTTTGTCGCCTTCAGCACCGTATCGAACATTAATATCGATCCCACGCGAGTGGATGTCGCGGCGCTACTCGCAATCATACGAGGCGTTCCGAACCCCGGTCCACCACCGAATATTCTGGGTGCGGTAGCGGCTCCAAGCAATCTCGCTCCTACGAGTGCCACTACCGAGATATCAACGCAGATAAAAAGGCGAGCCATTTTGG
>Ga0181522_10001599_pt1 | contig 13647 bp, 7 predicted proteins | sample PEATcosm2014_Bin_27_FD_121103 | JGI IMG/M metagenome (GOLD analysis project Ga0181522, IMG submission 121103) | Peatland microbial communities from MTU Mesocosm Facility, Houghton, MI, USA - PEATcosm2014_Bin05_10_metaG | ecosystem: Environmental > Terrestrial > Soil > Wetlands > Peat | place... | reverse complement strand
TCGGTCTGCATGGTGGCTTCAATGCTGTTCAGCACGATGCCGATGCTTGCCGTCAACTGCTCAAGGAATGCCAGGTGCGAAGCTGTGAAAGCGCTGAGCGAAGCCAGTTCGATCACCGCCTTGACGCGATCTTCGAAGAGGACAGGAAGCACGATCACGTTTCGCGGCACCGACTGGAACAGCCCCGATCGAATCTGTACCGTATTCTCTGGAAGGTCGGAAATCAGCATCCGGCGTTTTTCGGCGGCCACTTGGCCGACCAGGCCTTCGCCAATCTTCAATCTGCGAAGATGACCGTTGTCGCCGTCGTCCGCGAATGCCGACAGCAACACCATGCCAGCTGAATTCTCGGTCTCCATCTGATAAATCACGCCCTGTTGGGCATTGACCAGCGGAGCCAGCTCTGACAACAACATACGTCCCACTGTCGCCAGGTCGCGCTGGCCTTGCAACATGCCGGTAAAGCGCGCAAGGTTCGTCTTCAGCCAGTCCTGCTCCGTGTTGCGATCCGTGGTGAGTCGGAGGTTATCAATCATCGTATTGATGTTGTCCTTCAACTCCGCCACTTCGCCGCTCGCTTCCACCTGAATGGATCGCGTGAGATCGCCTTTGGTTACGGCGGTCGCCACTTCTGCGATAGCGCGAACTTGATTCGTAAGGTTGTCGGCGAGCAGGTTTACGTTGCCCGTGAGATCCTTCCACGTGCCAGCAGCTCCAGGCACGTTGGCCTGGCCACCCAAGCGACCCTCGACGCCAACTTCGCGGGCGACTGTCGTCACCTGATCCGCGAAGGTAGCCAGCGTTCCCGTCATGTTGTTGATGGTTTCCGCAAGGGCCGCGACTTCGCCCTTCGCGTTTACAGTCAGCTTTTGAGTCAAATCACCGTTTGCAACTGCCGTGACGACCTTCACAATGCCACGCACCTGCTCGGTGAGGTTGACCGCCATCACATTGACGTTGTCGGTAAGATCCTTCCACGTTCCGGCGACGCCCGGGACCTGTGCCTGTCCGCCGAGTTTGCCGTCGGTACCAACCTCGCGGGCCACGCGCGTGACTTCAGCTGCGAAGGCATTCAATTGGTCGACCATCGTATTGATGGTGTTCTTGAGTTCGAGAATTTCGCCTTTGACATCGACCGTGATCTTTCGCGATAAATCGCCACGTGCCACGGCGGTCGTCACTTCTGCGATGTTTCTCACCTGAGCCGTCAGGTTTCCGGCCATCGCGTTCACCGAGTCCGTCAAGTCCTTCCAGGTTCCGGCGACGCCCGGTACGTTCGCTTGTCCGCCAAGTCGCCCTTCGCTGCCCACTTCGCGCGCAACGCGCGTCACTTCCGCGGCGAACGATCGCAACTGCTCGACCATCGTGTTCAGTGTTTCTTTGAGCTGCAGAATCTCGCCGCGCACGTCGACGGTGATCTTCTTCGACAGATCGCCTGTCGCAATCGCGGTCGCGACTTCCGCGATATTTCGCACCTGCCCCGTCAGGTTGCTGGCCATGAAGTTTACGTTGTCCGTGAGATCTTTCCACGTGCCTGCCACGCCCGGCACCTGCGCCTGTCCACCGAGCTTGCCGTCCGTGCCGACTTCACGAGCCACACGCGTCACTTCACCGGCGAATGCGTTGAGCTGATCCACCATGGTATTGATGGTGTTCTTCAACTCGAGAATTTCGCCCTTCACGTCGACCGTGATCTTGCGCGACAAATCCCCGCGTGCGACCGCCGTCGTGACTTCGGCGATGTTTCGAACCTGGCCCGTTAAGTTACCGGCCATCGAGTTCACCGAATCGGTGAGATCCTTCCACGTGCCAGCGACGCCCGGCACATTCGCCTGTCCACCTAGACGCCCTTCTGTACCGACTTCACGCGCCACGCGTGTTACTTCGCCGGCGAACGCATTGAGCTGATCCACCATGGTGTTGATGGTTTCCTTCAGCAGCAGGATCTCGCCACTGACGTTCACCGTGATCTTCTTCGACAAGTCGCCGCTCGCGATGGCCGTGGAAACTTCCGCGATGTTACGCACCTGGCCCGTCAGGTTGCTGGCCATCGAGTTCACGGAATCCGTAAGGTCCTTCCACGTTCCTGCAATGCCCAGCACTTGCGCTTGTCCGCCAAGCTTACCGTCGGTTCCGACTTCGCGCGCCACGCGAGTCACTTCCGAGGCGAACGCGCGCAACTGGTCGACCATGGTGTTCAGGGTGTCTTTTAGCTCAAGAATTTCGCCCTTTACATCGACCGTGATCTTGCGAGACAAGTCTCCGCGCGCCACGGCCGTCGCGACTTCGGCGATGTTTCGCACCTGGCCCGTGAGGTTGCTGGCCATGAAGTTTACGTTGTCTGTGAGATCCTTCCAGGTTCCAGCGACGCCCGGCACTTGGGCCTGTCCGCCGAGTTTGCCTTCGGTGCCGACTTCGCGCGCCACGCGCGTCACTTCGCCGGCGAAGGCGTTGAGCTGGTCGACCATCGTGTTGATGGTGTTCTTGAGCTCGAGAATTTCGCCTTTCACATCGACTGTGATCTTGCGCGACAGGTCGCCACGCGCCACGGCTGTTGTCACTTCGGCAATGTTTCGCACCTGACCTGTCAGGTTGCCGGCCATCGAGTTGACGGAGTCTGTCAAATCCTTCCACGTGCCAGCGACACCTGGCACGTTCGCTTGTCCACCCAAGCGACCTTCCGTACCGACTTCGCGAGCCACGCGGGTCACTTCTCCCGCGAACCGGTTCAGCTGATCGACCATCGTGTTCAGCGTTTCTTTCAGCTGCAGGATTTCGCCGCGCACGTCCACCGTGATCTTGCGGGATAAGTCGCCACTCGCGATCGCCGTCGCAACTTCGGCGATGTTTCGCACCTGACCAGTCAGGTTGCTGGCCATGAAGTTCACGTTGTCGGTGAGGTCCTTCCAGGTGCCGCCAACGCCTGGAACCTGTGCCTGTCCGCCTAGCTTGCCTTCAGTGCCGACTTCGCGCGCCACGCGCGTCACCTCGCCGGCGAACGCGTTGAGCTGATCCACCATCGTATTGATGGTGTCTTTGAGTTCGAGGATTTCGCCCTTTACGTCGACCGTGATTTTGCGCGACAGATCGCCGCGCGCCACAGCCGTCGTCACCTCGGCGATGTTACGCACCTGGGCGGTGAGGTTTCCCGCCATCGCGTTCACTGAATCCGTAAGATCTTTCCAGGTTCCCGCAACACCGGGCACTACGGCCTGACCGCCAAGCTTTCCGTCCGTGCCGACTTCGCGCGCCACGCGCGTTACTTCCGATGCGAACGATCGCAGCTGATCCACCATCGTATTGATGGCTTCCTTCAGCTGCAGAATCTCGCCGCGCACGTCCACTGTGATCTTGCGAGAAAGGTCGCCACTGGCGACCGCCGTTGCCACTTCTGCAATGTTCCGAACCTGGCCGGTAAGGTTGCTGGCCATCAAGTTGACGTTGTCCGTAAGGTCTTTCCATGTTCCGGCAACGTCAGGCACCTGCGCCTGTCCGCCAAGTTTTCCTTCCGTACCGACTTCGCGTGCCACGCGTGTCACTTCGTTGGTGAACACTCCTAACTGCTGAATCATCGTGTTGACGATGGTTGCCGACCGCAGAAACTCGCCTTCCAGCGGCCTTCCATCCACGTCGAGACGAACCGTCTGCGTCAGGTCTCCTTGCGCCACAGCGCCGATGGCGCGGGTGACTTCCGCCGTGGGTCGCAACAAATCTTCGACGAGTGTATTGACCGAGCCTTCCATCTCGCCCCACGCGCCTCTGGACTCATGGAATCGGGCACGCTCGCGAGTTTTTCCCTGCTTGCCAACCGCTTGCCCTACGCGCTTGAGCTCCTGCGCCATATGCTGATTAGCGGCGACGATTTCGTTGAAGGTGTCGGCGACCTTCCCCGCCAATCCGACCCATGTTCCCGGTAGCCGAACGGTGAAATCACCGTCGCGCATGCTCTGGAGACTTGCCAGAACGACGGAAAAATCTAGCGCCTCATCGGCGGGCCGGGATTTCCCATTCTTGGGAACAGCCGCCTGCTCGGCAACGTTCGATGTGAGCTCGTTCATTGCGGATCTTTTCATCGCTTCTCCCAAGAAGGAAGGGGTCGCTTCAACGGAAACAAGGCGGCGATGCTCCCTAATCGGATCAGGTTTTTCCCGAGATTTCACTCTGATCGTCGATCGAACTAAGCTCGATCGTCGATCGACGTAGCTAGTTTTGGGGAAATCAGCTGCCTCAAAGCGGGCGCACTAAAAGCCCAAAATCTTGAAGCCGCTCGGCGTATTGGAGCAGAACTGCCTAGGCGAAGCCCTAAGGTATTTCCTGTAGGGAAACTCTCGATTGGACACATCCCACTGTGGGAGTTAAAGAGGCGAGAAGCGGTCTTCAGAATGGAGCGGCCGGGCCTCAGTCACTGGTTATCCGTTCTTGCACGGTCGAGCCGCTCTCTTCGACTTACATCGTACTAATTCGGATATACCTACGCAGGTCAGGAAGCGAAGTGAAGAATATATAACCTGCAAACAGAACGCCAGCCGTCGCCAAGACGGTTGTGAAATTAACTGCGGGTTTTTTCATCGTGGAGTTCTCCTTAATTAACTGCGATTGGATGCGCTCAATTAGGGTTCGGCAGCCGTAGTCGCACGATTTTATTTCCGCTCCTCATAGTGGCCTGTGCCGACACACGCATCCGTACAGACATTCCCGTCTTCAACTAGAGATCGGACCTGATAGTGACAAAGGATTGCCCACAGCTATTCTCCTTTGTCTGCTGTTCACAGGTTGGCGGGAGCAAAGGCAGACCCGTCCGACAGCGACTAGTTCAAACGAGAATCAACCCTTTTATTACTAAGGAGACTTCATCATGGCAGGAAAGAACACAGCAGTCTTCGGCATCTATCCTTCCCTTACGAGCGTCGAAATTGGGGTGGATGAGCTGAAGTCGGTCGGATTCAGGAACACAGACATATCTGTGCTTTTCCCCGAGAGTGCTGGAACCAGGGACTTCGCACACGAAAAGAACACCAAGGCTCCTGAAGGAGCAGCGGCGGGCGCCGGAACGGGCGTTGTTTTGGGCGGTGCGCTTGGCTGGCTAATGGGAATCGGAGCCTTGGCTATACCCGGAGTTGGTCCATTCATCGCGGCTGGCCCCATCGTCGCGGCACTCGCTGGCGCAGGTGTCGCCGGTACGGTTGGAGGAATCGCGGGTGGTCTCATCGGGATGGGGATCCCCGAGTACGAGGCCAAGCGTTACGAGGGCCAAGTCAAGGATGGCGGCATTTTGCTGTCCGTTCACTCAGACAATTCCGACTGGACCAAGCGCGCCAAGGAAGTTCTGAAGCGCACGGGAGCACAAGACATTGCGTCCGCCGGAGAGGTGGGCGCGGATGAACCTGCAGATGACGTGCAATTGCGGCGCGCAGGATAAACCCCCCAAATTCAAATCGGCGCCGGGGAGCACGACATTTCTATGTTGCCTGGCGTCGAAGATGTGCCTTTACGCTGGTCCTTGAAATTACGTTCGTCGGAGGTATCCTTCTTTGGCGTACCCTCCCAGCTTGTCCAACTCAACCCCTCTGTCAAAAGCAGGATTGATCATTGCCGCGGCTGCGATGATCGGCATGCTTTACTTTGGCCGCAATATTCTCATCCCCCTTGCCCTGGCCTTCGTTCTCAGCTTCCTGTTAACGCCGATGGTTAACGCGCTGCAAAGAATCCACCTGGGCCGAGCGCCATCGGTTCTCGTTGTTCTCGCCTTCTGTTTTGCCATAACAGCGACGGTCGGTTGGGGCGTTGCAGATCAGTTACTGGAAATCACCAGCCACATTCAGGATTACAGATCCAACCTTGAAGAAAAACTTCACTCGTTACATTCCAGGAAAAGTACTCCCATCGCTCAAGCAACCAACACAGTTCAGGAGCTGAACAGAGAATTGGCAGCTGCTCCTGCGATCGTCGCTGATTCTGGAAGAAATAAAGAGGCGTCAGCTCGCTCAGTTCACCCAATTCCTGTGCAGGTGACTGCTCCGGCGTCGAACCTTCTCGATGATGTGCGCGCACTGCTTGGCCCTCTGGCCGGTCCGATCGAAACTGCTGGACTCGTGATCATTTTCATGGCGTTCATGCTGATCAACCGGGAAGATTTGCGAAATCGGCTGATCCGCCTCGCCGGTCAAGCACAACTGACGGTGATGACCAAGGCGTTGGAGGAGGCTAGTGATCGCTTAAGTCACTATCTCTTACTTCAACTCTTGGTCAACGGCTGCTACGGCTTGCTCTTTGGGATTGGGTTGTACGTGATTGGAATTCCGCATGCCCTACTGTGGGGCTCACTTGGTGCGCTGCTGCGCTTCGTTCCCTACATCGGCACGTGGATCGCTGCTGCCTTTCCCATGGCGATGGCCGTGGCAGTATTTCCGGGTTGGAAGCAGTGCTTGTTTGCCTTTGCTCTTTTTGCCGTTTTGGAGCTCCTTGTCGCAAATGTTGTGGAACCTTGGCTCTACGGCTCATATACGGGCATCTCGCCACTTGCTATTTTGGTAGCCGCAGTTTTCTGGGCGACGTTGTGGGGTCCCGTAGGATTGATCCTTTCCACTCCATTAACCCTGTGCTTGATACTCGCCGGGCGCTACTTTCCGCAACTGGGTTTCCTCGAAGTGCTGCTTGGAGACGAACCTGTCCTGCGTCCTGAGCAAATGTATTATCAACGTCTCTTGGCCATGGATCAGGACGAAGCTAGAAACGTTGCGGGCGACTATCTTCGGGACAGAACGTTGGACGATTTCTATCAATCGGTTCTGATCCCAGCCCTCCGTCTCGCTGAAGAAGATCGACACTCCGATGCGCTTGGAGACCGTTCGAGTGAATTCATCTCGCAAACGACCCGAGAACTAATCGACGACTTGGGAGAGCGGATCGTGTCACCAGAGGTTGCGGAGAGCGATCCCGCGCTTTCAGATACGACGATCGAAACGGCGAGTGTTGTGTGCGTTCCCGCAAGGGATGAGGCGGACGAATTGGTCGGAATGATGCTGGCCCAGTTGCTGCGCCAGAAAGGTTTTCACCGAGCGAGGAGCTTGACGATCGGGTCCGTAGAGGAGATGCTTGCGCAGGTCGGAGAGGGGGGATTCTCTATCGTCTGCGTTTCGGCGCTCCCGCCATTCGCCGTTGGCCAGGCTCGTTCACTCTGCAAGCACTTGCGAGCGCGCTTTCCTGAGATTGCAATCGTCGTCGGCTTATGGGGATTTACGGGAGGAGTTCCGAGAGCCCAGGAACGCGTCGGGTCGGCTTGCACGGATGCGGTTTGCACAAGCTTGTCGGAAGCAATGTTACAGATCCGGACGATGGCGGGAAGTCGTCCTGATCTTCAGCCGGAGTCAAAGCATTCAACTGCTCCCGCCTAGATCGAACATAGTGAAGCTCTACAGTCCGTTCGCGATAAGTTCAAAAAGTAAGGGGCATCTGGTGTCATGCAGATACCCCGCATTAAAGCGCCGTCAGCAAGCTAGCGCGGTCGGCCCTCCGGCCGAGGAGCCGGCATTTGTCTTTGTTGCATTTGTTGTCTTTGTTGCACGTGCCGTTGCTGGAGCTGCTGAGTCTGTTGCTGGTGTCTCTGTTCAGTCTGCTGCTTCGTGGCCTCATTAGCGTTCTGTTTGGCCAGTTTCTGATGCTCTCGTTCCTGCTGTTGTTGTAACTTCTGTCGCTCTTGGTTCTGCTTCTGCTGCAACTTCTGCTGCTGCTTCTCGTACTTCTGGTCTAGCTTCGGATTACCGGTGTTCGGGGCTGGTCCTCTCTCCATGGGCGGCAGTTCGTTTGGGTGAATAGCGCTCGTTGGCGATCCAGCACGTCCTTCATTCGGCTGCTTTCCGCCTCGATTTGCAGGGGGATTGTACGGCGCCCCCGCCTCGCGAGCGGGAACCGCGTCGCGTCCGCTGAATTGAGCCGGTCGGGCCGTTGCGGCCACAGGCGGCTTGCCGCGATTGGTGGATGCACGGAACTCGGGGTTCGTGTGCGCCGCTTGCACATGTTGCATTTGAGCGGCTACTGGGGGTATATGACGTTCACGAGCAGCGGCCTCTTGCTGGGGCGTAGGCCGCGCGTTCACGCCGCCATCGCCACCGTTGTAACTCACTCTGCTCGTGCTCCTATTAACGACCGTCGTGTTGTAGACGTTGTGAATTTCGGTGACATTAACATTCGTCACGGCGCGGTTGTAGAAGAAGTGACCATGATCCCACCGCCCACCGTCGAAACCGTCGCCGAAATATCCGAACCCATAGTTAATGCCGCCATAGAAGCCGACTTGCGGTCCCCAGTAGCCATCATAGAAAAGGAAGGCTCCATCTGACCAAGCCCAGTAGGGTGGCGTCCATAGGAGGTCTGTGTCGGGAGGCATGACCCATGTTCCAGGAACCCAATAATAGTCGTCGTAATCGTCGCCCCACGCCCAGTATCCGGGAACCCAAAGGTAGCCGTCGCCAGGGCAAACCGGCTGCTCGTAGACAGGCAGCGCCGGCGGACCGAAACCCACGGAAATGCGAAGTTGCGCGAATGATGCAGACGACATCACCAACAGCACGAATCCGAACAATACTGCGCGGACACTGTGTTTATGCATCGACTTTCTCCTTGCCGGCGATCTCCCCTTTTACGGCTCGTTAGAAATTACCCTTTGGGGGTCCACCCGGCTCTGATTGAACTAGATGCCTCGACTCAAAATAGAGGGTGAATCGTTGGCCCAACGGCAGGCGCGGCATCAAGGAAAGCACGCCGGAGAATTTAGAGCACTCATCCCGCATCTTGGTTGTGCGGAAAAGTAGGAGCGACCAAAATTGGTGTATTTCGAAACTTCGAGGTCAGGATGGCGTTCAAAACAATTGAGCCAGCGGGGAAGCTGGCTCATTGGATTCGTTGGCAGCTGAAACCGGGAAGGATCAGCCTACGTCAGGCAGCACTTCTCCCCATGACAAAGTGCAGGATCAGAGAAATCACTGCGAACACTAGCAGCAGGTGAATCAAGCCACCAGCCACGTGAAACACGGTGAACCCACCGATCCATGCAATCAACAGAATGACGAACAGTATCGACCAGATGCTCATTCGCGCCTCCTAAGCTTGAAGATTTGCTCCAAGACCCTCGACTGTTCAAACGGCTACGCTCGCATAACTTTTAAAAGTTAATTCCACGAAACGCGAATGTCTGTAACGCGAAACTCGTAGCTTTTCCAGGAAATCTGTGTACGGCAGGACGGGATGCACAGGAGATCCTTAATAAAACTCTGTTCGGGATCGGGGGAGCTCGCACTCCCGCTGCTCTGAGAAGCAACTCTAAGCTAATTCGAGCAACTAACGAATGGCCGTGTTAGCCTTTTGGCAACACTAGCGCTTTCGATGGTGGAATGAATTCCGGGCGTCTCGCCGAGCCAGCGGTTCTGAGCGACATGAACAAGGCGCACTTTAATCCCACGACACGGTTCCCGACTTCTAGTAGATATTGGTCGCGTCAGGCTTGCCTTCGCTTTGTTATATTCTTCTCGCTAATAGGTCTGTGCCATTCCTACTCCGTGCTGTCGCACGAAGAAATCGTGGACCTCGTGTGGAAAGACAATCTTCAGCCGCTATTGCTGCAGCGATTCCCCACTTCGACCACAGATGATCTCAAGCGTGCGCACGCCTTCGCCTACGGTGGATCGCTTGTGCAGGATATGGGCTATTACCCTTTCGGCAATAAATATTTCAGCGATCTGACGCACTATGTGCGCAGCGGAGATTTCATCGTCAATCTGGTGAACGAATCGAGCAATCTGGAAGAGTATGCCTTCGCGCTCGGAGCACTCGCGCATTATTCCGCAGACAACATGGGGCACCCCACGGTCAATCAGGCGGTGGCGCTGGAGTTTCCGAAACTGCGGCGGAAGTTTGGTAAGGAAGTAACCTATGAAGAGAACCCTAAGGCGCACATCCGAATCGAATTCGGCTTCGACGTCACGCAGGTGGCGAAGAACCGTTACACTTCGGACCGCTATCACGATTTCGTCGGCTTCGAGGTTTCCAAACCGGTGCTCGAGAGGGCTTTTCAAGACACCTACGGCATTCCTCTTTCCCAAGTGATTTCGAACGAAGACCTCGCGATTGGGACCTTCCGCCGCGCCATTAGCCGCGTTCTTCCTGAAATGACACGGGTTGCTTTGATAGCCCGAAAGAAAGAGATTGTTGCCGAAACTCCGAATTTCAATTCCCGGAAGTTCCGCTATTACCTCTCTCGAGCGAACTACAATCGCGAATGGGGCAAAGGCTACCGGCGTCCCGGAACTGGCACGCGAATTCTGGCATTTTTTCTGAGGTTCGTGCCGAAGGTGGGGCCGTTCAAGGCGTTGGATTTCAAAATCCCGACGCAGAAAACTGAAGATTTATATGTCGCGAGTGTCGACCATACAATCGAAAACTACAAAGGTCTTCTCACGGAGGTCCAGAACAAGCACCTGACTCTGCCGAATACGGATTTTGATACAGGGCGCATGACCCACGCCGGTGAATATGGCTTGACCGACAACGCCTATGCGCATCTTCTGGACCAGTTGGCTCACGACAACTTCGATCAGATCACTCCGGAACTGCGCGACAACATCCTGGCGTTCTACAGCGACCCCAATGCCCCGGTGCCTACGAAACGAAATACTGCCGCATGGGACAAGGCGCAAGGTGAATTGCAGAAGTTGAAGGCAATGACGCCCAAGGAAGCTCCGAGAGTGGGGATTTCGGAGACTGGTGACTAAATCGATATTGCCCCAACCCCCGGCGGCATTCGAGCAACTAAATGAAAGCTGCTCTTACATCAAGCAAGTGCGCCGAGACGCGCAAAGGGAGGACTATTCATGGCAGACGATATGGAAAAGAATCGCCAACAAGGTGGACAACAGAGTGGGCAATCCGGCCAACATGGTACCCAGTCGGGTCAGCAGGGTCAAAAGGGCCAGACCGGTGAGGGCGCCCAGCAGAGCGGACAGCCCGGCCAGCAGAACCAGCAGAAGAAAGGCGGCCAGAATCAGGAAGACAACGAGAATCTGGACCGTCAGCGCCGAGCCTCCTAGTCCATTGCACGAGTTATATCAAAAGTCCCGGCTTTCGGTCGGGACTTTTTTTCTTGCCTTCTCTTTCCACGCACGCGCTTCGGATCGCGGAATATCGTCGCTAATCGAGTTCTCGGCTTCATTCCTCGACCCGAACTTTTCTGATTATGAAATTGACATCGCATCTGCGCGCTCCGTCCCGCGACCAACGATTCCCCTGTAAAATTGAAGTTAGCAATTCCCGGAGCAATTCCCTCATTGTCATTTCTCGACCAACTGAATCCTCAGCAGCGCGAAGCCGTTGAAACCACCGATGGACCGGTGTTGATCCTCGCGGGAGCGGGAAGTGGCAAGACTCGTGTCATCACCTACCGCATCGCCTATCTGATTGAGCACAAGGGCGTAATGCCCGAGTCGATCCTTGCCATGACATTCACCAACAAGGCTGCCGCTGAGATGGGGGAGCGCGTCGAAAAACTGGTGGGCGGTTTGAGCATCGCCAAACCAGTTATCTCCACCTTTCATTCTTTCTGCGTGCGAATGCTGCGGCGCGACATCGAGGCGCTTCGCATCCCGTCTGCCACGCCTGGTCAGCCGCCAATCGGGCACACAAAGAACTTCGTCATCTACGACGAAAGCGACCAGCAGTCTGTGGTTAAAGGATTGATGAAGCGCTTCGGCCTCGACGACAAGCAACTCACGCCTCGGACCGTTCTCTCTCGCATCTCGTGGGCAAAAAATCATATGCTCGACCCGCAGGAACTGTACCTGCAGTCAGCCGATCCCAAAACGGAGCGGATTGCGCATTTGTTCGAGGAGTATCGCAAAGAACTTCGCAAAGCCAACGCCCTCGACTTCGATGACCTGCTGCTGGAAGCCGTGCGTCTTCTGAAATCGGCGTCGCAAGTACGTGAATATTACAATCGTCGCTTTCAGTATTTGCTGATCGACGAATATCAGGACACGAACCGGCCGCAATACGAACTCATGCGCATGCTTGCGGGCGAGCATCATAATGTCTGCGCTGTCGGCGATGAAGATCAATCCATCTATTCTTGGCGCGGCGCCGACATCCGAAACATTCTTGAGTTCGAAAAAGACTTCCCAGAGGCCAAGATCATCCGGCTCGAACAGAACTATCGTTCGACGCAGAACATTTTGCAGGCTGCATCTGCGGTCGTCGCCAACAACGTCCGGCGAAAAGGCAAGAATCTTTGGACCTCCCGCCAGGGAGGCACGAAGATTGGCTATTACGAAGCTCCGGACGGCGAGAATGAGGCACTCTTCGCCGCCGACCGGATCGCAAAGTACTTCCGCGAAGCCGCCGAGCACGGAGAAACGCCCCGCGCCGCGGTTCTCTACCGCACTAATTCGCAGTCGCGCCTTTTTGAAGAAGCGATGCGTCGCTATGGCTTGAAGTATCACGTGGTTGGAGGCTTCTCGTTTTACGAGCGCGCTGAGATCAAGGATATGATCTCTTACTTGAAAGTGATTCTGAATCCCGATGACTCAATCTCTCTGCTACGAGTCATTAACACACCCGCACGGGGTATCGGCAAAGGCACCATCGACACACTTGAGCATTTGGCACTCCAAACCGGGAAATCATTGTGGGGAGCCGTCGGAGAAGCCGTCAAGCGGCAGTTGTTGCCACCTCGTGCCGTCGCATCGCTTAAGAGTTTCCAACAGCTGATTGAAGATGCCAGGGCAATGATCGCGGGCACGTTCGTCGACCAACTGGACCAAACATCCGGGGGCGCTCTCTCGTTAGATGTGGCAGCAACGCCGGAATCCTCAGCCCTAGCTGAAGAATCTACCAATGACCCGGAGAATGCCACCGCCTTCGACCCTGCCGAGTTCGGTAATTTCTCGTTCGACTTTGGAGCCGCCGATGAGGATGGAAGATCGGCGGAAGTCGAAGCCGTCCAACCGGATGGTCTTCTACACGGGGAGCAGCCTTCCGGATTAGCGGCTCAGCCAACCGATGGATCGAGTTCATTTCCCGTTCCCACAGTCAGCACTGCCGACATTCTCAAATTCCTGATCGACCGGACCGGCTACATCAAGCTTCTCGAGGAAGAAGATACGCCCGAAGCTTTTTCGCGCATCGAGAATTTGCGGGAACTCGTCAACGCCGCCATGGATTCGCGCGACCGCGCCGAGACACTCGATCAGTTCCTCGATCACGCAGCCCTGATCGCCGACACGGACGACTATGACGAGCGAGCGCAAATCACGTTGATGAGCCTGCATGCCGCCAAGGGTCTCGAGTTCCCACTGGTCTTTCTCAGCGGCCTGGAAGAAGGACTCTTCCCACACTCTCGCACCATGCTCGTGCCCGAAGATATAGAAGAGGAGCGGCGGCTCTGCTATGTGGGGATGACTCGGGCAATGGATCAGCTGATCCTGACGCGGGCGGTCTATCGTCGCCGATACGGAACCGACCTGCCCGAAGCCAGCGTTCCTTCTCGGTTTCTGGAGGAAGTGCCTGGCCCCCTTATCGAGGAGTTGGGGACCTCCAGGGCTCGCGCCGGAGCTGGTTCCTTTAGCCGTCCAGCCGGGCGAAACCGTGACGCTGAGACCACTC
>Ga0181522_10001598_pt1 | contig 13649 bp, 9 predicted proteins | sample PEATcosm2014_Bin_27_FD_121103 | JGI IMG/M metagenome (GOLD analysis project Ga0181522, IMG submission 121103) | Peatland microbial communities from MTU Mesocosm Facility, Houghton, MI, USA - PEATcosm2014_Bin05_10_metaG | ecosystem: Environmental > Terrestrial > Soil > Wetlands > Peat | place... | reverse complement strand
TGCCGGAGCCGCCGGTATGGAACGCGCCGCAAAGAACTACGGCAAACATTAGATTTAGAATTAAAACCTGCAACACTCCATTCAGTGGAGCGACGGGCCCCGCCCATCTGGCACTTTCCTTTACTTTTCTTCCTGAATCTTCCGCGCAATCGCTGTCACCAGTCGTCGCGGCGAGAACCGCACCGATTGTGCCACCAGCCAATTCCTGAACCCCGAAATCACCACCGGTTTTCCCGCTATCATCGCGCGATAACCATCCTCTGCCACGGTGCGCGCATCCATCGAGCCCACTCTGAGCATCCGCATGCCAGTCGCTTTCGCGCGTTTGTGGAACTCCGTGGCCGTCGCTCCCGGGCACAGGCAGGTTACCGTAACGCCCGATCCCTGCAACTCATTCGACAACGCCTCAGAAAAATGCAACACGTAAGCCTTGGTAGCGAAGTAAACGGCCATCAGCGGTCCGGGCTGAAAGGCCGCAGTAGACGCCACGTTCAGGATGCGTCCGCTCTTGCGCTCGATCATCGCGGGAAGACAGAGCCGCGTCAGATGGGTAAGAGTGGTTACGTTAAGTTGAATCTGCCCGAGACACGCTTCGAGATCACTCTCGGCAAACAATCCGTATTGCCCAAACCCCGCATTATTCACCAGCACATCAAGCTGAATATCAGCTCGAGCAGTTTGATCGAGCACATACGCAGCGGCGCCAGGATCAGTCAGGTCCGTGGCGAGAATCAGCGACCGCGTGCCGTGCGCCTTCTCCAGTTCCGCCGCCAGTTGCCGCAACTTGTCAGAGCTTCGTGCAACCAGCACCAGGCCATATCCTTCACGCGCGAAGATGCGCGCAAGTTCCAGTCCAATGCCAAACGACGCTCCCGTGATCAGTGCGGTTTTGCGGTCAGGGACTGACATTTCAACATTCGGCTTTCACCCCCTAACCATCTCACAAATCGCCCGCGAAAGTCACAAATCTGCCACATTTCGCACGAACAAGTCATTACGAGCGGCGACTCCCTCAGGAGAGGAGGAGCGCGGTTTTCACCCGGCACGCGCCACGAAGAGGGGTTGATCCGATCCGATTCCCAATGAAGTTTCGCTTTCGGGCGGATCGATGAAGAAGTTCTGCACGCTGAAGCGATGGCCGTTCCGGCTGGTTTTCGAAGCGTCGCCATGGAAGGCGCGCAGGTACTTCCCGTCCGCATGCAGGATTCGGCTCTTGGCGGTGTCTTGCAGGTAGTGATTCAGAATCTCCGTTACTTGCGCGCGGTGCGCTGCATCTTTTACGGGAAACATCACCTCGACGCGCTCGTAGAGATTGCGCGGCATCCAATCGGCGCTGCCTAAATAGAGATCCGGTGTGCCGCCGTTCTCGAAATAGAAGATGCGACTGTGCTCAAGAAAACGGCCGATGATGCTGCGTACGCGAATGTTGTGGCTCAGACCTCTCACACCCGGGCGCAAGGCACAGGCGCCGCGAACGATCAGATCGATCTCCACCCCGGCGCGGGAGGCGCGATACAGGGCCTCGATTACGGGTTGGTCGAGGAGGGCGTTGATCTTCGCAATGATGCGGGCCGGACGGCGGCGCCGGGCATGGGCGGTTTCTCTCTCAATCAACTCGATGCAGTTCCTGCCGAGGTCGATCGGCGCCACGAAGAGTGGCTTATAGTTGCGCTGCTCGGAGCGCGCCGTCAAAAAGTTGAATACGGCGTGCACAGCCGAAGTAAGTTCCGGGTCGCAGGTTAGAAGACTCAGGTCGGTGTAGAAGCGTGCCGTCGTCGGGTTGTAGTTGCCAGTTCCTAGATGGGCGTAGTGGCGGATCTCTCCATCGGGATCGTTTCGCGTAAGCAGAGCCAACTTGCAATGTGTTTTCAGGCCGACCAATCCGTGAAAGACCTGGACTCCGGCTTCTTCGAGCGAGCGCGCCCAGCGAATGTTCGATGCTTCGTCGAAGCGCGCCTTCAGTTCTACAACCACCGCAACTTCCTTGCTTTGCGCGGCTTCCATCAGCGCGCGAACGATGGGGGAATCCTCGCTGGTGCGGTAAAGAGTTTGTTTGATAGAGAGGACGTTCGGGTCTCTGGCTCCGGACTCGATAAATGAGACCACCGCCTGGTAGGAGTCGTACGGGTGATGAAGCAGAATATCGCCTTTGCGAATCTGTTCGTGCAGGCTGGAGACTTTCGGTGCAAAGCTGAGAGTTCGGGGCACGAAGGGCTGAAACTTCAGGTCGGGTCGTGCTGTCTGCTCGGCCAGTGAGAAAAGTCTCGAAAGGTTCACCGGGCCGGGCGTTTTGAATACTTGCCAAGTTTCAAGCCCAAACTGTTCAGACAGCGGGTCGACGATCTCGGGGACGGCGTCGGCTTCGATTTCAAGGCGCACGATGTCGCCCTTGCGACGGCTGTGGATTTGCGCATCGACGGTATCCAGCAGGTTGCGGGACTCTTCCTCGTGCAGGTAGAGGTTGCTGTTTCGTGTGGCGCGAAAAGCGCCGGCAGAAATCACCTGGTATCCCTTGTAAAGATTGCGCGTGTGCGCTTCGATCAAGTCATGCAGAAAGACATAATCGATCCGGTCAGCCTCGTCTCCTCGCTTGGCTGGGACGCGCACCAACCGCGGCAGCTTGCGCGGAACGGTTACGACTCCGAGATAAGCGGTCGATGGGCGGCGGCGCCGCCTCAGCGAAAAGGCGACACACAAAGCCTTGTTGATGACATGCGGGAAAGGATGCGATGGGTCGATCGTGACCGGGGTCAGGAGAGGATCAACCTGGCGCATGTAAAAGAGGTCCATCTTGTCTTTGCCAGCGTTATCCAAAGCCGCAACCGGGAGGACGCGGATTCCTTCCTTGGCTAGAGCGGGAAGAAGTTCGCGATTCCAGCAATCGTACTGATCGGCAACGAAGACATGCAGTTCCAGAGCGAGGCGTCGCACTTGCTCTTCCGGACTCAGCCCGTCGGGGCCAGCTTCTGTGAGTCCGTGCTCGACCTGCTGCAGAAGACCTGCTAAACGTACCTCGACAAATTCGTCCAGATTGCTGGCAGTGATGGCGAGGAACTTTACCCGTTCCAGCAGAGGATTGCTCTCGTCTAACGCCTCCTCAAGCACACGGCGGTTGAACGCCAGCCACGATTCATGGCGGTTGAAATAAAAACGAGAATCATTCAGAGCCGGACGCAACATAGCAGGCGAGGCCTTCTGGTTGGGGGAGATGGTAGCTTGGCATTGTTAACGCAATATGACAACGCAATATGACAACGCAATATGACAAGGCAATATGGGCAGTGCTCAGTTCGATGCGTTGATTTGGGCTTTCAGCCATCCCGACAATCTTACGGACTGCATTTCCAGGCTGCAATCCAAACGTATTTACAGCGATTTAGACAGCACGGCTGGCACTGAAAACCGCTGATGGCACATGGTAGTTCACGTTAGCGGATCACAAACGGATCGCCGGATGGGCACGCCAGGAGCGCCTGGGTTATGCCCCGTTCATCACCTGAAAGTTTATCATTACGGAAACCTCGGAGCGTCGTAGGACGATTCGGACGGTGGCGTCCTATCACCACGGCAGGATGTGCGTCCCAATCACTGTGAATAGGTTTCAGTCAACCGAGGCCAGAGAATCTGAACCACGATGGTTGTGATGAGGGTCAGCAGAAAGCTGGCTATCTCAGGATGAGCGGGCCACATGAGTCGCCCGAGGCCGAGGATCCATGCGCCGAGGCCGACTGCGGTTCCAATCAAAGATGCGATCAAAGAGACCTTCAGAGTTTTCATGACCCAGCCTCGATTATTGGATACGGCAAGAACCACAATTTTGTTCCGATATTTCTGCCCGGAAGAACCATGATTCACTTGCCGGCGGCCACGGGTTGGGAAACGACACTTGGGAGCGGTGGCGCGGCGTTCGGCGCAGCTTGGCGAAAGTCTTTGCCCAGAAACCCCGCCACCGTCGCGGCTACCTCGGCTTGTGTGACGGGCTTTGCGTTCGTGCGTTCGCCGAGCGCCTCCGTATCCGGGCCTACGACGGCGATCCAGATGTTCTCGGTACCCTTCTGATCGACGCCGTGCTCTTTCCACTCTTCGAGACCGCTGCCTCGGCCATGATCGGTTGTGATGATGAAGGTTGTTTGGTCGTGATATTCCGGCATCGCCTGCATCGTTTCCCATAGTTGTCGTACGAATTCATCGACCTGGTGCGCGCTCTCCAGCACCAGGTCATAGCGTCCGGAATGAGCCCAATTGTCGGTTTCGCCGTAACCAACGAAGAGCAGGCGGGGATGGGCGGCCTTTACATAATCGAGCAGCGGCACTTGCAGAAAGGAATCCCAGACGTCTTCATCGTCAAGACGCGTTGTCGTCCGGTAAAGGTCATTCAGCAGGTCTTGCCTGGGGGTGACATTGCCCTTTTCGGGCAGGTCCCATCCTGCCTGCATCACAAGCTGGCTGCGGGGTTCATCGAAAATGTTCTTAAAGGTCTCCCACGTCGCGTACACGGCCACTTTCCCGTGGAACTCGGGAAACTGATTCATCCACTCGAAGACGGTGGTGTTCGGATTGGGGCCAAATTCGTTGCTATTGATGCGCGAATCGGGATGGCCGGTCAGCATCTCGTTGTATCCCGGGTAAGAGAAGGCGAGACCGTTGGTGACGCGGGCGATGCTACCCTTGTTCTGGTTGCCAAAGATCTGGCCCTGCTTGGCCACGACGCCCCAGAGAAACGGGAAGAGCATTCTCCGGCGTTCCGACGGATCGTCGCTCCAGAATTTGCGGCGCAACTGTTCAGGGGTTTCCCAGATGCCGCCGTGCTCCTCATTCAGCAAATCGGGGTCGGCGCCGGTGAATACTTCTTGCCAACGCAGACCATCGCTCACGATGAGAACAACGTTTCGAGTTTTGAGTTGGGCCTCTGCCGATGGGGCGGCGAAGACGAAAGATATAAACACGCTCGCTAGAAACCGAAATCTACTGTTCAATCGTCCTCCCTGCTTCGCTCTAACAGACCGCGGCAAAACAAATTAGACCTCTAGATAACTCCTGCGTGTCGGCAAACGGGGCTCAACGCTCGACCAGCGGTGCCGCTGACATTCCCACTGCCCGATTGCGGCTTTTGCGGGGCTCTCCGCTTTGTTGCATTAATTTCGCCACTATACCGGTCCATCCGGTCTGATGGCTGGCTCCCAGTCCCAAGCCTGAATCACCGTGAAAGTATTCGTGGAAGAGCACGAGGTCACGCCAGTGCGGATCGGTTCGGTAGTTTTCGAGATTGCCGAGGCCCGGCCGGTTGCCCTTCTCGTCCCGAAGAAAAATGCTCGAGAGGCGGCGCGATAATTCGCCTGCCACCTCCCACAAAGTCATCATTTTCCCTGATCCGGTTGGCAACTCGACTTTGAATTCGTCGCCGAGATAGTGATAAAACTTCTGCAGCGACTCGATCAGCAGGTAGTTCATCGGGAACCAAATGGGCCCACGCCAGTTCGAATTGCCGCCGAACATTCCCGTCGAAGACTCGCCCGGCTCGTAGTCGACGCGGTGTTCGACTCCATTAACGTCGAGCATGTAAGGATGGTCGCGATGGAACTGGGATAGAGCGCGGATGCCGTAAGGGGAAAGAAATTCGCGTTCATCCAACATGAACTTCAGAATGCTGCGCAGTTTGTCCTGGTCGGCAATCGATAACAACCTCCGCTCGCCCATGCCCTCCGTGCGCATGCAGGCCACGTTTTCCGCCAGATCGGGCCGGTTGTCGATAAACCACTCTAGCCGCCGTTTAAAATCGGGTAGTTTGTCCAGAACCTCGGGCTCGAGAGTTTCGACCGCGAACAGCGGAATTAATCCCACCATGGAGCGTATCTTCAGGGGAAAGTGAGTGCCGTCGGGCAGCTTGAGCACGTCGTAAAAGAATCCGTCTTCTTCGTTCCACAGTCCCATGGCATCCTGGCCGCGATGAGTGATGGCGTCGGCAATGTAAATAAAGTGTTCCCAGAATTTGCTGGCCACGTCTTCATAACAAGGATCTTCGGCCGCTAGTTCCAGCGCAATCGCCAGCAAGTTGAGGGTATACATTGCCATCCAGCTGGTTCCGTCGGATTGCTCAATGTGCCCACCGGTAGGCAACGGCTTGCTGCGATCGAACACGCCGATGTTGTCGAGACCAAGGAACCCGCCTTGAAAGATGTTCCTGCCCCCGGCGTCCTTGCGGTTCACCCACCAGGTGAAATTGAGCAACAGTTTGTGGAATATACGCTCCAGAAATGCGCGGTCGCCCTTACCTTCCCGTTTCTTTTCGATCTTGTACACACGCCATGCTGCCCAGGCGTGGACCGGCGGATTGACGTCGTCAAAAGCCCACTCGTAGGCGGGAATTTGTCCATTGGGATGCATGTACCACTCGCGCACCATCAACGTCAGCTGTTCCTTCGCGAAGTCGGGATCGACGAGCGCGAGCGGGACGCAATGGAAGGCCAGATCCCAGGCCGCATACCATGGATACTCCCACTTGTCTGGCATCGAGAGTACGTCCGCGTTATACAAGTGGGTCCACTCATGGTTGCGGCCGTTTCGGCGTTCGGCGGGCGGAGGAGGACTGGCCGGGTCGCCTTGCAGCCAGTCTCTGATCACATAGTGGTAGAACTGCTTGGACCACAACATGCCGGCAAAGGCCTGACGCATTACATTCTGTGCATCCGGGGGCAGCTCTTGCGGAATGACCGTGGCATAGAACTCGTCAGCTTCATGCCGTCGAGTTGCGAATGTTTTATCGAAGTTGAGGAAAGCATTGCCATCCTTGAAGTCGGAGTCAGACAGACGCAAGCAAGTGACATGCTTTTCTCCCGATCCGATCGTCAATTTGTAGTGAGCCGCTGCCTTCGTGCCAGTGGCCCGGGGATTCACCGCCGCCTTATCGCCGTGCACGACATAATCATTAATGCCATCCTTGACATACCGAGTGCCGTTCTCAACTCCAAACAGGCGGCTCATATTGGTTTCGTTTTCTGTGAACAGTAGTTCCGGAGAGCCTTCACAGTGCAACCAACGGTTACCGGCATGGCCAGGATTGAGTTCGATGACCGGGTCGGGCGCAAGCCGAGCCTGATACAGTTCTGGCCGGCGTCTCGCTCCTCCCCACGACCAGGTGTTGCGGAACCATACCGTCGGCAGGAGGTGAAGATTGGCGACTTCCGGGCCACGGTTCAGAACCGTGATCTTGATCAGGATGTCCTCGGTGTCGGCTTTCGCATATTCCACAAAGATGTCGAAGTATCGATTGTCATTGAACACGCCCGTGTCCAGCAGTTCGAATTCAGGGTCGCTCTTACCGCGCCGCCGATTTTCTTCCACCAACCGATCGTAAGGAAACTCCGCCTGGGGATATTTGTAGAGGTACTTCATGTAGGAGTGTGTCGGGGTTGAATCGAGGTAGAAATAGTATTCCTTCACATCCTCGCCGTGATTCCCCTGCTTCCCGGTCAAGCCGAAGAGCCGTTCTTTCAGGATTGGATCGCGTTCATTCCAGAGCGCGACGGCGAAGCAGATCACTTGCCGTCGATCGCTGATTCCGGCCAAGCCGTCTTCGTTCCAGCGATAGGCTCGCGATCGAGCCTGGTCGTGAGACAAATATTCCCAGGCGTCCCCATTCGCGCTATAGTCTTCCCGCACCGTACCCCAGGCCCGTTCACTGAGATAGGGACCCCAGCGTTTCCAGTGCCTCTTGCGCATTCCGGATTCCGACAGCCGGAATTCTTCTCGCGTCATGAGAATTCCCCACCTTTGCCGTTAAGTTCCGATTCGCAGGTGGTCCGTGTCTACTATATTCCCACGCTAATGAAAGGTCATCGCGGCCCCTACCCATTGTGCCGAAAATCGAGCTATCGTCGAATCGATTCTTGCCGCACGCGCGCGAGTGTGCTAGTCGGGTAGCTACGAGCAACCGACTGAACGTGGTTCAGATGGGCACGGGAGGAACTGGAGGTGAGGGATGATGGATGGATGGATAGATGGGTGGAGACCGCGGCAGCTACGCCCCGAAACACTGGTGCTTGATGAGCCCGTCTCGAAGCGTCGGTCTGAGATGGCGGAGGTAGGTGATAACGACTGCATGCAGACCTTGATGGTCTGGCTATTACGCATTTAGTGATCGAAATGGAGCTGAACGTGGCAGACGCCGTTCTTTTCGCGAATCTTCACCCGATCTGCGTATTGGCGGATCAGGTATCCGGCGAGCTGTGCGGCGCCGGCCGGTGTACCCATCTCTTCGAAGGCGGGCATGGAGTCAGCAAGTTCGAGGGTGGGCCCAGTGTATTCAATCTCGAGATCGAGCCGAAGCTCATCCCAGGTGGTGAGCAGAGTGATGATTGGGGAGCCGAGCGGCAGGAGGGCCAAGTTGTTGACCACCTCGTGAGCGGCGTCGGTGGCGCGGGTGACGACCTCCTTCCTCATACCCCAGGCTGCGCCCTGGTCGTCCATGAACTCGGTGATCTCGTCGAGGTGGTCATGGCCGTTTCGCAATTCCAGGGTGCGTTTTCTCTTGAGACCAATGCGAAACAAGAGACTCAAGATCACCACCAGAACCGTCGTCACCGACGTTGAAGACCCGAAAACCGGTTTGAGAAAGGCCGGAACGGTATGGTAGATGTCGGGCACGATTTCAATGCTCAGGCCAAAGATCAGCGCGATCCCGACGGCAAAGATGCGTCGCGCATCGAGCATGCGAGATGCGAGCAGTTGGAATCCACCCATGATGATGAAGCAGGCGGAGTAAATCAACACCGCCCCGATGGCGGGACCGGGCATCGCGGCGACAACTGTTGCTAGCTTCGGGAAGAATGCGAATGCAATGACGAGCAGCCCTAGAGGCAGCGCAATTGCCCGACTGGTCGTGCCGGTGGCGATCGAGATTCCGATGCTGCTCGATGCCGTGTTCTGCCCAATGCCACCCAGCAGGCCCGAGACAGCGCTCCCGAAGCCGTTGGCGAAGACGCCGCCGCTCACGGATCGCATGTCCGTGCGCTTCCAGCCAGTGTCGTTAGCTTTTTGACAGAGGGTAGTATCGCCCACGGTTTTCAGGCTCGCGGCCATGGCAGCAATCAGGAAAGGCGGCAGCAGTGCAACCCGGAACGAAAGGCCGGCAGTTGCGCGGTGAGGAAAACTCAAGAATCCTGGAGGCATCTGCGCCAGCAGTTGCGCGACGTGGAACTCTCCCGTGGCTCGGGCGGCGGCATAGCCGGCCGCGACGCCGATCAACATCGGAAACAGGTGCAGCTTGCTCCGGGTCCAAATGGTGGGGACAATCATGGCGAACAGAGTAATCAAACCGATGAGCAGTGCGCGCGGGTCCGCCGCAGAGCTTGCCTTGGAGTAACCAAGAAAACGCGGGCATCCGAGCGCCACTAATTGCAACCCGGACATGGCGACCATGAGGCCGGTCACCTCCGGAGGAAACAGAACGCGCAAGCGATGGACGACGCGCGCGAGAAGCATTCCTGCGGTGCCGGCAGCGAGCAGCATTCCGAACATCAGAGAGTAGCCGCCAGCCAGTCCAGCCAACACGAGGGGAGACAGGTAAGTGAGGCTGCAGGTCAGCGGGCACAGATATCCGTTGCCAAAACCTCGCTTCGATTGCACAATGGTCGCGATTCCAGAAGCGATCATCGACATGCGAATGAGGCTCTGCATCTCCGCCGATGTGCCTCCAATCGCGCTCACCACCAGCAGGACGTAGATCCATCCCACCGACAATACGAAAAGCTGCTGAAAGGCGGCGCCGATCTGGACCGCCATAGGTGGAATGTCATCCACGTCATAAATCAGGGTTGAGGGCTTCTTGCGACCGGGGAAGGCAATTGAGCCTTGCCAATCACGCCAACGGCGCAACCTTTTTGGCAATAGGGCATTGACATTGAAACTGTTCGTGGCCAATAGTCAACCTCCAAAAGAAAGCGGCAATCGTACAGGTCGATTGTTATGGGATTGTTATCCGGAGATTAAAAACGGAACCCGCGGAAGTCGATCGGAGACGATCAACTATTCATCGCGGTCGCGCTTAGGTGGGGAAGAGTCGCATCGCTTAGGGGAAACGCCGATTCTGCGGAAGTCATCGCCAAGTGCGCGAGATTCTGTGCGGCGCAATCTAACGGTCGCTACATTATCGACGGTCAATGTGCCGGTGGCATCCTCGGCTACGAAATCGCATTCCTACTGCTGGCTGTTCGGGCGTAAACGTGGAAACCGCCTGGGATATGGATTTTGATGAAGAATCAAAGAAGGGTCTGAAGGGACTAACTAACAATACAAGAATGTGCGCGCCCTTCCGCATTTACAAATCAGCCGCAACGCGCTTTCCGCTCGACTAACTAAGTTCGGCATGGCCTTCACTTTTCATGATGCTCTACTGCATAAGCGCAAATCCGCTGTTGGCTTCAAAATCTGCCGCACAGAGTAGCGGGTGAATGTCACTGACAAGATCAGACTCCACGGCCCCGAAATGTGACGAGCGCAGATCCCGGACGCTACCCACGGACCGCAGATTGGTATTGATCTGGCACTCCATGCGAGGTGAGCTGATCCCGTGCAAGGAATTCACCGAAACAGAGCTGCCCGCAAAGCTAAGCCGCCCTCTCCAACCACCTTTCAATAACGCTTCTCGTGCCAATCAGATTCAGTTCTTGGCATAGCGCGCTGATCTTCTGAGACCGATGGTGGAATTCGCGGAGTTGAGAATATGTCAGTGGTGCAGGCTGTCCGAATATCTCGATCTGACTGTCAATTAGCACGCGGACTTCTTCTTTGATGGCTATGGCTGGAGTTCTCATCGTGGGAGTCTCCCTTTAGTTCATTGCAGCTATAAGGAAGCTAACCCAATTCTACCCTAAACTCGGTCCTGAGCGTGGCGGCCAAATTCAGATGAGCGAGTTAGGCGTGCGAATCGCCAGATTGGCTTGTCGTTGGCCACGGCGTGGCGGCGATTTAGTCCGTATTGCGCACGAGTGGACGAGCCTTCCATCGTCGGTTCTAGGGGACTGAGCGATATCGCGGAGAATTTCGCATTCTCTTATTCGTCGTCTTTTGGGCCAAGCGCTGGGGCATTTCTTGCGGTGAGCAGTGGCCTTTGCACTTCCAGTCGGTTAGGGTTAACCCTCCAAGTTGGTCGGCTTGCCCGAATACCAAACCTAACCCTAGAAGGCATCCCTCCGCCGTAAGACGAGCGGAAACCTTTGCACCTTAAGCCTGTTCTGCGGCCCGGGCGTGGCCCCATGGAAACTGCGGCGTGAAGCTACGCTGAGAAAACTACTAACAAAATTCACATTACGTTCACGGAGTTGGTGCCGCAAATTAACAAAAAATTGATAGTCATTATCGTCCGTTTTCCACGGATAAGAAAGGGTTCGGTACATTCAAGCACGAGGTTGACACACCAGCAATGAGGAGTTGAGAGGCAATTTCATCTTCCGGACCGTTCGTATACCAGTCGCCGTCACCCCTCGGAGTCTGATGCCATGTCTACCTTGTTCCGGCGACGGTAACCGCATGGAGGGTTAAGAGATGTTTCCGAAGGGACGTGCCGGTTCGTTGTTGATGGTGAGCATCGTAACCTTAGTTCGCATCTGTTGCGCAGTTCCGCAGAGCGATCAGGTGAACGCCGTTGCATCAAATCAGGGAGTGAAAACCCAAGAATCAACTGGCGAAACCCCTTCGCGTGAATCGCTGGATCATAATCATGATCCGAAGCACACCGGTTCGACCTATGTTCCGCTCGACAGTTGGATATATCCAGCTCTGGATCGTCTCGGCCCATTGGGCTATGCCGAGAGAGGATTCGAGGGCATGCGACCGTGGACTCGTATGGAATGCGCAAGAATGATCGAAGACCCGAAAAGGATTCGGGGAGCGGATCAGTCTTTAAGTCGATGGGCAACGAACCTGCTGAACCAACTCAAGGAAGAATTTTCCTATGAGCTAAGACTTCTGCAAGGCCAGCGCAATCTGGACGCTAGCCTTGAGTCAGCCTACGCCAGGCTTGTATCGATCAGCGGTCCAGCCTTTAGCAACAGTTACCACTTCGGCCAGACAATTTCTTACGACTTTGGCCGCCCGTTTGAGAGAGGTACTAACGGACAGGCGGGTGCAGCCTTTCGAGCTGACGACGGACCGTTTGCACTTTACTTCCGAGGCGAATATCAGCACGCGCCCGCCGCCCCGACGCCTTCCCAGGCTGTCCTCAATGTGATCGCGCTCAAAGATGAGACACCCGTGCCGCCGGACGTCGGGATTGCTGATATTAATCGACCCCGCGTATTGGATGCCTATATCGCTATGAACTTGGGCCCGCTGAAGCTGAGCGACTGGCAGCTGTCGGTGGGCCGGCAAAGTCATGCCTGGGGTCCGGGTGTTGGAAGCTTTTTGCTGAGCGACAATGCCGAGCCAATCGACATGGTCGAGATCGTTAACCCAGAGCCCCTCCATCTGCCACTTTTGTTGAAGTTTCTCGGACCGACGCGTATCGACCAATTTCTAGGAAGGCTCGCCGGTCGTACAGACCATGCCAATCCGTGGGTTTTCGGCCAGAAAATCAGCTTCAAGCCTTTGTCTTGCCTGGAAATTGGATACGGTCGCATAACCACGATTGGAGGCAAGGGTGGGGATCCATTCACCTTGCACAATTTCGTTCTCAGTTTTTTTGGCCAAGCGAGTCAGAAGCTTCACTCGGTGCCCGGGGACAACGATAACGAAATGGACTGGACGTTTTATGTCCCAAAGGTGCGGAACTATATCGTTCTATACGGTGAAGTATATGCAGAGGACGACTTTATCGCCTGGGTGAATATCAAGGCGTCTGCATTTCGGCCAGGGGTCTACATTACTCACATACCCAACGTTCCCAACCTCGACCTGCATATTGAAGCCGCGAACACGCAGACGCCGGGCTGGCACAGTGGGATCGGCGGCAATATGGGACAATACATCTATTGGGACGGTGGCTACAAGGAGGCGGACACGAACAATGGCTTCCTTATGGGCAACACGGTTGGACGCAACGGGCAGACCATTCAAGGCTGGCTAACATATTGGGCGTCCCCCAGAAATACTTTCCAACTCATCTACAAGAACAACTTTGTCGATCCTGCTTTCATTCCAGGGGGAGGCGAGTGGCAAGATTACTCGCTCAAGAACGAGCTTCATTTGCGCTCGGGATGGTACGTAAAAAACCAGTTGCAGTATGAACACATCTCGCACTATCCATTACTGTTTAACGGACCACAGCGGAATGTGACTGCGATCGTTGAACTTGGGTTTATGCCGAGTAGCGAGAAGCACCAGCCATAACGGCATCCTTTTTTGAATACACTCTTGCAGAGAAGAACAGGTACATCCGATAGCACATCGCCCGAATCGAGAACATAGTCTATGAGTGGGGTTTTTGCTCGAAGCTTCGCCATCCCGGCTTAGCACGTGTTCTCCTCTGACGCTACTGCTGCCAGATTGAACCCGTCGGAAGGATGGCTCTGGAGTTGGGTCCCTGCCGTGCATCTCACGACTGAAGAAGCAACTGAAGCCAGAAGCTTATCGGCGGAATATTACTCGATACATAGGAAAAATGAAAATCAATTTGATCATAATATTCTTATGACATTAACAACCGAGTAATATTC
>Ga0181522_10001597_pt1 | contig 13650 bp, 11 predicted proteins | sample PEATcosm2014_Bin_27_FD_121103 | JGI IMG/M metagenome (GOLD analysis project Ga0181522, IMG submission 121103) | Peatland microbial communities from MTU Mesocosm Facility, Houghton, MI, USA - PEATcosm2014_Bin05_10_metaG | ecosystem: Environmental > Terrestrial > Soil > Wetlands > Peat | place... | reverse complement strand
GGCCATCTCGCCAAAAGCCCGTCGTTTTGGGTCAAGCAAGTAGATTTTGTGCGGGACTATCAGAAGATTGACGGGTTCTGGCTTCTTTCGAGAGAAGAGGCGGTTTCAGCCATCAGAATATTCGGCAAGGAGACACTGACGGTCGATTACCAGAACTATACCGTCAACAAATTAGGTGCCGGTCAGTCCCTTCCAACGAATATTGCTTACACGCGTCACGTTGCCCGTCATCACGATGAATAACAAGGCTAAGGCTGGAGGAAAACGTTTAGTATATCTCGCTGCTGGAATCTCAGCTCTCGGCGGCATGCTTTTTGGTTATGACATCGGTGTCATTTCCGGAGCCATCCTATTCATCAAGAGCGATTTCCGCCTATCCCCGAGCATGGAGGAGATCGTCGTCAGCTCGGTTCTGCTGGGATCGCTCGTCGGCGCAGCGGTCGGAGGAGTTTTGGCCGACCGTATTGGACGCCGGAGACTATTGATTATCACCGCGGTGGTTTTCGGTGTGGGCGCCATCGGGGCCGCTCTGGCGCCGGGTACCGAATGGCTAATTGCCGCCCGAATCGTTGCCGGCGGCGCGATCGGCATCGCTTCGTTCGTCGCACCACTTTACATTTCTGAGATTGGCCCGGTCGATATCCGCGGAAAGCTGGTTTCGATCAATCAAGTCGCTCTCACCAGCGGCATCGTCATCTCTTACCTTATCGACTACGCATTTGCCGGGTCCCAGGCGTGGCGCTGGATGTTTGCGATGGCTCTCATTCCGGCGGCCGCATTCGGAGTTGGACTGATCTTTATTCCCAACAGCCCGCGATGGCTTGTCAGCCGCGGTCACGTGGACCAAGCCCGGGCCGTGTTGAATCGGATTCGCCCCCCGGACCAGGTGGAGAGCGAACTCAGCGACATTCAACATAGCGCGGCGCAGCAGAAGGGTCACTGGTCCGAACTGTTCAGCCCGCTGTTGCGATCGGCAATGATCGTGGGCGTTGGACTAGCCATCGCGCAGCAGATCACCGGCATCAACACCGTCATCTATTACGCTCCGACTATTTTCAAATTCGCCGGCTTGTCTTCTGCGTCGGTGGCGATTCTGGCCAGCGTCGGAGTCGGAGTCGTCAACGTCGCTTTGACAATCGTGGCCATGGAACTAATCGACCGGGTCGGGCGGCGGCCGCTTTTGTTGGCCAGCCTGGCGGGAATGGCAATTAGTTTGGTCGTTTTAGGGCTGGCGTTTGCGATGCCGCAATTGTCCGGAAGCCTGGGATGGATCGCGGTCGCCAGTCTCATGGTGTATGTCGGCTCGTTCGCTGTGGGACTAGGGCCAGTTTTCTGGCTAATACTTTCGGAGATTTACCCGTTGCGTATCCGCGGTCGGGCCATGAGCATCGGGACGGCCGCCAATTGGAGCGCCAATCTGATCGTGGCAGTATCGTTTTTGACGCTCACACGCGTCATGGGTAAAGCTGCGACCTTCTGGTTGTATGGGGCTGTCAGCATCGGGGCATGGCTCTTTGCGTTTTTCCTGGTTCCGGAAACCAAGGGCAAAACTCTTGAACAGATTGAAGCGTACATGCGAGCGGGAAAGCATCCGGTGGCATTGTGAAAGCGGGCATAGAGGATGCTACGCACGCTCCAGGAGACGACCTTTCGGGAGGTGTCACTTGATGCGACGCATCAGGAACGTTCAAAAAAATGGCGATAAGCCGGATCTACAATCGCGAACCGCCCGGGACGCTTATCACTGGGAGTGCTCCCTCTGGAGAGACTTCGACCTTCGCGTCTTTTCGATGCTTGTCGGCGAGCTCCGAGTCCGTTTGAGTGCCGCCGGGTATGCTTAAGACTGGCAGCGCTCCCTGCGGAGAGACTTCGACCTTCGTGTCGCTCTTGTCGGGTTGTTTTGCTTCTTTGGACATACTTTTGTGCTCCTAAATAGGATTCTGACGCTTTGAACCTTTCGCTGACTGAGCAATCGGAGACAGTGCTCGCAAGAAACTATCTGTTCCAATAACAAGCCCGTCATGAAGATGCAATCCGTATATTTGACCGCCCACTGGATATTCGTAACGATGTCGGGCTCCTTTCCGAAGAATATGATCCCGTCGCAAAACGCCTGCTAGGCAATTTTCCTCAGGTGTTCTCTCACGTCGGCTTCGTAAACACGGCTTTCAATCTAAGCTGCGCTTTCCGTCGGCATGTTGTTGGCCCGTCAGGCTAGGCCGACGATGGCGCGGGCCAAGATTGCGGTTCCCTGATGTCTCATCGCGGGGCGGGTCACGGTGAAAAGGCTCTCAACATTTGTTTGTCTCCATACGAAATGCAAATCAACGGCAGAAGATTCTGAGGTGGGTTGCGCAGCAGGAAAAAGCGCTTCTGTTCAATATTGCACAGTCTTCAGGTTCAATAATCCTCAAGATCGGGTGGGTTTGGATTCAATTCGAAACTCCCGGATCCGCGATCACGGGCCACAGGAAGGTTCCGCATGTATGGGAGACGTCTGAGGTTTACGTTTCTGTGGTGTGCCAGTCTTTGTCTGTGTCTATGCGCGGTCCCGGTTTATTCGCAGATCTTGCAAGAGGAAACGCTTGCCGGTGCAGACGCTCACGAAACGGCGGAGAATACCAAGGGCTACCTCTTCGGAGAGTGGGGAGGAGTACGAACGCGTCTGTTAGAGCGTGGAGTGAAACTCGATTTGCACTCTATCAGCGATTCCCTATGGAACATCAAGAGCCAGCAGAACGAGCGATTTGCGAGTTATAACCGCGTCCGGGGGACCGTGGACATCGATTTGGGCAAGTTAGTCCATCAGCAGGGCTGGTCTTTCCACGCGACCGCTGTTTGGCAGACCGGCAACAATCTCGGCTCGTATCTGGGCCTCGTCGCCAATCCCAGCTCGATCGCCAGCATGAATACATTTCGCCTCGATTCCTGGTGGTTCCAGAAGAGTTGGCTGAAGAACCGGATCGCTATTCGAGCGGGCCAGTTCGCGGGTCAAGATTCGTACGGGGACCAAAACTTCGGGAAGTCTTTTGTAGCTGAGCCCATCGGCGGTCCATTGGACAATTTATCCAATACCTTTGAAACATTCGATCCTCCTTCCACGCCGGCGCTGGAAATCCACGTTGTACCGATCCACGACGTCTACGTGAAATCGATGGTTTTGTCCCAGGACCGCTTGCCTTTCTCAAACAATCCAACTGGCCTGGTTCCATATTTCCATGGCCCTCCGGTGAGTGTTTCGGAAATTGGATTCACTCCTGGCAAGAAGGCATCCTCCATGGTTCCCACTGACAACGCGACAACCCGAAAGGGATACTCGGGCCTCTACCAGTTCGGCGCTTCTTACAACCCTGGGAAGTTCTCTGTGCCGATGAGTGCGACACCACGGTCGGCAAACTACCTCCTGTACTGGATCGCCAGTCAAGCAGTGTGGCGCCCGGACCCGAAAGAAGCGAAGGGTTTGGATGCAACGTTGTCGTATGACTGGAGTCCTCGGAGCATCAATTCGGACTATACGATGTTCGCAGCGGGGTTGCGCTTCAACGAACCGCTGCCACTGAAGATTCACAACACGATGTCGCTAGGCTATGTGCAAAACAGTTTGAGCCCACAGTTTCTCCCATCCGGCGCGCCAGCGTGGCAGACCGAACACGGCGTGGAGTTCAACACGTTGCTGAATGTTCTACCCATGATCATCGTGCAGCCGGTGATTCAGTACTACGCGAATGTGGGAGGAGGCGCGCAGCGCGCGGTCGTTTTCGGATTCAGAACCAAGGTCGAGTTCTAAAGAAAAACATATTTCTTCCGTGCGACGTGCTCGCCCAATCCTGAGCGCGACAGTCAATTTAAAAAGTGAGCAATTTTGAACAGTCTGAGGATTGCGCGATTTTGTACACTTCCGCCAAATGTGGGATCGGGTCGTTAGATTTCTGCGCGCTCATGAGAATGCGCGCTATCTAAAATTCGCCTGCCTCGCGTTGTTGATTGCTGCAAGCAGCTCCTGCAGTCGCCCGTCGACACCAGTGCAGGATAGTCACGCCTATGACCCCGGCAGCGGCAGCCTTACTGGCGCCACGCTAAATCCCGCACCCAATGATCCACCCGGCGAGTGGCGCAGTCAGGCGCGCGATTACGCCAATACCCGCTACAGCACGCTCGACCAGATCAATACCAGTAACGTCAGCAGACTGCGCGTGGCTTGGACCTTCTCTGACGGCACCCTGAACGGTCATGAAGCCGCGCCGCTGGTGGTGGACAACACCATGTATGTGGTGACTCCGTTCCCAGACATCCTCTACGCCCTCGACCTGACCCGAGCGGGAGAACCGATCAAGTGGACCTTCAAGCCCAACCCCGCGCCGATGGCCAAAGGCAAGGCTTGCTGCGACACGGTCACACGCGGCGTGGCCTACGCTAATGGCAAGCTCATTTACAACCTGCTTGACGACCACACCGTTGCGGTCGACGCCAAGACAGGCAAGGAGGTGTGGCGCACAAAGATGGGCAATGTGGAAACCGGCGAAACCATGACCATGGCGCCCTTTGTGGTCGGGAACAAGGTGCTAGTCGGCGACAGTGGCGGAGAAATGGGCGTGTGGGGCTGGATCGCCGCGCTTGACGTCGACAGCGGCAAAGAACTGTGGCGCGCCTACAGCACCGGATCGGATCAGCAGGTTCGCATTGGCGATGACTTCAAGCCTTTCTATGAACGGATGAAGGGCAAGGATCTCGGCACGAGCACCTGGCCTGCGGACATGTGGAAGCACGGCGCCGGTTCGGTGTGGGGTTGGATTTCCTACGACCCGGAATTGAAACTGATCTATTACGGTACCAGCAATCCGTCGCCGCGCGTTCCCGACCAGCGCCCCGGCGATAACCTGTGGACCAGCACGATCTTCGCGCGCGACGTGGATACCGGCATGGCGCGCTGGGCGTACCAAACCACGCCCCACGATCGCTGGGATTACGACGCCGTCAACGAAGACATCCTGATGGACCTGCCGATCAACGGCCAGGTACGCAAGGTGCTCGTCCACCTCGACCGCAACGCCTACGGCTACACCATTGATCGAGTCACTGGCGAAGTGCTGCAAGCCGCACCCTTCGCCTACCAGAACTGGTCGACCGGTTTCGACATGAAAACCGGGATGCCGATTGTCGATCCGGACAAGGAACCACATCCGAACGTCAAGCTCGTCAATGTGTGCCCACCCGACATTGGCGGCAAAGATTGGCAGCCATCCGCAGCCTCGCCGCGCACCGGTCTGGTGTATGCCGATATCTTCAACATCTGCATGGATGTCACCGACAACGAGGCCAGCTACATCCCCAGCTCGCCATTCGACGGGATGGACATGAATCGCTATCCTGCGCCAGGCGGGAACCTTGGCGAGTTCATCGCGTGGAATCCGGTAACCGGCAAGAAGGTTTGGGGGATCAAAGAAATTTACATGACCATGAGCGGCGTGTTGGCAACGGCGGGCGATGTGGTGTTCTACGGCACAACGGATGGCTGGTTCCGCGCGGTGGATGCGCGCAGCGGCAAGGTGCTGTGGTCGCAGAAGCTCGGTTCCGGAATCATCGGTCAACCGATTACGTACCTGGGCTTAGACCACCGGCAGTACATCGCAATTTCCGCCGGCGTTGGGGGTGCGGCAACCGTGCGCGCCGATGTTATTGCGCTCCGGCCGTACGATTTTCCGGCGGGTGGGAATACGCTTTATGTGTTTTCGATCGATGGCGACTCGATGAGCAGCGGCCCCGGCCAGATGACCAGCAAGGACAACGTCTCTACGACGCGGCCGGAAACCGGCAATGGCACGCAGCATTAAGGCTCAACGAGCATTGAGTTGCACGAACCCCGATGTTTGCACGAATGTTGAGGCTTTATGAACCTGCGGGCAATTCACAGTGCAATAGGCATAGCAGCGCTTGCGCTGCTGTCCGCCTTGGGCGGGTGTAAACATTCCCAGGGCGGCAGTACGACGACTCGGCCGGTCAACTTTCCTTCCGATAACCTCATTGGCGCCGTCCCGTTGGGCCAGGTCGCCGGAGAACCGGCTCGTGTCGTAACCGCGTTGTCGATCGACAATCCTTATCACGACAATCTGCAAGCGATTCAGCAAGGTAAACAACTCTATATAAGGATGAACTGCGCCGGTTGCCATGCCTACAACGGCAAAGGCAACATGGGGCCTGACCTGACCGATACGGAATGGCGCTACGGCGGTCTTCCGATCCAGATTTACGAAACGATTCGAGATGGACGGCCGCAGGGTATGCCGGCGTGGGGTGCCGCGCTGCCGCCGGACGAAATCTGGAAACTGGTTGCCTATATCCAGTCTCTGGGCGGAACCGTGTCGATCAGCGATTACGAGCATGCGCGACAAGGCGACCAATCGGGCGAACAAGTCGCCCCCGAGGCGCAGGCCGATGCACAGTTCGCGCCCACGACGCCGATCTTCCCGACACCAATTCCCGCGAAGGCCCAGACGCCATCGAGTTCACCAACTCCAGCGAAAGCCGGTGAACCGAAGCCATGAACCCACCGCTTGCGCTTCTGTTCAATAAGTTGCCGATGTTGCTGGCGGTTCGCGTGGAACCGCCGATGGCCTATCCGCACACATTTGGACCGGCGGTCGATCCGATCACACGGCTCGGATGGGGTCTGGGCATCATCTCGCTCCTCGTCATCGTCATCATCGGTATACTCCTGCTCGGCGGTGTCTTGCGCAAGCGCGTGGCGTCTTCGGCTGCAGATCCTCATCAGCTAGCCGTGCGCCGCGACGCCGGCGGTATGGCTTGGATCTATGTTGGCGGCGGCATTTCAGCGTTCGTTCTCGTCGGCTGCATGGCATGGACGCTGCTCGTTACGGCCGAAGTGACCAGGCTGCCGAGTGCTCCCGGGCTGACGGTGCAGGTCACAGCTTCGCAATGGTGGTGGAGTCTTCGTTACTTGAACGCGAAGCCCTCTAACATTTTCACGACGGCTAACGAGATTCACATTCCAGTGGGCCAGCCGGTTCGCTTTGAACTCGCCAGCGCCGATGTCATCCACTCGTTCTGGATTCCTCAACTCGCGGGGAAGATGGATGTAATTCCGGGTCAGACCAATGTCATGTGGTTGCAGGCTGACCAGCCGGGCACTTATCGGGGACAGTGCGCCGCGTACTGCGGACGGCAGCATGCACACATGGCTCTGTTCATTGTGGCAGACACTCCCCAGGATTTTGCGGCGTGGCAAGATCTCCAACTCACAGAGACGATCATGCCGACCACGGAAGAGAATCGTCGCGGCGAGCGGATTTTTCAAACGCACTGCGCCGCTTGCCACACCATTCGCGGCATGAATCCTGCCGGAATCCTGGGGCCCGATCTTTCGCACTTAATGACTCGCAGCACGATCGCCGCGGGGCTGCTGGCGAATACACCCGGAAATCTTGCGAGCTGGATCGCGAACCCGGAGTCTGTGAAACCCGGCACGCGCATGCCAGCTCAAATCTTATCCGGACCGGAGCTGGCGGCCGTGACGTCCTACTTGAACACGTTGCACTAGAGGAGTGGATTATGGCTGTTATCGAAACTGATCGCGCTCCGATCATCGCACGTGCGACGGACGACTCACCGAGTTCGGCGATGCTGCGACAAAGCTGGGAAGGCAGGCCTGGAGTTGGCGGCTGGCTCGCCACGGTCGACCACAAAGAAATCGGTAAACGCTATGTGGTCACCGCGTTCATTTTTCTGATCATCGGTGGTCTGGAAGCCCTTGTGATGCGGGCGCAACTTGCCCGGCCCAACCAGACCCTGCTGACGCCGGAGCAATACAGCCAGTTATTCACCATGCACGGCGTAACCATGATTTTCTTGTACGCGCTGCCGGTGCTCTCCGGTTTCAGCAATTATCTCTGGCCGCTGCTGCTGGGCTCGCGCGATATGGCTTTCCCGCGATTGAACGCCCTCTCTTACTGGGTGTTTCTGTTCGCAGGCATTTTTTTGTACAGCAGCTTTGTGGTCGGCAAGGGACCCGACGACGGCTGGTTTAACTACGTGCCCTACGCATCGCTGGCCTATAACCCGGGGCCGAACATCGACGTGTATGCACTGGGGATGGTGTTGCTCGGCATCTCGACTACGGTCGGCTCGATGAATTTCATCGTCACTCTGGCACACACGCGCGCGCCCGGCATGTCGATCAACCGCGTGCCGATCCTGGTCTGGGGAACTCTAACGGCATCAGTCGGCAATCTGTTTGCCGTGCCCGCTGTGAGTCTTGCCTTCTTTATGTTGTGGATGGATCGTCAGGTTGGTACGCATTTCTTCGATAGCACCGCGGGCGGTCAACCTCTGCTCTGGCAGCACCTGTTCTGGATGTTCGGCCATCCCTGGGTGTATGCCATCGTGCTGCCCGCGATGGGCATCGTTTCGGATGCGCTGCCGACGTTTTGCCGGCGGCCGCTGGTTGGCTACACTGCCGTCGCGCTCGCAACCGTCACCACCATGGTGCTCGGTTTCGGTGTTTGGGTGCATCACATGTTCGCCAGCGGCTTGCCCATCTTGTCGTTATCTTTTTTCGGGGCCGCGAGCATGGTCATCGTGATTCCCAGTGCGGTCGCGGTGTTCGCATGGATTGCGACCATCTGGACCGGGCGACCGGTATTCACGGCCGCCTTCCTTTATTTTGCCGGCTTCGTTCTGTTGTTCGTCATCGGCGGCGTCTCTGGATTCATGACGGCTGCCGTGCCGTTGGACTGGCAACTCACTCGCACCTATTTCGTGGTGGCGCATCTGCACTACGTGATCATTGGCATCAATGTGTTTCCCGTCGTCGGCGGCGTCTACTATTGGTTCCCCAAGGTCACCGGACGGCTGATGAACGAAGCGCTTGGCAAGTGGAGCTTCTGGGTTATGTTCACCGGCTTCAACGTCGCCTTCTTTCCGATGCATATCCTCGGGCTGTTAGGCATGCCGCGGCGAATCTATACCTACGCGAGCGGACTCGGCTGGGGCACCACGAATCTCATAGTCACAATCGGCGCCTTCGTGTTCGCCACCGGCATCCTGCTGTTTTTCATCAACATTTTCCTGAGTCTCAGACGTGGCGAGCCGGCCTCGGCCAATCCCTGGGACGCGGCTTCCCTCGAATGGTCCACCTCATCGCCGCCACCGGCCTACAACTTTGCGGTGATACCCATCGTCGCCAGCCGCTACCCGCTGTGGGAGGATCGCATGGACGAGGGGCCAGAGCGCAGTTCGGTGGGCGCGGGAATGCTTCTCGACCGAGGCCGCGAAACCATCGGCACAACCCTGCTTGACGCGGAGCCTGATGTAATCCTGAAAATGCCGGGCGATTCGTATGCGCCGGTGCTGCTGGCGCTGGCGATGACGGCGGCGTTCGTCGCTCTGCTGCTGCACTCGCGCTGGGGGTTCGGGATTGCCGCAGTCGTAACAGTACTTACGAGCATTGGCTGGCTGTGGCCGGAACAGTCGCTGATGCAAATCGAGACGGGTCATGATTGAACGAGCGTGGACCGAGCGAACCGCGACCGAACAGGCGGCGACCGGGATCGCCATTCCCGGTCGCCAGCTCCCGGTCGGCAGCAAAGGCCATCTCGCGTCCGGATGGCTGGGCATGCTGACATTGATTGCCACCGAGGCAACACTCTTCGCTTATCTGCTGTTCAGCTATTTCTACCTGGCCTCGCACGCCGTTGGGGCGTGGCCGCCTTCCGGCGCTCCGCACCTGCGCATCGCAGTTCCCGGCACGCTGATCCTGATCGCCGGCAGCGTTGTCATGTGGTGGGGAGAGCGCGGTATCAAACGTGGCAAGCCCGGCCAGTTGATGATTGGACTCGCTGCCGCCCTGGTGCTCGGCATCGCGTTCCTTGCCATGCAGAGTTTTGAGTGGAGCGGCGAGCCTTTCAAGCTGCACACTAACGTCTACAGCTCGTTGTACTTCACCATCACCGGATTTCACATGCTGCACGTCATCGTAGGCCTGCTGATGCTGGCCGTCTTGTTGCTGTGGACCGCGTTCGGCTATTTCACCGCCGATCGTCATTCCGCAGCGTCGATCGGGGTGATGTACTGGCACTTCGTCACCATTGTATGGCTGGCAGTTTTCTTCACTTTCTATATCACGCCTCGTTTGGGATGATGCCAATGACGAGACAATGACGCAACAATGACCACACAAGCCTTGCCTCCGATTAACGTTAGCCATCCAGCACCGCATCGCGCCCGTGTCGGGCTCGCCGCATTATTGTTCGGTATAGCTGCCGCTCCCGTGGCCTGGGATACTCAACTTCTGTTCAGCGTCGCGCTCTCGGGCCACGCCTGCTATCCACGCAACAAGCTTCTCGCGGCACCCCTGTGGAGCGGCCTATGGTCGATTCTGCTTGCGATCAGCGTGGCTGGCATCGTGCTTGCGATTGTCGGCGGACTGGTTGCATGGCGAAGCTGGCGACTGACGCGCGAAGAACGCCCAGGCTCGGCTCACCATCTGTTGGAGAGCGGCGACGGTCGCACTCGATTCATGGCGATGTGCGGCATCCTGACCAGCTTCCTATTCCTGGTCGCGCTGGTATTTGGGACTGCAGCACTCTTTCTGGTACCACTATGCGGCGAGTGAAACGCACCCGCTTGGCCATGCTCCTCGGCAGCGCTATGACGCTCGGCCTGCTCACAGCACCTGTGGCGGCCCAGACCAGCCACTTCAGCCAACTCGGATGGAATTGGAATCCCTTGATTTTGGCTAGCCTCGGCCTCGCTGTATACGGATACATCCGGGGCTTGCTTCGGTTAAACAGCGCCGCGCGCGCTCGCCTCTTTGGAGGGCTCCGTTATGCGGCATTCACAGCCGGAATCGTCACTCTGTTCAGCGCGCTGATCTCACCGTTCGATACTTTGGACGACCAGCTGTTTTCGGCACACATGGTGCAGCATCTGGTGCTGTTAATGATCGCCCCACCCCTGCTGATCTTGGGTCGTCCCGCACTGGCCTGTTTCTGGGCTTTTCCGTTGCCTGGACGGCGTGCGATCGGTCGCGTCTGGATCAGATCCGGCTTGAAGCACGCTGTCGACTTAGTGATGTCTCCTATCTTCGTATGGCTACTCTGCAGCGCGGCCCTGTGGTTCTGGCATCTGCCCGGCCCCTACGGCTGGGCGCTCGGGAGCGAGTCGGTGCATGCGTTCGAGCATGTCTGTTTCTTCCTAACTTCGCTGATGTTCTGGTCGCTCGTCCTTGAACCGCTCGGACGGCGGCGCATGGATTATGGAAGCACCCTGCTCTTCGTAGCCACCTTCGGCGTGCAGACTGGATTGCTTGGCGCCCTCTTGACCTTTGCCGGGCGTCCGCTATATGCCGCTCATCTGTCCACCACCGCGGCTTGGGGATTAACCCCGCTTGAAGATCAACAACTCGCGGGCCTTATTATGTGGATACCGGCCAGCCTCATTCATCTGACTACACTAGGCGTCCTGTTCGTTGTCTGGATGCACACGGCGGAACGACAGGTAATCACCGCTTCTGCGACCCGTCTGAACGCGATGTTACGAGATCCGGTGCGTTGAGTATGATCGTGCCGGCACCGATGTTTGATCATCAGCGTCAGGGGATGCAGGCCACAGCGCCGGAACTGCGAGTCAAGGCGTCAGGCCTAAGCGAATCTCTTCTGAACCCAGCACTGTAACTGCAGACGCTTACTAAGAGGGCAGGTCCCGCTGCTTCTGTCGTTGTTCAATTTCTTCGTCGGTCAAGCGCGCGTCGTAAATCGATCGGGCATCGACGCTGCGCGCTATCAGCGTCGCAATTCCCACGACAAGTAGCATCGGCAAGATGAAAGAACGATCTCTTCCCGTCAATTCCATCATTAGAACTACTGCAGATATCGGACCCTGAGTTGTAGCTCCCACCACAGCCCCAGCTCCAAGCAAAGCGAATATTCCTGGTTGAGCACCGGGCCAGAAGTGTGACCACAGCAGCCCTAACACGCCGCCGAGCATGGCTCCGAATGTCAGCGATGGCGTGAACATCCCGCCGGGCGCCCCACTGCGCATGCACAAGATCGTCGCTGCGGGCTTTAGAACGAGTAATACGAGCAGCAAAAGGGGCGCGACCTGGCCCCTGAAGGCCAATTCCGAAATATCTTTTCCATTGCCAAGAATTTGCGGAAACCAGATCGAGATAATCCCGAGCGCTCCGATGACGATGATCGGCGCCGTGATCCGTCCCCAACCCCTCGGCCGGTGACGATCTGCCCAAGTAATCATTCGAACGTAGCCAACGGATGCCAGACCTGCGATCGGTCCCACGACCAACGCCCACACAATGATTGACGCGGAACTAACGAAGGCCGGGACTACATACGTAGGCGCGTTGGGCAACGCAAACCACGAAACTCCCGTCGCAATCATCGACGCAAAAAGGGCGGGTAGGACATAACGAAGCGCCAGCTTTCCGCGCATGACCTCCAGCGCAAAGAGTGCACCGCCCAAGGGAACTCCGTACGCTGCTCCCATTCCAGCCCCTGCCCCGCAGGCGACCAGCAGCCGGCGCTGCTCATCCGACAAACGCTCTTTGTCAGAAAAAAAGTCGGCGAATACCGCGCCAGCTTGTTTCGGTGCGCCCTCGCGACCGAGCGATACCCCGAGGCCCACGATAATCACGGAGAGCACAGCGCTTCCTAGCGTACGCAAAGCCGGCATTCGTCCGGCGTGGAACCAAATTGCAGCGGTTGTGTCGATGCCGTTTCCGCTGGAGAGTTGCTTGAGAAGAAGTTGTCCGATACCGGTGAGCACGGCTGCAGCGAGAAGCACTACGACGTGCCGCATCGGAGTCGCATGTTGAGCCGCATCGAGAACGTTAGTGGAGGATCCACTCCAAGCCACGTGCTGTACGACCTCCAGGAGCCGAGTCAGCGCTGCCGCTCCAATCCCTGTACCAACTCCCGTAAACAAAACGGCCAGCCAGAAGCGCACGGCGTCCGGAGACTGCAGAGTCGAAGGAATGATGTTGCCAGCTGCCGTTGGCAAGGGTTCGGGGGTAGTCAATTTCATGGGCGTCTTCGCTCAGCGGCTACCTTCGTCGGCAGCGAGACTCATCCTTCCATTCGATATCGATATCACGCCGAGAATCATGCCCAGAGTTTACGACATCGTGTCACCTTTGGCGGCAGGCAAGCTTAAATTTAGCTTTTGCTTGCCTTTGAACAGCTGATTCTGAATCAGTTGTTCAGTCAGACCCGTGAGCCCTAAGGTCAACAGATCATCAGTCGACGGCCCAGTAACTTCGAAATCTTCGTGAGCGGGACATCTACAGCAACCCACTGATTTCAAAGTTGTACAGCCCTGAAATCTGGCACACAACTAACTGCCCAAAAGCCCTGCAACACAGCAGTTTTCGACTGATTGGCACTCAATTCAAAGGCTGCGGCACCCGCGATTTTCGACTATCCTGTTAGACAGAGAGTAGACGGGTCTCCCCTAAGTTATTGGATTGGCGTCCCTCGGCGGGGTTTGAACCCGCGTTTGCGCCGTGAAAGGGACGCAGCTTACGGTAAGTTGCTGAAACTACGCGACACGGATGGCTACCTGAAGCGGTTTCAGTAAGGGATGGAAACAGTTCGTGGATCATAAATGGAGCAAGAATTCGGT
>Ga0181522_10001594_pt1 | contig 13668 bp, 8 predicted proteins | sample PEATcosm2014_Bin_27_FD_121103 | JGI IMG/M metagenome (GOLD analysis project Ga0181522, IMG submission 121103) | Peatland microbial communities from MTU Mesocosm Facility, Houghton, MI, USA - PEATcosm2014_Bin05_10_metaG | ecosystem: Environmental > Terrestrial > Soil > Wetlands > Peat | place... | reverse complement strand
TCAGAAACTGGCAACTGCCCGCGCAAGTTATATCTGTGCAAACTGACTTTTGCCGCAACGGCAAAACCATCCGTTTCCACACGAACTACGGCGCCGATGTACCTTACAACCAATTTGGTATCACATTTAGCATCGCGTGTTTCGAATGGGGGCAAAAGTATCTCCATCTCAATAGAAACTCCGGTCGACAGCGGTCGAGGACAAGAAACAAAGACACCTTCCGTGCTGATGTCTTTAACAAAGCCAGCTCCCGGCATCGAGATCTCTGCATCCATTGATCGGAAAATTACCGGTGCCCGCAGGTGATATCTAGATGCGGTCCGGCGTTCAACAACGGTCCCCATGGGATGGAGGCCCGACATAAACTTGTCTTCCAAAAAAATATGCAAGGCTTTCAGTCGGAAACTACGTAGGGATGAAGCAGGGAATAGAGGCCAAGGTCAGATTCTAAAAGCGGCGAGCTAAATAGGTTCAACGTCATATCCCTCGATGTCGACCGCTAACGATCGCTGCATCGGCTCCACTGAAATAAGCAAGTGTCGGTCACCGTTCCGAGCTATGAGAAGACCTTCAACTCCATCTAAACAGCCCCCGCGAATTCGCACTTTTTGTCCGACCTTAAGAAATGGGCAAACAGAGTAAGCAGCATTGCTGGTAAGCAAGAGCTGAATGTCGACGATTTGTTTCTCCGGTATCGGGCTAGCCTGACCGCGGATACCGACAAAACTGCTTACCCCGTGGACACGAAGTACACGAACGTATTGCTCGGCCGAAGCAACGACCCGTACAAACGCGTACCCCGGGAATAGGGGTACTTGCACCATCTTTTTGCGATCGCTCCAGCGGCGAACCTGTGTGATGAGCGGCAGAAAAGTAGTGACACCCTGATTCTGAAGCTGATGGGCAACCAGCTTCTCGTGCCTGGAGCGGGTTCTGACGGCATACCAGCGAGCTCCGTCAGTTGATAAGCGAACTGCAGCAACCTGTGTCCAGGCAGCATCTTGCGATATCTGGGGTGCGCTACTCATGGCTCCGCCCCTTGAGTCCCAATCTGAAAAAGAAAATCACTGCGGAACCCACAGGTTGAGCCGTTAACCTAAAGCTATTTATGGCAGCTTTCAAGAGGTCCTGAATCTTTGGGACCCGGGCCTTATCGACTGGAGGGCCGATGTTCTTGGGAAACTGGGAAAAGTTTCTCAGGGACCGCAGTCCAGGTGGAGGAGAGATCCAGATCCCCGGCTATCCGTGCTAATCCGTATGGACTACATGCCTCTCTGCCGAGATTTCAGCGATTCGTTTTTTCCTTTTAACCCGTATGTTACTGTAGTGTTACAATCGCCTCGCTCCACAAGGCGCGCCCAACAAGCGATTTCACATGTCCCCCAGACCAACTGAATCGACAGAGATCCGAGTATTATTGGCCGATCGCACCAGGATGGGTTGTCAACTTCTTGCAGACGCCATTGGTCAAGATCCAAAAATTCACGTTGTTGCGGCAGTCACACACGCCGCTGAGGCGTCCCAGGTCGTGCGCGCAATGTCTCCCGACATCGTTTTGATCGGGGAAGATATAGAGGCGCAACCGACTGGCGGATTTGAGCTGGCGCGGCAGTTGCGAATGATCAAGCCGGACTTATCCGTTGTGATGCTTCTCGATCGCCTTGACGGCTCGTCCGTGGTAGACGCTTTTCGTGCCCATTCGAGCGGTGTCTTTATCAGAGACGGATCGGTCGAATCGTTGCGGAAATGCATTCATAAGGTATTCAGTGGGCAGGTATGGGCTAGCACTGAGGTGTTGCGGTTTGTACTCAAAGCCTTGGCTGGCACATCGATGGCAGCGGTCGATCCCCACACCATGTCAATGCTAACCAAACGAGAGAAGGAAGTGGTGGCTCTCGCTGTAGAGGGTGTAAGAAATCGAGAAATTGCGCGCAAGCTTTCTTTAAGCGAGCATACTGTAAAAAATTATCTCTTCAGTATATTTGGAAAGCTGGGTGTCTCCAGCCGATTACAGTTGACTCTTGCGGTTAAAAGGGAATGGTTTCCAGGTCCAAACATTGGTTCCTTGAAGCATTCCGGTGCTGCTCGTCGTGATGAGAGTTTTGATTGGCTTCGTATCCTGGCCGAGAACGGACTCGCTTCCGCGCAGCTCCTTTTCGGGCAAATGTACGTTGAAGGCCGCGGCGTAGCTCGTGATCGAACCCAGGCTTATAAATTGTTTTTGTTGGCGGAAAAGTCGGCTCAGATTCTGGAGATCAGCCGGAACGCCAGGTACGAGCTTGAGCGCGATATGACTGCGACGGAGATAGCGGAAGCTCAGTGCCAGGCAACAAGTTGGCTCGAAGAGAATCGAGAGCAAATCGCGAGACGCTTGCCCATGGCCAAGGCCCGGTAAATCCTCGAAAACAAGTTGGCTGCAGCTTTACGGGGACGAAGATCAAATGATCCGCATGCAGCTGTTTATGGGTGGTTCTTCACTTTTGAGGACGTGAGATTACTACAGATCAGGGCAGCGATGGACGCCGGTTAGGCCAGAGGATTGGGCCGGGAACGTCTTGCGCGCCGTTTTGCTGATCTGCCTGGTCCAATAGAGACGTCCGATTCTCACACTCCCGGATCTCCTCTACGCGAGACGTGACAATCGGATTGGAATATTCCGGATGGCAAAACTCGAGATGCATGCCGCGGCCGACAAAATGCCGTTTCAGCATGGAGCCTCCCCAGGTAGATCCCGCGATGGCAACCAAGGTCGGCTCTGGACAGTATTGGGGATGACCAGAAATTAAGGCTTGGCTCCCTCCAAGCATGACTGCCGTATAGCAGCGGTGTTGAGTTTGAATCAGGAGCACGCTATGCACTTGTAGCTGGTCCAGGAACACCCCGCCCTCGATTTCCGATCGGATCATGTTGCAATTCACTTGATCGCTCAAATTGGAATGAGGCGTGAACAAGTCGTTTTTTCCCTGGCGCGGCTCTCAACAACCGAACTAGCTATTATGGTAGGAGCACGGCGAAGGGAAGTCAATGGACCTGTCGATTGGACGTCGTTTGGACCTGTGGTTTGGCGCTGCTTGGGACAGAGATTTGGCCGCTCGGGAGCAGAAGAAGGTCAAAAGTCCGGGTTTCGGTTCTCACTTCTTTGTCCAGCCTGAACCATGCAGGACGGCCCCGGCATTTGTCCCGGTCAGGTGCCCATCTTCGTATTCGAGTTGACCGTTGACGAAGACATACTTGATTCCTTCCGAGAGTTGCGCCGGACTCTGATAGGTGGCGCGATCGCGAATGGTTGCCGGATCGAAAATTGTAATATCGGCAAAGAAGCCCGGTTTGAGCAGTCCGCGATCGACGAGGTGCTCGCGCTGCGCTGCCAGCGAGGTCATTTTGCGAATGCCTTGTTCGAGTGGTAGGAGATGCTGGTCGCGAACGTAATGTCCGAGAAAGCGGGGCATGGCTCCGAAGGCGCGCGGGTGGGTATGGGGCTCGAAGAGTGGGCCGTCGAGAGAAAGCTCGCCGGCGTCGAGACAGAGACTGGTCCACGGTTGCTGCAATCCAAATTTGAGGTCGTCTTCGTTCGCGATGAAGTAGATTGCGCCGCTGCGAGCCTTGTCATCAAGAACCAGGTCGAACAGCGCATCGAGCGGAGCTTTCTTTTGCGCCGCGGCGATTTCGGCCAGCGTCTGGCCGTCAAATTTTTTCAGGTCAGGATTGACGATTCCGGAGACGAGAACCCCGCTCGCTCCTCCGCTGCCGAGGTAGAGGTTCTCCCATGTGGGATGCTCGGCTGCCAGTTTCTTTTTAATTTTTTCACGTGTCGCCGGATCGTGGAGGCGCTCCAGAAGTTTTTCCGTGCCCCCGTCTGCCACCCAGGGTGGAAGGCTCGATGCCAGCGCCGTTCCGCCGGCAACGTAGGGATACATATCGGCGGAGACATCCTGGCCTGTGTCACGCGCGGATTGAATCATGGCAACAATCTTTGGCATTGAACCCCAGCGCGCTTTGCCGACGACTTTCAAATGGAAGATTTCGACCGGCAGGTGGGCTTCGCGGCCGATGCGAAGCGCCTCATGGATGGCTGCGATTTCGGTTTGTCCTTCGCTGCGCATGTGCGTGCCATAGATGCCGCCGTATTCGGAGGCGACCTTGGCAAGTTCGATTAATTCTTCGGTTTTGGCGTAATGCCCGGGCGGATAAATCAAGGCGGTCGAGAGCCCGAATGCGCCTTGCTGCATGGCTTCGGCGACCAGCGATTTCATTTGCTCGAGTTCTTCGGGAGTGGGCGCGCGATCCTCTTCGCCGATGACGGCTTCTCTCACCTGCGCTGCCCCGACGTACGTACCGATGTTCAGCGGCGTGCCGTTTTTCTCTAACCGCTCGAAGTACCCGGCGAGCGTCGTCCAATCGATTTTGAGGTGGTATTGCTGCTCGAGCTCCGGTTGCAGTGCGGCGAGCGTCAATTTGTCTTGTGGCGCAATCGAGCCACCTTCGCCGGTGATCTCGGTCGTAATGCCTTGCGAGAGTTTGCTGAGCGAGCGACTATCGATGAGCAGTTCATACTCGGATTGCCCAAGCATGTCGATGAAACCGGGCGAAATCACGAGGCCCGCCGCGTCGATGACTCGTCGTGCGTGTGCAGTCGGATCGAGATGGCCGATGGCGGCGATGCGATCGCCCCGGATTGCGATGTCGCCCGAAACCCATGGATTGCCCGAGCCATCGACGATTTTTCCGTTCTTGATGATGACGTCATACTTGGCGGAATTCTCGATCGCCGGCTGATCAGCGGGCCCGGCGTCGTAGGCTGCGGCGGCGATTTCTCCCAAAGCTTCACCGACTATTTTCTGGGTTGCCTCGCGATCCTCCATTCCGACCGCAACATTATTCGCATAAGCTGCGAATGCCAGGCGGTCACCGCTAGCTGTATCCACGTATCCGGCGAGGCCTTTGCCCGTGACCATTAGATCTTTGTTCAACGCGTCGTAAACGACATAGGTTCCGGTTTTCGCATGCACGTGACCGGCGGCGGGCGAGTTCACCTGGATCTTAGCGAGCGTTCCATCGCGGCCAAGAATTGGCAGATCCGTGTAGAAGTCGTTGAACTGTTTTTGCTTCGACATGAACTCCAGATAACGCACCATGAAGTCCGCAGTGAAAAATGCATTGCCGCCCGCGCCATCGCTTTGCGCCGCGGCGCTCAAATCCACTCCCGCGTTTTTCAGGAAGTCGTGCTCGGCATCGAATCCCGCCTGATCAATCTGGTTTTGCTTGTGCGCCACGAGCGCTCCGAGCAGGAAGGGACCCATGCTCGCATGCAGATTCTGACTGAGTTTTAGGGAAATTTTGACGTCTTCTTTGAGCGGTGGAGAAATGTGTTCGGCGAGGAGGTTTTCTGCCTTGTAGTTCCCGGCCACGGCCTTGAAATCGGGAGCGGCGCCCGGGAGGGCGAGTTGGATTGAGACTCCTTTTTCGCGCAGTGCCTCGGTCAGCACGGTCGCAGCAAATTGACTTGGCTCGGGAACCGCGTAGGCGGCCATGCCATATGGTTTTCCCAGGGGAAGACTACCGGTCACGGTAACCGTGCGCGTACCATCCGGATTCGTCTTTTCCGCCGTATAGTTCAGATCCGCCTTCGTGTCGGCCTTTCCCGTTGTCGCCTGGTTGATAAAACGTACATAAGCAGTTTGCGGAGATATTTGCAGATTGACGGGCGCGCCTTCCTTGTCGCCAGGCCCGGCGATTACATCGACAACGTTGTCGTTGACAACGATTGGTGAAATTACGACGTTGGTGCCGAGTTCGCGACTCCCTTCAGGAAACAGCGTCGCGTCCACCAGCACGTGCCCTTTCACGGCTTTGATTCTTTTTTGCACGATTTGCGCCGCGAGCTCTCGAATCACGAGCAGCGGATCTCCCAATCCCTTGCTGTCGGGGCCTCCATAGGTGTGATCCTCCCCTCCGTAAGCCAGTGTGCTGTCGGGTTGAATGCGTGCCGAGAGATTCGGGTCGCCGCTTGCAACGACGACGATGTCGCCTTCGAGCGTGCCATTTCGCTTTACAGGTCCGGTGCGGTAGACGCGAGTGTCAAAGCGATAATCCGCGCCCAAGAGGTTCAGTAGAGTTCCTTCGGTGAGCAATTTCGTCGTGGAACCGGGAACCATTAACTGGCTGGGGTTGTGCTGATAGATCACCGTGCCAGTCGAGAGCGAATAGAACTCAATGCCGAAGCGAGAGTGCGCGAACTCGGCACGATGCATGATGGCTTGAATGCGATCAGCCAGCGTAGTGCCAGTCTGGGGCGAAGTTTGAGCCAAAGTTTGAGCCAAAGAAAGTTGCTGCAACAAGGTGACGGTCGAAAGCAGGACGATGACTGCGGCTGCTGCTCGAGATTTGATTTTCATGTACCTCTGAGAGCCTCGATGAGGGAACGGCGTGGAGCCAGGGATCGCTACGGCATCGATTGTTTGATCGTAAGAACGACAGCAAACAGCTACGAGCATAAATCGGTAACCACAAATAGATGTTGCTGACGGAGGTACGCGGCATGCAAACGGCCCGGCGGCTCCAGGCGCTTACGGCCGGTGAAACTCTGGCGGATGTCGAACGGCCACATCATCCGGGATCACGTTGTTTGGGATGCGGAATTTTGAGTCGGACCTAATTTCCAGGAAGACTGTTACACCACGAATGTAAGGACCTGGTCAGAAGTGGTGTTTTTCTGGGCTCCCTCTTGACCACTCGGGGAAATCAATCTTTTCCTGCGCAATGTACCTTGGCTCGCGATTCTCCAGAGATACATCGCTGCGTACGCACGCCATGGCCTCCAGGCTTCGGCATGGTGTTCCAGTTCACGAGAACTTCCAAGGGCCATGGCGCGCAAAAGTCCCAAATCGCCAGAGGGAAACGCGTCGGGCTCCCCAAGCGCTCGCATAGCCACATACTGTGCCGTCCATTTCCCGATCCCTGGAATTTCGCACAACCGATCCAGGAAAGCTTCGGAGTCGATGACACCTTCGAAACGAATCCGTCCATCGCGCACCGCACGAGCGAGAGCCCGGATGGTTTCGGCTCTGGCCCCAGTCAATCCGATCCTTGTAAGCTTCGCGTCGGCCAGGACCTCGGGTGTGGGGAAGAGATGGGTGAGACCGTTGCCCGCGGCAAATGGCTTGCCAAAACTCGTCACCAGCTTGCCAGCCAGGGCAGTCGCGTCCTTGACGGTGATCTGCTGACCGAGAATCGCACGCGTGGCGAGTTCAAAACCATTCCAGCAACCCGGTACCCGGAGCCCGGGACCGGAATCAACCTGTGTTACTAACACGGGATCGGTTCTAAGGCTCTCGACGATGGCCGCCCAATCTGCATTCAGATCGAACATGGTGCGGATTCGCTCGGTAATAAAGAAGAGCGACCGTGGGTCGCCGAACTGAAGACGCACCGCGAGCAGGTTGCTGCCCTCGTCAAGTGAGACCTCGAAGTACCCTTCGTTGTTGTCCAAAGAAATTGTGCGACGATAAACGCCATTCACCACCGCTTCCACGCCGGGCGTGGCCCGAGGCGTCAGAAACGCCAGCATTCCTTGCCAGTCGTAGGGTGGGCGGAAGCGAAGCCGGAAGACATATTGATTCTCCGACTGCAACGGCCTCTGCCGTGCCAGACGCCGGATTTCGGTCGGAGTTCGATGGTAGACCTTGCGGATGCCGGCGTTGAATCTTCGAACGCAGCCGAAACCCGATGCGAGGGCAACGTCGCTCATGCGCAAACTGGTCTCGTCGATCAGCTTCTTCGCAAAGTGCAATTGGCGCGTCTTGGCCACTGCACTCGGGGTTGCCCCCAGGTGTTTGAGAAACAGGCGACGAAGGTGACGCGAGCCAACTCCCAGGCGTTCTGCGAGCGCTTCTATTCCGCCCTCCTCGAGGCCGCTCTCGCTAATCAGGCGCAAAGCGCGCGAAACTGTGTTTGGAGTACCCAACCACGCCGGAGTTCCGGGGGAGCATTCCGGCCGGCAACGCAAACAGGGACGGAAACCCGCCTCCGCGGCCGCGGCAGCGGTTGGAAAGTAACGGACGTTCTTCTCTTTGGCTGGAGGTGCCGGACAAATCGAGCGGCAATAGACGCCGCTCGAAAACACACCAATGAAGAACTTGCCATCGAAGCGCGCATCGCGCGTCACCCGGGCTCGCGAACACACCCGCCAATCCAGTTCCATTTTTCTCAATCCCAGTTCCATTTTTCTCAACCGATGATAGCGCGGGTCGAGGTTAAATATGGACGTTTCCGGACTACGCCCTCAACACTCTGATTCGGGGCAGCCCGACTGAGAATACTGGCGCAGTCGCGCTTTCGATCGGCCAGGGTACCTGGCGTTTTCTCATTGGAATTGATAGCGAGAGTGGTGTCCGCAAACGTCTGGTTTTCGAGAGCGACGTCCGCAATCGTCCAATATTTCCGAATCCATTTCGATAAGGTCGCGATTGCAAACGGACGTTTGTGTTTCTTCGGAACGCAGACCGACAGTTCAGCTTCGATTTCAAGACCCACATGGAGGAACCATGCAGTCCAGGATGCTGATGTACATCACCGCGATCGTCCTATTCGCTTTTCTCCTAGCCCCAGTCCGGTTTGCGGAAGCTCAGCAGAAAAGCCAAGAGGCGCCCCGATTTTACGTTTTCAATCTCGGAACACCGCTCGGAGGGTATGCAGAGCCGGTTGGCATCAACAACCTGGGATGGATTTCTGGCGGAGACAATCGAGCGGGCAACACGGAGGTCAACGCCGAATTGTGGGTCGGAGCTCCGCTTGACCTCGGGACGCTTGGAGGGCCGAACAGCACCATATCCTGGCCAAACCACAGCACCGGCGGGGAAATTGTTGGCATCGCCGAAACGGCTGAGATGAATCCTTTCGGAGAGGCCTGGAGCTGCTCGGCTTTTTTCTTCGGTCCGGACGGCTACATATGCAATGGCTTTGCTTGGCGGGACGGCGTGATGACGGCACTCCCTCCTTTCCCGGGCGGATACAACAGCTACGCCGCTGGAGTCAACAACCGAGGCCAGGTTGTGGGGTGGGCGGAAAATGGGGTTTACGATCCGACCTGCAACCATCAGCCGCCGGTGAAACAATTCCTGCAGTTTGAAGCCGTGATCTGGGGACCGGGGTTGACGGAAATGACAGAACTGCCTCCCTATCCGGGCGATCCCGATTCTGCCGCAACCGCAATCAATGAGCGCGGACAAGTAATCGGAATTTCTGGCCTTTGTTCAAATGCGGTCGGGGGCACGAGCGCCATACACGCCTTGCTTTGGGAGAATGGGCAACCGATCAATCTCGGCAATCTTGGAGCCTTGGCCTGGAATACCCTAGTTTCTCTTAACAACCGCGGCGAAGTGGTGGGTTTTGCCAACAACACTCAGGGCAATGCGCAGGCTTTCTGGTGGACCCGCGAAATTGGAAAAATGCACCCTCTACCATTTCTTGGGGATGACAATTCGAGCGCCGCTTATGACATCAACGAAAAAGGCCAGATCGTTGGTATCTCAGATGGTGGTAGCGAATCCTACGGGGCGAGAGCGTTTCTCTTCGAAAACGGGATGATGATGGATCTGAATGGCCTCGTTCAGGGGGACTCATCCCTGTATCTCTTCTTAGCACAAGGCATCAACGACCGGGGTGAAATTGTGGGAACCGCGATCGACGCTAGCGGCGGGCAAGTCGGTTTCCTCGCAGTTCCCGTGCAAGGGGGCGAGAGCGATCCGGCAAACTCTTCAACTGCGAACCGCACCGGAAGCTCTCGAAAGGGCATTCTTCCATCCGGCTTTCGGCCCCAACTGACAGGATTCAGCCGAATGTTATTTGAGGCGAAGGATCCTAGATAGCCGAGAATAGATAGCCGAGAAAAGATAGCCGGGAAAAAGATAGCCGGGGAAAACGCGCGCAACGATACGCGACATCAAAAACCAGCAATGGGCGGGGACATTTCCACCCCGCTTTTCCCGCGAAACGACATTCTCTGAAACGTCAAATGCTGATTAGCGGCCCTGTTTGATTGATATTTGCCATGATGCCCCGTTTTCGCCATTGCGTTGAGTGTCCAAAGTGCCTCACTCGATATCTGGTGGGGTTCAGCCCATACCGAAATGGTTCCTGCCTGATTCCCGTTGCTGCGATCTGCCCCGAAGAATGGACTTTATATTGTGCCTGCGGCAAGCCGCCCGTCTCCAGTCGATGGAACTGGAGCGAGTTGAAGACGTACGTGGTCTCCGATCAAGCTCACGAGCGTGGCTATGGTTCTTCCGAAGAGATTCCGCTCGCAGCAAAAACCTCGTGCCATTCGAATTAGGGCTTGCCGATACCGCGTTGTTGCGTTTTCAACTCGATCCGGCGGAAAAATATTGAAACGAATCCGATTTTACGCGATAGAAGATCTCGCTTGTTGCCGCCATGGCCCTACCGGCGGAAAAGAAGCCATTGAGCTACCCCCGCGAGGAACGCTTGGATCCTCTCAACCCGTATTATGCAGGCCGGCAGCAATGCCGTTCATGGTGGCCCCAATCGCATAGTCGAGAGACTCAGCAACGACGCCAGTACGTTTTCGCCGCAGCAGATCGACTTGAATCAGGCTTAGCGGATCGACGTAGGGATTGCGCAATCGCACAGATCGGAAAAGAACGGAATTATTTTGCAGCAATTCCTGTTGGCCGGTGATGGACAGAATCCACTGGCGCGTTCGCTCGAATTCATGGCGCAGCATGGTGAAGACTCGTTCCCGGATTTCCGGACTCGCCACGAGATCCGCATAAAGCCTGGCGATCGCGAAGTCCGCTTTAGCCATGGCGATTTCCACACTGCGAATGAGCGTCCCGAAGAGCCGAAAGCCGCTCATCATTTCGCCGAGGAGTTCTGCGTGCCCGGCGCCACGCTTGGCGAAGAGCGCGAGGGCGTGGCCCACTCCGAACCATGCCGGTACCGCGTGCCGGCTTTGCATCCAGCCAAAAACCCACGGGATGGCACGCAGATCTTCCAGACTGCGGCTGGCGTTGCGGCGCGCCGGGCGGGAACCTATACGGGCGTACTCCAGTTCATTTACCGGCGTTGCCTGTTCGAAGTACTCAAGGACTTCCGGATTTTCGGCAATCTGCTTCCGGTAAAGCGCGAAGGCATCCGCAGACATAGCTTCCATAGCTTCGTGCCAACGCTCCATCGATTCAGCGGTAACTGACGGGGGCAGGGTAATCGATTCGAGGCAGGCGGCGATCATGATTTCGAGATTCCATTCGGCGAGCACTGGGTCGGAATACTTCCAGCTTAAGACCTCGCCTTGCTCGGTGATGCGGATTTCGCCAGAAAAGTCCCCGGCGGGTTGGGCGAGGATGGCAGCGTGAGTGGGACCACCGCCGCGGCCTACGGTGCCTCCTCGACCGTGGAAGATACGAAGTTTGATGCCACATTCGCGGGCGACTTCATGAAGCTGGTGTTGCGCTTTGTGCAACTCCCAGGTGCTCGTGAGCATACCTCCGTCTTTGTTCGAGTCGGAGTAGCCAAGCATCACTTCGTGCGTGCGTCCCCAGGAGTTGAGGAGCGGTTGAAACTCGGGATCGCGCCAAACTCGCCGCATGACGGCCGGGGAAGAGCGCAGCGCTTCGATCGACTCGAAGAGCGGCACGGGCATCAGCACGGCCTCGCCTTTGCCCTCCGCAAGCGGGATGCCGCTGCTGGCAGCCAGCCGGGTCACGTTGAAAATATCGTGTTCAGACCGCGTATCGCTGATGACGAAGTGACGGATCGCTTTCGCAGAATGAGTTTTTCTCGACTCGGCAATGGCGCGAAAAGTTTCCAGAACTTCGGCTGAAAGAGGTGAGAATTCTTTGGAACCCTGAGTTGCTCTTACCGGCGATTTTCCCGCCGACGCCAGTTCGGCGACGGCTTGTGAGAGGACGCGTGAATGCTGTCGTACATCGAGGGTATGAAGATGAAAGCCGAAGGTCCGCACCTTTCTCAGCAGGGGGGATACGAGTTCCGCCAGACGAGGTCCTCGATTTGCGGAAAGGCTCTGGCGCATGATTTCGAGATCGTCCTCGAATTGCTGGGATGACTTGTAGGCGTGTTCATGTTTTGGCGACTTGCGGCTAAACCGCAGACGGGCGATCAAAAACTCGAGAAAGTGGCGATAGAGCTCGGCCGCCGTGATCTGCTTCCAGCGAGAGTATTTTTCGCCAAGTTTTTCGTCATACTCGCGGACGCGCTGGGTGAGAGCGTCGCTCACTCCTATGCGACGTGTCGACATGCTCAGTTGGGTGATCAGGCGCATGGCTTCGGCGATGTAGTGGTCGATGATCACCTGGCGCGCCATGCTGAGCGCTTCACGCGTGGAAGCGGCGGTGACGTTCGGATTGCCATCGCGATCGCCACCGATCCATGATCCGAAAGACAAAGGATCGAAAGGCAGCCGTTCGCCATGGTCCTCAGAGATACCGTAGACATCGCGGAGGGATTCTTCGAGTTCCGCGAAAAGCCGCGGAAGGGTTTCGAAGATGACCATGGGAAAGTAATCGAGGCCCATGTGAATCTCGTCGCGGACGGTTGGCTTGTTCAATCGAACCTCGTCGGTTTGCCAGAGGGCGGTGATCTCGCTCAGCATGAGGGATTCATAGTCGCGCGACTCGGAATCGGAAAGAGGCAAACGGTCGAGACCCTCGAGATAGGCGGCGATGCGACGGCGCTTCAGCCGGATGGTCTGGCGCGTGATTTCGGTTGGGTGCGCGGTGAAGACCGGCGTCACCTTGATTGTCCGGAGCGCCGCGAGCAGGCTGTCGATCGATACCCCCGCAGACCTCATCCGGACGAGCGTGCCGCGGAAAGAGCCATCGGCCGCAGCCTTGCCGGATAACATTCGGGCGGCGCGGCGCCGGCGCTTGCGATGGTTGGTTTCTGCGAGGTTGGTCAGTTCGAAATAGATGGCGAAGGCTTTCGTAATCCGATAGGCATCTTCGATGGATAAGCCGCTTATAATTTCCCGTGCACGCGCCAGCAGAATCCCGCCGTTTTCAGAAGCGCGGTCTGATTCGGGCTGTTCCCGATGCTGGATGAGGAGCTGACGCAGTTGCTCCACAACGTCAAAAAAGTCTTCTCCCTCCTGCTCTACCAGCACGCGACCGAGGAGAATGCCCAGTGAACGAACGTCGCGGCGCAAGGGAAGTTCTTTCGCAGGGTCGGTGGTGTCGGCCGTTAACTCGGCCAGTCGAGCGGCTTGAGTGCCTTCTCGCCAGAGAGGTTCGTCAGCCATGGGACATTCTAGCGGAAGAACATGAGGCTCAGTCTCCTCAGAACCTCCTTCGCAAGGCCGATCGACACCTTTCGGCTACTTTCTCGAGGAAATTGCACATGCCGGATACGGTGTCCGAGAATATAGCAAAACCGCGGTCGAGGCGTCGATTTAAAATGGGAAAACAATGCGCCGATTTCCTCTGTTCGCAATAACTTTTGTCTCCTCACGGGATGCACTAAGCCCAAGTCTTCTCAGCTGGTTGTCGCCGATGTTCCCGGTTCGACATCGGTTCCCGCTGATTCCTCCGCTTCGAGCGATGATCCAGTTCACAAAAGACAGGTGGAACTCGCTGGTAAGAGCGCAACAGACTGGGGCGTCTTCAAGTCATCGGTTCTGGCTGAACTGAACTCTGG
>Ga0181522_10001592_pt1 | contig 13672 bp, 18 predicted proteins | sample PEATcosm2014_Bin_27_FD_121103 | JGI IMG/M metagenome (GOLD analysis project Ga0181522, IMG submission 121103) | Peatland microbial communities from MTU Mesocosm Facility, Houghton, MI, USA - PEATcosm2014_Bin05_10_metaG | ecosystem: Environmental > Terrestrial > Soil > Wetlands > Peat | place... | reverse complement strand
GTTTCAACATCGGACTTCCAAAATTAGGACTCATTCAAGTTTTTCAGCGCAAAGGGTTCATCGTTTTGACTTTGATCAGACAAGTGCCAGGATCAGGTGCTACTGGTGCGCCTGAAAACCAGGCAAAAACTTGGATCCCCCCCAAAGGGATAAGGCCAAAGAGACTACGCAGACAAAGGTAGTCTTGGCATAGTTACAGTCAGGTAAATCGAAGATGAATTCCCGGTGAAAAGAAATCCACAGGCACGCAATCGCAGTGATGGCCGCGCAGGTCGTTGTTGTTTTCGCCCCCTCGCGCAGCACGGGACAGAGAGACTGGCCACAATGATCGCCACCGAAAATCGTTCGATGGCTGATCATCCATAATTGGGCGAATATAATTTTCTATCTGAGACGAGGAACTGTCATGAACTTACCGAGGGCTGCACGGCCAGGCGCGAATGTGTTTCTTGTAGGTCTCGCTCTTTTACTTTCGCCGAGCCTTTCGCTTGCAGAAGAAAGCTTCGACGGCAAATGGCTTACGACGGTCTCTTGCGAAGCGGCGAGGGATGCACTGGGCTACTCGTTCCGGTTCGTCAGCGAGGTGAAGAACGGCAACCTGCGTGGAGTGCACGGCACTGAGGGTCAGCCAAGCTCCCTCGTCATCGAGGGCAGGATTAGTGCCGACGGCACGGCAAAACTTTATGCAACAGGTCGCACGGGGTCCAAGGAATATGTGCCTGGGCGAGATACGCCAAGGGGTACCGAGTACAGCTATAGTATCGACGCACATTTCAAGGATGCGTCTGGAACCGGCAAACGCATCGAAGGGCGAGCCTGCTCGTTCGAGTTCGAGAAGCAATAGTTCGAGAAGCAATAAAGGCAAATTGTTCGAGCCGTGTACATCAGTGTGGGGTCCTGGTGCGACGATCGTTTTCGGTTGCAGTGGCTCTGACCTCCGTGGCGCTGCGCGTCTCCGCCGACACCTTGCGGGCCGCGATTTCGAAGGCATGTTTTGGCGGAAGCGAATGGGGGTCGAACCCATCAATCCCACAGAGTGGGATTCGCCGGTTTTGAAGACCGTGAGTTCCACCGGGAACCTGTCGCTTCCTCAATGAGTTTCCAAACATTTGTCCGTTTCTGTCCCTTTCAACGCTACTCCGCGCTTGGAGGACATTATGGCGAGCGCAGCGGACATTCAAACAAAGGAACGAAAGAAATACAAGCGGAGACGCGCAGCGGGTGAGGTAGTGGCCATATCGTTTTGTCGTGCCGCCATCTGCTCAATCTTGGAGTGACAACACGGGTATCGCTCCTCATCATTTGGTTGAAGCCGATCGAGGCAAAGAACTCCAAAAGTCAGTCGCACTTCACACCGCAGTTCAGGATGCCAAACACCTTCCGCCTGTGAGTTCCGGAAATTCTGACCCACCCAAGATACCTCCACCGTCGGAGGGTAAATGGTAAATGCGTGCAAGAGCCTGCCTAATCGGATTTTTGCAAATTGAGCAGCACGGTTAGGTATTCCAGGAGTCAAGCATCGCCGGCGAAATCACGGCAGAAGAACCGTGCCCAGGAGTGTTCAATCTTGAACAACTTCGGACGAAAGTCTGATGTTGTATTTCGCTCTCTTGCGTCCTCATACATCAACTCTTGCAAGCAGCACACGAGTTGAATCGACTTCGTGCAAGATACGTTTTTTCAGATATTTACGTGACCTGAAAAGTGGTCAGACGCGGTCCTCGTTTTAACTCGGAGATGTCGAGTGCAATTTTGCACCGATGGTCACTGCACTCTTGTAACCCGTCAACCGTGGCGATGCTCATCTAATAAATGAGCCATGAAAGCGGGCACATGATGAAGAAAAAGACAGGGCCGTCCAAGACCACCCTCGAACCGAACGCGACTGATGCTGCTATCCTTGCGCTCTGCACGTACCGAATGGCTTGGGAGCGCCGCCGCCTGCACTACTCAGGAGAGTGGTTCGGCAACTACAACGCTGCGACAGAAGCCGCCTACTCGAAAGCACACGCCGCTGTCCAAAGGGCTCTCGAAGACGCCGTACAGATACTGGGAGTATGGCTCGAAGCACGTCAGGCTCTGCCCGCGCATAGCGCACCGAAATTCAAAGTCGCCGACCAGGTGACGTGTGTTCTCAGCGGGAATGAAATCAAGACCATCTTGCAGGTCGTGCCGAGAGAAAACGGTTACGGCTACGTCATCGAAGGCACGGACGGACGACCGACGCTCGCTGCCGAAGTAATGCTCGGGGCGAAGAGCGAAACAGCCAGGCAGGCCGACGAGAGGCCAAAACGAATCGTGCAAGGAAGACAGAGCCGGCCGCAGACACAGACGTACCGGAAATTGTCGCCTTGGGTTAAAAACGCAGGCGGCACCGCCATCACACCGAAGCCAAAAAATGCCCTGCCAGGTCGTCCTGCCGGAATGTGGACCCCAGCGCCGAACTAGTGGAAATACGACTGCGACGAAGTCATCAAATCGTCTCCATGGCAAATCCTCGATTGCGCAAAAGACCGGTGCCCGGCACGGCAGAGCGGTGTGTACCGAGAAGCCACCAAGTATGTCCGACATCGTACGCTGCCTTCGCGATGAAGATCAGTACTAAACGGGTGCCAGAAATGCAGAAGGAAAACGGGTTTTCACTTATCGAACTACTGATCGTAGTCGCTATCATCTTGATCATCGCGGCGATTGCTATCCCAAACTTATTGCGGGCACGGATTGCCGCCAACGAATCATCCGCTGTCGCGTCGATTCGCACCGTCAATACGGCGATGATTTCTTACGAGTCCGCCTATCCGACGGTAGGCTATGCGGCCAACCTGGCGAACCTCGCGGGTACGAGTTGCACCCCACCGAATTCGACAAGCGCCTGCTTGATTGATACGCAATTGGCGTCAGGCACGAAGAGCGGCTATTCATTTACTGCGGTAGGTTCTGGCGGCCCTCCGGCGGGCTCCTATGCGGTCGTTGGCGCGCCGCTGACCCCAAACCAGACGGGAGTCCGCTACTTTTGCTCCTTTGCTGATGCAGTCGTTCGTTATAGCACGGCATCGTTGACCACTTCGACCTGTTCTTATTCTGTGAGCGCCTTGCAATAGGGAATGTCGTTAAAAAACCTCGCGCGCCAAAAAGCGCAATTGTCCCAGATGTCAAAATCAGGATGGGTTTCGCGCTCTCCCTCAAATGGTTTCTCTATTGCCTTTGAGAAGTTGAGAAGTTGCGGGCATCGCTAGCCAGCGTAGCGTCTTTTTTCAGGCGGGTTAGCCTCTCGACCTGATGGCTTCGTCCGGTGGACTTGTGTTGTTCGTGATGGCCGTTGCACCCTTCGCAAAAGACTCGCTGGCATTCGTCGCAACGACGCTCGTGCAAGGCGCGTGCAAAGCCTCACATTCAGAATTGGAGCAGACGGCACCTGCTTGCATTGAACATATGATGTCGTTCTCACGAGTCAGCCAATCGGGGCGGACAACATGTGAGCATGATTCGTTTTCGCTTAATTCGAATTCTTCTTGTTGCCCCGCAGGTGCCATAGACTCGAGGTGACTTTTTTCGCCGGGAGGCCGGTACGAAGCTCGTTGAGAATGCCGTGAGAAAGCGCTTTCAGCGGGCGAAGGGCAATCCCGGAAGTCGAAAGCACAGACTTAGTTAGTGATGAATCTCCAGCGCAATTGATCAATTGATTGCGTTCGTGGGGACTTATTCGCGTCCCTTACGGCATCTATCTGCAAGTGTTTGCACATTGCCTGTACTCTTCCGCGCATTCCCGGACTTTAATCATTCATCTGCATTTTTAAAATTGAACCTTCGATTTCGGGCAATATATAATCCCGCGAGTGGGGGGGATTCCCCCGGCGCCTTTGAGCGCCCTCCACCTGAGGAGGGCTCAATGAAGTGCCGCGCACCCCATGGTTCACTTTTCTTTGCCAGCCTGCTCATTCTGGCGCTGACGGTCGTGGTTTCCCAATCAGCTTCAGCTCAAAACCCTTGTCCCCCTCAGACGGTCTCCAATATATCCGCCCCGCAGTATCTTAGAGTCGACATAGCGGACGGCACCACCGGAAAACTTCTTGTTACGTGGGCCCCTCCTAGCGGAACTGGCCCGTTCACGTACAATGTCTGCCGCTCGACATCCCCCACCACCAGTTCGAGCTACCAGCTCGTCAACTATTGCAGCCAGGCCACATTTCCGCCAAGCAGGTCCCAAACGCAACCGGAATACGACATTAGTGCGCCGAACGACACACTGGTCTGCCGCGACGATGGTGGTGTGGAGACTGGCAAAATTCCCACTCCATTTTCACTCACCCCCGGCGCTACCTATTATTACGAAGTCCAGGCATGTAAAGGAGCCGGCAAGTGCGGTCCATACAATGCGGTGTACTCCAATCCGCAGACGCCCTATTCCTTCTGGTCGAACGCCCCCATTACCTGCAACGACTGCGGCCTTCCGAGCATGCAAGGCTCTCTAACAGCGACCGGCATTATCACCATTGCAACACCTGCAGCGATTGCAGTAGCCACCGCCACGGTGACTCCCGCTGCCACCTTTGCAGTGGTAGAGACAAATGGAACAACGCCGGTTTATGAATATTACGGTTACCATAATACGGGCACCACCGGCACGGGCGCGCCTCCTCACCGAATTCCGGTTCAAAATAAGCTGGTCGTCCAGCTTCCAGGTTCCGGCTCGATTTGCGGTGACGCAGAGCTGACGTGGGTTGCGCGGAATTTGGGCTTTGACACGATCTGTGTCAACTACGACAACACGTCCGAGCAGGATAGTGTTTGCGCTGCCTCTAATTTCTCGGGCAGAAGCGTTCAGTCGCAGGTGGCCAATTGCTTTACGAACATCTCTCAGGCCAAGCTGAATTGGACCGCCGGTCCGACCGGCAACTGCACCAGCGCGTCGTCGTCGACAACAGCTTGCGGTATCGACCGATTAAACAACACGGTCGAGGGGAAAACGGGTAAATACTACTACGTCGCGAGCCCATACGACTCTGTTCAGTATCGGATCTCCACCATATTGTACTGGCTCTGGTGCAATGGTAAGGATACCCGGAATGCCGTAACCACGTATTGGGAAACCTACCTTTTGGACAACGGATTCCCCATTCCAGCGGGCTCTACCTGTCCGGTCGGTCAACCCTATTCGACGGCTTACACTCCGAACTGGAGCAGCATCACCCTGGGGGGATGGTCGCAAGGCGGAGATATGTCAACCTTTGCCGATTATTACTATGCGAATCTTCCAGATCCCGCTTACGTGGATCGGGTGATCGACCTATCCGCACCGGCTTCGGCGGTCGCCACGAGCATCACGATGATTGCGGCGGGTTATCTCAACGCTCCCCCAACGAATGGCCTCCATAATATTTACGGATTGGTTAGCGCCAACGACTATATACACTACTGCCTTGAGGAAGAAAATGCCGGTAGTGTCGACTATAGCGCCAGTGTCTATGCGTCCATTTGGAGCGCGATAGGATTCGCCGGAACAATTGGCCATGACGCTGAAGAACAGGATATCAATTACAATCCAGGCAACCCCCAACCTTGCACACCGCTTACCGCACCATCGACCAAAACCCTCGAGTATGTTCCGCCTACGAATCCCTTCCCGTTCAACTCGCAATCATCGTTGGGCCGAACGGCGTCCCGTTATTTCGTAAACTGGGCCCCGGTTAACCAACCAGGGGCGCGCAAAGATCTAAGTTCGGCTGGACATGCCGATCCCCTCTTCAATTGGAACGAAGACATCTACGAGTTCATGCTACTTAACACCAATTGGTAGAGTCTGAGCTGCTTAATACCAATTGGTAGAGTCTGACAAGAATCGTAAAGTAAGTGAGTGTCGATTCTGCAACCGTCTCAACGGCCAGATGCGACTTAGAAGGTAAGCAGTCGTGTTCACTTGTTTTCTATTTCTAATGGACACGACTAGTAACTGGTGGTTGTGTGTATTTTGCTAAGCGTCAGGTTGGGAAGCTGAGACACTTGCCAGAAGTATGATCCAAGGCAGTTCCGCCCATCATTGCAATAGCGTACCAACGCTTCAAACAACCCGACCGCGTAGCGTAATGCCGTGCGGGACCGGTTCACCATCTGCGAGATGACATTCGCTCTTCGCGATGATAATAGGAAAATGGCCACACAGTTACCCGTGACCCCTGCGTCTCGAGAGTATTTAATGGCCTGATTTTAGGCCTTCCCCCTGACACGCATCTCCAAGCGTGCAGCCAATCTGGCGTAGCTCCGGGGCGTTACTTTACCGGAAACCTTCGCATCGGTGGGTGTGCTGGCTATGACAGCCTTCTTGGCCGTCCTGAGATTGTTGATCAGCGATTTCTTTTCAATGGTCACGAAGACGCTCCTTGACTTTGGCGTTAAATCTAACTCCGACGGCTTCATCTCGAAAGTATTTACGGCTTGATTTTAGTTTTTTCCGCTAACACGCAAGGTCGTGGGCGAATTCAATCTGGCGCGCAACCGAGCTTGTGCCCGCGGCGTTACCTTAGCGGAAACCTTTGCTTCGGCGGGTGTGCTGGCTGTGATGGCTTTATTGGTGGTTTTGGGATTGTTCATCAGCGTTTTCTTTTGAATGGCCACGAAGAGCCTCCTGATTTGGCGTTCTGAATTTCACTCCAACTGCGCACTCAGCATGCAGCACGACTCGTGCCAAATCGCGGCGTTCGGTCGCGAATGAGGCAACCATTTGATTTCATTTGACTTAGGTGCACGAAGCATTGTCGAGCAGGCTGGGGTGGGGGGCAAAAATAACAACCTGGGTAAATAATTAACCCTCTGAGGGGTTAAATATTAACCCAAGCGGCGCGGCCGCCTGATTGCTGTTGCCTCGGCGTAAGGCGCCGTTGAGGCGGACTTGATGTGGATTTCGGCGCCGGGATGGGCGCTTTTTCTTTGGGCGTCGGGTTCGGCATGCCCAATGCGGATAGATTATGGACGATGAGTTTGAAAACATCCAGCAGACTCCAACTCGTAAGAGCCTGTCGCTGAGTTCGATCCACAGCGTGTCGGACATGATTCCTACCGAGTTCGTCACACAACCCGAAGCTGACCGTCCCGCAAAACGGACGCCGATTTCATTGACTTGCCGATTTAAGAGACGTAACATTTTGCGCCAGTGATCGGCCAGACCATCTCGCATTACCGCATCGTGGAGAAGCTCGGTGGTCGCGGCATGGGTGTGGTCTACAAGGCTGAGAATGTAAAACGCGGTCGCTTTGTAGCCCTCAAGTTTCTGCCCGACGACTTAGCCCCCGACGATTTAGCCAAAGACCCGCAGGCGCTCAGTCGACTTCAGCGCGATGCCGAGGCGGCTTCCGCCCTGAACCATCCCAACATTTGCACGATCTACGAAATTGACGACCAACATGGCGCAGCGTTCATCGCGATGGAGATTGAAACAGTGCTGTCGCTCGGGATTGAGATAGCCGACGCGCTGGATGCGGCCCACTCCGAGGACATTATTCACCGCGACATCAAGTCGGCGATACGGTCAAAGCGAAAAGTGCATATCTGGACTTCCTTACTCTCTGGAAAGACGCCGATTCCCGACATCCCCATCCTGAAGGAAGCCAGAGCCGAGTACGCGAATCTGCGATAGGGCTTGCGCTACCATGTTACGACGATGAGAAGGAGATACCATGCGTCGAGAACGGGCGCTGAAGGTCGTACTTGTATTGGTGGGATTGCTCTTTACGGCAGCGGTCTATCCGTTGCTTTTGTTTGTGAAGCAGGAGCCCGCGTTGGCCATGATGATGAGCCTTTATGCAACGCTCGGTGTTTTCTTGCTGCTTGCATCCCGCAACCCCTCCGCCCACCGCAGCGTAATCGCTTTCACCGCATGGTCGAGCTTTGCCCATGCTGCGCTCATGTCGTTCCAAGCGTTTCGCAATCTGATTGCACATGTTGAACTAATCGGATCGGCTGTGCTCGTCGTCATCGGTCTGGCGTTGATCGCTCTGGCTCCGGCGAAGCAGGCCATCGAGAGCGCTCCTGCTGCGGCGGAGTAGGTTGCAATTGCCAAGCCACCGCGTCCCGAAAGACGAGTGACCCATGAGCCTCGGAGTCGTCATAATCACCCTCATAGCCGCCACGGGCGTGGGGATGATGCGGTTTCAGAAGCGTCGGCTCGCGAAGGTCAATATCGCCTTCACGAACCGAATCACCAGCCTTTTCGCAGGCTGGCTGCCGGGTTTTGGGATTCTCAAGCACGTGGGTCGGAGGTCAGGAAGGGTCTACCGCACTCCGGTGAACGTCTTTCGAGCGCCCAATAGATTCATCATCGCGCTCACCTACAGCAGCAAATCCGAATGGGTGAAGAATGTGATCGCGGCAGGTGGGTGCGAACTCAAGACGCGGGGGGAGCAATATCGGCTTTCCGCACCGAAGGTCGTGCGTGATCCTGCGCGGCGGCAATTCCCTATTCCGGTGAGGGTAGTATTGAGGATCGTGGGTGCGGATGAATATATGGAGCTTGCCACTCGCTGAAATCACGCGGGCTATCGTCTGAACTCCCTTGGGTTCCCGCACACGGATGTAATGTGACGGCGTGACGCTCAAGCTGGCACGCCGGAGGATTCTTCGTACCAAACTATCATCCGCGCCAGGTTCGAACAGATTCGATGGCATGCCCGACAAAGCGCATGCCACGAGAACGATCCGAACCAGCGGCATTCTGGACTGTTTGAGATAACTCGCAACTCCACCCGAATTACTTCGGCTGCGCCACCACTCGCAGATAGGGCTTTAGTGTTTTCCAACCGGCCGGATACTTCTGCTTGGCTTGCTCTTCTGAAACCGAAGTTGGAATGATCACATCTTCTCCAGGCTTCCAGTTTACTGGAGTGGCGACGGTGTGTTTTGCCGAGAGTTGAATCGAATCCAGCGCGCGCAACACTTCATCGAAGTTGCGTCCGCTGCTCATGGGGTAGATCAGCATCAGTTTGATCTTTTTATCCGGGCCTATCAGAAAAACGGTACGCACGGTAGCGTTATCGACCGCGGTGCGTCCTTCGCTTGTTGTTCCGACTTCAGCGGGCAGCATGTCATAAAGTTTCGCGATCTTCAGTTCCGGATCGCCAATCATCGGATAGGTCACCTTGTGACCTTGCGTTTCTTCGATATCCGCCGCCCATTTTCCATGACTCGTCACCGGATCTACGCTCAGGCCAATGATTTTGGTGTTGCGTTTAGCGAACTCCGGCTGCAGACCGGCCATGTAGCCCAGTTCGGTCGTGCACACGGGCGTGAAATCCTTAGGGTGCGAAAACAGGATGGCCCAGCCGTCGCCGATCCATTCGTGAAAATTGATTGTGCCTTGCGTTGTTTCAGCGGTGAAGTCGGGAGCTTCAGAATTGATGCGTAACGTCATTTCGTTCCTCGGAACTGGTTTGGAATTTTGTGAACGGTCCAGCGCGCTTAAATTCTACTAAATTGGTAGGGAATAGAATATCCAGCGCAAAGCTGTGGCGTCAAGCCCGTGCAAAAGGATGCCCGTGCAAGGGTCGGTTTCCTTAGAGATTGCTGCGTCGCCGGAATTCCGATCATGCTGCGACGAAAATTCTTTTCGGCCAAACCCGAAGCTGATGAATCTGATTTGAAATGGCTGCTTCCAAAATTACTCTCGCGATGGTACAGGTCGATGTGTTCACGGACCGCGCGCTCACCGGCAATGCGCTGGCGGTCGTTCTTGATGGGCGCGGCCTCACGGCTGACCAAATGCAAGCGTTGGCGCGCGAAACCAATCTCTCGGAGACAACTTTCATTCTCCCCGGGGAGGCAACTGCGGAAAAGAAACGCGGAATTCGTGTGCGTATTTTTACCGTGCAGGAAGAACTGCCTTTTGCCGGGCATCCCACGCTTGGCACCGCCTTCGTTGCGCGCGGCCGGACAAACGCTGCCGAAGTGCTTCTCGATCTGAATGTCGGAACCGTACCCGTACGTTTCAGTGGAGAGCCATCGCAGCCTGTTTTTGGTGAAATGACGCAAAAGGATCCCGAGTTCGGCGCGATTCACAGCGTGGCGGACATCGCGCAGCTGACCGGCCTGAGGACGACTGACTTCGACGACCGTGCGCCCATCCAAACCGTCTCGACCGGTGTTCCGTTTACGATTGTTCCGCTGCATTCGCTGAATACACTGCAGAATCTCCGCGTCGATGTTGCCCGCTGCAGCCAATATCTTGCGCGCAGCGCGGGGAAGTTCTTTTACTTTGTGTGCCGGGAAACCGTCGATCCGAAGGCCCGCCTTCACGCCCGCATGATTTTCTTTAACGGCGACGACCCGGCCACCGGTTCCGCTGCGGGATGCTGTTCGGCTTGGATGGTGGCGCACGGCGTGGCTGCAAGCGATGAGCAGGTTTTGATTGAGCAAGGGCTCGAAGTGCACCGTCCCAGTCGCATTTTTGTGCGCGCGACCAAACAAAATTCCGGGCACGATAACCATGTGGTCAATGTGCGTGTCGGTGGAAATTGTGTAGAAGTCCTTCGCGGCGAAGTGACGATCGGAATCTAGCGCATCGAAACACTGCGACCCTTGCGGTCCTCGGCTCGCCTAAACGAGTTTCCTTACCACCAGAGTGCCATTGGCGAGCGCGCTACTTTACCGGCGTCGCGATTCTGTTTAGCATTCACTCCGTTCTGATTCTTAAAGAGAAATCAGGTTTCAAATTCAAAAATAATTTTGCGAGGACAATCTCCCGATCAAACCAATGAAGCCAAAAAAAACAATTCTTTGTGTGGACGATAATGAACAGTCACTTTCCATCCGCAAAATCATGCTCGAGACGCGTGGCTATCGCGTGCTCGCTTTTAACAACGGTCAACAGGCCCTCGAAGCGTTTCGCCGCGGAGGTGTCGACCTCGTGCTCACCGACTTAATCATGCCGGGCGTCGATGGCTCGCAGCTGATAGAAGAGATCAAGAATGTCTCTCCGCACACTCCGGCTGTGCTGATCTCGGGCCGAACCAAGATCTACGAGCGCGAAACGCTCGCCGATCTTTTTCTTCCAAAGGGAACGTACGAACCGGCTGAACTGCTGGAACGCATTCGACTGTTACTGGTGCGCAAGCGTGGACCGAAGCGCGCAGTCGAACTTCGCGATCGTCGTCCAGCGCAGCACGCCACTGTGGCTTGAGCGAACGCCGCTGCCTCGAATGAGGTTGCGGTCCTTGTGATATCGTTTTCACTGCATGTCGGTGTTCATCGAAGCGCGGGATGTCCGCAAAACCTATCGTATTGGAAAGCTTGATGTACCGGCTCTTCGGGGTGTTTCTTTCACGGTGGAAAAGGGCGAGTTCATTACGGTCGTCGGCCCGTCGGGCAGCGGCAAATCGACGCTTTTCTATTTACTTGGCGGACTGACGCGTGCCGATTCCGGAAGTGTCACCATTGACGGCGTCGATTTTGCCACGCTTTCTGACGGCGCGCGCACGCGGCTGCGCAAGAGCAAGATTGGATTCGTCTTTCAGAAATTCAATCTGTTGCCCACGCTCAGCGCACGCTCGAACATCGAAATCGCGGTTGACATTGCGGGTAAGGGGGAGCCGGATCCCGCATTTCTTAAACAGGTCACCGACATGCTCGGCATCGCGCAACGGCTCGACCATCGGCCGAATGAGCTTTCCGGCGGCGAGCAGCAAAGGGTCGCACTCGCGCGGGCTCTCATCAACCGGCCAGCGATCGTGCTCGCCGATGAGCCTACCGGCAATCTGGATTCGAAAAGCTCCAGCGTTGTCCTCAATATGCTTCGCCAATCAAACAAAAATCTGGGGCAGACAGTGCTCATGATTACGCACAACCCGGAGGCTGCGAGCTATGGAGATCGCATCGTCCATATGCGCGATGGCGAAATTGTTGGGCCAGAGGACGATCCACAGTGGTCACCGCCTTCAGTTCGAACTCCGCAACCTTGATTTGGAGTAAGGTCTTTGCTGATTGTTGCCGCATAGCACGGGTGTATTGCTCCAGGAATGATCTTCCCGCCATTTGAGGTTGCAATCAAATTGCGATCGCGGGGTCTTACCCGGTCGCTGGCAATGATCTCGTTTCTTCTGGTCGCAGCCGGCGTGGTCGTGTTGGTCGCCAGGGAAAGGTATCGTTGAAAGAACCTTTGTCCGCACTCATCGGCGAGATACGGACAAAGGTCTCAAGTCGCTGAAGGAAAAAAAGGCTTCAGCTGGATTAGCGTTTTCCAACTACATGGCCGCGTCCGTCCCGTACTTCGTTGGCTTTGAAGTGGGCAACCTTGTCAACCGGGTGTACAGGCCTCTCGCCGCGTGCCGGCAGCGGTCCATGATAGCCATGCTCCGGATGAAAACGATTGTTGACGTGGCCGTGAAACTCAGCAGGGCCATGGAACCATGGGCCAACGCCGATAAAGACTCCGCCCGTAAACCATTCCGGACCATAGTACCCATAGGGGGCGCAGTCGTATGGCGGGACGTCATAGTAGCCATAAGGACAATCCGGTGCAACGCCGACATTTACGCTCACCTGAGCTTGTGTCGTGGGGGCGTTTACCAGGAAACAGATCGCAGCAAGGGTAGCTAAAACAAAAACTTTTGATCCATTCATCAAAATTTTCCTCTTTTTTTGGTCGGACATTCGTTCTTCGACCTGCGATGTTTTTCTTGCAATACACGCACAGGATTACGATTCCACTTTCGTCGCAGGGGTTGGCTTATGCATCCCTCTCGCGATACTCGCGAATTGTCACTCAATATCCAACTGCTGTAGAATTAGGCGTCGAGCGGGAGTAACTCAGTGGTAGAGTGCGACCTTGCCAAGGTCGAAGTCGCGGGTTCAAATCCCGTCTCCCGCTCCAATTTCTTGCAGCTCCGTCTTCGCGCGGGCTTTCGTCAAGACATGCTATCGGGCGCGGTAGCCAAGTGGTAAGGCCGAGGTCTGCAAAACCTCTATCGTGAGTTCGATTCTCACCCGCGCCTCCAATTTTTGTACAGGTTCGCTGGCCTTGTGATCCCTTTGTCATCCGTTAAGGGCGAGGCCCGCTACCTTGCCACTCGCTACGGCCACTTCATCCGCCACCACATCCCGGTAGATGTTCATCTGTTATGCGGATATCCGCGTGGGCATCAACCTCTGCTGTAGGGCCGATCGGCGTTCCCGTGGCTTGAAGCCACGGTCTGCAGGTTTTCTTTAATATATATAATGTCTATCTTATTACTTTCAATTAGGATTGCCTTTGCATATGCTCGCGCCTCTGGCGCCTCCGAACACGGTCCGCGTCACCATCGGAGGTTCATTTCCAAGGAGGAGGTTCCGCCATGACAACGCGCTTTCCATCTCGATGCATTTGAGCCCAACCAGGCAACCGGAGTCGAGGTCGCTCCTGATTTTGGGTGGCGCAGCGGTTCACCGCATTGATTACCACCGTGCTTTCCACGTCGGCCTCAGCGGCTGAGGTCAAACTGTCGGGGCGTATGGTTTTGCCGCGGTCTGTTAGAGTGAAGCAGGAGGACGATTGAACAGTAGATTTCGGTTTCTAGCGAGCGTGTTTATATCTTTCGTCTTCGCCGCCGCATTCTCTCAGGCCCAACTCAAAACTCGAAACGTGGTTCTGATCGTGAGCGATGGTCTGCGTTGGCAAGAAGTATTCACCGGCGCCGACCCCGATTTGCTGAAT
>Ga0181522_10001591_pt1 | contig 13673 bp, 13 predicted proteins | sample PEATcosm2014_Bin_27_FD_121103 | JGI IMG/M metagenome (GOLD analysis project Ga0181522, IMG submission 121103) | Peatland microbial communities from MTU Mesocosm Facility, Houghton, MI, USA - PEATcosm2014_Bin05_10_metaG | ecosystem: Environmental > Terrestrial > Soil > Wetlands > Peat | place... | reverse complement strand
GTTCAGCTCGGCCGTCACGCTCAAGGCAAGCGGGCTTCCCACGGGAGTTACGGCAACGCTCTCTCCGGCTTCCATCGCCTCCCCAGGCAGCGGCAGCAGCGTCCTCACACTCTCCTCCACAACCACCGTCCAACCGGGCAGCTATGCCTTCACCGTCACGGCAACCGCGGGCACTCTCAGCAAGAGCGTGCAATGCACTCTCAACGTGCCCTCGTTGACGGCGTCAACGAATGTCACAAGCCTTTCCGTCTCGCAGGGCGCAAGCGCGTCGCTCACGGTCACCACCAAGAGTGCCGGAGGCTTCAATTCGTCCGCGGCCATCGCGGTCACGGGACTTCCGAGCGGAGTCACGGCAACGCTCACACCCGCCTCCATCGCCGCGCCCGGAGCGGGCACCGTTGCAATCAAATTCAGCGCCAGCAGCACTGCCACACTCGGAGCAGCCAAGGTCTCCATCAGCGTCAGCGGCGGCGGCCTCGCAGCCTCCGTACCCTTGACGCTCACAATCACGCCCGCGCCGACGTTCACGCTCTCGGCGCCGACGGCTTCCACCAAGGTAAAAATCGGAAGCTCAGCCGTCGTTCAGCTCACGTCGTCGGCGCAGTACGGCTTTGCCTCTCCGCTTTCGCTCTCCGTCAGCGGCGCGCCAGCCGGAGTGACAGCGAAGCTCTCTGCCACAACCATCACACCGGGGCAGGGAACCAGTCTCACAATTACCGCTGGCAACACGACCGCCGCTGCCTCTGCAACCGTGTCGGTAACCGCATCCGGAGGAGGGCTCGTCAAGTCCGTGATTATTTCACTGACCTTCACGAAGTAATGTTGTTCAGGGAAGTAGCCCGCAAGCGCACGCAGCCACATTGAGCTGCTCACTTTGTTCTTAAGTTTGGAGGGAAGGGAGTTGCAGAGTTGCTGCCGGGCAAAGAATTGGCTGCCCCCCAGGGATTCGAACCCCGATACCCTGCTCCAGAGGCAGGTGTCCTACCGTTGAACGAGGGGGCAGCATGAAGCGCCGCTGACAGTGTTACGTGCGACAGTTCGATCATAAGTGCTTGAAGAAAGTTCGTCAACTTTGGTTATCCACAGCGCCCTCGGCCCGCAGTGTGGCGCCTGACACACGGCTGGAATCTGCGATAATGACGGAAAGAGCGAGCGTCGGGGCGAGGGCGATCTTTTCCGCAGCGCCGGGTTTTTTCGCCGCGGCACCTGGCTCGCGCAGGTTGATGGACGCCGACCTGCAAGGATTTGCGTAGTGAGTTCCGAGCAACAGAAAACATTTTTCATCGAAACCTTCGGCTGCCAGATGAACTTCCATGACTCCGAGAAGGTCGCGGGATCGCTGGTGTCGCAGGGCTATCGACAGGTGCAGTCCGCCGAAGATGCGGATCTGATTTTCTACAATACCTGCTCGATCCGCGACAAAGCCGAACAGAAGGTCTTCCATCGCCTCGCCGAGTTCAAGCGCCTTCAGAAGCTGGGAAAGAAGTTCGCGGTAATTGGCTGCGTCGCGCAGCAGGAAGGCGAGCGCATCTTTGAACGCGCGCCGCACGTCTCGCTCGTGGCGGGCTCCGCCAGCTACCGCAATCTGCCGGAGATGCTGGTGCAGATCGAACGCGGCGGGCGCGCCACAGGATTGGATGACCGCGAGACGGAAGAGACCTTTGAAACCGAGTTCACTGCGCGCACCAATCCCCATCGCGGATACATCACCATCATCGAAGGCTGCGATAAGTTCTGCGCCTACTGTGTGGTGCCTTACACGCGCGGACGCGAGCGCAGCCGCACCTCGCTCTCCGTGCTGGAGGAAGCGCAACGCATCGTGGAGGGCGGGCTGACGGAGATTCAACTGCTCGGGCAGAATGTGAACTCCTATTGCGATCCGCTCGGCCGCCGCAGCTTCGCCGAATTGCTGGCCGAGGTCGGCCAGCTTCCTGGGATCCGCCGGGTGCGTTTCACCACCTCCCACCCGCGCCACTTCACGCGCGAAATTGTTGAGGCCATCGACTCCGTGCCCACGCTTTGCGACCATGTCCATCTTCCCGTGCAGAGCGGTTCTTCGCGCGTGCTCTCCGCCATGGCGCGCGAATATACGCGCGAGCAGTACCTCGAACGCATCGCATGGATTCGCGCGGCGAAGCGCAGGACCATCTCCATGACGACCGATGTCATCGTCGGCTTTCCAGGAGAAACCCAGGAGGAGTTCGAGGAGACGTTGAGTCTGCTGGAGGCGGTACAGTTCGACGGCGTCTTCAGCTTCAAGTATTCGCCGCGTCCCAACACTCCCGCCATCGCCATGGAGAACGCAATTCCAGAAGAAGAGAAAACGCGCCGCCTGGCCGTTCTAAATGACCGCCAGCGCGAGATTCAGCGGGTGAATTACGCGCATCATATAGGTGAGGTGCTGGAGGTAATGGTGGAAGGTTTCCAGCCGGCGCGCGGGCAGGTGACCGGACGCACATCGCAGAACAAGACGCTGAACTTCACCGTTCCCGAGGGCTTGACCTCTCCGGAGGTTGGCGGCTACACGCAGGTTCGCGTGGTGCGGGCGCATCCCAACAGCCTTGTGGGAGAGATGCTGCACGCAGGCGAAGCACAGCCCGCGCCCGTAGCGTACAGTGTTAGCTGACGCGTTGTCGCCGGATGCGCCACCGAGGAGGAATACATGGAAGTCGAAATGCGAATTCGCGGACTGATGTTGGACCCGACCACCAACATGCCCATCATCGTCCTGAAGGACGTGAACAGCGATTCCGTGTTGCCGATCTGGGTGGGAGTCTTCGAGGCGAATGCCATTGCGCTGGAGATTGAAAAGGTCGCGCCGCCGCGCCCCATGACGCACGACCTGCTCAAGAACGCGATCACCGGACTGGGCGCAACCGTGGAGCGGGTGGTTGTAACCGAGCTGCGCAACGATACTTTTTTCGCTGCCATCTGGGCCACGCGCGACGGCGAGCCGATTGTGATTGACGCGCGCCCCTCGGACGCCATCGCCCTGGCCATGCGCACCGATTGCCCCATCTACGTGGATGAAGATGTGCTGCAAAGCTCGCGCATCGCTACCGGGTCCACGGGGCGGATTACCGGAGACGATCTGCGGCGCTGGCTGGAGGGGTTGAGCGACGACGATCTTGGGCGCTACCGGACCTAGCGGAGTTCCTAAAGTGTCTTGAGAAACTGCCTTGCCTCTTCGATTCGAGGGAAGGCTTTTTCGTCTTCGCGGAACTCTTTGCCGTGGACGCATCGGCGTCCGCCGCGCATCTTCACCGGATGCTTGAGGTGAAGCATTTCGTGGTAGACGATGTACTCCATGGCAAGCCTGGGCACGCGCGGCTGGTCAAACACCTTGCTGATGATGATGGCGTTGTGCGCCGGATCATAGTGGCCCAGCAGACGCCGCGACTCCTCGCCGCTCCAACTCATCCGGGGCCGTCCCAGCAGCCCGTGGAAGAAGCGGACATTCAGCGCGTCAAACACTTCGTCAAGGTCGTAGCAGCTTCCCTGTGGAGACTCCAGCCGCTTGCGTCCCCGTATCTGCCGCACCTGTTGCGCCTTCTCCATCATCTCGCGCGAGGCCAGGTAGCGCCGGTAACGCGAGGTGTGCGCCGCATCGATTGGCTTGCGGTAGATTTTTGCCAGCAGAATATGCACGATCGCCTTCAGCACAGACTCGGGAGCGCCCTCCAGCAGATCGGAGAGACGCATCTTCATCCGTCCTTCCGTGAGCCGAACCGTGTTGTTGATGTTGGCGAAGGGATAGAACTGTAATTCAAATTCCGGCATGGGCGCGCGCGGGCGGAGTTCCCGGTACGTCTCATGCAGCAGTAGCAGCAATGAATCCTTCAAGATGCTTTCAGATTATCAGAAGCCCGGAGGCAGTGGTTCGCCCGCACGGAAGCGATCCTCTGCCGGCTTGCTCCCGTGGCGGTCGGGTTTCTCGCTATTCTTCTCCACGCCCTTTTTCGCGATCTGGTCGGCGAGCATAACGCGTGCTCCTTCCAGGCTTGTCTTCAGCGAGTCCGACGCATCTTCCAGCGCTGCCGCAAAGCGCCGCTTCTGCACGGGAGTGGCATTCTGATCGAGCGCGGCCAGCTTTTTCAGAAACTCCGATTCGGTATCCAGCACATGCTGCAAGGGGCGGCGAAGATCCTCGCTATGACCGTTGTACATTGCCAGGTTGTCATCCAGTTCGTCGATCAGCGCCGCCAGGTCCGTCAGCAACTCGGCGATGGCACTGGCATCGTCTTTGCCGGGCTTGGCTGCGCTACGCAGGCGCTCGATGGCCAACACACGCTCCCTCGCAAACGAGAGCAGCAGATCGACGCGCTTCTTCGGTTCCTGCGCGCTGTCCCGCATCGCTTCGACCTCGCGCGGGTTCAGCGGGTCATGGGCAGGCTGTGCCCGCGCCGTGGCGCACAAGCCCACCAGCAGGAGCGCCGCCAGAACCCTCACGGCTTCTTCTCTCCTGCGCCGCCGCCCAAGGCATCCCCAAACAGGGCGTGCAGCAACCGGTCGCGCTGCTTGTCCAACTCCACCAGGGAGCTTGCCAAATGAGGACGGTCTTCGGAGTCGAGTGTCTGCATGATGTCCGTCATGCGCCGCGAGAGCCTGCGAAGTTCGATTTCTGCATTCTTTTCGGCATTCTTCTCGCCTCTGTGCATCTGCAGCGAGCAATCCACCATCCGCTGCGCGTAATGCACGCTGGCGTCAATCGAGTCGTGCGCGCCCTTCACGTCCGCTGCCACAAAGCGCCGGTTCGCATCTTCCAACTGTGCTCGCGCCGCCTGCATGCTGCGGTGGACGCATTCCATGCCGCTCGATTGCTCTTCCTTCTGTTCCGGCACGGGGGCGGCCTGCTGAGCCGCCGTTGAGACGGCCAGCAACAGGCAGAGCGCCCATCCGCAGTGCGCGTTCATTTCTTCTTCCTGGCCTCCGGCTCAATCGCAATCAGCCGGTGGCGCGCCTTCCACTCGTCGTCCGGGAACTGTCCCTTCGAAACCGCGAGGAACGCCTTGTAGTTTTCCACGGCTTCGGCAAACTGCCGCAGATGATCAAAGCAGGTCGCGCGCAGAAAGTAGCTGTCGGGAAGCTCCGGCAGCAGCTTCTTCCGCGCGTCCAATGCCTTGATGGCAAGTTCATACTCTTTGTTGCCCGCGGCGGCGTGCGCCAGTTGTCCGTAGGCCTCGCCCCAATCCGGCTTCAGACGGACGCAGCGCACGAACTCCGCCTGCGCTTCGGCGTATTTCAGTTGCCGCATCAGCACCGATCCAAGTCCGTTGTGCAGGTCGGCATCATCCGGGAAGTGCGCCACCAGCGCCCGGTAGTTTTCCTCAGCGGCGGCATACTGCTTGTCGCGCTCCTCCACAAAGGCCAGTTCGCGCAGCGCCTCCCAGTCATCCGCCTTCAAAGCCAGCGCCTTCTGCAACTCCGCCGTGGCCTCGTCGTCCTTTTTCTCCGCGCTCAACACGCGTCCCAGTTGCAGATGCGCGCTCTCATCCTGCGCTGCCACCGTAACCAGGCGGCGCAATGCCCCCTCGGCTTCCGGCAGGTGCTTGCCGCGCATGTACAAATTCGCCAGCGCGGCCCAAACGTCCGCCGAATCAGGCTGCAACTCCGTCGCCTTGCGACATTCGCGCTCTGCTCCTGCCGTGTCTCCTGCCCGCTCCAGCCACGCGCCAAATCCCAGGCGGTATTGCGGATCGCCGGGCGCGAGCGTCACCGCGTGCGACCACTTATCCCGCGTGCTTTTCGCGTCTGTCGCCGGCTCCAACTCGGCCAGCGCGGCCCACGCGTGGGCCAGTGACTCCTGCGGATGCGCGCCCGTCGGCTTCAGGTGAGTAGCCCTTTCCAGGTACTTGGATGCATCCGGATTGCCTTCGTGCGCCAGCATCATCCCCAAATTCAAATTGCATTCAAAATTTTCCGGTTGGATTGCCACCGCGCTGCGATACGCGGCAATTGCCTCCGCATAGTTCTTCTGCGCGTGCATCACATAGCCAAGGTCGAACCAGGCGCGCGCGTCTTTTGCATCGGCAGCCACCACTTTGCGCAGAAGTCCCTCGGCCTCCGTCCATTGCTGCCGATCCATCGCGCTCTCCGCGCGCACAATTGCAGGCTCTTCCTTGAACCTGGCGCCGCCCTTCTGTGCCATGAGCGATGTCGCAAGCAGCAGCGCGAAGGCGCTGATTGTGAGCACACTCCGCTGCCTTCTCACTGCGCCACCGCCGGCCGGGGAAGAACCTTGCGCAGCCATTGCCCTGTGTAGGAACGCTCGCAGGCGGCAATCTCCTCCGGCGTGCCCACGGCCACAACTTCTCCGCCGCGTTCGCCGCCCTCCGGTCCAAGATCGATCACCCAGTCGGCGACCTTGATCACGTCCAGATTGTGCTCGATCACGACGATGGAGCCGCCTGCGTCGATCAGTTTCTTGAACGCCGCCAGCAGCTTGCTTACGTCGTCAAAGTGCAGCCCCGTCGTGGGCTCGTCAAAGATATAAAGCATGTGCGACTTGCGCTTTACCGCCGTGCCGTCGGGATTCTTATGCAGGCTGTCGCGTCCCTGTGGTTGCAGATGCGCCGCCAGCTTCATGCGCTGCGCCTCGCCGCCGCTCAGCGTGGTTGCCGACTGCCCCAGCCGCAGGTATCCCAGCCCTACTTCTTCCAGCACGCGCAGTTTGTCCACCAGCTTCGGAACGCCGGTAAAGAAGCCGAGAGCTTCCTTCACTGTCATGTTCAGCACGTCGTGGATGTTCTTGCCGTGGTAGCGCACTGCCAGAATTTCAGGCTTGTAGCGCGTGCCCTTGCAATCCTCGCAGATCAGTTCCACGTCCGCCAGAAATTGCATCTCCACCGTCACCGTTCCGTCGCCCGAGCAGGTATCGCAGCGGCCTCCGGGGATGTTGAACGAGAAATGTCCCGCCGTGTAGCCGTGTTTCTTTGACTCGGGAAGGGAAGCGAAGACCTCGCGGATTGGATCGAACGCCTTGATGTATGTCACCGGGTTCGAGCGCGGAGTGCGGCCAATCGGTGACTGGTCCACCAGCGAGACCTCGTCGAGCCACTGCTCGCCCTCCAGTTCGCGCAAGCTGCCTTCGCTCACCATTCCCGTCGTCTGCCGCTTGATGGCCGCCAGCCGCTGGTAGAGCACGTCGTGTACCAGTGTGCTTTTGCCGGAACCGGAGACGCCCGTGATCGCCACCAGCATTCCCAGCGGAATCGTCACATCCACGTCTTTCAGGTTGTGTCCGCGCGCGTCACGCAGACGCAGAAACTGCTTGCCTGCCACGCGCCTCTGCTGCGGAACCTGTATCTGAATGTCTCCGCTCAGGTAGCGTCCCGTCAGCGACTTCGGATTCGCCCGGATCTCATCGTACGTGCCGCTCGCAACCAGCTTTCCGCCGTGTTCGCCGGCTCCGGGGCCAAGGTCCAGAATCTCATCCGCCGTGGCCATCACCTCTGGATCGTGCTCCACCACCAGGATCGTATTTCCCAGGTCGCGCAGGCTTTTCAGGATGTGAATCAGCCTTGCCGTGTCGCGGCTGTGCAGCCCGATCGAAGGTTCGTCAAGCACGTACAAGGTTCCCACCAGCCGGGAGCCCAGGGAAGTCGCAAGCTGAATGCGCTGCGCCTCGCCTCCGCTCAGTGTTGACGAGAGGCGGTCGAGCGTCAGGTACTCCAGACCAACTTCGTTCAGGAAGCGCAGGCGGTCGCGGATCTCCTCCAGTAGTTTGCTGGCGATTCCTGCCTCCTCGCCCGTCAGTTCCAATTCGTGAAAGAAACGCGCCGACTCTTCCACGGTTTTGCTGCACACCTGGCAGATGTCCAGCCCTGCGATCTTCACCTGCCGAGCTTCGGTGCGCAGCCTCGCTCCCCCGCAGGCGCTGCATAGCGAGTAGCCGCGATACCGGCTCAGAAACACGCGCACATGCAGCTTGTATTTCTTCTTTTCCAGATGCTCAAAGAATCCGCGCACCCCAAACCATTTCCCGTCGCCTTCCAGAATCAGCTTGCGCTGTTCCGCCTTCAAGTTCGCCCATGGCACATCCAGCGGAATTCCCGCCAGCCGCGCAACCCTTCGCATCTCCGTGCCCAGCGGCTTGTACTTCGGCTTCGTCCAGGGTTCCACTGCGCCCTCGGCCAGTGTCTTGGACTTGTCCGGAATCACGAGTTCCATGTCGAAATCAATGGTGTTTCCAAATCCCTGGCAGCGTGGGCACGCGCCAAACGGATTGTTGAAGGAAAACAGCCGCGGCTCCGGCTGCTCGAATCGCAGGTTGCAATGCTTGCATTCAAAGCGACGGGAGAAGCGCAGGCGCAGCGGCTCGCCCTCACGAGGCGCTGTCTCAAACACCACTTCACCCGCCTCGCGGAAGCCGCTTTCAATCGCATCCACAATCCGCGCGCGCGATTCGGCGTCCACTACAATGCGGTCCAGCAGAAGGAAGACCGGCTTGCTGAAATCAATCTCCAGCAGAGACTCGGGAGCTGAAAACTCGAAGAGCTCCCCATCCTGGTACAGGCGGTTGAAGCCGCGCTTGCGCAGTTCGAAGAGCCGTTCCTTCAGCGCCGCGCTGTGGTCTTCTTCGGGCTGTTTCTTCTTGCGCGTCCGCGGCTTCTTCTCCACCTCGGGAGCCGCAACGGCCTCCGGCTGAAGCAGCGGAAACAGCGCCTGTACGCGCGTGCCGTCTTCCAGCGCCAGAATGCGCTCCGCCACTTCGTCCACCGTGTCGTTCTTCACCTGCTCGCCGCACTGCGGGCAATACGTGCGGCCAATGCGCGCATAGAGCAGGCGCAGGTAGTCATAGACCTCGGTGGCCGTGGCTACCGTTGAGCGTGGGTTGCGTGTCTGGTTTTTCTGCCGGATCGCCACCGCTGGCGCGATGCCGTCGATCAGGTCCACGTCCGGCTTCTCGATGCGCTCCAGGAACTGCCGCGCGTAGGCCGAGAGCGACTCGACATAGCGACGCTGTCCCTCGGCATAGATGGTGTCAAAGGCCAGCGAAGACTTTCCGCTTCCCGATACCCCCGTCACCACCGTCAGACGATTGTGCGGAATCTCGAAATCGATGTTCTTCAGGTTATGAACGCGCGCGCCGCGAACTACAATCGCTTCCTTGGACATAAATGAGAACGGACAGCCGGCCCGATTGCGGCACCACACCTTACAGCCGCAATCTGCCGCTTACCGAATCTCTCGATTATAGTTCATTCCTTAATCCATCAGCCGCAGCACCAGCAGCACGTACATCCACATCACGGCCATGAAGTGCCAGTACCAGCACGTCACATCCAGCGTAATGCAGCGCCGCTCCAATGAGAGCCGCGGCCCCGCCGCCGTGCATGCGTACACCAGTACCACCAGGCCCGCCGCCAGATGAACCGCGTGCGTTCCCGTCAACAGGTAGAAGAAAGTGTTGGCCGGGCCGCTGTTCACCAGCGCTCCGTGCTGCTGCAACTGCTGCCACGCCCGGTACTGCCCAAAAAGAAAACCAACTCCGGCCAGCGCCGCCGCTCCTACCCACGCCAGTGAAGTCTGGCGAATCGCCCGAACCCCTGGGATCGAACTCATCGGAACCAGGATGGATTCCAGCCGCGCGGCGCGCCTTGCAACCTCAATCAGCAGACTGCTCAACAGCAGCACCGCCGTGTTGATCAGCAGAATTCTCATCGGCAGCGGTACCGGAACCCAGTCGCTCGTAAAGCCGCCCGTCAGCGGATCGAACCTGCCCGCGCCTCTCCTCGCCACAAACAACGTGGTGAATGAGATGAACAACATTACAATCGAGGCGATCGTGAACATCAGGCCCAGCCTGTAGCGTTGCAGCTGCTGGTGAAAATCGTGCAGGCCGTCTCCATCTCCCCGGCCGCCGCCACCGCCGCCACCGCCTGTCGCTTCCGGCGGCACCGGGCCTCGGTTGCCTCCACCGGGAACGGGCTTGTTCGACGAGCGTGAGAGAATACCAGCCATCTTTTCCTAGATGCCGGAAAGCCCTTTCGCCGCTGAAATATATTTTGCGAAGCAGTGATTCGCTGGCGGTTTTACCGGGCCGAATCGAAAGCGTCCCATGCTGAATCAAACGGAAAACTAACAATCAGATTGCGGAGTCGCCATCCATGAAATCCAGCCTCACCCACAAGCAGCATGAACCCTCGGGCGCATGGGAGCGCGACGGCTGTTTTGGCTGCGGCCCGGCAAACTCCACCGGACTGCAACTGCACTTCACTCTTGGCCCCGCCGGCAAAAGCTACATCTGCGCGTTCACCATCGCGGACAAATTCGTCGGCCCTCCCGGCCACGCCCACGGAGGCATCATTGCCACCATCCTCGACGAGGCCATGGGCAAGGCCAACAAGCTCAAGAGCACGGTCGCTCTTACCCGCCGCATGGAAGTCGAGTATCTCCGCCCCGTCCCTCTCGGCCAGCCTCTCGTGGTAGAAGGCCACATCGTGCGGACCCGTGGCCGCGCGCTCTATAATCGCGGCGAACTGCGCAACGCAAAAGGAGAAGTGCTCGCCCGCAGCCGCGGAAAATTCCTCGCCATCAACGCCGAAAAAATGTTTGCCCGCGAGATTGAAAATGAGCGGCGCAAGGCCACCTAGTCCTCTGCGCCTCGTGCGTTACTTACTCCGCGCCCACTCCAGGAACTTCCGCAGCGCCGCGCCCCGATGGCTCACCAAAGCCTTCTCGTCCGGCGTGAGCTCGGCAAAACTCTTCGCCAGTGAGCTGACGCAAAACAGCGGATCGTATCCGAATCCCATGCCCCCGCGGGCTTCGCGAAGAATCACTCCTTCGGCCTCCCCGCGAAACTGCGCCACCTCCCGCGCGTCTCTCGCGGCGGCGATCACGCACACAAAGCGTCCCGTCCGCTGCGCCTCCGTAACGGCCTCCAGCTCGTGCAGCAGCTTCCTGTTGTTGGCAGCGTCGCTGCTGTTCCCGCTGGCATCCCCCGTCGCGGCATAGCGCGCCGAGTGCACCCCGGGAGCTCCGCCCAGCGCATCCACCTCCAGCCCGGAGTCATCGGCCAGCACGAGTTCTCCGGCGGCGAAGCGGCTGTAAAACTCGGCCTTTTTGCGTGCATTCTCCTCAAAGGTCGCCCCGTCTTCCACCACCTCCGGCAGCTTCGCAAAGTCCGGCAACTCCTCCACCCCAATGCCATAGACCGCCGCGGCCCCTGCAAAATCGCGCACCTTGCCCCTGTTCGATGTCGCTATCAGAATTCGCATCGTCCTACTTTATTGAACTTCCGCCACGCAGGGAAGCGGACCGGCGCCGCCTTCACCAGGAAGGTTGCAAAAGTAAATGCCCGGCGCGAGATTTTCCTTTTGGAGATACCCTGCGCCGCCGTATGATCGTGCTACCTAACAGGTAAGAGCGCAGGACGCTTATGGTCTCTACCTCATCGAGAGGAGGGACACAGCAGATCATGGGATGGCTGTACATTCCCCAGGCAAGCTGTGACATGTTAGTGAGTTGCTGCCCAAGCCTTCTGGAGGAGCCGTTGTCTTTGCGTCGATTCTTGTCCGTTCTGCTCGCTTTGGCCCCCATCTGTTTTGCCCCGCCGCTCCTCTCCGCACAAAGCTCGTGGTCGCTGCGCCCTGAAGATCCGGAAGTTCAGGTCTTTGGCGGATACTCCGCTTATCGTGCCGGAGGCAAGCTCAACGGTGTCACTCTGCCGGACTTTACCAACGGTTGGGCCAGTCAGTTTATTATCAACACCAACCATTGGGTAGGATTCGTAGCAGACTTCAACGGGCACTACAACAGCGCTGCCAGCGCCCATAATTTTGCTCTTGGCGTGCGTTTCCAGCGGCCTTTGTGGCGCGTCGTTCCCTTCGGGGAGGCGCTCCTCGGAGTTCAGCGTCTCACTCCCAAGGGCTCTCCCGGCCAGAACTCGCCAGCCTACAACCTTGGCGCCGGCCTTGATGTGAAGGTCAATTCCAGGTTTTCCGTCCGCCCATTCCAGCTTTCCTACGTAGGCACCAACTACACGGCCGCCTCCAGCGCCACCGGGCAGAGCGACACCTTCAAGGGCGTTCGCGTGCAGGCCGGTCTGCTGTACAACATCGCACTGGTCTCGCTGGAAGGCGATGTGATCGCGGCGTGCAGCGCCGAGCCCACCACCGTCGATTCCGGCGGAGTGGTCAAAATCGCCGTAACCCCGAAGGGATTCCAGCCCAAGCGCATTCTCAGTTACTCGTACGCCACCACCGCGGGCACGGTCGCCGGAAACGAAGCAGCGGCATCCGTGGACACTACCGGAGTGAAGCCGGGCACATACGCGGTAACTGCCAAGGTTGTGGACAACGGCAAGCGCAAGCATCAGCAGACTGCAAGCTGCAAGGCGTCCTTCATCGTCAACGCGGTTCATCCTCCCACCCTTTCCGTCTCTGCTGACCCCGCTTCCATCAAGCCCGGCGACTCCTCCACCATTACCGCCCGGGGACGCAGCCAGGACAACCGTCCTTTGAGTTACTCCTGCGCCGCGGACGGCGGCCAGCTTTCTGGAAGTGGTCCAACTTACACGCTGGACGCCTCAGGAGTTCCTGAGGGAAAAGTAACCGTCACTTGCAAGGTCACGGATGACCGCCGGCTCGTGGCATCGGCCAGCACTTCGGTCGAGATCGCAATACCCGCGGTTGCCCCGCCGCCTCCGGCCCAGGCCGCCGCCCCAGCGGCAGCGGCTGTGCAACCCTCCAGGTTCGGCGCCATCGAGTTCAAGCGTGATACAAAGCGCCCCACTCGCGTGGACAACGAGGCCAAGGGAGAACTTGACCGCTACGCCGACGCCCTCGCCGCCACTCCCGACGTCAAAGGCGCCCTCGTTGGATTCGCCGCACCCACGGATGCCAGGGACCGGGCCAAACGACGGGCCATCGCCGGCCAGCGAGCGGTCAACACCAAGGACTACTTATCGAAGGAAAAGGGCGTGGACGCCAAGCGCATCCAGCCTCGTACCGGCAGCGGCAACGGACAGAAAGTCGAACTCTGGCTACTGCCCCCAGGCTCCGTCTTTACCGCCAAGGGAAGCGCCGTGGTGGACGAGACAAAAGTGAAGGCGGTGCCGCGCGTTGCCCTAAAGGCCAGGAAACCTCGCGGAAAGCCCAACAAGAAGGTCCACAAGTAGCTCGGGAAGTTTCACTGCACATGAACTTCTGGGTGCGTCGGTCGGCGGCGCACCCAGAAAATCAGCAGGGATTTCCCCACGTCCTGCTTCTAACAGCGAACTCGCTTTGGGATTGTAAATCGAAGAAGAACTTGAAGTTATGGTGCGCCCTGAGAGATTCGAACTCCCGGCCTTCTGATTCGTAGTCAGACGCTCTATCCAGCTGAGCTAAGGGCGCGTTCCGAAGCGTCGCGCTTCATCCTGCCTTGCCGTTGTGGCCAACGACCAAACCCAATATAACACATACCTTTACCTGCTCTGCAACCCCGAGCCTGTGGATGTTCCGTGCCGCAAGCGGCCAAGCGCGATTGCCAGCCGCCCGCTCTAACCGGTTCATTCTTACGCAATCGAGCAATCTTTTCCCGCCGCGCTTTCATCGCCGTCTGTAAGCTGTTCATTCTGCATAGCCATGCTTTGGCGGCTCACGTGCTCCTATGGAGGGCAATACGAAGTGGCGCAGGAAGGGGCTCCAGCCGGGCGGTACATCGGCGGAGCCCCTTCTAATTTCTCGTGC
>Ga0181522_10001590_pt1 | contig 13676 bp, 13 predicted proteins | sample PEATcosm2014_Bin_27_FD_121103 | JGI IMG/M metagenome (GOLD analysis project Ga0181522, IMG submission 121103) | Peatland microbial communities from MTU Mesocosm Facility, Houghton, MI, USA - PEATcosm2014_Bin05_10_metaG | ecosystem: Environmental > Terrestrial > Soil > Wetlands > Peat | place... | reverse complement strand
TCCAAACAGTCGAAGCACAACAAGATCGCGGCCTACGCCAATCGCGCCGGCGCCTATCAGACAAAAGGCGACTGGGACCACGCTGTCGCTGATTTCGGCAAGGCGCTGGAGCTTGACCCCAAGTCGGCGGTGATTCTCTCCAGTCGCGGCGCCGCATATCGCGGCAAGGGCGACTTCGACCACGCTCTTGCCGATTACGACGCGGCCATCGCGGCGCAGCCGAAGGACTCCGCGGCCCATGTCGGCCGGGGCGGCGTCTATTACGTCAAGGGCGATTACGATCGCGCCCTCGCGGATTACGATGCGGCGGTGAAGCTGGCGCCCAAAAACGCCGCCGCCTATGTCTCCCGCGCCATCGCCTGGCGTCAGAAGGGGGATGCGGCCAAGGAGCTGGCCGATCTCGACGAGGCGGTGAAGCTCGACAGCCATTCTGCGGCGGCGCTCACCGCGCGCGGCGCCTACTACCAGTCCCTAAAGGACTATGACCGCGCCGTCGCGGATTTTGGCGCGGCGGCGAAGCTGGAGCCAAAATCGGCTCAGGCGCAAAGCAATCTCGGGCTCGCCTATCACGGCAAGGGTGATTTCGACCACGCCATCGCCAGTTTCGACGCGGCGATCAAAATCGATTCCGCCTATGCGTCAGCCTATCTCAATCGCGCCAACGCCTGGCGCGGCAAGCATGAGCTGGAGCGCGCGAAACGGGACTATGAAGCGGCTCTGAAGCTCAAGCCTGATCTGGCTTCGGCGAAAAAGGGACTCGAAGAGGTCGACAAGCTGATCGCCCAGAAGAGCGCCGCGTCATCGTCCGCGCCCGCGCAAAAATAAGCCGCTGGGATCGCGTTCCCCCAAGGGAGAGCGCGACGAGGCTGAAACGCCATGTTCTTGTGGCGAAGGCGCCCGCCGTCAAAGCGCCTTCGCCGCCGCCAGAACCGCGTCGGCGTGGCCGGGAACCTTCACCTTGCGCCAGATCCTGGCGATGCGGCCATCCGCGCCGATCAGGAAAGTCGTGCGTTCGACGCCCATGTATTTGCGTCCATACATGCTTTTCTCGACCCACACGCCATATGCTCCAAGAGCCTCCTTGGCCTCGTCGGCGGCGAGCGGAATCGCTAGTTCGTATTTCGTGCGGAATTTGTCGTGGCTCTTCGCCGAATCCGGCGACATTCCGAGAATCGCGGTTCCCGCCTTTGCGAATTGCGAACGCAGGCTATTGAACTCGATGGCTTCCTTGGTGCAGCCAGAGGTGTCGTCCTTTGGATAAAAATAAAGCGCCAGCTTCTTGCCCTTGAAGTCGGCCAGCGAAAGGGTTCCGCCGCCGGCGGCGGGAAGTTTGAAGTCGGGCGCGGGGTCGCCTTCGTTGAGAGAAGCAGTCGCCGCAGCGGTCATTGAGCTTTCCTTTCTTCGCGTTAAATCTTATGTTTCGAGCCAGTTTGCAAAGGCTGCGCGCACAAGGCAAGCGTGGTGCGGATTTGAGCTCCATGTCGAGCAAGGCTTGAGCCGTCCAGCGCCGCGCAGCGCGGCCCAGCGGCGGCGCCATCGTTTTGGCGCAGAAGCCGACGATATTCTCATTAGACCGGAGGCGCCGGGCACAACGTGAATTTTTGTGGCGGGGGCGATTGACAGAGCGACAGACCGGCGACGACGGCGTTTCGCACGACGGCGCGGGCAAGACCGAACTGCGGTTTCAGGCGCCGCGATTGTCTCCGGGAGCGCGCCGCATCATGCGGGGCGCCGGCGGCCTCGGCCTTGGAGCGCTCGCGGCCATCAGCGTGATCATTGGCGGTTTCCTGATCCTCCTGTCGCGCGGGCCGATAGGTTTCGACTGGCTGACGCCCACCATCGTCAATTCGTTGAACGATCTCTTCGCGCGCCGCTATGAGTTCGGCCTCGCGGGCGTCGCCGTGGCCAATACCGATCACGGGCCGACACTGACTGTTCAGGGCCTCACGGTGAAATCCGGCGGACGCATGATCGTCGCGGCGCCGCGCGCTGAGCTCTCCGTCGATCTGGCTTCGCTGCTCGTGGGAAAAATCAAGCCGCGCCGGCTCGAAATGCTGGATCTGGAGCTGCGCCTCGCGGTCAGTAGCGACGGGGGCGTCGCCATATCGGCGGGAACGGCGCCGCAGGTTTCACTGCCTATCGAAGCTCCGCCGCCCGCGGCTGTGTCCAGCGCCACGGCGGGGCTGCCGCCGGAAGGCGCGAAAATTCTTGCGCGGGCGGGCGGGGCCTTGCGCGCGCTGTCCGACCTCGCCACGAGTCCCGATAGCGTGATTGGCGCCATTGATCGCGTCGGCCTGGCGCATGGTCGGCTCGTCATTGACGACCAGACCGTCGGCCGCGTCATCGCCTATAATGATCTGTCGCTCAGTCTCGACAGGAGCGTCGGCGGCATGAAATTCAGCCTCGCCGCCACCGGCGCCGCACGCCGCTGGTCCGTCGTCGCCACGGCGAAGGGCCTGCCCGGAGCGCGGCGCAGTTTCGACGCCGAGGCGCGCGATTTTTCGCTGGATGACATCGCTTTGTTTGGCGGCATGCGAAAATTGCCTTTCGACACGGACTCGCCCCTGTCGGCGGAACTGCATTTCGCGCTGGGCCTTGGGGATCGCGTCGTCGAGGCCAGCGGGATGGGACGCCTCGGCGCCGGCTTTTTCCGGCTTGACGAGCCGGACTTCGAGCCTGTGATGGTCCGCGAACTGTCCGGCGCGGCGCATTGGGACAAGGTCAACCGCCAGTTCGTCCTGTCGCCGATCGAGATCAAGACCGGCTCATATGACATGGCGCTGGAGGGAGAGGTGTCGCCGCCGGTCGCCGACAGCGACGCCCTTCAGGCCGGAGCCAGCTCGCCCGCGGATTTATGGATCTGTTCCCTGCGTCTGGCGAAGCCCACATGGGTTGGCCCCGACCGCGCCGGACAGCATCCGCTCCGTCTGGATCGCTCGTCGTTGCGATTGCGGCTGTCGCTGGCGGGGCAAAATCTGCGGATCGACAATTTCGAACTTGCGGCGCCGGACGTCAACGCCACCGGCTCCGCGCTCATCACCTGGGCCAGCGGCGCGCATGTCGTCTACGGCCTGAACTTCGACAACACGCAGATCGCCGCAGTGGTGAGGCTCTTGCCAACGCATTCGGCCGCGCCGGCGCGATACTGGTTCATGGAACATGTTCCCGCGGGCGTCATCAAGCGCGGCGAAATCAATGCCGACTTCAACCAGTCCGACATTGTGGCGATGCGTTACGAGCAGCCGCCGCCGGACAGCGGGATTCATGGCGAGGCCGACATCGTCAATGCGGCCATCACGGAAATCGTCCCCGGCGTGCCGCCTTTCTCCAATCTGTCGGCGCATTTGCGGCTGACCGGCCGCACATTGTCGCTGGAGGGGGCCAGCGGCGTGCTGGAAACGCCCCATGGCCATCGCATCAACATCACCGAAGGCCGTTTCTTCATCCCCGACAATGCGCCAAAGCCAGCGCCCGCGTTGCTCGAAATGCGTTTTGCCGGCAATGTCGACGCCGTCGCCGACATATTGGCGATCCCCAGCATCGCGCCTTACGCGGCCCTGCCGATAGACCCCGCGCAGCTGAAGGGACAGGTCGACGGGCGCCTGCGCGCGGATCTGGAGGTGGGAGATGGCGCGCGTCCCGATCATACTGTCGTCGCCGTGGACGCCAACGCCACCAATCTCTCGATCGACCGTTTCCTTGGCGCCGAGCGACTTGAAAATGGCGCGCTGAACATTCAGCAGGACCGGGCCTCGGGATTGCGCGTCACCGGGACGGGGCGTCTGCTTGGAGGAGCGGCGACGCTCGACATCAAGCGGGCGCCGACCGAGGGAGCCGCCATGCAGGCGCAGCTTTCGGTGGTGCTGGACGAGGCGGCCCGCGCGAAGGCGGGCTTCGCGCTGCCGGGCGTCGTCGGCCCGATCACCGCGCAGGTGAAAACGACCTTGCCTTTGAATGAAGCCGAGACGCCCGTGGAGCTCGATCTCACGCGCGCTTCGCTCGACAATATCCTGCCCGGAGTCGTGAAGCCGGCGGGCAAGGCGGCCAAGGCCCAGTTCACCATGCTCAGGCGCCCGGAGGGCATTACGCTGGAGCGCTTTTCGCTCGACGCCAGCCCCACGCAGCTGGCGGGCTCCGTCGAATTGTCCAAGGAGGGAGTCTTTCGCTCCGCCAAATTCTCGCAATTCCGACTCTCGCCGGGCGACGACGCGAGGCTGGAGGCCCAGCGCGGCGCGGACGCCCTGAAGCTGTCGGTGCGCGCGACGAACCTGGACGCGCGCCCAATGCTGCGCAGCCTCACGGCCAGCGGCGAAAAGCCGGGACAGAGCGGCGGAAAGGGCGCGATTTCCTTCGACGACCTGGATCTCGATCTCAAATCGCCGATCGTAACGGGCTTCGGCAAGCAGATCCTCTCGAATGTCGATTTCCGCTGGGAGCGCCGGAACGGCAAGCCACGCGTGTTTTCGCTCCAGGGCAATTTCGGCCGCGAGCCCCTGGCCGTTGCGCTCTCGCGAAACGAAAGCGGCGCGCAGATGGAAATTTCCAGCGCCGACGGCGGCGCGCTGATGTCCTTTCTCGATCTTTATGGCCGCATGGATTCCGGCGTACTCACCGCTCGCATCCAGATAGGGCAGGGGCGCTCGGACGGCGTGCTGCATGTGCGCGATTTCTATCTCAAGAACGAACCGGCGATGCGCCAGCTCATGGCGCAGGGGGCCTCAAGATCGGATGAAAAGGGCGGCTACCGCTTCGATCCTGAATCGGTGCGCGTCGCGCGGCTGCAGGCGGAATTCGGCTGGGCGGCCGGCAAGTTGTCCCTGCGCGACGGCATCATGTCGGGGCCGGAAATGGGCCTGACCTTCGACGGCTATGTGGATCTCGCGCGCGAAACGGTCGACCTCGGCGGCTCCTATGTTCCCGCTTACGGCCTCAACAATCTGGTTTCGAACATTCCCGTGTTCGGGCAATTGCTGACCGGCGGCGCGCATGAGGGCATATTCGCGCTCAATTACCGCGTCACCGGCCAGCTCGGCGCGCCGGCGGTGCGCGTCAACCCGCTGTCGGCGCTGACGCCGGGCCTCTTCCGCAAGATCATGGGCGTGATGGACGAAACCGCGCGGCCGCGCGAGCCTGGGCGGTAGAGTTTATTACCCGCTTCCCCGCGCCGCCAAAGCGCGTTAAACCCGCGCGCATGACGCAAGCCGCCCCCACATACATGATCACCACCGCCATTCCCTACGCGAATGGCGCGCCCCATATCGGCCACGCCTATGAACGCATCGCCACCGACGCCTTCGCGCGCTGGAAGCGGCTGGAGGGCTTCGACGTGCTGTTCATCACCGGCATGGACGAGCACGGCCAGAAGATGCAGCGCACCGCCGAGCGCGAGGGGCTGACGCCGCAAGGCCTCGCCGACCGCACCGCCGCGCAGTTCGAGCGCATGGGCGACGCGCTGAACGCGAGGGCCGACGACATCATCCGCACGACGCAGGAGCGTCACAAGCAGGCGTCGCTGGAAATCTGGCGGCGCATGGAGGCCAATGGCGACATTTTCCTCTCCAAATACGCGGGCTGGTATTCCGTGCGCGACGAGGCCTATTACGACGAGGGCGAACTCACCGAGCGCGAGGGCAAGAAATATGCGCCCACCGGCACGCCGGTCGAATGGGTGGAGGAGGAAAGCTGGTTCTTCAAGCTCTCCGCCTATGGCGACAGGCTGCTCGCGCATTACGAGGCGAACCCCGACTTCATCACCCCCGAGCATTACAGGAACGAGATCGTCGCCTTCGTGAAGCGCGGGCTCAGCGACCTCTCGATCTCGCGCACGACATTCGACTGGGGCATCGCCATTCCGGCCAACCCGCAGACCAGCGCGCATCACGTCATGTATGTCTGGGTCGACGCGCTGACCAATTACATCACCGCCACCGGCTGGCTGACCGGGCAGGGTGGGCTCGCCCGCTTCTGGCCCGCCGACGCCCATGTGATCGGCAAGGACATCACCCGCTTCCACGCGATCTTCTGGCCGGCCTTCCTGATGTCGGCGGGCGCGCCCTTGCCGAAGAGGATCGTCGTGCATGGCTTTCTGTTCAGCCGGGGCGAGAAAATGTCGAAGTCGGTCGGCAATGTCGTCGATCCGATCGAACTCGCGGAGCGCTATGGCGTCGATCAGCTGCGTTATTTCTTCCTGCGCGAGATTCCGTTTGGACAGGACGGCAATTATTCGCATGAGGCCATCGTCAACCGCATCAACGCCGATCTCGCCAACGACCTTGGCAATCTGGCGCAACGCTCGCTGTCGATGATCAACAAGAACTGCGGCGGCGCCGTCCCGCGCATGGGCGCGATCCTGGACGAGGACGCCAAGATCCTGAACGAATCCGGCGGCGTCATCGAGATCGCGCGCCGGGCGATGGACGCCTATCGCCCCGACCATGCGCTGGCCGAGATTTTCCGTGTCGTCGCCGAGGCGAACCGCTATTTCGCGGGGCAGGAGCCCTGGGCGAAGAAAAAGACCGATCCCGAGCGCATGGAAACGATCCTCTATGTGACCGCCGAAACGCTGCGGCGGCTGGCGATATCGCTGCAGGCCTTCATCCCGGCGGGCGCGGGGGCGCTGCTCGACCTGCTCGCGGTTCCAAAGGATGCGCGCGAATTCGTCCACGCCAGCGCCGACCACGCGCTGGTTGCGGGCGCGACGCTGCCGGCGCCCGCGCCGGTGTTTCCGAGATTTGTGGAGGAGGAGGGGGCTTGAGGCGGGAGTGACGCGGCAGTCGCTTGCCGCATTTGCTGCATTGTAGTAACTTCACTACAATCACAAATCGAGGCGCCGCCATGCCTATCACCACTCTTTCCAGCCGGGAATTCAATCAGGACGTCGGCCGCGCCAAGAAGGCCGCCAAGGTCGGGCCTGTGTTCATCACCGATCGCGGACAGCCCGCCCATGTCCTGTTGAGCATCGAGGAATATCGCAAGCTCACGGGCGGCCAGATGACGCTTGGCGAGGCGCTGGCGCAGCCGGACGCCCCGGATTTTGATTTTGAAGCCCCGCGCGCCGGCAATATTTACCGCGTCCCGGATTTGTCCTGATGTTCGTGCTCGACACCAACGTCGTTTCCGAGCTTCGCCGCCCGGAAAAAGCCGATCGGAAGGTGTTGGCGTGGGCCTCATTGACGCCGCTCGCCAGCATCTTTCTTTCGGTCATAACGCTGCTGGAGCTGGAACTGGGCGCACTGTCGATCGCGCGAAAAGACGAGGCGCAAGGGCGGGTTTTGAGATCCTGGATTGACGATCAGATATTGCCCCGGTTCGAAGGGCGCATGCTTGCGATCGACGCCGCGGTGGCGCTTCGTTGCGCGAGCCTGCATGTGCCGGACCCTCGCGCGGAACGCGACGCCCTTATCGCCGCGACCGCGCTTGTGCATGGCATGACAATAGTGACGCGCAATGTCGCCTTTTTCGAGCGGACTGGTGTTCAAATACTCAATCCCTGGAGCTAGAACGGCCTCGAGCATTCCCTTCGCCGCGATCTCGGAGTAGACCGCTCCCATGCTCATCGACATCCAGCGCCTTTCCTTGCGCCGAGCCCGGCGGTTCAAGGGTTTGTGGAGGAGTAGGGGAATGCTCAAGGGGAGCGCAGTCATTGTTGTAGCCCTTCTGGCGACGCTATCGCTTGCGCCAGACGAAGCGGACGGCCAGTCTTCTCCGTCCCAGCCGCAGCCTTTTGACGGCGTCTGGATCATCGACGCGTCGGTCGCCAGTCCCTTCTGCCCACGTCGCACCCGGCGGCTGTTCCTCGCGGTCATCGGCGGCCGGGCGGTGAAAGTCGCCGGCGTGACCGACCCCCCGCCAAAAGCCGTCGGCGCGGTCGATTCCGACGGCGGCGTCGCGATGACGATAACCGCGCTGGGCTACGCCGCCCAAATTCACGGGACGCTCAAGCAAAACAACGGGACAGGCGATTGGACCTCCAACAGCCTGCTCTGCGCCAAGGGCGCCTGGACGGCGGTCAAGGCGAATTAGACTGGAAGTCGTCCGCGAGCCTCGTCGCGAACTCAGTTATTCCCTTCGCCGCCTTCCCGGAGTAAACCGCTCTCGCGCCGCTCTTTCCGCGCTATCTGGAGCCGAAAGAGCGCACTTTGAACCCGAAAGGCTAGGCCGTGGCGATGAAGACTGGGACGACAATCCTGCTCGGCTTCGCGGCCTGTCTCGTCGCGTCAGGCGTCTTGGCCAAAGGGCCCTGGCGCTCCTATTTCAATGATCGCTTCGGCGTGACCGCCGACGCGCCTTCGGACTGGAAGATGGGCCCCGCGCCCGAAAACAACGACGGCCGCGTCTTCACCTCGCCCGACGGGAGCGCCACGATCACCATATCCGGCAGTTTCAGCGCATTGTCTTATGACGAGGAAGTCGCGATCAAGACCGCGCCCGAAGGCGGCGTGGCGACATACAAGAAAATCACGCCGCGCCTCCTCGTCGTCTCGGGGACCAGGGGCGACAGGATTTTTTACAGAAAGTCGATCCTGTCCTGCCGCGACACGGTCTGGAACGATCTCGTGATCGAATATCCGGCGGCGGAGAAGGCGAAATATGACGCGCTCGTCGCGCATGTGTCAGCGTCGCTGCATCCCGGCCCCGGCTATGACTTTAACGGGAAATGCAAGTGAGGCGGACATTCCTGGCCTTATGCTTGCTTATGGCTATAGCGGATTAAATCATGCTCATCGACACCCACTGCCATCTCGATTTTCCCGATTTCGCGCCGGAACAGGCGGACGTCGTAGCGAGAGCCCACGCCGCCGGCGTCGGGCGGATGATCACCATCTCCACCCATGTAACGAAATTTCCCGCCATAGCGGCGATAGCCGAGCGTTACGACGACGTCTTCTGCACCGTCGGCACTCATCCCAACCATGCGCTGGACGAGGCGGAGGCAAACCCGGCGGAGCTGGTAGCGCTCTCGCGCCATCCCAAATGCGTGGCCTTTGGCGAGGCCGGGCTGGACTATCACTACAACCACGCGCCAAAGGATACGGCGGCGCGGGTGTTCCGCAATCATATCGCCGCCGCGCGTATCGCCGGGCTGCCGCTGGTGATCCACACGCGCGACGCTGACGACGACTGCGCCGCGATCCTGCGCGACGAGATGGGGAAGGGGGCTTTCACGGCCCTGCTCCACTGCTTCACCGCCTCGCAGGCGCTGGCCGAGACCGCAGTGGAGCTGGGGCTCTATATTTCCTTCTCCGGCGTTGTGACCTTCAAGAATTCGCAGAGTCTGCGCGACACGGCCTCCACCGTGCCTCTGGAGCGCATGCTGGTCGAGACCGACGCGCCTTTCCTCGCGCCGACGCCGCATCGCGGCAAGCGCAACGAGCCGGCCTATGTCGCCGACACCGCGCGCGTGCTGGCGCAGGTCAAGGGCATGAGCGAGGCGGATTTCGCCGGCGCCACCACGGCCAATGCGCTGCGGCTGTTCTCGAAGATGCCGCCGCTGCGTCAGCGGGAAGTGGCGGCGTGACGCGAACAGTCACCATCCTTGGCTGCAGCTCCTCGGGCGGCGTGCCGCGCGTCGGGCAGGGCTGGGGCAAATGCAATCCCGCCAATCCGAAGAACCGCCGCCGCCGCTGCTCGATCCTTATTTCGCAAGGCGAGGAGGGCGCCTCAACCAATATTCTCGTCGACACGTCCCCTGACCTGCGCGAGCAGCTGATCGACGCCGAGGTCAAGCGTCTCGACGCCATTCTCTACACCCATCCCCACGCCGACCACACGCATGGCGTCGACGATGTGCGCGGGCTCGTCATCATGAACGGGCGCAAGATTCCGGCCTATATGGACGAGCCGACCTCGCAAGTCATGACGGCCAAGTTCGACTATATCTTCCAGACGCCGCCGGGCAGTTTCTACCCGCCGCTGCTGACCGAACACAGGCTGCATCTCGGCCGCCCGACATTTCTCGATGGTCCGGGCGGAACCATCCAGGCGACGCCTTTCCGGCTCGAACATGGCGAGATGGACGCGCTGGGCTTTCGCATCGGCGACATGGCCTATACCCCGGACCTGCATGCGATCCCGCCGGAGAGCCTGCAATATCTCGAAGGGCTCGATCTGTGGATCATCGACGCCTTGCGCCACCAGCGTCACGGCTCGCATCTTTCGGTCGGACAGGCCTTCGAATGGATCGAGCGGCTCAAGCCGCGCCGCGCCGTGCTCACCGACCTTCATGTCGATCTCGACTATGACGCGCTGGCGGCGATGTGTCCGCCCAATGTTACCCCCGCCTTCGATGGAATGCGGATCGAATTCTAAGGGTCAAAACGCGCCCGGCGGGGGCGCGAACCTCCGCCGGGCATAATTCCAAATCGTTCAGTGATGGCTCAGTGCCGTGTGAGGAACTCGTCGACTTCCTTCTTCACCTGATCCTTGCCAAGCCCATAGCGCTCCTGGATCATGCCTTCGAGTTGCTCGCGTTTTCCGGCGACTTTCGTCAGGTCGTCATCGGTGAGTTTGCCCCACTGCTCCTTGACCTTGCCGGTGAACTGTTTCCAGTTGCCTTCGACACGTTCCCAATTCATGGCTGACTCCCTTGTTAGCGGCCAGGCGGGCAAAATGCGCTGCCGGAGCTATTGCCTCCGGATAAGTCCGGTTACAGCCGACACCGCGAAAAGAACGATGGCGACCCAGAAGAGCACGCGGGCGCCTTCCATGGCCGTGCCTGCGACCCCGCCAAAGCCCAGAAAAGCCGCGATCAGCGCGACAACCAGAAACACGATCGCATAGTGAAGCAGACTGCCCATGGCGTCCTCCTGAGCCAAGGTTCCTTTGAGCTGGAGAGGTAGAACCAGCTTGCCCGACTTCAAGCGTGGCCGCAGTTCTGAACCTGTTGTTTTTACAGGTAGTAGCGGCGTTCAAGCTGGCGCCGCGCGGTCCCGACGCAGCTTCGTCCACTGGATTCGCGAGCCTTGGATCGTCAGTTGGACCGCCAGCGGTCCGACGCCAGTGAGGCAGCGGAATAAAACGGGCAGCGCGCCGCCTATACGCAATCCATTAGCCACGCCGCCGGGTTCCGCATCGCCTGGAAGCGGGCCGTGTTAGCTTTTCCTGCCGGCGGGTCCGCCATTGCAGCCGGGCGCGTTGAACGGCGATCTGCGCCGATGTTTCTGGTTGGGCTATTTAGTTCCATAATATCGATTATGCGAATCAGATATATCGGGTTTCCGATATACCACTGATATTGAAGACGCTTCGGCCCGCGCGACGCAGCAGCGGCCATGCCCTCCCCGAACATCCGGTTGGCGATATTTTGGGCGCGGAGCCGAATCGAGCGAAAAGCTCTGGCCAAAAGCCCCATGTTTCTGGTAGATAAAAAAGCGCGCGGGACTATATGGCATTCAACTGGCACATACCCTTCAAACCCGACCGGCGGCCTTACGGCGCCGGGCGGCTTTTGTACGGGCATATTGCATATGACATAGCGGTCTTGCCGTTTTTGGCGGAGACGAGCAGGTAACATGAGCAAAGGTAAGGATTTCCGGGGGCCGAGGAAGCGTGGGTTCGACGATGACGGTCCCTATAATTACGATTCCCAGCGACCCAGCCGGCCGCAGCAGAGAACTCCCTTCGGAGGAGGCGGCGGCGGTTTTCCTGGGGGGGACATGCCTCCCCCGGTCTCGAACGAGCCCGCGATAGACGCGATCGTTAAATGGTTCAAGTCTGATAAGGGCTTCGGCTTCGTCGAGCTCGCCAACGGCACCGGCGACGCCTTCCTTCATATCGGAGCGGTTCAGGCCGCCGGCTACGAGGCCTTGCCTCCGGGAGCCAAGCTGAAGGTCCAGGTGACGAATTCCGTCAAGGGCCAGCAGGTTTCCCGCGTGCTTGAGGTCGACGTCGCAGGCGCGGCCGAGCGCGCCCCGCCCCCGCCCCCGCGCAGCGGCGGCTTTGGCGGCGGCTACGACGCTCCGCGTCCCGCGCGCCGTCAGGCGCCGGATCCGTCCACTGCGGTCACTGTGGCGGGCAAGGTCAAATGGTTCGACGAGACCAAGGGCTTTGGCTTCGTTCAGTCCAATGACGGCGGTAAGGACGTGTTCGTCCATATTTCAATCCTGGCGCCCTCGGGCGTGAACCATCTGGCCGAAGGCCAGCCCGTGACCATGCAGGTCGTGGACACGCAGAAGGGCCGCGAGGCGCTGTCGATCACGCTCGACTGAGTTCCTCGAACATTTCGTCGCCCGGGAGAAATGATCGTTTTCCCGGGCGATTCTTTTTTGAGTTCGTTTGAACTGTCCTGATTTCTGGGTGATCCAATGGGCTGGTCCATCAGCTGGCTGGCGGTCAAGGACACGCCGCCCCAAGAACTTCTCGCGCACTTTGGGCTTGAGCCCGGCGGTGAAAGCGGTGTGGCTTTCGACTCTCCGATTTCGTTCAAGGCTTGTCCAAGCGGCTGGAGCATTCTGGCTCTGCAGCGTTTCGAGCATAAATTTCTTGCGGCCGAGCACGCGAAGGCGCTTTCTGCTGGACACGACTTCATCTGCTGCTCTCTAGACGATCGTGTCATGGTCAGCGCGTCCGAAGGCTGGCGGGATGGAACGCGCCTTTGGCGCGTCGTCCATAACGCCGAGGAGGAAGTCGAAGAATTCCAGGAAGTAGAAGTCTCCGGTTCTCCTCCCGCCGCGCTGGACGAAATCCTGGCGACGCTGCGCAAGGAGCACGAGGAGGATAAAGAAGGAGGCGTCGACTATTTTTTCGACGCGCCAATAAGACTCGCCGAGGCGCTGACCGGCTTCGCGCATGATCACGCAGGCGACGAGGAGACGAAGAGCCCGGTCGAAAACTTCAAATTTGTGATTGCTCCCCCCGCTGCGAAGCGTCGCTGGTTCTTCTGGTGAACCCGGCGCGCAGCTTTCGCTGGGCAAGCTGAGAAATAGAAGGGCCGCGAGGCGCTGTCGATCACGCTCGACTGAGCTGTTCAGCGCATTCAATGAAACGCCGCGACGCTCGCAAAGGGCCTCGCGGCGTTTCTTTTTGTGAGCTGTCGACTGGCGCTCTTACTGGACATTTACGAAATCAACCTGATTGCCTCGTCGTCAGCCTGGCGGCTTATCCGTTCCAGACCGCGAATGAGGATTTTGTGGCGCAATCTCTACCCTCTTGTAGGGACGGCGGCCCTTGCGTAAGCAAGGGTCCGGTGGGGGCGCTCGCGCCATCCCCCGCCATTGGGGGTTGTTTGCGGGAGGGGGCGGAATCCTGCGCCAAGGCGACGACGCGCCTTCTGTAGTCTCTGGATGCGGTCAAAAAGAGAGAGATCGAGCCGATGATGCAATACGCCAAACTTTCCCTCATCGCACTTGCTCTTCCCGCTGTGCTCGCGACGGTTCAACTTGCGGAAGCCGCGCCGCCGGACGAGCACATCTGGATGTTGGACGGGCTGAAGGAAAAGAAGCCGACCCGGATATCTCTCAGCTACGGCGTTCCCGAGAGCGACGACACAATGAGCAGTTTTTCATGCAAGGCAGGCAGCGGGGACGTGGAAGTTTGGGTGTTAGAGACCAGCGACAAGCTCAAAGCGGGGAGGAAGGCGAGCGCGGCTTTTTCGGTCGGCGAAACGAAATCGACGGTCGCCGGCGCGCTCTTGCCCAATGAGGATAGCGGCGTGCCGAGCTTCAAAGGAAAGATGCCCG
>Ga0181522_10001589_pt1 | contig 13684 bp, 9 predicted proteins | sample PEATcosm2014_Bin_27_FD_121103 | JGI IMG/M metagenome (GOLD analysis project Ga0181522, IMG submission 121103) | Peatland microbial communities from MTU Mesocosm Facility, Houghton, MI, USA - PEATcosm2014_Bin05_10_metaG | ecosystem: Environmental > Terrestrial > Soil > Wetlands > Peat | place... | reverse complement strand
TCATGCAGACAAAGTGATGGGGGGGTAATTTTAATTTTGGTAGCCGGTAGCCGGTAGCCGGTAGCTGGGAGCTGGTAGCTGGTAGCTGGGAGCTGGTAGCTGGTAGCTGGGAGCCTGTAGCCCGTAGCCTGTAGCCTGTAGCCGGTAGCCCGTAGCTGGGGCGGCGGAGGTTGCCCCAGTCAAGCCTGGGAACGACTTGGTGGTGGGCTACTCGGCGAGGGAGCAACCGGAGGTCATTCGCTGATGCGGCGGAAAGGAAGATCGACCAAGCCGAAGGCGAGGGCGGTGTCCTCAGGCGCGATCAGAAGGTGAAACGACTACCGATTGTCGGAGCGAGGTTGCTGTCGTAGTTATAGCGGACGCCGGGGCCGTGAGGAATGGCGATGGCCAGGCCGCCGCCTACGAATGAATACGCAATTCCGGCAAAAAAGTCGAAACGTTTGGTGAAGTGATGATCGGCATAGAGCGAACCCTCGTCGAGGGTGCCCGCGCAGGAACTGCGGAAACCGGCCGCGGCGGAGCAGGCCGGCGGGCGACGGAAGTCGTTCTGACGCTGTTCGTACCAGGCGAAAGTGAAGTCGGTTTTGCTGCGCCAGGTATACTTCGCGCCCGTCCACCAGATCTGCACTAACTTTTCGGAATCGAGATTGGTGTCTTCGACGCCGCTCATGAGATAACCGCCCTGGTCCGTGGCTCCAACACCCAAGGGGCGCGACGGGTTGTTCTGCCAGATGTATTCGTAGCCGGCAAAGAGCCTGAACGGGTCCTGAGTATATTTGGCGGCGACCATCACTGCGTTGTTATCGGTGACGATGCCGTAGACGGTGTTGGTGGTTGCAATCAGATTGACCCCGGCGATGGGGTTGGTATCGATGCTGTCGGTAGTCGATTGATATGGCGCCGCTGGACTTTGAGGCCCCAGCAAGGGGTTCAATACGCTGATGGCCTGGTTGTAATGTTGGTAGACCAGGTCGGCGGATAAGTAGCGGTAGTTTGCGCCGAGGTTGAATCCATGGGCGTCGTTATGCGCCTGTTCCGGCGTGCAGTTGGCGGCAGTCCAGGCGGCGGAGGCCGAGTAGCAGCCGCCGGTACCGTCGACGAATTTATACATCGCGCCGAAATGGACAGGACCGTATGTGAGGCGATATTTCAGGGCATCGTCCCAACGGGTGTCCTCGGTGTCGCCGCCGCCGGCCATCGTGCCGTTGTACCCGATGTAGGAGAAGGCATAGCCGCCGGCGACCGGATCGTAAAGGAGCATGGTATCGGTGCCGAGAGCGCGCTGACGGCCGAAGGTCAGGGTGCCGAGGTGCACGGAGGATATGCCGCCATAGTATTCGTCATTGAAGGGTTGGCCGGCGCGCGCGCCGTCGATGGCTTCGGAATAGTCACTTCTGGGAAGGCCGTTGTTTTCGGTGTTGGTGGCTGAGGCATTGGCGAGCTGGCCGGACTGGGGATTGATACCCGTCGAACCGTTGAAGACCGCGAACCAGCCAGGCGCAAACTGAATCCTGCCGCGGATGCCCAGACCCGTCTGCTGCAGGTTGTTGGGTTCGACGAGGAAACGAGAATGGTTGGCGTTGCGGTTGACCAGAGATGAGCCTTCGTAGTTATAGGGGTTTTGCGGTAAGCCGTGGCTGACCCAGCCGACGCCGACGTCATAGGCGCCGTACAGGGTGATGCCGTGCCAGGCGAGGGCGCAATCGGTGGTGGCGAACTCGTGGCCGCTGGCGCAGGGGTCGGGGGTTTTCGGCTGCATCCTGATGTTGAGCGCGGCGTCCTGGCCGGCGGTGAGGTGGATGCCGGTGCGGACTTCGTCTGCGAAGCCGGGGTGGGTGGCGAGGACTTTGTACTCTCCGATGGGGAGAGAGAGAAGCTGGTAGCGGCCGGTCTGGCCGGTTGAGGTGGTGCGGGCTGCGCCGGTGCCGAGGCTGGTGACGGTGACGATGGCCTGGTCGATGGGGGCGCCGGAGGGATCGGCGACGGAACCGGAGAGGCTGGATGCGGTTTGCGCGGTAGCGGCGGGGAGGATGGAGAGGAAGAGTGCGAAGGGAAGAAGGCGAGCCATGGGCGCGAGAGGGCAGGCGGGAAAGAGGGAAGTGGCGGGACGCAGGGAGCGCCTCAGGAGCAGGATCACGAGAGCCTCCAGGGGTGGTTTGCCGGTTTTCCGGAGCGAGGTGAGCGAGCGGATCCGGCAATAAAGCTACGATTCGATATTTTTACAATCGAGAAAATGTGACGTTTTTGATCGTATCACTGGAGGGGCAGGCAGCCAAAGACGGGGAGGGCGAGGGGTCCCGGGGGGGCGGGGAGCCTGTGCGGGCTGATCTATATCGACCTTAATGACTTCAAGGACGTGAACGATAGATACGGGCACCGGGCCGGCGATTTGTATCTGAAGAATGTGGCGGCGCGGATGGGGCGGCAACTGCGGCCTGGGGACACGCTGGCGCGGCTGGGCGGGGATGAGTTCGCAGTGCTGTCGCCGCACGTGCGGAATCGCAGGGACGTGGAAGAAATTGCGCTGCGGCTGGAGCGGTGCTTCGACGATCCGTTTGCTGTGGAGGGAAGCGTGATTGAGGGATCGGCGAGTATCGGAGTGGCGCTGTATCCGGAAGACGCGAGGACGAAGGATGGCCTGCTGCACTGGGCGGATGCGGCGATGTATGTGGTGAAGCGTGCGCGGCGGTCAATGGCGGTGGAGGCTGGACAATTTTCGGAGTAAGGGCTCCAACCGCTCCCGATGCCTGCTCAGGAAAATCAGCCCGGAACCGCCCAGGCGAGCACGCCGACCCCGAAAGGATCTTCGGGGATCGAAGAAAGAGAAACCGCCGCGACCAAAAAACCGGAAGAGACTGCACGCGGAGACCGAGTAATAGGAAAACTACATTTGTCATCCTATTACTTGTTAGTTAAGTACCATAGATTGGTGACCCAAGGGAACAGTCTGTATCCAGAACTGCAGCAGCCAGATGACAGACTTAGTTGAGCAATGCTATACCGACTACTGTGTTTCCGATTGAGCAGCAAATGGAGCCGGAGCCAGCGCTCCAGTTCCGGCCCCATCGTATTGTTCAGTTAGTCCAGCAGTATTGTGCCTAATTCGAATGTCTCGCTCCGTTTCAGTGCTGGCGCTATCCGTATTGTTTCTTACCCGTGTGTCCGTAGCCTGCCAGCAACCGGTGCCCCTGAACCCGCGCCCCGCCCCGCAGGACACGCACCAGGAATCCGTCACCCAACCCCTCGACTGGTTTCGCCGCGCCGACAAGCTCACGAATCTCCGCCTTCCCGGCTCGCAACCTTTCTCCATGCGGGTTACCTTTCAGGCCTGGCCTGGCATTGACTTCACAACCCCCGGACATTCCCCGATCCTCACCGGTCCGGGTGTATATCAGGAAAGCTGGGTCTCCCCGGAGGAGTGGCGCCGTGAAGTTACCCTCGGCAGCTACCACGCAGTCGAAATCCGTGCGAGCGGCAAGCGCACCTTCCAGGCCAGCTCTTCCTATGAGCCAGGCCGCGTCATGATGCTCCTCAAAGCGCTGCTGACTCCCATTCCACGGTCCGTCCTCGAGCCAGAACTCCATGAACATCCGACTCACTGGAGGTTGGAACGCCGCATGAGCGGAACCATTCCGTGGGTCCGTATCAGCGATGGATCCCACATCCCGGGCGTCCCGTCCGAAGAGGCCGCCTACGACTTTCTTCCCTCCGGAATCCTGGTGCGCCGCGAAACCGGTAGCCTGACAAGCTGGGACGACGACCAGAGCTTTGCCGGAAGATTCGTACCCCGCCACGTCGCGGTTCAGGGGCCCGGACTGGAAGACCCCATGGTCTCGGCGGCGGTTGCGATTACGCCCCTCGCGCCCTCCGACCGCACGATCTCTCAGGTCCCGAGCGAGCCGGCCGACCCCGGTTCAACCCTGCAACCGATCGAACCCGAAACAATGGATAATTCCGGCGGTGGACCAGGATCCCGCCTCCAGATGCTGACTCTCCCGCCGAATCGCTATCCCGCCGGCGTGGAGATCTGCGCCATCTGGGTCGTCGACAAAAACGGCATGCCCAGGGACGTCGAAATCAGCACCATCCGCAACGAGGGCCAGCCGTTGAATCAGGAGCCTAAGGACGCCGTCTGGGAGATAGCCCGCCAGATGATTGCCGCCATCCTGAAGGACCGCTTTCGCCCCGCGCTGATCGACGGCAAGCCCTGCCAGGTCTACTCCGGAATGGTCATGACCCCGTCGGTCTAATCGGTTGCTGCCCGGTGCACCAAAGCGGGAGGCTCCGTCACCTCAGACTTCAGAGATTTCACGCTCTAGCGGCCAGTCCGGTCCTCTACTCTGTGGCCCCTGATCGCTGCCGTTCCAAGACCTCTATAAGACAGCGGCTCAATCGTGTTTTCTTAGCGGTTCATTGCAGACAGAATGGCAGGCGTGATGGCTCTGTCGAGTGCGTCGAGGTTGGCGGGGTCGGCTCTCACTCCCTGGAAGAGGTGCCACTCTTCGCTGAGGGTGAGGGACTCGCCGGGCCAGACCACGTGGCGGGGGCCGAGGAGTTCGACCTCCTGGAAGGCTCCTTCGACATAGATTTCGTTGTTGACCTGATAGTCGGGGTAGTTGGCGCGGTTCTCGTGGGCGAAGCGCTTGACGAAAAGCTCATCGCCGAGGAGATGGGCGCACCATCCTTCTTTGTTACGCAGGCCGAATTTTTGGGAGTTGGTGCGGGCGGGGTCGGCGCGGAGGAGGATGTATTTGAGGCCAAGGGTGAAGCGCGGGTCCTCGAGATCGGTGAAGGCGCAGAGGGCGAGGGGCTGGGTGACGGGGGCGTAGTCGTCATGGGAGGCAAAGGGGACGCGGGGAACGATGGCGGTGCCGGCGTTGACGATGGTGATGGCCCAGACGGCGATATCGATGGGCCAGCGGTTGCGGCTGGTGATGATGTGCTCGATCGAGACTTTGGAACCGGAGGGGGCGAGGGTGATGCGGATTTGTTTTTCGATGGAGGCGCCGTCGGTGGGCTGATGGAGGGTGAGGCTGAGGTCGCCGTGGGCGTGGTGGTGGATGGGGGCGTTGTCGGGGGCGTAGGTGGCGGGGAAGAGCTCAGGCCAGACCCAGAGGCGATGGCCGCCGTAGGGCTTCCAGGTGCCGAGGGCAGTTTGTGCGGCGTTGCTGGGATGGTGGGCGAGGTGGTTCTTGCCCCCGGTGGCGCCATAGAAGAGGATGCGGGGTCCGACCGCGGTGGTGACGATGAGATCGGTTACACCGTTGGAAAGCCTGATACAGTCGGGGATCTCCATGTGAGTGATTTTTTCCATTGCCATTGCGCGCGCCTCGGTTGCTGACGGAAAAGCGAAAAAATGCGAAGGATCATTGTATGGGAACACTGCGCGCAGGGCGCGCAGTGTTCCAGCTGGAAGCCGGTAGCCTGTAGCTGGAAACGATTTCGCGGGCGGGGACGTTATAAGGAGGTTGCTATGCGGGGATTGAGAACCTTGAGTGCGTGGTGGTTTTGTGGAGTCGCGTTGGTGGTGGTTGCGGGGTTGTGCCTGGGGTCCGCGGTTGGGGCGCAGGATACGGGGCACGGTGGTGCGGTTTCCGGGAAGCTGTCGGCGCAGTGGGAGGAGTTGACGGCAGCGGATTTTATAACGGCGATTCATGAGGCGCAGGGAGTTTGCTTGTTGCCGTTTGGGATTTTGGAGAAGCATGGGCCGCATCTGCCGCTGGGGACGGATCTGATCAACGCGCGGTGGGTGGCGCTGCATGGGGCGGCGGAGGAGTATGCGGTGGTATTTCCGGCGTACTACTTTGGGCAGATCGATGAGGCGCGGCATGAGCCGGGGACGTTGGCGTACAGCCGGCATATGCAGCTGAATCTGCTGCAGGAGACCACCGATGAGATGGGGCGAAACGGGTGCAGGAAGATTTTGATCGTGAACGGGCATGGGGGGAACTTGTCGCTGCTGCCGTATTTCGCACAGACGGAGTTGCAGGAGCGGCACGATTATGTCGTGTACGTGTACTGGTGGGATCGGCGTGGAGGAGAGGGTCGGCCGAAGCAGCAGACGACTGTGGACATGCATGCGGGGGAGAGCGAGACGTCGCACACAATGGTGACGCGGCCGGATCTGGTGCATCAGGATCGGGCAGGGCAGGAGAGTGGCGCGGACCAGGCGCGGCTGCATTTGCCGGAGGATGTTTACACGGGAATCTGGTGGTATGCGCGGTTTCCGAATCACTACTCGGGGGATGGGGCGAAGGCGACGCTCGAACTGGGGGAGTACGACATGAAGGTGTGGGTAGCGGATCTGGTTGCGGCGATCCGTGCAGTGAAGGCGGATGAGGAGAGCCTGGAGCTGCAGAAGAAGTTTTATGAGGACGCGCAGCATCCGCTGGAGACGAAGCAGTGAAGTGAGCGAGAGGCGAGCGTGAAACGAGCGCACAGCGAGGAGGAGACGAGGGGGAGGGCGAGCCAGGCAGGGGACGACGAGCGAGCGGCATATATGTAATGGACACGGTTACAAATAACGAACTGAGAGTCGGCAGGAGGACTTTTCGCCTGTGCGGAGGCGGAGGTTTGGAGAGTGCTGCAAAGCAGGTGCAAGTAGGGATTTTCGCACCATAATTTGCACATAGGTACCCGGATTTGCACAGAAATAAAGGACTTGCGGGAATATGATTCTGTGCGATGATTCTTTCAACGGAGGAGCGATCCTCCCGAAGAAGAGAGCAAAACGAAGCGGTCAGGAGAAGCGGTAACGCGGCTCAGGAAGCTCACGGGAAACCGGGGGTTTCAGGAGGCAGCCGGGCAACCGGTAGGCTTCAGGACGGCGGCGATAGATGCTCACGCGTTCGACGGGGTGACGGAGGCGCACGAGAGCGCGGGCGCAAGCTCGCAGGCTCGGGCGAGGCTGGCATCAACAGGGCGTGATCAGGTAGCCGAAGCCAGATCTTCGATAAATCGGAAGAAGGGGCGAGAACCCGCAAGGGGACTCGCCCCTTCGGCTTCTTGCGGGAGCCGGGAGACGCTGATGGCGGGGGCGCGGGCGGTCCCGGGTCTTCAAGGGCGAGACCCGGGGCAGCCGGGTTTGATCCGAGTGTCGAGGATCAGCGGCCTACGGTGACGGAGAAGATAGCGCCGTCGCTGGGGCGGGCGAGGATGTAGTTGCCATCGACCTGACGCCATTCGTAGCCGCTGGGCGGGCGGCGGAGGTGGTGGGCGTGCCAGTCGACCTGCTCGCCGCGGGACCAGTCTTCCTGGCGGATCTTCTGGCCTTTCTTCCATTCGTCGTGCTTAACGTATTGCTGGTGGTGATTCTGATCGTCGTGGTGATCCTGATCCTGGGCGACGGCGACGGAGCCGGTGAGGGTGAGGGCGATGGTGGAAACAGCGAGAACTCTGCAAAGTCTGTTCATGTTTACTCCTTCGGGCAATGAGATTCCGGCGAGCGGGGTGGCGTTGTTTGGCGCGAGGGTGTTCAACGTGAAAGTCGCGTTGCTGCGACGCGCCGGGGCAGCTATGGCTTGGCGCGCGAGAAAGAGAGGAGCGTTTGCCAGGTGGGGCGGAGTTGTGGCCGAAGTGATGGTGGGGTTGGGTTTCGCGGCGGTTTGTGGCTGTCTAACAGCTTCGTGGCCGGGAGCGCCGCGGCGCCGGGGACGTTCTCGACTACCGGACCGCTTGATTGTCATGTGAGAATCTTCAGGCAGATCGGAGAAGGGTCGCACCCTTCCTGTTGGACGGACTGATCAATTTTGTTCACAATCGGGATTTAGCTGTCGGGGTGGGGCGAAGCGGCGAACCGGTGGTGGCTCAGGGATGGAAGCGAACCGACACCACGTCGCCCATCGCTTCGCAATTCCCGCAGAATGCCCGCCCGAGCGGCGTTACGTCGGCATGGGCAGACTGAAAGGCTTTGGCGACCCAATTCCAACCCAGCGCCTTCGCCGCTGGATCATAGTCCACGAATATGAGGTCGCCGGACTGCGCGGTGAGGTACTCATAGGGGACGGTTTTGAGCTGTGTGAAACGGCTCAAATGGACGGCAGTTACCGAAATGACATTTTCCTGAGTCCATTTGATCTCCTGATCTGCGGAGTATACCAGGACCAGGCGCGAGCGGACCTCGGGATCGGGCTCATAAAATGTAGCGGCGTCGAACGTCGCCATATCCTGGATGTATAGCTCCTTGCTGGGGCTGGCCATAAGCTTCGCCTTGATCTCAGGACTTAATACCATGGAGGAGAGGTTTTTCCCTGTTGCTACTCTCTCCAGACAGATGTGAGCCAATCCGTTACCCATGATTGCGACGATGAGCGCGGCAATCACGAATCTCTGCACGCGGTCGCCTGGAAACAATGAAAACAAGCCCAGCGCGGTCAATGCAGAAATCCCAATGATCACGGCAACAACGAAGCGCGGTTCAAGCTGGGACGAATTAAACCAGGCCATGAGGAAACCAAAAAACGGGAGTGCGGCCAGAGCGATAAGGAAGATTTCGTCGGGTTCCCACGCTGGAATGGTCATGCTGCGCAACCGGCGCCAGTATCCCCAGAAAGCCATGCACTCGCAGATAAAGACCAGAGCGAAAGTGATCCTGTCAAAGGTCCCCGCATGGTTCGAGAGCACCCAGAGATAGTCCCAGCCGATCGACTTCGGCTTCAGGATGTCCCATGAGCCATAAGCGCCGCGGAAGGCCTTCGCGGCCTTCATAAACGGGAGGACAAAGAGAATACCCGCTGTGCCAGTTGCGATAGAAACGAGCATTGGATAGTCGAGACGCCGTACTTTCAGATATCTGAAGAATTCTGCGATGCACAGGGGAAACAGAAGAAGAACGCCAAAATACTGGGTATTGATTGCAAGAGCTATGGTAATCGTGAGGATGACGAGGCTGATCTCGCGCTGTCCCTGGCGGCGCACGGCAGTTTGCCAAGCCACCATTGCCAGGCCAAAAAGACCCAGCAGCAGCCCATAAGGGCGGCCTTCAATCGAGTAGAGCAAAGCACAGGTAAACGCGGTAAAGCCGAGAGCAAAAAGTGCTGCCCGTTCGGTAGAGATCCGGCGGACAAAAACGAAGAGGCAAAGCTGCATCAACAGAACGCCGAGAAGCGAAGGCAGTCTTATGGCAAAAGCACTCGCACCGAAGAGGCGAATACTTGCGTGTGCGATGGCATGGTAGGCAAATGGATCGAGCGAAACAGGGTAGTTGCGTTGTATGTCGAGAAGTTGTCGAATACCTGAAACCCTATCGGTCCAAATCTCGTAAAACTCATCTCCTGCGAGCAGCTTGTAACGTGAGCAGAGGAATGAAATGGATCCATTCAGCAGCAGTAAGACGATCGCCGAGAGAGGCAATCCCGCGACTGCAGCAGTCCGCCGTAGAATTAGAGGGGCTTGTGGCACTGAGCTACCCTCAGGATTCATAAAGGACCAGCGCCTCTCTCCTCAGAGGGAGATATAAACGACACAGTTGCTGCCACGGCTTCTCTGCTGGAAGCTGTAACAGGCCGAAGCTGGGAAGGTGCTGCCGGCTGGGGGAGGGTGGGCAGAAAGAACCTCTCCAATTGCGGAACGCGAATAAAGAGCAGGAGGGAAATCACCACTGCGGTAGCGGTGACGGAGGCCATCAGCGCCGGCTCGCGATAAAGGGTCTCCGGATTTTGCACGGCGCTTTCTGCCTTAAAGGCAAGCTTCATATAGATAGCCATGGTTAAGGCGATCAGAGGAAAGGCAAGAACGAGCTCCATGCGGTAGCGGATGATGAATGCGCCGAGGAACAACATAGCGGCGGAGGCATAAAAGAGCACCGACACCAACAGCGACTCCGGTGTGTAATGTTTGAACGAGGTACGGTAAGCGCCAGCCACATTACGGTCATTTATTTCCGAGAGCTCGCTGAAGCGCTTGAGCGCCATGAAGTAGCAGCCGATCATCCAGTAAGCGATCAGAAGCGACAGCGGCGGGACTAATCCGCTGTTCACCGCATACCATCCCAGAAGCATCCTCAGCGGGTTGTTGACCGATTCGGAAAGGACGTCCAGGTAGGGCACATCTTTGGTTCGGGCGGGAGGGATATTATACAGGCACCCCATGACCCAAAGTACGAGCGCAGTCAGCGCAAACATGTGAGAGACGAGAAGGCCGATGGCAACACCGGCAATCATCATCAATAGCCACTGAGCGCAGGCGATGGGAGTATTCACCAGACCACGCGCAGCAGGACGGTTGCACTTCAATGGATGCAGGCGGTCAAAAGGAGCATCCAGAACTTCGTTAATTACATAATTGCTGCAGGCTACCAGAGTAATAGAGACAAAAGCGAGCAGGAGAGAATAAAGCAGCCGCCGATTCAACAGGTGAGGATTGACACTCAAGGGAACGAGGACACCGGGCAGAACGAAGAGGTTTTTTATCGAATGGTCAAGTCTTGCGATCGCAATGTGCGCTCGAAGGCGTTCTTTGAAAGACATTCTCGGGTTCCTTAATTTTTAAGCGATCCGTGGAGCCTGCCACCCTCGCATCAGCAGTGCGCACTGGCATGCCGGACGGCTTGTGCGAGTGAAGCGCTTAATAAGCTCCAGTATAGGGTCGTCAGGCTCATCTCACGATCCAAAACGCGGTCCGATTTGTTAGTGGGTGGCGGTCGACAAAGAAACGCGGGGCACGCGGATTTCGCTCTCGCGCTTGCGGGTTTGGGCGATGTCGTACGAGGCCTGCATGCGCATGAGCGTGTCCATCTTGACGCCAAAGGCTTTTTCGATGCGGAGTGCCATGTCGCCGGAGAGGTCGGCCTTGCCGTTGAGAAGGCTGGAGAGCGCGGGGCGGGAGACGCGCAGGGCGGCGGCCGCGGCGGTGACGGTCAGGCCGGCGGGGGAGAGGATCTCGGTGCGGATGAAATCTCCGGGGTGGGGTGGGTTCTTCATGGGCATGATGGTTTCTCCTGCTGACTTCGTGGTAGTCCTCTAAATTGAGGTCGCAAATCTCGCGTTCGGCGGTGTCGATACGGAACGTCAGCCGCCTGTTTGCCGTATGCCGGGAATTGGACCAAAAGGTTGCTGGAAGAGATTGTCTTCTCCCACTCTATCCGCCAACGGCGGGCGGATAGAATGGGGCACCCGGAGTTTCGTTGCTGGTGAGATGAAATCAAACGCGAGGTCCTTCGCCTTGCTCAGGATGACAACCTAAAAGTTAAAACCAAAACAAAAAGCCCGGCTTGGCGCCGGGCTTCTGTAACTACCATTGTTATTGCGCCAAAGGCGCGGTTGCCTGTACCCATTCGGCTCGCCGGCTCTCGCCGACTCGCTCAGGGCAGGTTGTCCTATTCGGAGGCGGCCATTTCTTCGGCTTCGCCTTCCTGGCGCATGAGTTCGAGTTCGCGTTCGGCTTCTTCCCAGGCGGTTTGGACTTCCTGCTGGATTTTGGCTGCCGCTTCTTCCAGTTCCGGTGAGAGCTGAACGTTGCGGTAGTATTCCATGCCGGTTCCGGCTGGGATGAGACGACCGACGATGACGTTTTCCTTGAGGCCGCGCAGGTTGTCGACCGCTCCGTTGATGCTGGCTTCGGTGAGAACGCGCGTGGTCTCCTGGAAGGACGCCGCGGAGATGAAGGATTCGGTGGAGAGCGAGGCCTTGGTGATGCCGAGCAGGAGCGGGCGCCCGACTGCCGGGCGGCCTCCGTTGGCGATCACGCGGTCTTTCTCTTCGCGGAAGCGGAACTTGTCGACCTGCTGTTCGAGCAGGAAGCTGGAGTCGCCGACTTCCTCGATCTTCACCCAGCGGAGCATCTGCCGGACGATGGTTTCGATGTGCTTGTCGGAGATGGCCACGCCCTGGAGACGGTAGACTTCCTGGATTTCGTTGACCAGGTAAGCCTGCAGCTCTTTTTCGCCCAGCACCGCAAGGATGTCGTGCGGGTTGAGCGGACCATCCATGAGCGGCTCGCCGGCGCGGACGCGCTCGCCTTCCTGGACGTTGATGTGGACGCCCCGAGGAACCGAGTACTCCTTCTCCTCGCCGTTGTCGGCGGTGACGTAGACGCGGCGCTGGCCTTTCGAAACTTCGCCAAAGCGGACGACGCCATCGATTTCAGAGATGATGGCGGTTTCGCGGGGCTTGCGTGCTTCGAAGAGCTCGACGACGCGAGGCAGACCGCCGGTGATGTCCTTGGTGCGCGTGGTTTCACGCGGGATCTTGGCAAGGATGTCGCCGGGGAAGACCTCGTCTCCGTCCTGGAGCATGAGGTGAGCGCGGCTGGGCATGAGGTAACGCTTGTTGCCCTTGGCGCCCTTGATGACGATGGCGGGCTGACGCTTCTCGTCGGGAGCTTCAGCGACCACGAGGCGCGAGAGGCCGGTGACCTCGTCGACTTCTTCGTGGAGGGTGATGCCTTCCTGCAGGTCCTTGAACTGGACGGTGCCGCCGATTTCGGTCAGGATGGCGAAGGTGTAGGGATCCCACTCGGCCATGACCTGACCGAGCTGAACCTTCGCGCCTTCTTCGACCTTGAGGCGCGCACCGTAGACGACCTGGTAGCGCTCCTTCTCGCGGCCGCGATCGTCGACGACGGCGATGGAGCCGGAGCGGTTCATGGCGACGAGATCGCCCTGACGGCTGCGGACCGAAGCGAGGTTGATGAAGCGGACGGAACCGTTGTTCTTGGCTTCGAGGCGGGACTGCTCATTGACACGCGAAGCGGTTCCACCGATGTGGAAGGTACGCATGGTGAGCTGGGTGCCAGGCTCGCCGATGGACTGCGCGGCGATGACGCCGACAGCTTCGCCGAGTTCGACCATGCGGCCGGAGCCGAGGTTGCGGCCGTAGCAGAGGACGCAGACGCCGCGGCGGGATTCGCAGGTGAGGACGGAGCGAATCTTGACGCGCTCGATGCCGGCAGCCTGGATGGCGGAGGCGAGGTCTTCGGTAATTTCCTGATTGACGTCGACGATGACCTGGCCTTCGTAGTCCTTGATCTTCTCGAGGGAGACGCGGCCGACGATGCGGTCGCGCAGCGGCTCGATGATCTCGCCGGATTCAACGATGGGGGTGACGTAGATGCCTTCCACGGTTTTGCAGTCGCGCTCGCTGACGATGACGTCCTGGGCCACGTCAACGAGACGACGGGTGAGGTAGCCGGAGTCAGCGGTTTTGAGTGCGGTATCGGCGAGGCCCTTGCGCGCGCCGTGCGTGGAGATGAAGTACTCGAGCACGGTGAGGCCTTCACGGAAGTTGGCCGTGATGGGGGTCTCGATGATTTCGCCCGAGGGTTTGGCCATGAGGCCGCGCATGCCGGAGAGCTGACGGATCTGTTGTTTGGATCCGCGAGCGCCGGAGTCGGCCATGATGTAGATCGGGTTCATGGCGCCTTCTTTGTCGGCGCGCTTCATGTTGTCGAACATCTCGTCGGCGACGCGTTCAGTGACGGCCGACCAGATCTGGATGACTTTGTTGTTGCGTTCGCCGTTGGTGATGGCGCCGTCGAGATACTGCTGCTGGACGCCGATGGCCTGTTTTTCCGCATCGCGCACGGTGGCGTACTTCGCCTCGGGGATGACCATGTCATCGAGACCGACGGAGAGGCCGCTGATGGTGGCGTAGTTGAAGCCGAGTTCCTTGATGCGGTCGAGCATGGTGACGGTGAGCTCGAGGCCGTGGTTGAGGTAGCAGTAGTTGACGAGCTGGCCGATGCCCTT
>Ga0181522_10001588_pt1 | contig 13706 bp, 9 predicted proteins | sample PEATcosm2014_Bin_27_FD_121103 | JGI IMG/M metagenome (GOLD analysis project Ga0181522, IMG submission 121103) | Peatland microbial communities from MTU Mesocosm Facility, Houghton, MI, USA - PEATcosm2014_Bin05_10_metaG | ecosystem: Environmental > Terrestrial > Soil > Wetlands > Peat | place... | reverse complement strand
GCGATCGCCGCATTGCGCGGAGACGGCGCCGCCAGGATTGCGCTCGGCCAGCGCGAAGACGCGCTCGCCTCTGCGCCCGCGTGGCCGGACGTGAAAGCGAGCGGGCGGGCCTGGATCGATCTGCAGAGCGACATGACGGTGAAAGACGTCGCGCTCGCTGCGCGCGAATCGTATCTCTCGATCGAGCATGTCAAGCGCTACACCACGCTCAGCATGGCGACCGACCAGGGCAAGACCTCGTCGGTCAACGGCGCCGCCACGCTCGCCCTCGCTCTCGGCCGCGAGGTCGCGGCGGTCGGCACGACGACCTACCGGCCGCCGTTCACCCCCGTGCCGATGCCGGCGCTGGCGGGCATGCGACGCGGTGAATTGCTCAACCCGGTTCGGCGGCTGCCGCTGGAGGCGCGTCACCGCGCGCACGGCGCCGTCCTCGACGATTACGGCGGCTGGCTGCGCCCCGCCTTTTACGGCGAGACCGGCGCGAAGGCCGCCGCGATCGAGCGCGAAGCGCGCACGGCGCGCGACGCCGCGGCGATCTTCGACGGCTCGCCGCTCGGCAAGATCGAGGTGATCGGCCTCGACGCCGCCGCCTTCCTCGACTTCAACAGCTACATGACGATGTCGACGTTGCAGCCGGGGCGGCTCCGCTACTTCCTGCTGTTGCAGGAGAATGGCGTCGTCTTCGACGACGGCGTCATTGCTCGCCTGAGCGCGGAGCGCTTCGTCGTTTCCTGCTCGACTTCGCATGTGGCGGCGGTCCACGCCCGCCTGGAGGACTGGCGGCAGGATCAGTTCGACCCGTCGCGCGTCTATGTCCACAACGCCACCGCGCATTGGACGACGCTGACCGTCTCCGGCCCGCTGTCGCGCCGGCTGGTCGAACGGCTCGAACTCGGCGTCGACCTCGCCGACGCGGCGCTGCCGCACATGGCGCTCGCGGAAGGGCGTTTCGCCGGCGATACGGCGCGCGTGGCGCGCGTCAGTTTCACCGGCGACCGCTCCTACGAGATCTCCGTGCGCGCGACGCGCGCCGAGGCGCTGCTCGACCGCCTGCTCGAAGCCGGACGCGATCTTGGCGTTGGCCTGCTCGGCGTCGAGGCGCTGATGGTCCTGCGCGCCGAGAAGGGTTACTTCGTCGTCGGCAAGGACACCGACGGCACGACGATGCCGCACGACCTCGGCTTCGCGGGACCGCGCGAAAAACGCGCCGGCGACTTCATCGGCAAGCGATCGCTGTTCACCGAATTCGCCAACGCGCCGGATCGGCGACAATGGGTCGGCTTCGAACCGACCCAAGGAATGGAGCCGCTGCCCTGCGGCGCCCATGTCGTCGACCTTGCCGGGCCGCGCCCGCGCTCGACCGGCTTCGTCACCTCGAGCTACGCGAGCCCAACGCTTGGCCGGCCGATCGCGCTCGGCCTGGTCGAACGCGGCGCGGCGCGGATCGGCGAAGAGGTGCCGTTGCAGCACCTCGGACGGCGCCTAAACGCGCGCATCGCGCCGGCATGCGCGTTCGACCCCAAGGGGGAGCGGCTCCATGCTTGACCGCGGCCGCTTCTGGACCCCTGCGCCCGCCGAGGGGCAGGCGCAATTTATGGCGCGCGGCGTCAAGGCCAAGGTCGTCGCCGATCTTTCGCAGGCGCTGCTGAGCGGCCCGCAGCGCTTCGGCGCCGGCCGCCTCGCCGGCATCGCCGCGCCGGTCGGGTTTTCCGGGGTCGCCTCCGGGCCGCGTTACGCCGTCGCGATCGCGCGTGACCGCTCGCTGATCGTCTCCGAGGGCGCGATTGCGTGGACCGAGGGTTGGCACGCCGAAAGCGCCACCGCCGTCACCCGCATGGACGACGCGTTCGTCGTGCTCGGTCTCGAAGGACCGGGGCTGCCCGATCTCCTGTCCAAGGCGACGACGCTCGATTTCGCCGACGCCTCGCCTTCAGCGGCGTTGCTGTTCGCAGGCCTGCCCTGCCTCGCCTACCGCTATGCGCGCGCCGACGTTCTGCGCCTGCATGTCGAGCGGCCGCTGGCGCCGGCGCTCGCTGAGTGGTTGCGGGTCGCGTAGGGCGCGTTGCTTTTGAGTTGAACCGCTCTGCGCCGTCATGGCCGGGTCAAGCCCGGCCATGACGCAACGGGGCGATTCCCCTCAATTACAAATCGCTCTTGAGCACTGCGCCTCGAAGTCGAATCGTATCCGTCGCAGCCTGCGTCTCGAACCACGAGGGCTCGCCGAACTTTCCGCGAGACAGCGCTCCCTCGTGGTTCGAGACGGCCGCTGCGCGGCCTCCTCACCATGAGGAAGCTTGTGGCCGTGGCAAAAGGCGGGTTGCGCCGCGGCGCTGAAGGCCGCGGCGCTCTGTTCAGTTCATCAGCCTACTGCGCGATCGGCGCGTATTTGCCCGCGCTCCACAGGTTGATGTCGTAGCGCGGGTCTTGGATGTCGCCCTTGCTGTCGAACTTGATCGGACCCAGGACCGTCTCCACGGCCTGACCGTTCTCCAGCGCCTTGGCGACCTTGAGCGGGTCGTCGGAACCGGCGCGCTTGATCCCCTCGGCGATCGCCTGGACAACGCCGTAGCTGAACAGGGTGAAGCCCTCGGGTTCGTAGTTCTGCGCTTTGAACTGCTCGAGCGCCTTCGTCGCATTTGGCGAGCGGCGCGGGTCGGTCGGGAAGGTGAACAACGTCCCCTCGCCGGCCGGACCGGCGATGGCCCAGAACTCGGCCGTCGCCAGGCTGTCGCCCATGATCAGGTTGAGCTTGTAGCCCTGGTCGGCCGCCTGTCGCAGCATCAGGCCGGCTTCGGTGTGATAGCCGCCGTAGTAGACCACCTCGGCGCCGAGATTCTTCAGTTTGGTGACGATGGCGCTGTAATCCTTCTCGCCAGGATTGATGCCCTCGAAGTCGACCTCCTTGACGCCCGCTTCGTTCAGCTTGTCCTTGACGACGGTGGCGAGACCTTTGCCGTAGGCGGACTTGTCGTGCAGGATCGCGATCGTCTTGCCCTTGTATTTCTGGGCGATCCAAGGGGCGATGAAAGCGCCTTGCGCGTCGTCGCGGCCGTAGAGCCGCATGATGGTGGGATGTCCCTTTTCGGTCAGGGCCGGGTTCGACGACGCCGGGCTCATCATCAGCACGTTGTTGTCGGCGTAGACGTCCGACGCGGGGATCGAGGACCCCGAGCAGGCGTGACCGGCGACGAACTTGATCTGCTGACCGACGATGAGATTGGCGACGGCGACCGCTTGCTTGGGATCGCAGGCGTCGTCCTCGACGACGATCTTGATCTTGCGGCCGTTGACGCCGCCGGCTTCATTGATTGCAGCCGCGGCGGCTTCCCCGCCCCGTTTCTGCTGTTCGCCAATGGTTGCGACCGGACCCGTCATCGGACCGACCACGGCGATCGTGATGTCTTGCGCTTTGACCGGCGCGGCGGCCAACGTCAACGCGAGGCCTGTCAGCGACAGGATCAACGCTTTATGCATGTTCACGCCCTCCATATAGCTTTGCAGCCATTGCGAGCGCACGCGCGCCTCTGCTCGAAGCGCGCGCAACGCCCGTTCCTCCCGTCTTGTCCCGTCCAGACGAAATTTGCCCCGCTTCGCGCAGCGGGGGCCTGTCCCTATGGATAGACCTTCGTCCGCTTCGGGTCGAGTTCGGGAAATCTCCCCGACGAAATCGAAGGGGGTAGGCCGGCGCGCGGCGCGGGCGGGCGCCGTTGACGGGTTGGCCCGTCAGCAGATTGACGCCGCCAGGAACATGCGGAACCGTCGCAGGATCGGCGTCGGCGTTGAGCACGAACAGAAGCCTGCGCCCGTCGACGTCTCGCACGGCCACCTCGATCTTCGGCGGAAGGTCTTGAATCATCGGCGTGACGTCGGCGGATGGGAACACCGGCTCGACGAACCCTTCGACGAGCGAGTCCGTCAGATATGTGCCGGCGTCACCATCGCCACCAAGGCGCCATCGCTGTTATCCCTACCGTTCATCGATCAACCGACACGACGCTTAGAGTCCGGTCATCTTCAGCGCCGCTTCGGGTAGCCGTTCGCCCTTGAGCTCGATCTTCGCGGCCGCCGCTTCGATCGCGGCGAGATCGGCGGCGGTGAGTTCGATGGCGGCCGCCCCGAGATTCTCTTCCAGGCGATGGACCTTCGTCGTTCCGGGAATTGGGACGATCCAGGATTTCTGAGCGAGCAGCCAGGCGAGCGCGACCTGTGCCGGCGTCGCGCCCTTGCGCTTCGCCACGTCGCTGAGCAGATCGACCAGCGCCAGGTTCGCCTTCAACGCATCGGGAGCGAAGCGCGGCACGCTGGCGCGAAAGTCCGAGCGGTCGAATTTGGTCGCAGCGTCCATCTTGCCGGTTAGGAAGCCGGCCCCGAGCGGGCTGAACGGAACGAAGCCGATCCCGAGTTCCTCCAGCGCCGGCAGGATTTCCTTTTCGGGCGCCCGCCACCACAGCGAATATTCGCTTTGCACGGCCGTGACCGGCTGCACCGCGTGGGCGCGCCGGATCGTCTTCGCGCTCGCCTCAGAGAGTCCAAAATGCCTGACCTTGCCCGCGCCGATCAGGTCCTTGACGGCGCCTGCGACGTCTTCGATCGGAATCGCCGGGTCGACGCGGTGCTGATAGAAGAGGTCGATGACGTCGGTCTTCAGTCGCTTTAGCGACGCTTCGGCGACCGCCTTAATATGGTCGGGCCGGCTGTTCACGCCGCCGCTGCGCGCGCCCGTGTCAAGATCGATGTCAAAGCCGAACTTGGTCGCGATGACGACTTTTGCGCGCATCGGCGCGAGCGCCTCGCCGACGAGTTCCTCGTTGGCAAATGGGCCGTAGGCTTCGGCGGTGTCGAAAAGGGTCACGCCGCGTTCGACCGCCGCGCGGATCAGCGCGATCCCCGACTGTTTGTCGACCGCCGGTCCATAAGCGTGGCTCAGGCCCATGCAGCCGAGGCCGATCGCCGAGACCTCCAGGCCGCTTCTTCCGAGTTTGCGCTTCAGCATGACTTTGTCTCCGGTCCTGGCGCCGCGCCCTCAATCGTCGCCGTATGACCGCAAAGTTAGGACGTGCCGGCGCAGACAATAATATGGTATGATCGGCATGCGGTTATGAGAGAGATTCATAAATGCGGCGGGGCGGCTTCCACGACGTGATCGCCTTCGTCTCGGTGGCGAAGGAGCGAAACTTCACCAAGGCGGCGGCGAAGCTCGGCGTGTCGCAATCGGCGCTCAGCCACACCGTGCGCGCGCTCGAGGCGCGCCTCGGCGTTCGCCTTCTGGCTCGCACGACCCGCAGCGTCGCGCCGACCGAAGCCGGCGAACGACTCCTCGCCGTCGTCGCGCCGCGGTTCGACGAGATCGACGCCGAATTGGCGGCGCTGAGCGAGCTACGCGAGCGGCCAGCCGGGACGATCCGCATCACCGCCGGCGAACACCCCGCTAGCGCAATCCTGTGGCCGGCGATCGCGAGGTTGTTGCCCGACTATCCCGACATCAAGGTAGAGGTTATCGTCGATCAGGGCCTCACGGACATCGTCTCCGAGCGCTATGACGCCGGCGTGCGCCTTGGCGAACAGGTCGACAAGGACATGATCGCCGTGCGCATCGGCCCCGATATGCGCATGGCCGTCGTCGGCGCGCCTTCCTACTTCGCCCGACGCCGTAAGCCGAAGACGCCGCACGATCTCACCGAGCACAACTGCGTCAACCTGCGGCTGCCGACATACGGGGGCCTCTACGCATGGGAATTCGAGAAGGGGGGACGCGAGCTGAGGGTGCGCGTCGACGGGCAGCTGGTGTTCAACACCATCGATCTGCGGCTCAAAGCGGTTCTCGCCGGCGTCGGCCTCGCCTGCCTGCCGGAAGAGCAGGTCAGCGGGCCGCTCGCCCGCGGCGACCTCATCCGCGTTCTCGCCGACTGGTGCCCGCCGTTCTCGGGCTATCACCTTTACTATCCCAGCCGTCGCCAACCGACGCCGGCTTTTGTCGTGCTGTTGGAGGCGCTGCGCTATCGCGGCTGAAGGCGTGCGACGGGAGCGCGGCAACCAGCAGGAGATCGACCTTCGCCGGTGGAGAGCCAGCCGATTGCCACGGCGCCTCTGAAGCGGACGCAGTCCCGGCCGCTCGGCGCGCTCAAGAGAGCCTCAAGGCCTCGATCGCTCCGTCAGGCTTTTCAACGAGCGCGCGGCGCAGCACCTTGCCGATCGGCGACTTGGGCAGTTCGTCGCGAAACTCAACGTATCGTGGGATCTTGTATCCCGTCAGATGCTTCCGGCAGTGGGCGATCAAATCCTGGGCGGTCAAGGCCGGATCCTTCCTGACGACCGCGACCTTGACCGCGTGACCTGATTCCGCGTCGAGGACAGCGAAAGCCGCGGCTTCCAGGACGCCCGGGCACATCGACATGACCTCTTCGATTTCGAGCGGGTACACCTTGAACCCCGAGACGATGATGATGTCCTTCTTGCGATCGACAATCCGGGCGAACCCCGCCTCGTCGACAATGGCGAGATCCCCCGTGCGCATAAATCCGTCGGCCATCATCACCTTGGCGGTCTCGGCCGGATTGTTCCAGTACCCTTTCATGATCTGCGGGCCGCGAACGCAAAGCTCCCCGACTTCGCCGACGCCGAGATCGCGCCCGTCATCGCTGCGGATCGCGATTTCTGTGGAGGGGATCGGCATGCCGATCGTGCCGTTGTAGTCGGCAAGATCAAGCGGGTTCATCGCCACGCCGGGAGACGCTTCGGAAAGACCGTAGGCTTCGATCAACGCCCTGCCGGTCGTCTGCTTCCACTCTTCCGCGACAGTTTTCTGAACAGCCATTCCGCCCGCCACCGAGACGCGCAGTTCAGAGAAATCGAGTTTGGCGAAATCGGGGTTATTCAGAAGCGCTTTGAAAAGCGTGTTTACGCCGGTGATGACCGAAAACCGATGACGCGCGAGCTCTTTGACGAACCCCGCAATGTCGCGCGGATTCGTGATCAGCACGTCGGTCGCGCCGACCTTCAGAAACGTCAGGCAATTCGCCGTCAAGGCGAAGACGTGATAGAGCGGCAGCGCCGTAATGACGACTTCGCGCCCGTCCTCGATCACAGGACGGAGCATGGCGCTCCCCTGCTCAACGTTGGCGACGATATTGCCGTGACTGAGCATCGCGCCCTTCGGCGCCCCCGTCGTTCCGCCGGTGTACTGCAGGAAGGCAAGCTCATCCGGGCCGACATCGACGCGTTCGAACGGCGCCTTGGCGCCAAGCCGCAGTGCTGTCTTGAAGGAAACGGCTTGCGGCAGGCGCCACGCCGGCACGAGCTTCCTGACATGCTTGACGACGAAATTGACCACGAGGCCTTTTGGCAAGGCGAGCATGTCGCCCAATCCGGTGACGATGACGTGCTCGACGCTGGTCTCGGCGAGCACCTGCTCCACGACCGAGGCGAAGTTTTCCATGACGACGACGACTTCGGCGCCGGAGTCCTGGAGTTGACGCTTCAACTCTCTTGGAGTGTAGAGCGGATTGCAATTCACCACCGTGCAACCGGCCCGCAGAGCGCCAAGCATCGCAATGGGATATTGGAGGACATTCGGCATCATCAGCGCGACGCGCGCGCCTCTCGGCAGCTTCAGCACGCCCTGCAAAAAGGCCGCGAAGCAGCGCGTCAGGCGCTCCATCTCGGCGTAGCTGATCGCGGTTCCCATGTTGACGAATGCGGCGCGCGGTCCGAATTTCGCGGCGCTCGTTTCGAATAGCGCGCCAACGCTGCGATACGCCCGGGCGTCGATGTCGAGCGGAATCCCCGGGGGATAGCTCGGAGGCCGAATGCGGTTCATAGACGTTTGCCCGTAACGCAACCCGTCTATTCGTTTGTTGTAGGGTAACAGAAATGTTGCGCGCGATCTTGATGTGAGTCACAAACCTGCCGGCCGGCGCCGTATTTTCGCGTCCGATCGCAGCCGAGGTTGCGGATTGTCGGCGCCGCGCGGAGGGAAGGCGTCGAGATGGTCTCGCGTTGGTTGCGCGGCGCTATCGCTGTCGAAGCTGTACTTCTGCTGATCGCGATGGCGCCCCTGCTTGGGGGCCGCCCCCCGATCAGCGCCGCTCTGGCCGCCTGCGCGGCAATCGCTCTGTTGGATCTCTGCATCGTCGGCGCGCTCTACGGAGCCGCGCGACTGTATGCGGCGAGGGCGCCGGGCGCGCCCGGCGCCCGTGCATGGCGTTGCGATTTCGCCGAGACGCTGGCCTTGTTCGCCGCCTTCGTGGTCATTCAGCCATTCGAACGCTGGTGGATGGGCGACGAGGCCGTGGGACGGCTCGCCGCCGGGCGCGTCCCGGTCCTGCTGGTTCACGGATATTTCTGCAATCGCGGTCTATGGTGGTGGTTGCGGCGGCGCCTTCGCGCTCGCCAGCACGCGGTCGCGACAATCAACCTCGAGCCTCCTCTCGCCGGCATTGATCGCCTTGCCGCGCAACTCGGCGAACGCATCGAGGCGTTGTTGGCCGAGACCGGCGCCGAGGCGGTGGTTTTGGTGACCCACAGCATGGGCGCCTTGGCGTCTCGCGCCTACCTTCGCCGGCACGGCGCAGCTCGCGTCGCCGGATTGGTGACGATCGCGGCGCCGCACCACGGCACGCGGATCGCCCGGCTTGGTCTTGGTCGCAACGCGCGCGAGATGGAGCCGGAGAGCGAGTGGATCCTAAGCTTGAACGCCGAGCCGCCGCCGATCCCGGTCACGAACCTGTGGAGCCTCGACGACGAGATCGTCGACCCTCCCGACTCCAGCCACCTCGGCTATGCCCGCGAGATGGTCCTGAAGGGGGTCGGTCACATCGCAATGGTGTTCTCACCGACGGTTCTGGCGTGCGTCGACGCCGAGCTCATGCGCCGCTGAACCACCCGACCCCAATCCGCGCCGCTCGCGTCAGGCCAGAGCGGCGCCGACGGCCTTCACAGATGGATGCCTCGCAATAATTGGGCAAAGGCATACTGGTCGGCTGTCGCGCGCTCCGTTCCTGGAGTCTCGCCGCGGGCGGCAGCGGAATCCGGGAACATTCGGAAACTGGTGTTCATGACGATCTGGCCAATGCGCGGCGCAACTGCATGCACGATCTCGCCGAAGAGACCGAGACGTGTTGCGATGCGCGCGGGTCGGCGCACAACGGCGTCGATGACAAAATCCGCGGCATCCTCGGGGCTGAGCGCCGGCACCTGTTCATAGAACCGCGTCGGCGCGATCATCGCTGTGCGCACAAGCGGCATGTTGATCGTCGTGAACTCAACGCCCAGGTCGAGGAATTCGGATGCGGCGCAGCGAGTCCAGGCCTCGAGCGCGGCCTTCGACGCGAGATAGGCTGAGAATCTCGGCGCATTGGTGAGCGTGCCGATCGACGAGATATTGATTACATGACCGCTTTTCTTCCTGGTCATCCCCGGGAGCACGGCCAGCGTGAGCCGCAGGGCGCCGAAATAGTTGATCTGCATCATGCGCTCGAAGTCGTGCAGCCGATCGAACGAGTTTTCGATGCCGCGCCGAATCGAACGGCCCGCATTGTTGATCAGGATGTCGACGCCCCCGTGCTCCGCCTCGATCCACTCGACCAGCGCGTCGCACTGGGAGGCTTCGGTGATGTCGGCGGCTTTGGCGGTGAGCGAGAGACCACGGCGGATCGCTTCCTGTTGCGCGGCTTCAAGCTTCGCCGGATCGCGCGCGGCGATGATGACGACGCCGCCGGCGGCGGCAAGTTTCAACGCCGAAGCAAGGCCGATGCCGGAGGAGCCGCCGGTGACGAGCACGACGCGACCGGCGACGCGACCGCGCAACGTTCTGTCGACAAAGAGATCGGGATCGAGGCGCCGCTCCCAATAGTCCCACAAGCGCCAGGCGTAATCCTCCAGCGGCGGCACAACGATGCCCGCCGGTTTGAGGAAACGCTCCGCCTCACGGCAATCGAACCGCGTCGGGTAGTTGATGAACGAGAGGATATCGTCGGGCAAGGCGAGGTCGTTCATGATCGCCTTGCGGATGCGCCGAATTGGCGTGAGCGCCATGAGGCTGCGCACGACGCCGCGCGGAACGAGATTGAGAAGCGCAGCGTTGACGCGGATCGTCATGCTCGGCGCATGAGCTGCGTGCGCGAAAATCTTGAGAATGTCTCCCACGCGGCGCGGATGCGGGTCGGTAAGGTGGAAGCAGCGACCGTCCTGACCCTCCAGGTGGGCCAGATGGTCGAGCGCGCGCGCCACGAAATCGACCGGAACCAGATTGATGCGCCCGCCTTCCAGCCCGATGCTCGGCGCCCATGGCGGCAGAAGCCTGCGCATCTTCTGGATCAGCTTGAAGAAGTAATACGGCCCGTCGATCTTATCCATTTCGCCGTCGCGCGAATCCCCGACCACGATGCCGGGCCGATAGATGCGCCACGGCAGTTTGCATTCGTTGCGGACGACCTTCTCGGATTCATGCTTGCTGGCGAAATACGGGTGATCCAGGTTCTCCGCTTCGTCGAACATGTCCTCGCGGAACACGCCTTCGTAGAGCCCGGCGGCTGCGATCGAACTGACATGGTGAAAGCGCTTGGCGTGGATTTGCTCGGCGAAGCGCACCGTGTTGCGCGTGCCCTCGATATTGGTAGTCATTTCCATTTCGGGATCGGCGTCGATCGCGTAGATCGCTCCGAGATGGAACACGTGATCGATGGCGCCTTCGAGCGTCTGCAGGTCCTTGCTCGCCACGCAAAGCCCGGGCCTGGTCAGGTCGCCGGCGACCGCGACGGCCCGCCCAGCGTTCGTCCCCCAGTAGCGGAGCAAACCGTCGACACGATCCGCGCTCGCGTTCCGCAAGAGAAAGTAGACCGTGGCGTCCGGACGCGCCAACAGCGTCTTCACGAGGCGTTTGCCGATGAATCCACTGGCGCCGGTGACGAAGTAATTCATATTCGGCGCTCCGAATTCGATGCGTCGCCGTAAATTCTTCGCTGCTCACTGCCGGGCCGGAAGACAAGCCCGGCTGGATCACTTTGAAAAAGCATACGTTCGATCCATCGACCCTCGTTGACGCCGATCAAGGCAAAAGACCGCAAACTGTCCGATAATTCTCTTTCCTAAGGAGCGAATGTCCACTTAGAGACAGGAGAAATTAGGATGTCCGGAAAACTCAAGGAATTAGCGGGCGAAGGCAGCGAAAACAGCCAACTGATCGCAGGGATTCGCGATTCGGCGAACCAGATCTGGCTCGCTGGGCTTGGGGCCTTCGCCAAGGCCCAGAAGGAAGGGACGAAGTTCTTCAACGGACTCGTCGAGGAAGGCGAGGGCGTCCAGAAGCAGGCGAAGAAGGCGGCGAGCGAGGCCTACGACGACGTAAAAGCGCGGGCCTCCAAATCGTGGGATCAACTCTCCTGGAGTCAGATCGAGCGCGTATTCGAGGAGCGCGTCGCCAAAGTGCTTCACACCCTCAGCGTTCCGACGCGGAAAGATCTCGACACGCTCTCGCACCGCGTCGCCGAGCTGACCGCCGTTACGAAGAAGCTGTCGGAAGCGATGGAAGAGCCGGGAGCGGCGCGCAAGGGACGTGCGCCGGAGACCACCCGGCACATGTGAAGCGCGAAGCAAAGGCAGCGGACTGACCGGAGGTGGGTCGCGCCCAAGACGGGCGTGCAATTGCGTTGAGTTGGGACTTGAGCCCGAGAGGGGACGGAGGTGGCGACCCATCCAGTTCGAGGCGTCGCTCTGGCGGGAGGCGGGCCGCTTGGCGCTATCTATGAGATCGGGGCGCTTCTGGCGCTGGGGGAAACGCTGCAGGGTCTCGACCTGACTGGCTGCGGCGTCTACGTGGGCGTGAGTTCGGGCGCCTTTATCGCTGCCGGACTGGCGAACGGGTTGTCGCCGAAATCGATGCACCGGATGTTCATCGAGAGCGACGCCGCCGACGATCCGTTCGAGCCCGATCTGCTGTTGCGCCCGGCTCTCGGCGAGTACGCCTACCGGCTCGCCTCGCTCCCCGGCCTGCTGGCCTTCGCCGCGCGCCAGTACCTCGAGCCAGGCGGTTCGGCGGGTTTCTTCGAGTCCTTCAGTCGCCTCGCTCACGCGTTGCCCACCGGCCTCTTCGACAATGCGGGGGTCGGCGACTACCTCACCCAGCTGCTGTCGGGCGCAAAGCGGACGAACGACTTTCGCCAACTCAAGCACAAACTGTTTTTGGTGGCGACCGACATCGACACAGGCGCCTCGGTGCCGTTTGGCGCCGAAGGCTGGGACGACGTGCCGATCGCACGCGCCGTGCAGGCGAGCGCGGCGCTACCCGGACTCTTTCCGCCGGTCGAAATCGGCGGCCGTTTCTATGTCGACGGCGCGCTGACGAAGACGCTCCACGCCTCGGTGGCGCTGCGCGCAGGGGCGAAGCTGCTGATCTGCGTCAATCCGCTTGTTCCCTTCGACGCTCGGCTGGCGGCCGAGCACGGGCGTCGAAGCGAACGCTCGATCGTCTACGGCGGTCTGCCTTCGATCATGTCGCAGACGTTTCGCACCCTGATCCACTCGCGCATGCGCGTCGGCATGGAGCGCTATCGCACGCAATACCCGGACGCCGACGTCTTGCTCTTCGAGCCGGAACGCGACGACGCTGAAATGTTCTTCACTAACGTGTTCAGCTATTCGGACCGGCGCCGCCTGTGCGAGCACGCTTACCAGAGAACGCGCGAGGATCTGCGCCGCCGCCATTCGGAACTCGGCGAAGCGCTCGGCCGTCACGGCGTCACGATCGACGACGAAGCGCTGGCCGACGAACATCGAACGCTCATGACCCGAGGCCACCGGAAAAATCGCCGGCAGCCGGACGCGCTCGGGCAAACGGCGGCCAGGCTCGATGAGACGCTCGATCGTCTTGAACGCTTTTTGACGACGCGCACGGCTCTGGAGCCGGACGAACATGCCAGTTGAGGGCGCAGCGATGCCGACGACGCGCTGGAAGCCATTTCCATACCCGGAGAAGACGTACGATTACGTAGGGACGCGCCTGAACGAGCAATGGTCGCGACTGCACAATGGCGATCGTGAACCCTTCCCGGCTTTGGGCGACTTGAAGAGGCTCGTCGAGGCCCGTCCGGAGTTCGCGCCCGCCGGATCGCTCGAGCAGGCGACCTCCAAGCTTCTGGACGCGTGGCGCGCTTACCACTGCGGCGATTTCGGCCAAGCCGTCGAACTCGGTCTCGCCGTCGGACCGCTTGGCTACAGCGTCGCAAACAAGGCGGCCAACATTTACGCCACTTATCTCGAGCCCAGCGAATCCGCCAGGCTTGCGCTATTCCTCGAGTCCGCCGAACGGGCCGAGTTCGTCTTTGCTCGAGCCGGTTCGACCATCAACGCCTGGTATTTTCACGCCCAGGCGCTTGGACGATACAGCCAGAGGATTTCGGTCGTGAAGGCGCTGGCGCAGGGGCTGGGCGGCAAAGTCAGGGCCAGCCTGGACCAAGCGATCCGACTCGAGCCGCGCCACGCCGACGCGCATATCGCGCTGGGATCGTTTCACGCTGAGATCCTCAACAAGGTCGGCGCTCTGCTGGGCGGTCTGACGTATGGGGCGAGCCAGGATGAAGCCGTCAACCATTTCGAGACCGCGCTCAGACTGAATCCTCAGTCCGCGATCGCTCGAATCGAATACGCCAACGGGCTCGCCATGATGTTCGGCAAGGCCGGACTCTCGCGCGCCACGGCCCTTTACAAGGAGG
>Ga0181522_10001587_pt1 | contig 13710 bp, 14 predicted proteins | sample PEATcosm2014_Bin_27_FD_121103 | JGI IMG/M metagenome (GOLD analysis project Ga0181522, IMG submission 121103) | Peatland microbial communities from MTU Mesocosm Facility, Houghton, MI, USA - PEATcosm2014_Bin05_10_metaG | ecosystem: Environmental > Terrestrial > Soil > Wetlands > Peat | place... | reverse complement strand
TGCCCGATCGAGAATCGATCCTTGCCCAGGCTCTCAAGGGCCGCGGTGAAGGCCTTCATGTGAGTAATCTCGCGCGTCATCAGAAACTGCAGGGCATCAATCGATCCAGGATCGTCGCAGAAATCGATCAGACGTTCGTAGACAATTTTCGCTCGCGCCTCGGCGGCAATGTTGCTCCGAAGATCGACGTCTAATTCACCGGTAATCTTCAAGTAATCCGCCGTCCACGCGTCCCCGACAGAGTTGTAAAGACTTACGCCACCTCCACCCGCGACTGCGATCAACGGATCGATTTCCGCATGTTCGCGATTTTCCTTGGTGCTCTTCAAGTGCAGGCGAGCGAGGGTACCGACGACTTCGAGATGGCTGAGTTCCTCGGTGCCAATATCCATCAGCAGGTCCTTCCGTTCCTGATCGTCACAATTCAGACCTTGGATGGAATACTGCATGGCAGCGGCGAGTTCCCCGTTAGCCCCGCCAAACTGCTCAAGTAACATCTTGCCGAAACGCGGGTCGGGTGTCCCCACGTTGACCGTGTACATCAGCTTCTTTATATGGTGATACATGAATGCCTCCAATGAGATTACGAACGGTTTAAGCGTATTTCTGCGGCTTGGGTTAGGATCTGCGGATTGAGAGCGGGCGGCTTATAGGCTATGGTGCACAAAGTTCATCGGCAGTTGCTCACAGCTTTTGGTCGATCCTGCTAAAGTCAACTGGAATTGAAAACTGTTGTTGGCTGAAACATTGGGAGCCGTTCTTCGAAACAAAGCGTGCTTTGATACCCAAAGCAGGGTATGGATTCGTAATCGCGGAATCGCCAGAATCAGAAGAAGGCATTCGGAATTCCACAATTTCTCCGAAGGATTGTCATGGGACTCAAGAAATTTCTCGCTCAATGGCCGTTAATTCAGCAAATTCAAACAGGCGCCCGCGGAACCGGGCCGGAAGCCATGAGTGCGCGCACGCGAAATCTTCGGCCGAAAACCGATGGCGCGGAGGTCGCGCGCTCGATTTGTCCTTACTGTGCAGTCGGCTGCGGCCAGTTGATTCATCACCAAGGTGGAAAACTGATTTCCATCGAAGGCGACCCGCAGTCCCCCATTTCCCGCGGACATCTCTGTCCTAAGGGCGCGGATACCTACGAACTGCACACGCATCCGGGACGGCTGAAGAAAGTGAAATACCGCGCGCCTTACTCGAAACGCTGGCAGGAAATCAGCCTCGACAGAGCAATGGAGATGGTTGCGGAGCGAATGTGGGATACACGGGACCGAACATTCCAAGAGGTTCGCGATGGCGAGTCACTGATGCAGACAACGGCGATGGCTCACCTTGGCGGAGCAACTCTCGACAACGAGGAAAACTACCTAATCAAGAAGCTCTTCACCGCCGGACTGGGGATGGTTTGCATCAGCAATCAGGCCCGGATATGACATAGCTCGACCGTGCCCGGTCTGGGCACATCGTTTGGTCGAGGCGGCGCGACCACCGCTCAGCAGGACCTGAGCAATGCTGACGCCATTCTGATCATGGGATCCTCCATGGCAGAGAATCATCCTGTCGGATTCCAGTGGGTCATGGAAGCGCGAGAAAAGGGCGCAAAAGTTATCCACGTCGATCCGCGCTATACGCGGACTTCCGCGATGGCGGATATATGGGTTCCTCTGCGCGCCGGCAGCGACATTATCTTTCTGGGCGCGCTCGTTCACTATGTGCTCGAGAACAATAAAGAGTTCCGCGATTATGTGGTGCATTACACCAATGCGTCGACGATTCTGCGCGAGGATTTCCGCGATACCGAAGATCTCGATGGGTTCTTTTCCGGATGGGATGCGAAAAAAGATAAATATGATCCGGAGACCTGGCTCTACCAGGGTTCACCGGGCCAACACTCCGACCAAAAGGCCGGCCACTCTGACGCTGGAGGTGGGCACGGCAAAGACCGGGGAGGCGAGGCGGGCGATGTCGGAAAGTTCGAATCCGATCCGACACTGCAGCATCCGCGCTGCGTGTTTCAGGTGCTGAAGCGTCATTTCGCGCGCTACACCCCGCAGATGGTTGAACGTTATTGTGGCGTTTCGCAGGATGTATTCCTCAAGGTTGCCGACATTTTCGCTTCGGCGTCAGGCCCAGAGAAAACCGGGGCGATCTGTTACGCGGTCGGCTGGACGCAGCACTCGAAAGGTGTGCAGATCATTCGCACCGCTGCGATTCTGCAATTGCTTCTCGGAAATATCGGACGACCCGGCGGAGGAATCTTGGCTCTCCGTGGCCATGCTTCGATCCAGGGATCCACGGACATTCCAACTTTGTACGACATCCTCCCCGGCTATATGCCCATGCCGTTCTTCGAGGCAGACTCGCACAAATTGAAAAACTATCTGGCGAAGCACAGCTCGCGGACGGGATTGTGGTCGAGCTTCGATAAGTATTTTGTCAGCCTGATGAAGGCGTACTACGGTGATGCCTCGACTAGGGAAAATGACTGGGGCTTCAACTGGCTGCCTCGGGTTACAGGAGATCACTCGCATTTCGGCTATTGGCTCGACATGGCGGACGGGAAGCTCGAAGGCCTGTTGGTGATCGGCCAGAACCCAGCAGTCGGAGCCTCCAATGGACGGCTCGAACGCAAGGCCCTTGCCAAGCTGAAGTGGCTCGTGGTGCGCGACATGGTTGAGACCGAGACCGCCTCATTCTGGTATGCGTCGCCCGAAGTGGAAAGGGGCGAACTTTCTCCCGAAACGATCGAAACCGAGGTTTTTCTTTTTCCGGCAGCAGGCACGGCTGAGAAAGCCGGAACATTTACCAACACACAGCGGCTGCTTCAATTTCGTGAAAAAGCCGTAGACCCACCCGGCGAGGCACGCAGCGACTTGTGGTTCATCTATCATCTTGGCCGGCTCCTGAAGCAGAAGGCGATGAAAGATAGTCGCCCACGCAATGATGGATTCCAGGCGTTGACCTGGGACTACGCTACCGAAGGCCAGCACGCGGAGCCCGATGTCGAAGAAGTGCTGAGGGAAATCAACGGTTTCTCGCTCCCTGCCCGAAAGCAGCTTCAGCACATCAAAGATCTCAAGAATGACGGTTCGACTGCATGCGGAGCCTGGATTTATTGCGGAGTGTTTCCTGAGGAAAACCACAATCGCGCCAAAGAAAGAGATTCCAAGGATCTGCTCGGTCACGGCTGGGGCTTTGCGTGGCCGAACGATTGCCGGATCATCTACAACCGCGCCTCCGCACGGCCTGACGGCGCACCCTGGAGCGAGCGCAAGAAGCTGGTCTGGTGGGACGAGCAGAAGAAAGAGTGGACCGGCCTCGATGTTCCCGATTACGACAAGGAAATGCCTCCCGATCGCCCGGCGAACATTCAGGAAGGTCACGGCACGGAGGCGCTCGGCGGCGCCAAACCGTTTACGCTGCATCCGGATGGCGTTGGCTGGCTATATGTCGCGACCGGATTGAAAGATGGTCCTCTACCCGCACACTACGAGCCGTTGGAATCGGCTGTAGACAATCCGCTCTATAGTCAGCAAACGAATCCCGCCGCGGACCGGAAAAAGCGGCCTGATAATCCGTATGCCGCTCCACACGACGCTCGCTTTCCTTACGTGCTCAGCACCTACCGTCTTACTGAACAGCACACGGCCGGGGGCATGACTCGACATCTCTCGCATTTGAATGAACTCCAACCGGAATTGTTCGTGGAGGTTTCCCCAGAACTCGCGGGTGAAACCGAATTGAAGCATGGTGACTGGGCCACAATTATCACAGCTCGAGCATTGGTAGAGGCCCGCGTACTGGTGACTCCGCGAATGAGGCCACTGCGCATAGACGGCCGCACTCTGCATCAGGTCGGACTCCCCTATCACTGGGGATATCGCGGACAAGTGACCGGGGACGTCGTCAACGATCTACTCGCCATCAGCGAAGAACCGAATGTGCGAATTATGGAAACCAAGGCGCTGCTCTGCAACGTGATTCCCGGACGCCGTCCTCGCGGCCGAAAGGCGTTGCAAGAGCTCGACGCATACATGGGAGAAAGCGCATGAGCGTTACTGCATTTTTGACCGACTCGACTTTGTGCATCGGATGCAAAGCCTGCGAAGTGGCTTGCAAAGAATGGAACGGGGTCGGCGAGGACGGTCTTAACTGGAGCGGCTTTTCCTACGACAACACAGGATCGGTCGGAGCCTCAACGTGGCGCCATGTGAAGTTTGTTGAACAAGCGCCTGTGCCGGGTTTGGGCGGAAATGCCGGCGAACAGACTTCGTGGACATTCTCCTCCGATGTCTGCAAACACTGCGAGGAAGCGGGTTGCCTCGAAGCTTGTCCGACCGGCTCCATCGTACGCACCGAGTTCGGCGGAGTTTTTATTCAACCCGACATTTGCAACGGCTGCGGATATTGCGTGACCTCGTGTCCTTTCGGAGTGGTCGAGCGTAATCCGAAAGATGGCCGCGCCTTCAAGTGCACTTTCTGCTACGACCGTCAAAAAGTTGGCTTGCAGCCGGCCTGCGCGAAAGCTTGCCCGACGGAATCCATTCAATTCGGCGAGATTGGGCACCTGCGGCAGGAAGCACAGGATCGTCTGCACGAGTTGCAAGTTCGAGGTGTGCAGGACGCTCGCTTATACGATCCAACGGAAACCAGTGTCCGCGGCACGCACGCCATGTTCATCGTTCGTGGCGATCCACGAAGCTACAATCTCCCCGTGGCTCCCGAAGTCCCCACCGTCTATTTAAAAAAAGCGTGGACTTCCTCTGCCCTGGCTGCCGGTTTATTTCTTGGAGGAACGTTGCTCGCGTTCTTGTTCGACGGAAAGGAATCACGATGAGTGACCCGATATCAATCCCTCCTGCGGAACCGATTGATCTCGCGCGCGAGCAGCGGCTCGATGAAATCCGGCAAGAAGCCGAAAAGCGCGGCCAGTTGGAAGTGATCGGTGCCCGCCCGCAGGATGCGCCCTTCCCGCAAGCCTCGCCCCAAAGCGGCTATTACGGGATTCCACTGCTGAAACAACCACCCTGGACGTGGGAGATCCCGCTCTATTTTTTTGTCGGTGGTGCCGCTGGCGCCGCTGCCGTAATCGGCGCGATCGCGGACTACACCGGCGCCGATCGCGAACTGGTTCGACATGCCCGCTGGATCGCAGCCGCCGGATCTGTGATTTCTCCGGCCCTGCTCATTGCTGATTTGGGCCGCCCCGAGCGCTTCCTGGCCATGTTGCGAGTCTTCAAGCCGCAGAGTCCCATGTCGGTTGGCGTTTGGACGCTCCTAGGATTTTCCACCGGCGCCGCCGCCACGGCCTTCGCCGGATTTCTCAGCGACCGCTACGGCCCATCCCTGCCGGTTCGGGTTTTAGAGAATGCAGGACAGGCCGCGTCGCTTGCTTTCGGACTTCCCTTCTCAAATTACACAGGTGTGCTGATCGGTGCGACAGCCATTCCCGTATGGAATCGCAATGCTGGAGACCTCCCGCTCCACTTCGAGGCTTCCGCGATAGGTGCGGCCGTAGGAATTCTCGAATTAATGGGACACCGCAAGAGCCGTGCACTGCAAGCCCTCGGACTCGGCGCCGCTCTCTTCGAGAGCTTTGAAGGCCTTCGCATCGAAAGCCGCTCGCATTCCTATCTCGATCCTCTGAAGCATGGCGGGAGCGGATGGGTCACACGTGCTGGCGGAGTGCTCTCCGGGCCCGTGCCGGCCTTGCTGCGGGTCGCAAGCCTCTTCGGAGGAAAGCAAAGGTCGAGTTCGTTGCGTCGTTGGGCGGCGTGCTCGGCCATCGCGGGATCGCTGTTAACCCGCTTTGGCTGGATCAGTGCCGGACATGAATCTGCGCGAGATTGGAAATTGCCCCTGCAGAACAACACTAAGTAGCCACGATCGCCAGGCCAGCGGGATTCACTGGCCCAGTTCATGTCGTTTCGCTCGGTTTTATCAAGGACTCTTCGCGTAGGCTCCCAGCAAGGCACAACAAACCTCCGCTCAACATCAATGTATCTGCCGGAACATTTAGTCCCTTGCCGATGTCGGAGGGGTACTGGAGCATAAACGGCACACATAAAAAGATTACGGCAAAAAGAACGAACAGGCCGGCCCCAGTGGCTGCGAAGCGTGATTTTCTATTGCTGATGAGGCAGATGCCCGCAATCAGATAAACCACGCTATTCAAATACCCCCAAAGGACAGGCACTGGAATGAAATTGGGCGTCAGTTGCTCAAGGGGAACTCCGGGAAGGAGTTCGGGATGAAGACAGTACTCCACTCCGAAGAAGAGGAGTGCGATTCCCAGCACAACACGAGCGATAGAGATAAGCCAATGTGTACCTTTAGTTTTCCATTCACGGGTATGCATTGCGGCAAACGATAGAGCACCCATGCTGAAGGAAAATTCCCGGGCCATCAGCGTCCAGGTAACGCGTTCGTGAGGAGCCTCGAACAGGCCAGGGATGTTCATCAGTGCTTCAAAACAGAGGAGCATGAGCCCGAAAAGTCCGGCCGACAACCATGCGTACTTTTGAAACACGATGCTCAAACCACCCAGAATGAGACACGTTCCCACGAAGTAGACCCAGAACATGTGGGCTGGAATCCATGAAGGTATGAACTGGCCAATCTCCACTGGGAACAAGTAATGATCCAGGCCGAACAAAACCATGGGCACCGCAATAAAGACAGGTCCGCACAGGACAATTCGATCCACCCAGTTCGCTCGCGCCGGGGCCTTTCGAATCACGATGCTTACGCCGATGATCAGGAGAAGGACTGCGGCGACATACGATACCAAGGGATTCCATGAGAACCAGGGAGGCAAAGCAAAATAGATTGCGGGCAAAAGGTGTAGAAACTCCGGCGTACGTGTCGCCGCCAGATGCGGACTTTGAATCGCGTCACCGCAAAGTATTGCAATCATTCAACGATTACTTCGCAAGCTCTTCGCGATTCTGTTTCGCCCAGTCACTGTCCGACGGCACCGCCTGAAGCGGTGGCCCGCCTTGAGTACCGCAAGCGCAAGGGCCTTCCATCTTGGATTCAGTCATGCAAGAGCAGGATTTCGTTTTCAGGCAGGCACATACATAAACCACGTTGCCCTTGCTTTTGGAATGGGCCGGCAGCGGAGTCGGAGAACCGTCGCTTGACGGGATGAATACCAACAAAAACAACGAGGCGAGCAGCGACGCAGTAATCGGAATTTGATTTCTCATGACACTTCCTCGGATGACTCTGTATCCGACGCCAGCGTGACATCGAAAGTCGATTTCGACAATATCCACTTAACGCGCGCTTGATATGACCAGCTCGAGGGCAAATAGCAGCTAATCCAACGCGGTATTGAGCAGGAGGCAGTCTTCGGCGCTGGGAGGCCGCGCCGGGTGCTTGGGAATAGTGCGACCTCAGGCGAGCTGCAGCGTTATAGGATCCTGCGCTTTACATCTCGCAGCGCCGCTCGAAGCTTCCGCACAGCACCCGGCATTTCTTCAACGCTGGTGCTGCCAAAACCCAGAATAAAACCCTGTCGAACGGCTTTGCCTGCATAAGACGGTGACAACGGTACGAGCCAGAGATTGGCGTGGGCAGCGCGATCCGCAATTTCGCGATCCTGAATCCCTTCCCGAATGGTGCAGAGATGCATGCCGGCTTGCGTGCCGGTGATCTCCAAACCAGGGATTTCGTCGCCCAAGCTCTCGACCAGGGCTTTCCGGCGCTCATTGTAGAGAGAACGCATTCTGCGGATATGGCGTGAAAAATGACCTTCGCGAATAAAATCTCCCATCACGGCCTGAGTGAAAGTCGTCGGGCCAATATCCATCGCGACGCGGCAAGCCTGAAATCGCTCAACCAGATCTTCCGGAATGACAATGTAGCCCAAACGCAAAGATGGAAATACTACTTTGCTGAAGGTTCCGATGTAGACCACACGAGAATTGCGGTCGAGGCCCTGCAGAGAAGAAATCGGCATACTCTCGTAGCGGTAGTCACTGTCATAGTCATCTTCAAGAATCCAGGATTGTGAACGCTCCGCCCAGTCGAGCAGTTGCATCCGACGAGAAGCGCTCATGGTCACGCCGAGTGGATATTGATGTGAAGGAGTGACCAGGGCTGCCCGCGCCTTGCCATCGAGTCGGACGCCCGCCGCCACATTGAGTCCCTCATGATCGACGGGAACCGGCACGATCACACAGCCATTCAAAACAAGCAGGTTTCGTGCGAAGCGGTAGCCTGGCTCCTCCATCCAAACTCGGCTCCCCGGCTCAAGAAGAACACGGGAGCAAATGTCCAGTGCCTGTTGAGAACCGCTGACAATCATGATCTGCTCGGCTGAGCAACGGACGCCTCGTGTGGTTCCCAGATAAACGGCGATGGCGTCTCGCAAATTCTTCAAGCCCATCGGATCCCCGTAGTCCAGGTCTTTGGCACTGACGAGACGGCAGTGACGTGTCACCAACCGATTCCACATATGAAATGGAAACTTTTCGAAGGCGACTTGCCCGACGCCGAAAGCTCCCCATCTGCGTAGCCAGGGCTGATTCTTGATTGCTCCGGGAAGCGCAGAGTGATTGGTAATCGGTCGACGGCTGGGAACGCGCGCATTCGGAGATTTCTTCAATATTCCTGGACTAGGCAGCGCCAGAGATATCGTCGTTCCACTGCCGACGCGACTCTGAAAGTAGCCCTCGGCCAGGAGTTGAGCATATGCAGTTAAGACGGGAATGCGGGAGACACCAAGTTCAGAAGCCAGTCCCCGCGTTGATGGAACCGTTTGTCCCGGTCGCAATGTCCCGCCAAGGATGGCCGATCGATACTCATCGTAGATTTGCTGGTGCAGCGGTCGGGACGCCTTCCGGTCAATCGAGATGATGGGCGTGATGGCGGACGAGACTTTCCTCACTTGCGCATCATAGTGGTTATGCCATTCTTGCGCCAAGCCGTATCAATTTCAGACCAGCTGTCACTTCAAACTATTCCGGCGAAAGAAGCCGAATCTGGTAGCGGCGCAGCCAACCTCCTTGCCTGTCAACGTGCCCAGCTGAGTCCCCTTCCCAGGACCAGGATGAACAGAAGGCTCGAAATCGTTCCGCACACGATCCATCCGAGGCTGCGAGGGATCACGAGAGGCGCGTCGCGGTTCGGTTGCCACATCATGCTGGGCAGGCTGAGCAGGCCGGCATTCGCTCCCAGCGTGGACGGCAATGCGGACGCTACCACGTAGAACAATCCCGCAGGATTCAGCAGTCCGGCAACTGCCGCGAGAATTCCGTCGGTGAAATATGGAGTCCAGCAGACGGAACGAAGCATCCGCGAGTGCGGATCGCGTTCCTTAAATGGCCGCAGCTTCGCTGCGACCAGAAGCATGGACGCGTAATACGAAGCGACTCCCAGCACGATAAGACCCACGCGCCACAGCCAGTGCGGATGTAATCCGTTGATCACAGCGGCCCAGTCTCCAAAGTTGGCGACTCCCGAGAAGAAAAAATAACCGGTCGCGGTGAATAGATTTCCCGCCAGGCACAACACCACAAAATAAAGCGTCACCGGGCGGTAGCGTTGCGGCCGCAGCAAAAGAATCCAGAGGATCGCCGCGGCGAGAAGATTGACAAGCGTGCCGTTCGCGGATATCCAGCGGGTTTCGATATCACTCTGTAGCGCGACCGTGCTCATGGTGATCTGATGAGCTCCGCTCAGCCAGGCGGTCACGCCGTGACCGAGGCCCTCATGCAGAACATCCTGCAGGATGCAGGCCAGCGCCGAAACCGCGATCAGGGTGGGCAGGTCATTCTTAGCGGGAACAGAGCTCTCTGACATACGGGTCAGTTATAGCACTGGAAATGTCGCGCCAGGGCTCGGGCGCTGGGAAAAACGGCGGCGGGAAAGGCTTCCCCACCCTTCGCGTGAGCGCGCGAAGAGTGGAGCAAGCGGGCATCATCACGATGCCGCGAGACTACTGGATCGAGCTAGCCACGTTCGAGAACACGTTGTTCGCGTTGGAGCCGACCAGGCGAACCGTGCCTACGACGATCACCAGAATAACGGCCAACATCACGGCGTACTCGGCGATGTCCTGACCCTCTTCATCTCTCCAGAGTTTGCCAAATAGAACTGACATTAGAGTTCCTTTCGTTTACCCGCAATTTCGAGTCGGTGGCTTGGGAATCATTCCCGCGCCGGAACGTCTGTCCACTACTTTTGCCCGGTGACGCTTGGCCCGAAGAACGACTGCATTGTCAGAGTAGGCCGGAATCTTACGGGTTGATACATCACACCCGTAATGGCCCGATTGGCGGAAGTCATGGCACAAGCGTGGGGTGAGTGGAATTCGGCCTGAAGGGAGGCAAATCCGGATCGCTCTGCGGCATCTGAATTGAGGCGGGCCTGAATTGACGCGCGGCCGAGCGAGCCTGCGAAAGCGCCTCGGCCGGAGTATTATCGGGAAAGAAGATTGCGATCCATGCAAGGACGGGGTTTGCACAACTCGATTTCAGCGTGCTGGAAGCGCCGCCTCTGGCAGATCGTGTGGGTGCAAACGCTGATTGTTGCTGCCGCAGCGTCTGGATTGCTGGTCGCTCGTAGCGTTCCCACTGAATTTGCCACTGCCGCGACGACGCACTCCGTCGTCAGCCTCCACTCGAGCCACGATCAACGTCCACGGTTTGACAACGCCGGATCGCAGTGGAGCATTCCGATTGCAACGTTTGCTGGCACCCCTCCGGCAAGCGAGCGCGACGGAGCAAACCTTTCGACCGCCCTGGTCGTTCCCTACCGGATAAAGGGCGCGCATTACACTCGTCCTCCTCCCATCAGCTAGAACTTTCCCTATTGCTAGGCGTAGCCGGCAACGGTTCATACGCGAGCAGACTTCGCGAGAAGCCGAAATTCCGCATGCCCTCTATGCAGGATGAGGCATCTCGCGACGACGCCACTCAAAAATGGAGAAGGCAATAGCAATGCTTGCCGAGACACAACGGCCGAGCAGCACGCAGCGCAGATTTCCTCGGACAGGACCTCGAATTGAGTTCGTGGCAGCCGGAGTCGGATTCACTGCGTTGCTGGTCACCGAGTTCATGCATTTTCTGCTGGTGCCCGACCTCGGACGGCGGTGGGAACGACTGCTGGCCGAAAGCGTATCGGCCGCAACCGTTGCGTTGCTGACGGCGATGCTGATGAAGGCGGTGCAGCGGCATCGAGCTGCAACGCTGCTGAGACTGCAAGTGATCTCTGAGATGAATCAGCATGTGAGGACGGCGTTGACGGAGATCTCGGTGACCGTGGAGTCGATCGAGAACCAGCAGTGCATTCAGAAGATTTCGGAAAACGTGGATCACATTGAATGGGCGCTTCGCGAGATATTGCTGCGTCCTTCGCCCAACTCAGAGACTGCGCACCACAGAAACTGGCCCGGCAAGAAGGAAAGGAAAAATACATGAGCAAGAAGGAATTCAAGGAATTTAAAGAGCTTCGAGAAAGACTCGAGATGCAACGAGAAGAAGTGCGACAGCTTCTCTCACGTCTGGAACAGGAGACGCGCTCGCTGGATGTGGATGTTCCGCAAGACAGCGCCGACCGTAGCGTGATCAATCTGTCGAAAGAAACTTTGTTCGAGCAAGGCAGCCAACGAAGAGGACTTCTGCGAAGAATTGAAGGAGCCATCGAGCGAATCCAGAAGGGCTCGTTCGGAACGTGCCTGGGCTGCGGACAGCAGATCGCGGTTCGCCGGCTACAGGCCCTGCCCTGGACGCAGTATTGCCTGAAATGCCAGGAAATGATTGAGCGGGGCTCGGAGGATGATCTATCGGCTGTGTCATCGCGGTTATCAAAGCGAGCAGGGTAAGACGACAGCGATTCGGCTCCGATGTGGCGTTTCGATCCGGCGCATCCACACTCTAGGAGGATCCCATTAGAGGATCCGCGACAGAGGCGTTATATGGATTCATGAGCGAGGTGGTGTTATGAAGACGTTCGGATTGGTCAGCGTTCTCTTTTTTGCAGCAATGTGTGTCGGACAGGAAAGTGTTCCTCCAGGGACCATTCTGCCGGTACAACTCAATTCGTCTCTGCGATCGGACAAGTTGCCGACGGGCGAAGCGATCAGCGGACGCGTGATGCAGGACGTTCCGCTGGAGGGCGGTGGGAAAATCCATGCCGGCACTAAGGCGAGAGGGAAAGTGGTGAGTGTCAGGGCTGCCACCTCGGCTTCGCCGGGAGAAGTTGCATTCCGATTTGACACTTTGACTGAAGGAAAACGGCGCATTCCGGTCGCGACGAATCTACGCGCGATGGCGAGCATGATGGATGTGGCGGAAGCGCAGATCCCGCCGACCGGACCGGACCGGGGAACGCCAGAATACTTCTGGACGACCGAGCAGATCGGCGGAGACACCAACTATCACGGCGGCGGTCCGGTCACGCATGGATCTGAAGTGGTGGGCAAGTCCGTCGCCAACGGGGTGCTCGTTCGAGTTTCATCGGCGACGGGAAGTAAATGCCGCGGAGACGGGCTAGAAGCAGATGCACAGCAGGCGTTGTGGGTGTTTTCGTCGGACGCCTGCGGACTCTACGGATTTCCCGATCTGACGATCGTGCATTCCGGCCGAAAAGATCCGACGGGACTGATCCGGATCCGCTCCGAGAAAGGAAACGTGAACATACGAGCCGGCAGCGGAATACTACTTCGGGTGGACTAGGCAGCGACTATAAATTCGGCTAACTGATTCCTAGTAGTGATTCGGCGGAAGCGAGTGGCTAGAATCGCGCGATGCTTATGATGATGCGGCATCGCGCGCTTGAGACGCTGATCGCTGCCCTTCTACTGCCAGGAACGATGCTGGCCGGGACTATCGAGCATCCGGGAACTCTAGACAAGGATGCGGAGTGCTCGTCGTGTCACGTAAAGAAGATAACCGGTAAATCGGTGCATTCGGCGATGGCTACGCCATGCACTGTTTGCCACGTGGCGAAGACGCAGGGCGACATGACGACATTGAGCCTACTGATGCCGAAGAATCAGATATGCTACGCGTGCCACGAAAGGTCGACGGCCCTTCGCGATCACATACCACCGGTGAAAGGAAATTGTGCGGAGTGTCACGACGCGCACAGCAGCGAGCGCCAGATGTTGCTGCGAGAGGCAGATGTGCTCCCGACCGGACCGAAGGCTAAATAGATCAGCCCGCCGCTTCATTCCTCCTACTCGCGCGACATTTCAATCGTTCAAGATTTTCGCAGGCGGCGCTCAGCAGGGGCGATGATTGCCAACTGCGTTCAGTTTTCTTGACGATGCAACCCCACGGGATTCTCCCGCCATCTTCAGTAACGCGTTCGGAGGGATGTTGAGATCTACTATTTTCTCTAGTGGACGTTTTGGGTGAAATTGCATCCAACTGGCGGTATCTGCGTCTTGGCGCTTGGGGAGATAAAAAACTTGTACGACTGCTCGAGATCTTTCACCAGAATCCTCACCTTCACATTCATGGGCACTCTGTTTTCACTTGGCGCTTTTGGCCAGAGCGGGCCCATCCAGCCTCCGGCATCCGAAGAGTCGACCGCCGTCATCGCGGCGCCGGAGTTTAGCGTCGACGCGCTTCCGGCGGGGACATTCGATGAGGATGCCAGCACTGGAACTGCGGCGCAGGACTCGGAGCAACACGGATTCGCTTCGCGAATGGTAAGGCGCGGGCTCGAGGACCAGAAGGAACTGTATCTGGCGCC
>Ga0181522_10001585_pt1 | contig 13717 bp, 8 predicted proteins | sample PEATcosm2014_Bin_27_FD_121103 | JGI IMG/M metagenome (GOLD analysis project Ga0181522, IMG submission 121103) | Peatland microbial communities from MTU Mesocosm Facility, Houghton, MI, USA - PEATcosm2014_Bin05_10_metaG | ecosystem: Environmental > Terrestrial > Soil > Wetlands > Peat | place... | reverse complement strand
AAGATTGACCTGCTGGCACAGCGGCTTCCGACAATCTGGAACGCGGGAATCGACAAGATCAGCCGCATTTATTGGCTTATCGAGGACTGCAAGCGCTACGGCACGTTGCCGTTTGCGGGCCTCGCGCGAGCGGGATTCATAGCGGTTCAGCTCCTCCGATCGTTTGTGGAGGTGGGCGTTTTGAATGCCGAAGAGAGTGCGACATTCATGGCGAGTGTCGATACTGTGGGGTCGCGGATCGGACGAGATTTTGCGCAACTTCGTAAGGAAGACTTTCTCGCGATTTATGGCCACCTCCGACCGGGCACTTACGACATCCTGTCGCCACGCTACGATGAGGCTCCCGATCTCTATTTCGACTGGTCGAATCCCCGCCCGCCATCGGCCGTGCCGCCACGCTTCACGCTCTCGATCGAGCAGTTGCGCCGCATCGAGCAACTGCTCAGGGAACATGAGCTCGAGATCGACGTCCTGAGTTTGATCGAGTTCATCAAAGCCGGCATTGAAGGACGGGAATACGCCAAGTTTGTCTTTACGCGAAGCCTGAGCGATGCTCTGTCGCTGATCAGGCAACTGGGCGAAGAACACGGCCTTTCAGCCGAGGATTGCGCATTCTTGAACTACGACGCCATCCGCGCCCTCTATAACGAGAGCGGTTCGGTGCGCGAAGTGTTGCGGGAGAGTGTCGCGCGTGGCAGGGAGCGTCACGCGTTGACGGGCAATCTTGTGCTTCCGCCTATCATCGCTTCGCCCGAGCAGGCGTTCGCCTTTTACCTTCCTCCGAATCAGCCTAATTTCATTACGCGAAAAAATGTCACCGCAGCTGTCGCCTCAGTCGGCGACCCGCCGGAGAGCTTCGCGGGACGGATTCTTTTCGTTCCCAGCGCGGATCCTGGCTTCGACTGGATCTTCACGCGGGGCATCAGTGGTTTTGTTACCCAGTTCGGCGGGGCCAATTCGCACATGGCGATCCGCGCCGGCGAGCTCGGTATTCCCGCCGTGATTGGCGCCGGTGAAGTGATGTATCAACGCTGGCGTGGAGCGAAGAAGTTGTGTTTGGACTGCACAAGTCAAAGGGTTCTTCCGGTAGCATGAAGGCCTTCGCCGCGACCGCGAGGCGTATACAATCACCGAACCATTAGACCGATCGGGGAGATTGATGGTCACCAGTACTTCCGCGCCCAAAGTTAGTTGGGACTATACCGAACACGCTTCTCACTACGATAAAAGAGCTGATTACTGCCGCGATGCGATTAAGAATTTACTGGTGGCAATCGGCTGCGACCCCTCCAAGCTCGTGGCCGATATTGGCGCAGGCACGGGTAAGCTCACAAAGGAGCTGCTCGAACACGGATTAGTCGTCAGGTCCGTTGAGCCGAACGATGCGATGCGAACAATTGGCATCCAAAATACTGAAGGCAAATCGGTTACCTGGTCGGTTGGCACGGGTGAGGCAACCGGATTGCCGACAAGCGGTGTTTACGCCGTTTTCTTCGGAAGCTCGTTCAATGTAGTTGATCAAAGCCTCGCGTTATCCGAGGCTTCCAGGATACTTTTTCCAAACGGCTGGCTTGCCTGTATGTGGAATCATCGGAATTTGGACGATCCGATTCAACAAGGAATAGAGTCCATCATCAAATCCTCGATTCCTGAATACTCGTATGGATCGAGGAGAGAAAATCCGACAAACATCATCGATACAAGTGGCTACTTCTCGGGTACGAAAGCGATTGAAGAAAACTTTGTATGGGAAATGCCAAAGTCGGACATCATTGTTGCCTGGAAGTCGCACGCGACACTGAAGCGCCAGGCGGGTACCGATAAGAGGTTCAATACCATCATCAGAGAAATTGCGAGCTATTTGGATAAGCTGCCTGAATTAATCGATGTGCCCTACACAACTCGGATTTATTTTGCCCAGAAAATCAGGTAGAGAAGAACGTTCGCCTCGCAGTTGCACGCTGTCCCTGTCTGTCCCAATCGACCACCGCGCCTGCTTGGCGATGGCGGCATTCAGAAATCGGAAGCTTTTGACCATCGCATGAAGAAAGTTGCAATTACGCAGAGGGTATCAGTGGTCCCGGAATACGATGAGCGCCGTGATGGTCTGGATCAGGCCTGGGCGCGGTTCCTGGCGGCGTGTGGATTGATACCTCTGGTGCTTCCGAACATTATCGAGGTGGCGACGGCGTTATTTGCGGATACAGAGGTCGCTGGGCTACTGTTGACCGGCGGCAACGACCTCGCAGCTTTCGGGGGCGATGCTCCGGAGCGGGATGCTACCGAGAGTGCGCTGCTTGACCTGGCGGAGTCGCGCGGGTTGCCGGTTCTCGGTGTCTGTCGCGGGATGCAGATGATCCAGCAGCGTTATGCGATAGCGCTACGTCGTGTCGAGGGCCATGTGACACGACAGCAGATGATTCGGGTTGAGGGCGCGCCTACTGAGGTCAACAGCTACCACCGCTTCGGCTCCTTTGAATCACGACCGCCGCTTGACGTCTGGGCGGTCGCCGATGACGGGGTTATCAAGGCGATTCGGCATGTGAGCCGCCCGACCACCGGCATCATGTGGCATCCCGAGCGAATGGAACCGTTCGCACTTTCCGACATCGCGCTGTTCCGCCGAGTCTTCAAGGTGGGGCCTTGCGCGCGCTGATTCTAGCCGCCGGTCGCGGGAGCCGCATGGGGGATCTCGGTGACGACCGCCCGAAATGCCTGGTCGAACTCGCAGGCAAGCCATTGATCGAGCGCCAGATCGCGGCGCTCCGACGCGGTGGAGTGGACGAGATCGGTGTAGTGCGTGGCTATCGCGCCGAGAGGATCGATTTTCCCTGCCTCACTTACTTCGCCAACGAACGATGGGCGGAGACCAATATGGTGATGTCGCTCGCCGCAGGCACTGCTTGGCTCCGCTCGGGCCCGGTTATCGTCAGCTATGCCGATATCTTTTATCGCAGCGAGCTGGTGCGCGGTTTGATCAATGCTCCAGGCCAGCTGGTCCTCAGTTACGACCGGGCCTGGCACCGCCTTTGGACGCGGCGTTTTGCGGATCCTTTGGCCGACGCTGAAACCTTCCGGATCAACGGCGACGGCCAACTGCTGGAGATCGGGGGGAAGACGACGCGGAGCGAAGATATCGAGGGGCAGTATATGGGCCTTCTTAAATTTAGCCCACCGGCATGGGGCTCCGTGGAGGCGCTACTCTCCGGGCTCGACGCAGCAACCCGCGATCGACTCGATATGACCGGATTATTGCGTCGACTGCTGATCGGAAAGGAGCTTCCCATCGACACTTTCGGTACCGATGGTCAATGGGGTGAAATCGACAATCCGGATGATGTGGCGCTGTACCACGAAATGGTAACGCAGGGTGAGCTTCGGCTCGAGGATGTGCTATCCCCCAGAGAAATGATAGAGAAATGACAGGATGACGACGATCGGTCCGAGGAATAGTTCGGTCATTCCGAACTTTCGGACGCCTTTGATTCTTTTTTCCAACGACCCGAACCCTGCAACCGCTTAAGCGACGTATTTAAGACTTGTTTTGGCCTCTTTGCAGCCATCCGACGTTGTGGCCCACGAGGATTGCGCCGTCGTGCCAATCATGCCGCATTGGGATTGGAGGGTCTATTCAACTTAATTCAACTTAGACCCTAACTAAGGTTGTAGCTGATAACCGATTCTCTCAATCCGCTTTTTTGTCTCCCCGTTCAATTCATCGATAAAGTTCTTGAAGGAGGGAACTTTTTCTTTAACGGCCAAATAGCGATAAGGCTTGGTTTTCGGAGGGTCGATAATTAAACGGCTCAAATCGAGATCAACCGACATAACTTCGAGGACTTTGGCAAACTCCTTGAGCGGATCGACCATGAAGTCTTCAAGCCGCAACGAGAGCGTGGCAGCCTGAAGGTAGAGCTCAGTTTCCTCGACGAACTCCGGGAAGGACAGAAATCGCGGGCCTGGTATCGCGTCATAAAAATGGGGGTCGCCGTCGGCGAAGGCCTTGAATTCAAGAAAATTCTGATCCAAATCCTCACAGAGCTCGTCCGTATTCTTATAACGGTCCGAGATAACAGCACCGTGAGTGGTGTTGCGAAGATATGTCCGCCACCAAACCCAATTTGAAAGCAGGGAATCGAGGGGATGACGATGGATAAAGATCAAATCGGCAAATCTGGATCGCACCGCTTCCAATATGCGGCTTGTTACCGCCGGCGACTCTTGGAAGCGGGAAGCATACTTGATTGTGGCATGGTAGCTGTAAATAAAAGAAGTGGGACCGGGGTGGAGGCGGATCAGATGTTTTCTAAAATACTTCGTCCTCTCTCCAATGTTCTGGAGCATCAGCTCATTAATGTACAAACGTCCGCCCCCGAACAGGCTAATAACGTAAGTTGTTCTCTGGTTCTCCGGTTTATGGATTTTCCAATACCAATCCAGTTCTTCCAAATGATAGCGGACACTCTCCAATTGTTCTCTAGGGGTTCTTCGCGCGAATGTGATCAGCCTCTGAAGTGCCTGCATCGGGCCCATTGATGTAACGAAATAGTTGTGATTGTACTTGTTTTCCATCTTTACAATTGCCTTTAGCGCCTCGACACCAGCCGATCAACAGAAAATCGGGCTGAGTTCGCGCCGCGCATGCGCCGCCCGCATCACTCATCAGGAGAGCTTCGGAATTCCCGGCGTTGGCGGAAACGGCCACCGCTGTGACACTTTCGTAAACTGACATCGCTGAAACTGCTGGGCACGTTGGTCAGGGAGATCGTCCCGGTCGTCGAACTAATCCTCCCATTGTCGTGCGGCCCTAGTTCAGAGCTATTTTCTCTAGATTGCAGCCAGCAGCGCTCCAACCCTTTAGCACCCACAGGAATCGGAATCCGCTTTGTCGAGCTTTGGTGAGGGCTTCTTGAGTCTGGTCGACAGGAGGTTCAGGCGAACTAGGCAGCTTATATTGCGGGTAGCCCCATCCCGTGGCCGCCCAGCCGATATCATCAAACTCGGGCAGCCCATCAATCATCGCCATGCCCGATTCAGCCGGGGCAATAAATGGCGTTGCCCCTATCCCCACCTGACGCATATCCCAATAGAGGCGGTCGGTTTTCGGGATGTACACTGCGGAGGTTCTCCTAAGCTCCAGTTGTTCATGGTCCAGGTTTTCCAGGCACTGTAGAATATTCTTCCGGGCCTCAACCGTAGGATCCCAGGTGGACGGATTCCTGTTGATCTGCCGCAACTGGTCGCGCCATTCGAGCAGTGGCTCGCCCGCGATCGCGGCCCTCGCCTCGCCGATGGATTTCACCATGCGGTACACCGAACCTTCGGTGGTCATGAACAGGTGGCCGCACACCGCAATGGCAAGAATCAGGCCAAAGCATTGCGCCAAAGAGATCTGGCCGTTGCGCAGCTTTGCAGCCAGGTCAGACAATTCAATCCTCGGGATGAATGCCGCGATGAAGACAGCCGCAAAGATGCCATGGAACTCAGTGAAGTATTTCCAGGCTGGCGAATAAAAATCCATCAGCAGATAGGGAAGTGCCCCTGCGATAACCACCACGAACACCAGTTCGACCGGGAGGCTCTCGCCACTGTAAATGGTACGTAGCATGTCTGCCAGGTTCCGCACATTCCGTACCCGGGCCCAGAGAAAAAGGAATAGCCAAGCCCAAAGAAAGTAAACAATGAAGAAATAGGGAACCCACTCAGGATGGATCCTGTCGAAGCGAAAAGGCGCAAACTTTGCTGCGACCGCGCCCACTTCTGTGCGCATTTGCGTCGCGAACACCAGCAGCGAAAGCATCACGCCCAACAGCACAGGCGACACCCGCAACCACTTTACCCGCCAGCACAAATAAAGGAGCAGGGATAGCAACAGATAAACCTGCGAAATCTTCACAAATCCCACCAGCGCCAATGCCGCTGGCAAGCCCATGCTGAAGCCGAGTTTTTCCGCCAGGGTGAAAGTCTGTGTCCTACCTTGGAGTGACAGGTAAAAAGTTGTAGCAATCGCAATCAGCCACATCGAGAGACCAAAAGCGAAGAGGTACGAGTCGCTATTTAGAATGCCCTGGTTAAAATTCCAGTGATTTGGATCGACCGCGAAAGGAAATAAACCAACTACCGCGAGCACGCATGCGAACCAATAACTAAGCGGTGGGCTGCTCTCCTTTTCTCTTCGAACGGCCACCCTGAGGGTTGCGGCGCAAGCAAAAGCGCCTGCCACATAAAGCGGCACAAGCAGCAGTCCGTACCCGAAAGCTATGAAATCAAGCGCCCGGAATTCACAAAGCTGCCGCAACGATTGCGCCACCCACAATGATCCGTTGTGGTATTTCATCGGGACCAGTCCATCCAAACCGGTTGAAGCCACGCCGTAGGTGTCGATCATGTTGACAATGGCAGTTTGCTGTAGAACGTCCGCATGAACTAGTCCACCCAGCACCGCCTCGGGATAAAGGATCAAATGTTCTCCTCCGGAGCGCCAATACATGCTTTCCGCGTAGGCCCCCAGTGCCAGACCAAGGACAAGCAGCGATGTTGCGTGAAAGGGGCCAAGCCGCTTGGCTACAGCCCCGAGATTCAAGAGACTCGCGAACAGACCAGCGCCGCTAATTGTCCAACCGACCGCCGGAAACGAAGCCAGGCGCGAAAGCCCGAGCAGAGAAACTGCGATGAGAGTAATGAATAGGAACGCGGGGCCTGAAAACATCCAGCGCTTCTTCGACCCGAAGCCAGCGACATTAAGGACTAAGAGCGACAGCCCTGCCATCTTAACCAAGGAGTATGTTGGTGTGGGAAACCCATGTCGCAAAGCAACAACCGTGACCAGCATGAGGACGGGAATCGGACTGGCAACTATGCACACTGATTGAAGCAGGCTTCTTATATGCGAAGGAGTTACGCAGTGGCCGTCCGGTGGCTCGGAGCGCATGATTGGAGGAGAGTATACAGTTTTGATGTTCCTGTTCGCCAAGGAATGCGCTGAAAGCGTGATGTTGGGCTGCTCAACTTCGGTATGACGACAACCATACGGAGAAATGTACTTTAGCCAACGTCTTGCCTCTTCGACGGGAAATAGCGCCAGCGCCGGCCCTGCCTTCGGAAGATGGGTGCATAGAAACTTCACTGCTGATTTTGCAGCCACGGGCATCGTCGAAATGCTCGATTGTGTCGGTTTGGTGCACCGTATAAGGCCTGAAACTAGGCCGCTTTATGGCTCACGAGTTCCTTCCCATTTTCATGCTTCGTGTTCCGGATTTACGCGGTTGGAATCCTATGGGACAATGGCCGAGGTTATGAAGCCATTTGGAGGGGTGCCGCCGATATATCTCAGTGTCCTGACTTTTGCGATGCTCCAGAGCGGTCGTCTTCGCAACATGTTCCCGCCCGACCGCGAACAGTCCGTGACAGACCGCGCCCCAGTTCGCCCTACGCGAGCACACTCCATGCGATGATTCGCTGGAGCTAACCCCATGTTTCGCGAGAGCGCAGATTCCAATCGAAGGAAGGAACGGATGGCGATGCGGAACATAGCTTTGAGTTTGTTTTTGTTGATGTTTGATATTAGCGGCTGGGCCTCGACTAACAATCTAGGAAATCAATCAGGGTCCGAAGTTAAAAACACCTCTCCCTGCTCCTCCGAAAGTTCTACACAGAGATCGTGCCGCACTGACACCCCACCAGGGATCACGTACGCGATCACGGCGCTGAATTGGACACAAACGATCTCCAGTTCATTGACGGGCGGGGCAGCGGCGACCGTCACCCTGACTCCTTGCCCGACAGGAATCGACACCACCGGCAACGGTCTGTATCAGATTGGAATCTTTGTCAGAGGCATTTGGCAGGAGTCGCAGCAAGTCAGTGGTGGAAGTTGCACATCCGGGGCAAGCTCGGGGACGATTATTTTCACTCCGCACGGTTCTTATTCCACCGGCTACGTGATCGGATCGGCAAGTTCAGGGATTCAGGAGACGTGGAACTCCACTTGCGGGGCCATTTCGCATGCTCCGGAAAACGGCCAGTGCAACGTCATTCTTCCCACGAACAACACGTCAAATGATCTCGCCAATGGCTATATCATCCTCGGAACTCTCTTTCTGCACGGAGCCCAAGCTGCATTGAGCGGTTATGGAGCAAGAATTTTTTGCGTCGGCCGCGGCCCATGCATTCAGGCTGGAGATCAAAGGAGCGCGAATGACTTCCCTTCCATCACAGTTCAAGGGGTCACTTTCAATGCCTGCGGTCATACCTGCGGCTCGCAGTATCCCGACTACACCACGAATGCGTCCTACGCTGGCGTAAACATCACGAACACGGTGACCTCTAGTGGCGCGCAGACGATCACGACAGCGGCAGCGCATGGTTTTCGGGTCGGGGATTTGGTGACGATCCTTTTTACAGACGACTCGAGCTATTGGGGTGATGCTGTAGTTGAAACAGTTCCATCCGCGACTACGTTCACCGTTCAAGGTGCGAGGGGCGCGAATATTTCTTCGCAGGCAAGTCCAGGAGTAGTAGCTTTGGCTTTCGACGCTGTACTTGATAACGCCTTTAATACTCACCTTGTTGACCTAACTATCGACCAGAACAACGGAGCGGGGCGCTTCACTAATTTCTTTAGCTTCTGGGACGACGAGAACGCGACGGTCTCTCACTTCAACAACAACGGCGCCAGTCTGAACAAAGGTCTTACTTGGTCTGGATCATTTATCTTTTCAGGCGGCGCGGCCCATGCCCCTAACAGTCAGCAATTTGCCCCAGTAATTTCGGTACGTGATTCAACCATCACCGCTAACGGCTCGAATTGCGCGACCGTGTACAACTCGAACGGGTTGTACTTCGAGAACACAGTTTGTCAGGCTTCAGGACTTTGGCAGATATATTCTTCGAACACACGCGGGAACTACCAAGGTGCGAATATCAAAAACATCTACAGCGAAAGCGCTTGTGCTCTAAATCCAGCTAGTCCGGCAGCATCGCCATTCCCAGGGTTGGGCATTGCGGGGATGATCTTTGGCGATTCAAGGGCTGTAGCCAGGTACAGCGTTTTAGGTGGAAATGGAGTAGCTGGGTGCACGCCTATTGGCGGAACTGGTTCGACTATTGGATTTTCCTACTACATCGTGGTTCATGATAATACGCTTAACCACACTTCTTCCCCAGAATTAGTGGAATATTGGAACTCTACCGGCAGCGATTCGCCTGCGGTCAAATGGCCACGCGTTGCGAACGGACGAGACAACATCACCTACGATGTTATTCGCATGACTCCGGCCTCCGTGAATAGTGCTACCGCGCCCGCCTACAACGCAACCCCTTATCCCTATCCGGGCGGCTGTCCCGGGGGAAGCGGAGGCACCTGTGGTTCGGTGGCTAGAGGATTAACACAATCATCAGCCTGTTCTGGGCTAGTGTGCTCCTATACCGACAGCGCATCCACGAGCTCATCTGCTTACTCTGTTCCGGACGTCGGAAATTATCAGGGTCACATTAACTTCTGGCCGGGGCCCCTAGTCTATGTCGGAGAGGGCACGGTGACGAGCCCAGTTTATGTGGATACAGAGCTTGCACCGGGAATTTGCTTCGGTTGTGGTGGGAGCGCGATTCAGGTCGCTGACCGTTGCAATGCTTATACCTCTGCCGGATCTGGTGCTTATGATGTCTGTATAGCTGGCGTTGCGAATAATGGTGTTCCGAATCAGGGAGCACTTTTCTTGCCGGATGGATTTCCCGGATCACGCATGGTTATGTCGAAAGGACGACTTAACTTCCTGGACAAGGGATCTGCTATCGATCCGCACCACATCATTACCCTGCTCGATTCGCAGCCTGGGCTTACTCTAGCTTCTCCGGGCTACCGTCCGCCAGCCAGCGCGAACGATGTATGGATTGGAACAGACGTCGCTCCCGGATCCCGGTTTACGTCGGGACAATTGGCGTTTGGGGCTCCGGTTGCGATTACGAATTACATTGCGCAAATAGGTGACGGGGTCCACCCCAATTGGCTGGAACAGCTCACCTCAAAGCAAAAGACATTCGCGGTGCCTGTGAGGATTGATGAGGGGAACAGTTTCACTTTGGGAGACGGCTCACCCCTGTCCAAGATGAAAATTTACCGCGTAAATAACGCACAAGCGAGCCGCGTGCCTCCACAGAGTTGCGCTGACGTAGCTGCCGAAGCTCAGGGTCTCAGCAATGCGGATCAGATTGCTAGTATCAATCCACCAGGGCGACTAGGAAACCTCTCCCTTAATGCATATCCTGGTGATAAAGATCAGATCATTTTTCATTTCTGTAATCCGAGCAGTTCCGAAGCGTTCGCTCCGCCTGGTGCGTACACATTTCTGGCGGTACGTTAAGGTATCTTGGCCCCTCGTCTTTAGGGGTCAATCCTCCGAGAATTTTTCTGTGAACTGAATATGTTCCAGCGACCCAGAAGCACGCTGCCGTGCCTCCGAGCGCTTTCAGACGACCAGCAGCGACCTGAATTAGCTCCGTTAACTGCGTTAACTGCCATTGACTTGCTGCCCACGATATCAGTATGTAAAATCAACGCATTAGGCAGAAACGGCCATCGCCAACTCCCATGGTCCTCCCAGAGTACAGAAAATCCTATGGATTTGGCTCTACGGAGGTTTTGGTCGATTCTCTCTCCTCGCAACCGACGTTGCGAGGTGTTCCCACGCGAACCCGATTCCTCGAAGTAAAGTCCCCTATCGTTCGCCGGTTTGTGTTCGCTACCGTTCTTTTACTGAGCGCTCTATATGCGGGAAGCGGACTTAAGCGAGGCTGGTTCCCCTGGGATGAAGGCGTTATCGCCCAATCTGCGGAGTATGTTCTCAATGGAGAACTTCCGCATCGAGATTTCCCTGAAATTTATACCGGGGGCCTGTCCTATTTGAATGCATTGTCATTCCGCCTGTTTGGAACGAACCTTGCCAGCATGCGCTACATGTTATTTCTGTTCTTTCTGCTGTGGGTTCCTGCTTTTTATTATTCAGCTTGTCGCTTTGTCTCAGTGCCTGCCGCAGGAGCAGTTACCTTACTCGCCGTTGCCTGGAGCATACCCAACTATTCGGCTGCCATGCCATCCTGGTACAACCTGTTCTTCGGGACTTTCGGCCTGGCCGCACTGCTGCGCTACATCGATATCCCCAGAAGTCGGTGGCTCTTTATAGCGGGATTATGCGGTGGTATCTCGTGCCTGTTTAAAATCAGCGGGCTCTATTTCGTTGCTGGAGTCCTATTGTTCCTGCTCTCTCGCGGAGGGGTGACCGCCGGAACCAAGCTTGAGAGCCGTCGTGACGTTGCGCTATATAGAATTTTCCTCGCGGTTACGGTGCTCGTCTACGAAACTCTCGTCTTCCTGGTTTTAAGGGAAGCCGCCAATGCAGCGACGTATCCTTATTTTTGGGCACCTAACCTTGCTATAGGAGCGGCCATACTGTGGCTCGAGTTTCACCGCGTCAAAAATGGGGGCCGAAGCTTTTTTTTCCTGTTTCGCGAGTTGATGAGTTTCACGGTTGGAGTTCTGCTCCCGATCGCCATTTTCCTGATTCGTTACGTCTTCGCCGGAGATGTTTTCCAAGTCTCCACAGGGGTCTCTGGCTCGGTCCATGGGCATCTTCAAAACGTCACTGAAGCGCCATCGGTGATGAAGTTCGTTGTGGGTATCACGGTCAATTTGATACTGGGATTCGCTGTTTTCATGACGGGGGCTCGGATCGCGAAGGCAATAGGCGTTCTTTTTCTTGCTGCAACACCAGTCGTAATATTCCTCGCTCGGGCCAACCCTTACATAGATAGGGCGGTGTGGTCAACCATTTGGTCTTTTCTGCCGTTCGCGGTTGTTACGGGCGCAATTCTCCTGGCTTTTTGGGCGATGCGCGGACGCTTGGATGCCCCAGAACAACAGAAGGTATTGCTCGTATTGTGCATATGCGCAACGACCAACTTGATCCAATTCCCTTTCAGTGGAGCCAGCTACTACTGCTACGTTGCGCCTTTCGCTTTCTTATTAGCAGCGGCGCTGATAAGTCAGCTCGAGGCGCCGCCCAAGTTGGCCTTATCGTCGGCACTCTGTTTTTGCATTTTGTATATAGCGCTGGCAGTTACACCCGGTTTCGTTATGAAGATGGGCATGGAATATCGCCCTGACGAACAAACCGCTAGGCTAGAAATGCCCCGTGCGGGGGGGCTCCGGGTAGACCCAGACTTTGCACGCACTTACGATGACCTGAGTGCAGTTATCAAGCAACATGTTCGCGGCCAATATGCTTTCGCGGTGCCGAACTGTCCCGAAGTGTATTTTTTGAACGAACTGCGCGACGCAACTGCGGCGTTATTCCGTGCCAATTATGATCCATCTGAGGCAACCAGCGTGGTCATGAAAGCGCTCCACGAACACGACGTCAATCTTATAGTGTTGAAGGACCACGACATTCCGTTTCCGGCCACGGTGCCATCAGACCTCAGGGACGCCCTCGAACAAGAGTTCCCGAATCGCGCCATTGTCGGACCGTTCGAGGTGAGATGGAAATCATGATTACTTCGGTCACACGCACAATCCGCCGAGCTGAGCAACAATCACAGAATAGGGTCTGGCAAGATGATCCAAATCCGTCCAGGAGACTCTCGTGAAGGTGGTTGTGTTGTGCGGCGGACTCGGTACTCGTTTGCGCGAGGAAACAGAATACCGTCCGAAGCCCATGGTAGAAGTCGGCGGTCGTCCCATCCTGTGGCATATCATGAAATCATACGCACACAACGGTTTCACCGATTTCATATTATGCCTCGGCTACCGCGGCAACATGATCAAGGAATATTTCCTGAACTATGAGGCTATGAACAACGATTTCACCATCGGTCTCGGCCAGCAGTCGCAAATTCGATACAACGCCGTGCACGAGGAGCAGGGTTTTCAGGTGACGCTAGCCGATACGGGTCTCAACACCATGACCGGCGGCCGATTGAAGCGTATTCAGAAATATATCGATGGGGATACTTTCATGCTCACCTACGGAGACGGCCTCGCGGATATCAATATGCGGAAGCTTTGGGAGTTTCACAAAAGCCATGGCAAGCTGGCCACCGTGACTGCCGTGTTACCACCGTCAAGGTATGGCATTCTGCAGATTGAAAAAGCCGGTAAAGTGGACAAGTTTCTGGAAAAGCCGCGAACCGAGAGCTTCGCCAGCGCCGGCTTTTTTGTTCTCCAGCGGGGCGTATTTGACTACCTAGGCGGAGATGACTGCATCTTTGAGCAAGAGCCCCTCGGCCGATTGTCCGCCGACGGACAACTCATGGCCTATCAGCACGATGGCTTTTTCTACTCCATGGACACCTATCGCGAATACCAATATCTGAACGACCTTTGGGCAAAGGAAGAGGCTCCGTGGAAAGTATGGTGAAGCAGAGTATCGCAACGAAGATATGGTGAATCAGGGTATGTCGAACCAGGGCAAGGCGAACGACGCGAGTTTTTGGCGAGACAAATCGGTTCTCCTGACCGGCGCCACAGGCCTGGTCGGCGGATGGCTGACAAAACGCCTCATCAAGCAAGGAGCGAACCTCGTTTGCCTGATAAGGGACTGGGTGCCCCAGTCGGAATTCGTTCGCACCGGCCAACTCGGAGGCGTAAATGTAGTTCGAGGCGACCTGAACGAACGCGATCTTATCGAGCGAGCGCTCGGAGAATACGAAGTACAAATCGTTT
>Ga0181522_10001583_pt1 | contig 13740 bp, 9 predicted proteins | sample PEATcosm2014_Bin_27_FD_121103 | JGI IMG/M metagenome (GOLD analysis project Ga0181522, IMG submission 121103) | Peatland microbial communities from MTU Mesocosm Facility, Houghton, MI, USA - PEATcosm2014_Bin05_10_metaG | ecosystem: Environmental > Terrestrial > Soil > Wetlands > Peat | place... | reverse complement strand
TTGACGCCATATTGAAAGGGATCGTGGTACACGACCGGATGCTTTCCGCCAAAGTTATCGAACGGCGGCGGTGTTGCCGTGCTCCACTCGAGCGACGTCGCCTCCCAGGGATTGTCCGTCGCCGGTTTTCCCCAGAAGCGGCTGTGAATGAGATTGTAGAGAAAAATCAATTGGGCAGCGCCGGTCGCGAGCGCGGCGATGGTGATAAAGCGGTGCACGGGGATCAGGGGCTGCAGGTAATCATCCACAAAGCTCGAGTAACGGCGCACGTTCCCGGCCAATCCGAGATAATGGAACGGCATAAAGATGCAGTATGTGCCCACGAAACTCAGCCAGAAATGAAGTTTGCCCAGAGGCTCATTCATCATTCTCCCGAACATCTTGGGAGCCCAGAAGTAAGTTCCGGCGAAGATGCCGAACATGGCAGCGACACCCATCACCATGTGGAAGTGGCCGACGACGAAGTAGGTGCCGTGGAGGAGGATATCGAGAGAGGGCTGAGCCAGGAAGAAGCCGCTTACGCCTCCGCTGACGAACATCGAAATAAAACCCAGCGCAAACAGTGAGGCGGAATTGATGCGTAGTTTGGAGCCGTAAATGCTAAAGAGCCAGATCAGCACCACGATGGTCGCCGGGATAGTGATGATGAGGGTCGGGAAAGAGAAGGCCAGCGCAGAGTACGGATTCATTCCGCTGACAAACATGTGATGGCCATAGACCATATAGCTGAGAACCGCCAACGCTCCCATGCAATAAAGGATGACTCTCTGGCTGAGAAGGGGCTTGCGCAGGCTGGGCATCAGTATGTGGGAGACGATACCCATGCCGGGGACGATTGCGATGTAGACCTCGGGATGTCCGAAGAACCAGAACAGATGCTGCCACAGGAGGGTCGATCCACCGGAGTGGGGGAGGATCTGACCGTTCAGCACGAGATTCGACGGGACAAAGAAACTGGTGCCGGCCATGTGATCAAGAATGCAGAGTATGCAGGCCGGCATCAGTACGGCGAAGGCCGTCAGTCCCATGCAGGAGGTTATGAACCATGCCCACGCTGAAAGTGGGAGGCGCATGAGGCTCATGCCCTTGACTCGGAGATCAAGGGTGGTTGTGATGAAATTCAGTGAGCCCAGGAGCTGGCCGATACAAAACAGCCCAATCGAAATCATCCACAAGACGACTCCCCATCCCTGACCGGGGCCACCTACCGGACCGACAGCATTAAGAGGCGCGTATTGGGTCCAGCCCCCGAGGGTGGGGCCATCGCTGACGCAAAACGATGTCATCAAGGCTACGAAAGCGCAAAACGTTACCCAGAACGACATCATGTTGAAGCGCGGGAAAGGCATATCCTCGGCGCCAACCTGGATGGGCAGGAAGAAGTTGCCGAAGGCCGCGAATGGGGCGGTGGTAAGCACAAAGAAGACCATGATCGTGCCATGCATGGTCATCAGTTGGAGGTAGTACTCCGGCGTCATCTGGTCGCCCGGTGCGCCATTGGCAGAGAGAAGATGAAGGCCGGGAATCGCGGCACTGTTCCAGGCGAGGTGGAAGCGCATCAGCCAGGACAGGAACATTCCGATCAGTGCGGCGAGGAGCGCCAACCCGTAATACTGCTTGCCGATCACTTTATGGTCGAGACTGAAGACGTGCTTCCGAATGAAGCTGGTCGGAGGCGCGTGGTGCTGTACTGCCGGCGCTGATATGTCGTGCATACTCACCTCAAATGACGTTTACATCCATTCGACTCTCCAGTGTGCGAATGAGCGCGACCAGAAAGCTACTGCATTGCTGCTTCTTTCTTCAGCCAATCATCGTAATCCTGCTGTGACATGACTTCGAGATATGCCTTCATGTTGTAATGTCCGAGGCCGCACAGCTGGGTGCATACGATCTCGTACTTACCCACCTTATTGGCGTTGAAGTGGACGGAAACATCCAATCCGGGAACAAAATCCTGCTGTACGCGCAACTCTCGCACGAAAAAGGAATGGCCAACATCCTTCGAATGCATGAGGAGGTGGATTTCCTTGCCCACCGGGATGGCCATCTCGGCGGTGACGATGTCGTCTTTCGAATCCGGATCATGGTCCGTATCCAGGCCGAAGTAATTCTGGGTTGACTCATTCACAAGATCGGGATGAATGGGGCCGAATTTTCCATCCGGGCCGGGATAACGGAAATAGAAGGCGAATTGCCCGGCCTGGATCTGGATGGGCATGGCATTCGGGGCGGGCGGAATGAGGTATGCATTCGCCCACGCCTTCACGCCAAAGACGCCGAGGGCCAGGACCTCCAGGCCGACGAGGAGGAATGCGCCAATGACCAAGCCTTTGGCGCCGCCGGGAAAATTCTTGAGCTTCGCGTCCGGGGGACGATTGGAAAACTGCCAGACAAAAAGACCGAGGAGAAGCTGGGCGGCAAGAAAGGCGATTCCGGCCTCGGCCATGGTTTCCGCCATCTGTTCATCGATCAGCGCTCCGTTTGTCGAGATGTCCTCGGGCGCCTCCCAGGTGTGGCGCACGATAGGTATGGCGGAAATGATCGCGATTACGATGATGGTAACTGCAAATAACTTCCCCATAATGGTTCGCCCTCTGATTCTTGCGAAGAATGCTTTCAAAGCAGAATGCAGCGGCGGAGACGGTTGATCTCCGCCGCTAGCTATTATCAGCGCGATGCCTTGCCTTCAAAGGTAGACTTGATTTCTTTCGTCTCACATCGACTGATGCAGAGCGATGCCATGCATCATCGTTGCTGCAGGCTGTTATTTAGCCTTGAACGTAAAGTCCGCGCTCGCTGGTTTGCCCTCAGCGACAGTTACTTTCTGCGTCTGCTTGCCGTAGGTTTCCTGCCACGCCGTGACCGTATAGCTTCCCGGAGGCACATTCTCGATCGTGTAGGTGCCGTCATCCTTTGTAGTGGCATAAGGACCTTTTACGACCACGAAGTAACCGTGCATCCAGGGATGGATATTGCACTGTACCGGTATAACTTCCTCGGTCTTCCAACTTTGAACGATTGGGGCTGCGCCTGGCGGCTGGGAGCGATTCCAGGGGATGTTTCCGGCCATCGGATTCGGCTCGGGATGGATGTTATGCGTCGTCTGGTCGCTGGTGGTGACCTTGAACTCCTGTCCAACGTCCATGGCGAGGACATGGGGCGTGTACATACAGCCTTTTTGGTCGAACACCGGAACGTTGGTGGGTTTCTGGTTGGCTGCATCGCCACTTAGACCTTGAGAAATGTATAGAACAACATTCTCCAGGCCGTTATTGGTGCCGACCTCGACAAGTTCCATATGGGCGGGGTCGCTCGCGTGGAGCTTCACACAGTAGGGATCCTTCGACATATCGATTCCCCTCTGGTGAGGAGCAGTGCCATCGAGCTTGACCGTGCCCGTGATGCTCCCGGTTCCGGCCGCGTGGGCATCTGTGTGTGAATGGTAGACCACAATCAATACCGCTGCCGCCAGCGCCAACGCCGGCGCCATTAGTCTGTATCCCGTCCTCATCTGATTCTCCTTCGCTTCAGTAGCTTCAGTTCGAGTCCAATGTTTCGGTCGCTTACGGGCCAGAGCTCGGATTCACTGGTTTCAGACCCATCTTCTTGGCCATTTGCTTTTCAACGCTCGGCTGGCTCATCAGCGATCGAAGATAGAAAACCAAGTCCCAAGCCTCCTCGGGTTTGATGTTGTCCGAGAATGATGGCATGGGCGTGCCATCCAGTCCGGTCATGAAAATTCGATAGAGGTCCTGATCCGTGGTACCGCACTTCGGTCTGGAACCGTCGGTGAAGTTGAAGGGGGCAATGGTCCGACCCAAATCGTCAGTAAGCGTTGACGCGGAAGGACCGTTGGCCATCCCCTGCGCGCCGTGACATTTCCAGCACTCTACCTTTTGGAAAACTGCTTGCCCGGCTTTTATCCGATCGTCGGTGATTTCGGGCTCGGGTGGGATCTGGATCGGCGTTCCTGGCTTTTCGCTTTGGAATCTTGGCGAGAAGTGCTTAACCAAGGCCACCAAGTCGGCTCTCTCCTGTTTGCTCAACGTATTCCACGAAGGCATATTCGAGCGGTCCATCCCGCGGCCGATCGTATCGAAAAGATCCTGGTCAGTGGGCAAGGTGCCGGTTGGCGTGGATCGGCACTTGAAGATGCCCAGCTGAAAATTGCGTGGCTTTTGGAGCAGGGGGGGCTCCATCCACATGGCATTCTCACCGTTACCATCTCCCAGTTCGCCGTGACAGCCGACACAGTACCGTCGGTACTGATATTGGGCATCCGGGGCATGGCCGGTGAGGTTGCCAACGTGGCTAGTCGCGGCCGGTGAATGCAGCCAGTCCTGCACCTGATTTGTGGTTAGTTGGGCGAACGAGTTGCCGGGTAAACAGAGAGTGATAACTACGCTTAACGCCAGCAACCACTTGAGTAAGTTCGTATGCACAGCCATCCCTCCCTCTAGAAGTCGAAGTCGAATCCCAACAACAACTCGCTGCTCGTCAAATTGTTTCCAGTAACCGGCGAGGTACCGTCCTGGTGCCACCAGTTGTATTCGGCGTGGTAAGCCCAGCCAGCACGGCTGGTCATGAACGGGTTGTAACGCACTCCGGTGGTGTAGGTCGTGATGTTGCCGAGATTCGAAGCGGTACCCGGCGTCGATTGTTGTGACATTCGGATGGTTTCGTAGCGTCCGATCAAGATCATTTGTGGACTGACTACAAGGTGCGGCTCAATCAGGACGCCGTTCCAAGTGGGATTGCGCGATCCAGCGGGCAAAGCCGAAACTCCGGGGATGTTGTTGTTCGATCCCGGGAAATCGATCGGGTCACCGTAACCCTGGCCAAACCACGCACTATCCTCGCCGTGCTGCGTGACCACTGTTGTGTCAAAATGCGGACCGAAGTAGAACTGGCCTACGAAACCTTCGCGGCTGTAACCCTTGTTTTGAGTTCCCGAACCTGCGATTGGCGCCCCGCCGTTGGTGAGAAAAGCCGTCGGCGCTTCGCCTGCCATTACGTAGAAGCCGAGACGCTCCACGCCGAGCCTGCCAGCATCGAACGCCTGGCTGCCGGTGATGAACGTCGAATAGGATTCCTCGCCGTAAGGCAATTCCACGCTGCCATCGTTCGAGCTGAGTAAAGCCACTGAGTACCGGGTACGGTCGTTGGCGGAATGTCCCAACACCTCGACGCCCAGCTGATTGTCTCCCATTTGACCGTAAATATTGTTGTCGCCCGCCGGAATGAAGTGATAAAGCTGGTAAATGCCACCCTCGCCAGTCAGGGTCAGAATGCGCTTCTCCGACAACAGGTTGTCGAGTTCGAACTTGCCGAGCTTTACGTTGAGCCAGGGACTGTTGCCGATATTGTCGAGCCGCGCCATGACGGTTTCAAAATGAAAAGAGGCGGTCGGATCAGAGGATGGGAGCACGTAGAAAGAGAAGTTCTTCTCCAGTGTGCCACCGGTGTGGAAATCGAGACCGCTGAGGTCGAAGCCGGACGTCGTGATCTTGGCCTCGGCGGTACCACCAGTCCCGATTATGCTACCGCTGCTGTCATATTGATCAACCTGGACCCGGTTCGTGCTAACGCGATGCCAGATCGGAGTGATGCGGAACGTGATTGGCCAGTATCCCGGATTCTGCCAGATTGGGGCATCGCGATCGTTCATCAACTGGTAGCCGTTATCTTTGAATTTCTGGCCAAAGTAATTGAGCATAGGCCAGCTTTCATGGCAGGCTGAGCATCGCAGTCCGTATTTCCTGGCGAAGGCAGGTATCGCATTTGCCGGGCTAACGCTCAGTATAAGGAAGACGAACGCGAAAGCAGCGGCTAGGAGGGTACTTTCACGCCGCGGCTTCTGACAGAGATGAGACTGCGCCCACATACGCATGCTGCACTCCTCAGACAACGTTTAAGATTTTCGAAACCAAATCTCGGGACGCACGAACAAACGAGCCAGCCGGACTCAAGAATCCGAATCCCTGCCAGCTATTTTTTCCCGCCAACCAATGAAACCTTGTCCCGGTGAAGTGGTCCTACCACTCACTAACCGGCGGATACTACTACCATCCGGGGTTAAAGCGCAATAGGGTTGCAACATATTTTTTCTGACGGAAGCGTTAGAGAGAGACTTGGCCCCCGGGTGATGCTTGAGTTAGTTCGGCGGAATGCGGGCTGAGTTGACAGCATTCCTCGGGCGTATGAGACTCTTGCACCAGGAGTCTTGCGCCCGGAGCATTGCACTAGAAACATTGGAGCCAGTCGTGATCTGTGGCAGGATGTTTTCCGGTATGGGGCTGGATGGCTCGGCAGCATTCGGCAGAATTCGGCATTCTATGCATTTGCCACGTTATTTGCCCGGTGTGGTTGTACTTCTTCTTTGTTTCATGGTCCTCGCGTCGATGCCTTTGTATGGGGCGAAGAACAAGGTCCACTACGGCCAAGGCCTGATAGTCAATATTCCGCTGCCCGAACCCGAAGTTGTGCAGGCGGTCGAAGACGTGGTGCAAAACGCGCTTATCCGGGGGACCAAGGAATACAACAAAGACGAGTATGTCTCGAAGGCTGTAGCGGCGACCTCTACGCCCCTGTTTCCGAAATGGACAGGAGTCGGCAAGGTTTTCTATAAGGTTCGAGAGCAGGCGCTCGATCCGCGAAATTTCAAAGACAGCAGCGATCTTGGAACGTTGGCGGTCCGGTACGTGGTCCAGGCGCAGGGAGAGAATAATACCGTCCTGCGCATTGACGCTCTCTTCAAAGAAGATTTCCGGCGCGTGGTGCACCAGTCAAATGGCTCGGTGGAGAGTGCCGAGTATAAGGACATTCAGGACCACCTCGCGCAGGTTGAACTGGTGAAAAAGGAAACTGCCGATGCTTTAGAAGCGAAAAAAGAAAACCTGGCAAAAGAGAAGTTCAGCAGCAGCAAGAGCACGGGGACAGACAGAAACTCTTCGTCGACAGCGCCTCCTTTCGAAATTGTGACTGTCGGAGGCGCACCCGCCGAGAGCAAGCCCGTTCGTACGGCCGGCGAGAAGGCGGATGGGCAGCCGGTCCCCTCGCCCCCAACGGAAACGGCTGTCGCTGCACGAACCGGGGACACGACCCAACCGGCGCCATATGAGTTCGAACCCGGTGAATCGCTTGAACACCATGTTGCGGAACTGCGCCGGCAAGTAGAGCGACTGGTAAAGAAACCTGGGGCTCCGCTGCAATCGGCTCCGTTTCATACTGCAACAACATTGAAATCGCTGCAGCCCGGCACCGAAGTTCTGATTGTGATTTCAACGCCGTACTGGTACGGAGTCGAGACGAATGATGGAGACCATGGATGGATTCGGCGGGACCAGTTGGAGCAGTTGCCATGACGCGTGGGAGTTTCCGCGGCTTTAAAGATCTCTCCATGAATAGAATCGGCTCTTGCAGATGTTCGCGCAGAGCTCCATGTCCGCTTTTGTTGGCTGTGATCCTGCTGGCTACACACTTTGCCCTTGGGCAAACGGCTGGCGCGTATGAGCGGACCTATCGTCAGTCGAAAGCGTCGGTGGAACGAGCGCTAAAGGCGTTGCAGCCGTCACTCGGAGGAAAGCTGCCGACGCTCGAAGGGTTCGCGGTTCAGGACGACCGCCCCTTGAGCCGTTTTGAGCGGGCGTATTATCAATCTTCCGTACAGGTCAGCTCCAATGCATCGGGCGGGTCGGTGGTGCGGGTGACGACGAAGGTGACGGCCTGGTTCTCCGACCCCATTCCGTCGCATTCCGGATATCAATTGCTGACCTCGAATGGGCGGCTTGAATCCGACCTTTTGGACGAGTTGGCCGAGAGGCTGGCTACGACACCCGCTGTGACGCCCGCAAACGCGAAATCTGGTGAAGGTTTTCCTGTGAATTCAGCGCCGGCGGGTGCGTCTAACGCCCCGGCAGCCGAACCAGCGGAACGAAGATCATCGGGGACCTTGACCTCCGAACCGGATATCTCGGCACCGACTCCAAAGTCGACGGAGAGCCGGGGCGCGTTTTCCTCCCCTGCGGATCAGGGCTTGTCGGCTCAGCAACTGGCGGAGTCGAAAAACTCGCGAAAGCCTTCAGACGAGCCGCCCGGCAACAGTTTACTGGCGGAGGCTCAAAGCCTGGAGGAGGTGCTCAAGAATCAGGCGCATCCGAAGAATCTGGTGGCTGTAAAGAAATCAGGAACTCCGGTCGTTTCGACGCCCAGTTTGACCGGGAAAACGCTGTTTTTGGCGAGTGAGCGCGATGAATTCGAGATGCTTGATTACAACGCGGACTGGGTTCATGTGCGGATCTCCGGTTTGTCGCGGGGATGGATCTGGCGGACCAGCCTGGAGATGCCTGAGGGGATTTCGGACGTTCCACTTACCAATACGCGCAAGTCGCTGAGTGCGGCCGACCTGTTTCAGGTGACGCGGGAGGAGACGGCGCCGTTCCCCGGCGATTGGGGTCCGCTGCGAGACAAGAGTGTAAAAATTATCTCGGTACAAAAGGTCAAGGAAGACGAGAAGGACAGCGGCGCGCAGGCGAAGCTCGAATTCGCCAAGTCTTTGCTCGACAGGAATTATGCGGATCTGGCGGCGCAATCGAAGGACCTGTCAGGCATTGTTTTCATCTTCGATTCGGTTGATGGCGGCATGATCGCAGCCACGTTTCCGACGGTTCAGCAGTGGAAGGCGGGAACGTTGACCGACGCGGCGCTCTGGCATCAATGCTATTTTGATCCACCGGAGACATTTGCGGCTGCGAGCAGCTCCGGAGGGCACTGATTTAGCTGCTTTCGTTCCGTTGCGAAGAACGGGGCCTGATGCGGCATCTGGGGTGCGGGCGGTTCGTCGCTCGGGAAATTCTGGCTGCTCGGAAATTTTGGCTTGACATTCAACCAAGGACACGTTACGAATGCTATCTTTTGGCATCAAAGATTTGTACGATTTGGGATGAATACGAGTTTAAACTGAACCGCCGGGTGAGTGGCGGACGGGGCAATCGGGCGAGCGTGGGGTCCATGTCGCAAAAATTTGTGTTGCTGATGCGTGATTACGCGGAGTTGACCAAGGCGAGGGTTACGACGCTGATCATTCTTACTGCGTGGTGCGGGTACTTTTTTGGCGCGCACCGCATGGGTGTTTCGTCCTGGTCGATGGGGCTGTTTCATGCACTGTTGGGCATCGCCCTGGTTTCGAGCGGAACAGCAGCACTGAATGAAGTGCTGGAATCGAACGTTGATGCGCGGATGCGACGCACGGCGATGCGCCCTTTGCCTTCGGGACGGATGACAATCGTGCATGGAGCAGCGGTCGGATTGGCGCTCACTGTGGGCGGTTCGGTCTATCTCGCGCACTATGCCAACCCGCTAACCGGGTTCCTGGGATTTTTGACGGCGATCGTGTATCTCTCGGTTTATACACCCCTGAAGAGAGTATCGCCCATGTGCACGTTTGTCGGCGCCTTTCCGGGCGCGATGCCGGTTGTGCTCGGGTGGACTGCGGTAACCGGAAGGCTGGAAGTTGAGACCCTGATTCTCTTTGCGATTATGTTTGTCTGGCAGTTTCCGCATTTTCTCTCGATCGCGTGGCTTTATCGAGAGGATTATGCGCAGGGCGACATTCGTATGCTGCCCGTGGTCGATTCCGATGGAAAGTCTACGGTGTGGCGGATTCTGGCATATTCTGCCGCTTTGATACCGGTTAGCCTCTTGCCCGTTGCTCTTGGTATGGCGGGTCGGGTTTATTTTGTCGGAGCGATTTTGCTGGGCGTGGCGTTGTTCCGGGTGTCGATGGGAATGGCTTATCCACAATTGCCGGCGACGGCAGCAGCGTCGAAACCCTCCGCTCGGCGGCTGCTGCACGCTACGATTATGTATCTGCCAGCACTCTTCGCTCTTATGATGGTTAACTCGGTGCGTTAGTCGACAGTCGATTGAAGTCTCAGCTCAATCGCTATCGCCCTCGCTTCAGAACTCTCGCTTCAGAACGATTGATCAACCCTTTCGACTCGTCGTCCGCCAAACGCGTGAATGACCCGAGTCCCGTCCGGAACGGGCAATGCTGAAAGCGCCGGAGCTTTCGTCCGAACACAAGCCGAACCAAGGCATGTTGAACGTTAATCCAGCTGCAATTCAATTCTCTTCGTTCCGAGATCGAGCTTTGCTATCCGGAACTTGAGGATTTGTCCCGCCTTGACGCCTTCCGGCTTGGTCTCGGTCGCGGGCGCTCCACTCTTCCAGCGTGCCTGCAGCATGGAACCAAGCGACGACAAGTCAGGCTTGGACGCGGATGACGACCCAGGTTCTGCAGCCTTTGTTTCTTTCGCTCGAGGCTCCTCCGGGACGGGAGCGGTGGCTATGACGCCTTCGCCGAGTTCGACGCGAGCGCTTCCGGCAGTAACTTCAGTGATCCGCCCGGTTACGATGTCGCCTTCTTTGTGTTCGGCAAGGTACTCATCCAACCCGGTTGGAACAAGTTGTTTCATGCTCAGGCGTATAAGTCGTTTTTCGGCGTCGAGCGCGAGCACCTGCGCCTTGACGACTTGCCCAACCCTTAGCACTTCTTGTGGATGATTGATGCGTTTTTCCGCGCTTATTTCGCTTATGTGGATCATGCCTTCTACGCCCTCGGTGAGTTCGACGAAGGCGCCGAATTTCGTCAGGCTGGTTACTGGTCCTTCGATCACCGTACCCGGCGCATATTTTTGTGCGGCTCCCGCCCACGGATCGCCGAGCGCCTGTTTCAGACCGAGCGATAAGCGGCGTTCTGGAACTTTGACTCCGAGAATCACGGCTTCCACGGTATCGCCGGGCTTAACCACGTCCGCGGGAGTTCGCACTCGTTTCGCCCATGACATCTCGGAGATATGAATGAGCCCCTCGATGCCCGGCTCGATCTCGACGAACGCGCCGAAGTCCATGAGACGCGTAACCGTGCCGCGCACGCGGTCGCCGGCTTTGTATTTTTCCGCCACGGCGTCCCATGGATGAGGCTGCAGTTTCTTCATGCTGATCGCGATGCGTTGCTTGTCGGGATCGATCTTGATAATCATGGCTTCGATCCGCTGACCGGTGGAAAGCACGTCGGACGGCTTGTTGATGCGATGCCAGGAAATCTCTCCGACGTGAAGCAGCGCGTCGGCGCCGCCAATGTCCACGAAGGCGCCGTAATTGGTCAGGCTGCGCACCTCGCCTTCGACAGTGTCTCCTTCTCTTAACTCGGAGAAGCGGCGCTCTTTGCCGGCTTTTTCTTCGTCTTCGGCGATGGCGCGGCGATCGACCACCACGTCTTCATCGTCGATATCGAGCTTGATGATGCGGCAGCGAATTTCCTGCTCTACCAGTTTTTCGAGTTCAGCGGCGTCGTGAGTTCCGCTGCGCGACGCTGGCATGAAAGCCCGCACGCCAACATCCACCGTGACTCCGCCTTTGACCAATCCGGTTACGGTACCGATGATCGTCGCCCTTTCTGCGAAGGCTTTCTCGAGCGATTCCCAATCGGTGGGGCGCTCGACTTTACCGAGCGTCAGTTCGTAGTAACCTTCGGGATCGCGTCCCTTGACTGTCACCTGCAATTTGTCGCCGGGCTTCGGCGGCTTGTCTGTCGGGAATGCAGTGAGCGGCAGGACACCTTCGGTCTTGAATCCGATATCGAGAACAATGGCGTCGGCGGTGAGGGCGATGACGGTTCCTTCACGGCGCTGGGAGCCGGATTCGCTCTTCCGCGATTGACTCTGCTCGTACTCGGAGAAAATGTCTTTGAAGGATTCGGCTGGATGGGATTCAGTCGAGGCTCCGGCGGTGGTGGATTCTGGAGCGCTTGCGCTCGACAGGTTTGGATCGAACGAATTCGATTCGGAACTTGGATTGGACATTCGTGAGGTTAGTACCCTGCGGCCGTAATCCCGATTAGGATAACACTCGGAACCGCCGGTATTTTCGAAAGCTGTGCGAGACCTGAACACGCATTTCAAGGTCTTGCCGGCCGCAGGTATCCGCTCTGCGAATCGGTCCGTTGATGGTTCGTTCAAACCTTTCATCTAAGTCTCTAAGGCTTGTTGGTTGAGGCGCCTGTGGCATGTAACGCGAGTGGGCGAAGGACGAAGTAAAGAATTGTCAGGACGCTCAGGAAAATTAACCCGGCGATCAAGTTTATACGGGAGTCCCACCAGGTTTTGAGAACGGACGCGAGCACCACGGCGAGCCCAATTACAGATCCCCACTTCCCAAGCGGCGAGCGCGCCGGGACTGCGCTCGCTTCGGCGGTAGTGAGTCGACGGCGAAAATTAATGTGGGCGGCGAGCGAGATGATCCAGGAGAGGATCATGCCGAAGAAAGCGCCCCGCAGAATATACTCGAACGCCTTCGCCGGCGCCCAGCGTTCGAGCACAAGGGCGACGACGATTCCATACGAAGAGACGACGACTGCCAGCGTCGGTGTGCCTTTTGAGTTCAACCGGCCTAAGGCACGCGGAGCCCATCCCGTGCGCGCCAGAGAGAAAAGCATCCGGGAAGAGATATAGAGGGCTGCGTTGGCTCCCGAAAGTGCAGCCGTCAATACCACGAAATTCATGAAATGAGCGGCGCCCGCGACCTTGACCGAACGGAAGACGGTGACAAAGGGACTCTCGCTCACGCCCGTGCGATTCCAGGGCATGATGCCAACAAGAATAATGATGGCTCCGAGATAGAGAAAAGTCAGGGTGAGAAATGTCATGCGCACCGCGCTTGCGATCGCCTTCGCGGAACGGGACTCGCCCGACGTCACGGCTACGAATTCAACGCCGCCGAAGGTGTAGAGGGCGAAAGTTATGGCGAGCAGGGGCGCCGTCGGTCCGAGCGGAAAGAATCCGCCGTGGTTTGTGTATTGGGGTGCGGCGCGTCCGGTGAGCAGCAGGAGAGCGCCAAGTGTGATGAAGGTGGCGATGATTGCGACTTTGATCATGGCAAACCAAAACTCAAAGCGTCCGTAGCTGTGAACGCTCAGAAAGTTGGTGGCGAGAAGAAGCAGGGAAAAGATGAAAACCCAAACGATGGCTGAAACTCGCGGGAACCAGAGTTGCATATACGTGGGCGACCATCTCAGCGCCGATCGACACGGCGATGGCGAGCCAGTATCCGGCACGGGAGATAAATCCGGCATATCGATTGAGGTAGAGATCGCCGTAGACGCCAAAGGAACCGGCGGCCGGATGAGTGCTGGCAAGTTCGCCGAGGGCAAGCGCGACCGTCCAGCTGATGAAGGCGGCGAGGACGAAGCTGAGGATCACGGCGGGACCGGCCAGTTCGATGGCGGCGGCGGTACCGAGGAGCAGTCCCGTCCCGATCGAGCCGCCGACAGCGACCATGGTCATTTGTCCGGCGGTGAGTTGACGTCGCAGGCCGGACTCGGAACTGTCGGCTTCGTGATTGCCGACTTTTACGTTCTTCATTTTACGTTCTTCAACGAATCGGGCATTCGAGGGTTCAGTAGAGATCGCTCTCGTATACCAGAAGCGCCGTTTGAGCGGGAAAAATTCGGCGGTCGCCGGGCCGATGAGTCTTGATCGAGAGCACTTGGGGCGTTTGCACCTCCGTGAGGCCCGGATGGGGCAGAACTGGGCCGGGGCGCGAGCGGGAATGACCCAAAAGCCCCGGTCTTTGGTTATTGCACGGGTTATTGCATGGGTTACCGCACGGGTTACTGCATGACTTTCGTAATTGCGGATCCGGGGAAGCGCGTTGCTGGTGCTGGGGGTGAAACCTAGA
>Ga0181522_10001582_pt1 | contig 13743 bp, 8 predicted proteins | sample PEATcosm2014_Bin_27_FD_121103 | JGI IMG/M metagenome (GOLD analysis project Ga0181522, IMG submission 121103) | Peatland microbial communities from MTU Mesocosm Facility, Houghton, MI, USA - PEATcosm2014_Bin05_10_metaG | ecosystem: Environmental > Terrestrial > Soil > Wetlands > Peat | place... | reverse complement strand
TCTGCTGACCTCCCGGTTGCTTCGAACTGCGCAACTGGATCGAGACGAGGTGAAGCTGAACCTGAAGTTCACAAACATGGCCGATCTGGTTACGGTCGTGACGGATCAGTACTCGCGACATTCGACCGACCGAAAGCTCTCCGTTCGGAACGAAGGATCGGATGCAGGTGTGATAGCGGACCCCGACTTACTCCAACTGGCTTTGCGACAGCTACTCGACAATGCCTGCAAATATTCCGTCCCTGGTTCCGCAGTTACGATCAGCATTAATTCGCGCGATGAGTGGGTGGTTATTCGGACATCCAACAGTGGCAGTCGCATTCGGCCGAGTGAGCGGTCTCTCGTTTTTGAGCGGTTCTACCGCGGAACTGAAGTCCGACACAAAGCGCCGGGTTCAGGTCTGGGCTTGTATGTGGCGCGGAAGATCGTTCATGCACACGGAGGAAGTCTGGATCTGGAGGTGGCGACGACTCTCCATCCGGAGACAACGTTCCGTTTGGCTCTGCCCCGGGCGGACGCTCGGAATTATCCGGGCGCGTGCCCGGTTGGATCAGATTCTTTCGAAAAAATTGCGAGCTAGAAAGACTCAAGCTCACTATGAACACGGACCGGCTCAACGCACTAGTCGTAGATGACGAATCTTCCTTTCGCCGCGTGCTGCGGACCTCTTTGGCCGCCAGCGGGTTTGCGACTGACGAGGCGCGAAGCGGTGAAGAAGCGCTCGCCAGTCTTGCCCAATCCACCGTTGACCTGGTGCTGCTAGATGTGAATATGCCGGGGATGGGCGGTATAGCCGCCTGCCGCGAGATTCGTACCCACATGCCGAAGATCGGCATCGTAATGGTCACAGTGCAGGACGGCGAGAGTGAGATAGTAAGAGCCTTCGAGGCAGGAGCGGACGACTACATCACGAAACCCATCCGCCTCCGCGAGTTGGTCGCCCGGCTGAAAGCAGTATCGCGAAGACTACAGAACGAGAATGCAATTGAGCCAAGAATGTTACAAGCGGGTGACTTGGAACTTGATGTGAATCGACATCTGCTTTACCGGCAGGGAGAAGTCGTCCACCTCACGCCCACGGAGTTTGAACTGCTGGCGTTGCTGATGCGAAATCAGGGAGTTCCGGTTACGCACACGAAACTCTTACGCTCCATCTGGGGGCCGGAATACGGCACTGAGTTGGACTACCTGCGTTCCTTCGTTAAGACTCTACGTCAGAAAATTGAAGAGGATCCTGCCAAACCAAAATACATTGTGACCGAGCCATGGCTGGGATACCGATTCTGCAACCCTCTCGATGGGTATTCAACCGGATCACAAAACGCTTCCCTCTAAGAGCATCCCACCGATCGATATCAGCCAACTACAAATCCTCCTTCCTTCTTCAGATCGAGGAATGTTATCCAAGCTAGTTGAATTATCAATTTCCATCTTCACGGATTCTTCATGCCCTACCGTCTAGGCTTTTGACCACATTCGGGGCGTTAGGCTCCCCTCTGTTGATCGCCATGGGTTTTGCAGCGCTCGATTACGGTGGTGTGCCCTGTTTCTCTGAATTGGTTCCGCGCCAAGCCGGATAGGAACGACGACTGTTCGGAACAAAATTGTTCGTAATCGAAAACGCTTTATTCGCTCTTTATCAATTTCTTATCCGATCTTTATGAGTTTTCAGATGTGATGTTGATTTGGCCGCCATGAAAAAGGGCCTCAACGATTATTGGCCGCTTAGTCGGATTGGATGAGCGTACTCGCGTGAAAGGAACCGGACTTCGTACCGGAAAGGACTCGAACTTTGAAAATGATGAGACCACTGCGCAGGCCCGCATCGATATCAGCCTTCGTCCCTACGCTTGTATTAAGTTTCGGTATTGCTCACGGCGCTCGCGGCTACGCGCAGAGTCAAGCTCAAACAGATGGCCAGACGAAAGTAGCTGTTCTGCGTGAACCGTCATCTCCTGAAGAAACTAAAACGACCAAAACCGCGGCGCCGGCGACTGCCAGCCAGCCCGCCGCCACGCCCGCTCCGGAAAGCTCAGCTGACATCGCCAAGGAATTGGCTGACATGAAGACGCGCATCGAGCAACTCGAAACCGAACTGAAGAGTCGCGACGCCGCTGCACCCGCGTCGGCGCCTGCCACGGGCCCGGCGGCGAAAGTAACAGATAGCGTTCCTCCACCCGCCGCTGTCAATCCTGCCCCTCCGGTCGCTGAGCAGGCAACTGCCGCGCCAGCCCAGCCCGAAAAGCCGGAGCCAACGGCTCCTTTTGCCTATGCCGACTGGACCTGGCTGAATGGCAACCCGCGCAATAAAGACGCAGTTTGGGATTCGAAATTCTTTACTCCGGAAATCAGATTCGATACTGATTTCGTCAGCAGCTTCAACCATCCCAAGGACGACACCCTTGGCGGCTCGACCGAAATCTTCCGGTCAAACGAAATTCAGGTGGAGCAGATCAGTTTCGGCGGCGATTTTCACTGGCAGAACGTGCGCGGCCGGGTCTTGACTCTGGGAGGAATGTTTGGAGTCACGACTCCCCGCAACGACGCCAGTCCGGGACGCGGCCAGTGGGACCTTCGCGGGGCGTACAAATATTTTGCTGAAGCCTACGGTGGATATCACCTGAATGTGAACCACGGCCTCAATATCGATGCCGGGATCTTCGTTTCCTACATCGGTCTTTTCAGTTATTACAACTTTGACAACTGGGCGTACCAGCCTTCGTACGTTTCCTCCAACACACCCTGGTTCTTTAACGGACTGCGCATTCAGTGGTTCCCCACCGACAAACTGAAGATCGAGCCTTGGATCATCAACGGCTGGCAATCGTATGGCAGGCTGGGCACAAAACCGGGCCTTGGTGGGCAGATCTTGTATCGCCCGAAGCCGTGGGTCTCCATGGTTTTCAACAACTACGGCATGGGCGAAGACACACTCTGGACCGGAACCACACCGCTGGGCCGGTCGCGCATCCACACCGACGACAGCGTCGAGATTAAGTATTACGACCGTCCAACCCAGTTCGTCGACAAAATGGCCTTCTCGGTCACCGGCGACTTGGGGTGCGAATATGGCGGTGGCGTCAGTTGCCACAAGAACGAGCCACTTGGTACCAACCCCTCCGGTTCTCCAAAGGGTGGGCCCAAGCAGAGCTTCGCCGGGTGGATGTTGTACGACCGGACGTGGTTCAAAAAGGACCTGTACGCAGTAACTGTCGGTGGTGGGGTGTTGGACAATCCCGGGCGGTATTTAACCCTGCTCCCTCCCATCAACGGAGCGGATGCGATCTCCGGATCGGCATACTTCCCGGGCTCTCCGGGATTGCCTTTCAAAGCCTGGGATACATCCGTCAGCTTCTACTACATGCCCAAGCAGTACATCAGTTTCCTCTGGGAGTTCGGCTATCGAACGGCCCAGCAGCCGTATTACACGGGCCGAGGTGGGATCACTCCTAATGGGGGAAACAATGGCTCTCCGCAATTCTATGCCTGCAACGACGGAAGCTCGACCGGGATTGGATGGGCGGCCAACCCCAGTAATCCGTTCGACCCAGTAGGCGCCAATCTCGGTGCTGCGCAGACGGCCTGCAGCTCAGGCGGGCACGGCGGCTTGTGGACGCCCGACCTACGAAAGGATGAACCCAGTCTACGCATGGCCATCATGGTGAAGTTCTAGTCCAAGCGAAAAAGGAGACGAGACGACGACCATGCGCGACCTGAACCGGAGCAGCGTTCGACAGTTGGAACCCACTGCGAGCTTGCTCCGTTTTTTCCTTTTTCTCTCTCTGGCTGCTTTGCTGGCGCTGGTTGGCTGCACGGCGCATGCCGACCCGGCGGCGGAGGCGCCGCCGCCCGCCAACATCGTGCCCGGTGCGGATCCCGCGTTATTCACGGTGGATCATCCTGAGCAGTTTCCGTTGGCCGCCGCGGTCGCGCGGCCCACGAAGTCTGAACTGGTGGTCACCGGAACGGTCACGCCTGATGTTGCCCGCAATGTTCCGGTGGTCTCTCTGGCCTCAGGGCGGGTGGTGGCGATTCATACGCGACTGGGCGACACCGTGAAAAAAGGCGATGTATTGCTGACCATTCGCAGCGACGATGTGGCCGGCGGCTTCGACGCCTATCGAAAGGCCATCGCCGACGAACTCCTTGCGCGAAAGCAGTTGAATCGCGCCGTAGATCTGTATGCTCACGGCGCCATCGCGCAGCAGGATCTCGAGGTTGCGCAAGACACCGAGGATGACGCAAAGACGACGCTCGCGACCGCGACTGAACATCTTCAGCTTCTGGGTAACGATCCCGACAAGCCGATGGGCATGGTGGATATCATTGCGCCCACCAGCGGCGTGATTACCGATCAGGAAGTCACGAATGCTGCCCTGGTGCAGGCGTACTCCTCGCCCAGCCCGTTCACGATTTCCGATATCTCGTCGGTCTGGATTGTCTGCGACGTGTACGAGAATGACATGCCTCATGTGCGGCTCGGAGACACTGCGGACATCACTCTGAATGCATATCCCGATCAGCCGTTCAAGGGTAGGGTCAGCAACATCGGCATGATCCTTGATCCGAGCATTCGTACCGCCAAGGTCCGCATCGAAGTGCAGAATCCCGGAATCATGCGGCTGGGTATGTTCGCGCGGGCGACATTCCGCGGGCAGACCACAGAGATGCACACCATTGTCCCGGCGTCTGCCGTACTGAGGATGCACGATCGCGATTTTGTTTTCGTTCCCGCACCCGACAATAAGTTTCGCCGCGTGGAAGTGGTTAGCGGAGAAATACTGACTGAAAACACGAGTTTGCAGGAAATCAAGTCTGGGCTCAAACCAGGGCAACAGGTAGTTACGAACGCGCTGGTTTTGGACCACGTGCTCGCTCAATAGCGGATGGCGACAACATATCCGGCCTCACGAGTACGGCTCACGGAAATTCCAAAGCAGCAGCCGTGAGGAGCGGCTGAGCAGGCGTATCGATTCGCAAGAACAGGACAGGAAATGATTCGCGCCCTCGTAGACTTTGCACTGAACAACAAATTTGTCGTGCTGGCCATTGCAGTTCTGCTGGCCGGCTGGGGTGCAATCTCGTTTCACAACCTTCCGGTTGAAGCCTATCCCGATATCGCCGACAACTACGTCACGGTCATCACCCAATGGCCAGGCCGCTCCGCCGAGGAGGTGGAACAGCAAGTTACGATTCCCATTGAAATACAAATGGCCGGAATGCCGCACATGACGTTTCTGCGTTCCGAGTCGATTTTCGGTCTGTCGTTCGTGATCATGATCTTCGACGACAGTTCGGTGAACGACTGGAATCGCCAGAAAGTGCTGGAGAGGTTAACCCAGGTTAACCTTCCTCCCGGCCAAAATCTTCAACCGCAGATCGGAACCGACTGGAGCACGACCGGCCAAATCTACTGGTACACGTTGCGCAGCACAAATCCTCGATATGACCTGATGGAACTCAGGTCGATCGAAGACTGGGTTCTGCTCAAACAGTTTAAATCCGTTACCGATGTCGTGGATGTTTCCGATTTCGGCGGCACGGTACGCGAGTACCAGGTACGAGTCGATCCTAACAAGCTGGTCTCTTACGGGCTAAGCATCGGCCAGGTGGAGCAGCAACTCGCCAACAACAACATCAACGCCGGTGGCAGCTTTGTTGAAGTCGGTATGCAGCAGATGAATGTTCGCGCGCTGGGCCTGTTCTCCAGCGTCAGCGACATTGAAGACACGGTTTTAAAAACTCAAACTGGAACTGCTCTGCGGGTCAAAGACATCGCTGAAGTTACTCAGGGCCCGAAAATACGGCTCGGCCACATGGCGAGAGCCAATCACATGGAGGACGGGCGCATCATCGACGAGCCCGACGTGATTCAGGGCGCGGTTCTGATGCGAAAAGGCGCCGAAGAGCAGCCCACGCTTAATGCAATCCACAAGAAGGTCGACGAACTGAACAACGGCCTGCTGCCTCCCGGCGTGAAAGTCGTTCCCATGCTCGACCGGAGCGATCTCCTCTATTTCACGCTCCATACGGTCATGCATAACCTGGCAGAGGGCATGATTCTGGTCAGCGTGATCCTGTTTCTGTTTCTATTGAACGTACGTGCGGCTCTCATTGTCGCGCTTACCATTCCATTCTCTCTGCTCTTCGCCTCGATCTGGCTTGACTTGAGCCATATCCCCGCCAATCTTCTGTCGTTGGGCGCACTGGATTTTGGAATGGTGGTGGACGGTGCGGTCGTCATGGTCGAGAACATCGTCCGCCATATGAGCCGCCTGAACAATGGACATGGTCAAGGATCCGCGAGTAAGAAAACGCCCGCCGAGGCGATCCGTGAAGCCGCGCACGAAGTGCAGCGGCCCGTCTTCTATGCGATCGCCATCATCATCACCGCCTATATGCCAATCTTCACGCTGCAACGCGTGGAAGGCCGGCTGTTCCGGCCCATGGCGTGGACGGTCGCACTGGCGCTGCTGGGTGCGATGACATTTTCGGTTCTGGTCGCACCCGTACTCGCCGGCCTATTTTTTCGCAAAGGCGTCCATGAGCGGCGCAACCGCGTGATGGATTATCTGACCGCGCGATACCGCGAGCGGCTGCGTTGGGCCATTCAGCATCGCTGGGTCGTGGCCGCAGTCGGCATCGCTGCCCTAGCCGGAACGCTCTACTTGGGCTTTGGCGGCGTCATCGGCGCGGAGTTCTTGCCTCACCTCGACGAGGGCGCCATATGGGCGCGTGGAACCCTGGCCAATAGCACCAGCCTGTCGGAAGGAGAGAAATTCACCACCAACTGCCGCTACGTGTTCGCTTCCTTTCCGGAGGTTAAGACGGTGGTATCGGAGGTGGGTCGTCCCGACGATGGAACTGACACCGGTGGTTTCGGCAACACCGAATATTTTGTCGATTTGAAACCGCACGACCAATGGCGCCCGGTATTTCATAAGAACAAAGAGGAGCTGATCGCCGCCATGAACCGTGCACTGGAAAGATACCCCGGCGCGATCTGGAACTTCTCCCAGCCCATCGAAGATAACGTCGGCGAAACCATGACGGGCACCAAAGGTTCGCTGGCGCTCAAGATTTTTGGCGACGACCTGAAGACCCTTGAGCAGAAGGGTGAAGAGGTCACGGCCGTCATGTCGAACATCTCCGGCATGCATGACGTCAAACTCCTACGCGATTTCGGACAGCCCAATCTCGACTTGACCATTGACCGCCGGCAGGCTGCGCGTTTTGGTATCAATGTCGCCGACATCCAAGACGCCGTTCAGACCGCCGTGGGCGGGAACGCCGTGAGTCAGGTACTCATCGGCGAGCAGCGCTACGACGTGGTGGTTCGATATCAGGCTCCCTTCCGCAACACGCAGCAGGCCATCGAGAGAGTTCGTTTGCTCTCACCCACCGGCGAACGCGTCTCGCTCGCGCAGTTAACCAGTGTGGAAGTCAAGGACGGCGCGTATGACATTTTTCGCGAGGGCAACATTCGATATGTCGCGGTAACGTTCAACGTGAGAGGCCGCGATCTGGGAACCACGGTCGAAGACGCGATCAAACAGATCGGTCAGAAAGTCAAGCTGCCGCCCGGCTACAGCCTGGGATGGTCGGGCGAATACGAGAGCGAAAAACGGGCGGAAGCGCGGCTGGCTCTTATCGTCCCACTGACCATACTCGTCATCTTCATCATTCTTTACACCATGTTTCGCTCGTACAAGTGGGCTCTTCTTATTCTTCTGAATGTCGGCCTCGCTCGCGTCGGCGGCTTTCTGGCTTTGCTGCTTACCGGCACCTATCTCAGCGTCTCCTCGGGCGTAGGCATGCTCGCTCTATTCGGAGTCTCGGTGCAAACCGGGGTAATCATGCTGGAATACATCAACCAGCTTCGCGCCCGCGGTTACTCGATTCCTGATGCCGCAGTGGAAGGCGCGGTGCTGAGGCTTCGCCCCATCATGATGACGATGCTGGTGGCGACTCTGGGACTGCTGCCCGCGGCGCTGTCGCACGACATTGGATCAGATTCTCAAAGGCCTTTCGCAATCGTGATCGTGGGTGGATTGATTTCCGATCTGTTGCTGAGTATCGTTCTACTCCCCACATTTTATGTCTGGATCGCAAGAGATGGCGATCAACTTCCGGAACCGGAGGCTGCCCTTGAATAATGGAGTGTTCTTCCGGAGGATTGGCGTTCTTGTCGTCGCATCGGTAGCGCTTCTATTCGCACAGGCCAGTGCAGCATTCAGCCAAAGTTCTGGGCCAACCAGTATCTCGCTCGACGAAGCCATCCAAATAGCGCTCCAGCACAACCACAACATGCTGGCCGCACGCACCACGATCCAGCAGAGCCAAGCTGAAGAAATCACGCAAGGTCTGCGACCTAATCCTGCGCTCTTTGCCGACTGGGAGTATCTGCCTCTGGGCTCGCCTGCGAAGCAAAATCCAGGCATCTACGGCGGGCAGTCGACCAACAGTTATCTGCAGAACAATACGGAAGGCGACATTGGCCTCAGCTACCTGATTGAACGCGGCGGGAAACGACATGACCGCCTGCAGGCGCAGAAAGATATCACAGCCCAGACGCGCTCGCTGGTGGAGGACAACGAGCGCGGTCTTACATTTCAGGTGGCCACGCTGTTTTACAACGTACAACTCGCGGAATCGACCCTCGAACTTGCCGAGAAGGATGTCAAGAGCTTTCAGGAAACCGTCGATATCAGCGAGCACCAGTACAAGGCAGGCGGCATCAGCGAGAACGACTACCTGATGATCAAGCTGCAGTTATTGCAATTCGAGAGCGACGTCGAACAGGCACGACTGGCAAAAGTGCAGGCGCTGTCAGACCTGCGGCAGCTGCTGGGCTACGAATCCGTGGCTCAGAATTATGACGTAGCGGGGCCCTTTGAATATCAACCAGTGAAAGGCAATCTCGAGGATTTGCAGCTAAAGGCGCTGCAGAATCGCCCAGACCTGCGCGCGGCGCAGCAAGGCGTGACCGCTGCGAACAGCCAGCTCACTTTGCAAAAAGCCAATGGCAAACAGGATGTGACCGTTCAGGGTAACTACTCGCATGTGAACGGAATCAACGCCGCTACATTTTATGGCAGCATTCCTCTGCCGATTTTTAATCGCAATCAGGGCGAAATCGCCCGGGCGCGGTTCGCCGTAACACAGGCTCAGGAACTGGAGAAAGCAACGAATGGGCAAGCCCTGACCGATGTCTACGATGCCTATCAGGGCCTGCGAACCAATGACAAAGTGGTGTCGCTGTATATTTCGATCTATCTGGATGCGGCCACGCGGTCGCGCGACATCAGTGAATACGCTTACCGGCACGGAGGCACCAGCTTGCTCAATTTTCTCGATGTCGAGCGCAGCTACCGGGCCACGCAGCTTTCCTACCGGCAGGCCCTCGCTTCATACTTGCTCGCTCTCGAGCAGCTGCGGCAGGCGGTGGGTACGAGGGCTCTGCCCTGATTTGACATTGAGATTTGTAAACTTTCACTCAAGGTCCATACGGCGAACATTGCACCGATCGCCCAAGGAGCCGGATCGTTGAACAAGCAAGAGGTACGAAGCCGGATCGAAGAACTCGGGATCATTCCCTCCATCCGTGTATCGACGACGGAGGATGCTCTTTTCGCCGCAGAAGCCATCGCCCGCGGTGGCATTCCTATTCTCGAAGTCACGTTGACCGTCCCCGAAGCTATCAAAGTTATTTCTCAAGTCGTAGAGCACACGCCCGAAGTCATCGTCGGCGCAGGAAGTGTGCACGATGTCGAAACCGCGCGCCGTTGCCTGGATGCCGGCGCCAAGTTTCTTTCCAGCGACGGCCTTGATCCCGAGACTGTGAAGTTCGCGGTAGAGCAGAATGTTGTCGTTGTTCCCGGAACTCTCACGCCGACCGGCGTCGTCACTGCGTGGAAACTGGGGCCCGATTTCGTCAAGATTGTGCCATGCGGTCACATTGGTGGCGACCGTTACATCAAGGATCTCAAAGCAATGTTTCCCAATGTTCCGATGATTGCCGCCGGGGGTGTGAATCAGCGCACCGCATTCAGTTTCATAGCGGCCGGGGCAGTCGCGCTGGGCGTGGGTGGAGAGTTGATCCCGCGAGAAGCCATTCGGCATCGGCAACCTGATCGAATCGCCGAACTCGCGCGCAGGTTTCTGGAGTCGGTGAGCAACGCTCGCGACCGCTGAGCAGGTGGGCGGAAAGCTATCGGGAGCATGCGTCGCTTTCGGGACGGCATTGTTCGAGTCCGGCCTGCAGCCTGGAAAGTTAGAATCCATTGTGAATCGATATCTGGCAGTGCTGAGCGCGAGCATAACAACCTTCGCTGCTACGAATATTGACGATGCCTTTCTCCTGACGCTGTTCTTTGCCCGGAAGATTCCGGCGCGACGTATCGTGGCCGGGCAATACATTGGTTTTGCGGCGATCCTTGGCCTCGCCGTGTTATGCGTCTGGGGTGCTCTCGCCATGCCGCATCGGTGGATTCATTTCCTCGGGGTGCTGCCGCTCGCGATCGGAGTCAAGCGATTGATGCAAGCGCCGCGATTCGATTCGAAGGAGGGTGACGTCGGCACGGAGAGTGTCGCATCCATCGCTCTGCTGACCATGTCGAACGGGGCGGACAACATCAGCGTATATGTGCCGTTTTTCATCATCGATCGGGCGAAGCTGTGGCTCATCCTGATGGTTTACGCCACGCTGGTTGCGGTTTGGTGTTTGGTTGGCCGATGGCTCGGACACCACTCTGTCATCCTGCGCTCCGTGGAACGGTGGGGCCATTGGGTCGCACCGATGATATTCGTTGGGCTCGGGATTTATATCCTGACTTCTTGAACTGCAAACGCCAACGAAGGCGGCTCCAATGCTTAACAATCTGAGCTAGACCGGAAAGGCAGACGGTTATACACGCACACGGTGCAACCGAGGAGGCTCACATGAAGTTGGTGAGGTTTGAGGAGATCAATGGCAGGGAAACATTCGTCAACCCAGAACGCGTCAACCACGTTAGCGATTATGGCAGCGGAACCACCGAAATCAACTTTGGCGATAAGCAGGCGAGCGTCTTCGTCGCGATGGAAGTCTCGGTAGTAGCCTCAAACCTGCTGAAAGCAGCGACACCTGGTTAAACCGCTTTTGGTCACAGCTCCCTGCAACTTTGGTGCGTGGGCAGCTTCCGTGGTGGAGGCGGTACACTCCGAATTCGACGCATTCGCGCCCGATCAAGCGTAGACGAATTTTAGGATTGCTGACTGTTGTCCGGAAGCACCGGGGCACGATCAGAACTCCAGACGCGCCTGAAAGGCGATCATTCGTGGACTGCTATCGCCACCCAATCCGACTCCGAGCAACCCGGTCGGCGGAGCAGTTGTATAAGTGAGCGTCCCGAAGCCAGTCTGCGTGGAAGGCTTTCCTGGAATACCAGCCAGCACCATACTTGGCAGCCCAAAGTTCGGGTGGTTCAAGACATTGAAGAATTGACCCTCAAACCGTAGTTTCACATGCTCGGTCAAAGGGAACCACTTTGTTAAGTAGAAGTCGCTCCAGAAGAAATCGGGACCGCGCAAGGCGTTGCGGCCGATCTTTCCGAATTGGCAATTTTGAGGGCTGTCTCCGCCGGTGCACTCCCCGGTGCTGGGATCGACAGCCGACAGAAACGCATCGGGATTGAGCCACTGAAGTGTCCCCGGCTGGGTCACGCTCTGGATTGCATGGTGCTGATAAAGAGGAACCCCAGGAACGATGCTAGCAAACTGCGGACCGCTGCCTTGCACAATCCCATTTCCATTCGCTGAATAGGGCGTGCTTAAAACCGAGAACGGTATCCCGCTGTGCCAGAACATGGTGCCCGAGATCTGCCAGCCATTCAAAGCGTATCCCAACTTGTGGTTTCGAACTCTCATGGGCAGTTGATACATATACTGCGCGTTGAGATTGTGCCGGATGTCATAGTCGCAGGGCCCATAGTCGCGCGCCAGTTCTCCGGGCAGGGGCGAGAGAATTCCTCCTGCGGAGAATTGCAGGAAGCCGCCGTTCGACACTGTGTCCATGCAGCGGCTCCAGGTGTAGTTGATTTGCCCCTGCAAACCGTGACTTAGACGTTTCATGGCGGTGAGCTGAAGACCGTTGTAGTGACTGTTTTCGCCAGTAGAGAGCTGAGTTACCGCACCGAACCTCGCGTCCGTTGCTTGCAGATAAGGGAATGGAGCGAAGCAGCCGGAACACACCGTTTGGTATCCGTTCACTTGCGTCAGATAGGGCTGGTTCACAGCGCGGGTGCCGACATATTGGGCGTGGAAACTGGCGTTGGTTCCGAATTGATGCTCGACTCCCAGGCTCCATTCCATGAAATAGGGCGCGTGGAGTGTACCGTCAGGGACGGCTGTCATGGCGACCGGAGGAAGACACGTGCCGGCGTTTGCCAGCGGGGAAGCGCAGGAGAGCTGGCCCGTGGGAAAGCCTGCTGCGAATCTTTGATTCGCGGCCATGGTTGCGTCTACGGCGCTGTTGGGGACACCGGGCGGAATGGCCATGCCACCTACTGTGCCGAGAAGACCTCCCTGGAAAGTCTGGACGTAGGGCGGATTGACGCCGACCAAATCGGCGACGCTGCCCGGCAGAATGTCGCTGAAGATGCCGAAGCCGGAACGCAGCACGGACTTCGGTTCGAGTTGCCAGGCGATCGCCATGCGCGGTTGCAGAATCGCGAAGGGCGTGGAGGCGAAAACGTTGCGGAGTCCGGTCTGAATCGCTTCATTCAACGGCTGATTCACGTCGTGAACGATGGATGCGAAAGAGCCGCGCAGACGGGCGATTTGCTGGTGCGGGCTTAACGGATTGGAATTGAAGGTATCGCGCACGCCGAAGGTCCACGTCAGCTTGCGAGTTACCTTCCACGTATCTTGCGCGTAGAGATCGAGATTAAGGAAGTTGAAAGGCTCGTTAGCGGAGGTGGGGAAAGTCTTGGTCGCGGTCGATGCAACTCCGTAAATATACTGTGGCAGGGTGGTGTAAGAAACGGTGGGGACCGAGCCCTCGCCGAAGTCGTAGTCATTGAGCCGAAAGATTCGCGTATTGGTTCCGAATCGCAGCTCGTGCGCGCCGCTGCTCCAAGCCAGGTTGTCATTGATGAAGAAGCGAGAGGCGCGCCTTCCTTGAATCCAAGTGTTATCGAGTCCGCCGACCGGCGTGAAAGGCGCATTGGCTCCGCTTCCCTGCAACACAATCGGAAATGCGGAAAGCGTCTTCTGAAAATTGGCTGGGCCAAACAGGCTTTCGTACCACGAAAATGCCGGATTGAAGTAGTTCACGAGATGCTGCGAGAAGACGTGGGTGTATCCGGCCGCGAAAGAATAGAGCGGCTGAGGAGACACGGAATCGAATAGAGGATTGATCGGGTCGGTGTAGGCCGCCTGCAGCCCGGTATCAGCCTGAAAACGAAACCACGCAGTGTTTTTCTCGTTGATGTTGTAGTCGATGCGAGCGGTTTGTACCTGTTCGTGGTCATCGCTGGAGTGGGAAACGCTTTGCCGGTTCGCACAGCCATTTCCGTCGTTCGCGATCGCGGGAGGACCTCCGCCGACGTCGAACGGGCAAGCGAGAACCACGAGGGGCGATCCGCTGGTGTTTCCGTAAAGCGCGAACATCTTTTGATAGAACGGCACTGACTGCGGAGACGCAGGGTAGATCGATCCGGTTACTGAGTCCGTGCCGCCGAACGGAAGCTGCTGTAAGACGTA
>Ga0181522_10001581_pt1 | contig 13765 bp, 28 predicted proteins | sample PEATcosm2014_Bin_27_FD_121103 | JGI IMG/M metagenome (GOLD analysis project Ga0181522, IMG submission 121103) | Peatland microbial communities from MTU Mesocosm Facility, Houghton, MI, USA - PEATcosm2014_Bin05_10_metaG | ecosystem: Environmental > Terrestrial > Soil > Wetlands > Peat | place... | reverse complement strand
CGGCGGGAGAGCCGCGAGCGCGGCCTGGATGGCGGTAACGTCCGCCTGGAGGGTGGCCACCGCCGCGGCGATCGATGCGGCGTCCGCCTGGATGTCACTGTTCTGAGACATGATTCTCTCCGTATTTTGTAGGATCTTGCCGAGTGTTGCGTTGATGGAACGTAGGGGATCGAAGTCCATTACGGGACGCCCCCAAGCCCGCCCGCCCTTCCTCGGTGCCCGTCTTGGGGTTCAGGGTCAATCACGGGGCATCACCTCCTCGTCTCGGTTGCCGATGTGGACCGGCCCGTCATGACCGCACAGCGTCTCGTCCTCGTGGACGCGCCTCGGGTGCCCCGGCTTCGAGTAGTCGACCCGGGTAACCGCTAGCCCGCGCGCGCAGTAGACGGCCTTCCCGAGCGCGGCGAAGTCGGTCACTGCGACGCCCCCGGAACCCCGCCCGCCATGGGCATGTTCCCCGGCGGCTTAGGCGCTCCCATCGCAGGCATCTGCATCCTCGGCGGAGGAGCTGTCGACGGGGGCGTGCTCCCCGCCTGCTTCGCCGCCGCCTGCTGCGCGATCGCCGTCCCCGCCGTCGCCAGCCCCTGCAACTGCCCCAGTCCAGCAGCCGCCTCCGGGGGCATGCCCGGCGGCGGGTTGCCCGCGAGCTGCTCCGCCCGCTGCGACGCGGTGGACACGAGCGCGTCATGGACCTGGTCGACGTCCAGCTGCAGGATGCTCGCCATCCGCTCCGTGATCAGGTCAAAGACCTGGAGTGGAACATGGAGCACAGGGGCCGCACTGAGCTGACCGAACATCGTCAGGAGCATCTGCACCTGCTCGTCCTGCAAGGGCCCGAACTTCGCCTGCGGGTACGACGCGTTAGCCCCGAAGTTGAGCATGATCAGCGGCCGGATCACGTCATGGGAGATGCTGTCCGCGATCTCCTTCGCCACGCCCTGCCGGGACTTGAGGTAGAAGTCGCTCTGGTCCTGCGACAGGCTGTACGCGCCCTTGCCGCCCGTTGACGCAGAGGCGAGGCCGAGGAAGCCCGCGAGGACGCTGCTAATTGACCAGCTTTGGAGGAAAGCTAGCGCCTGCTCGAAGAACTCGCCCGCATTTCCGGCTGACGGAATAGCCTCAAAAGCCTTCTGGCCCTCGATCGGATGCACCAGGCCGACGACGCCGGAACCGCGCAACTGAGAAATGTCATCGGCGCGCTGCGTCGCCTCCGGCTGGTCGTTGCCGTAGGCAACAAGGCGCTGCAATGCCATTCCCTCAAGGAACTGATACCAGAGGTAAAGGAGCTTCATAGACGTGGAATGGCACCAGAAAGTTACCTCAATTTCACTGACACCAGTCAGCGGCTCACGGAACTTGCCGTGCGTGTAAATGTAGCTGCGGACCTTCGGAATATCCACGTAGCCCGGCACTTTTTGTTTCTGGCTCACCATCAGGTTGCCGCCGAATAGCCAGACTTGCTGCCTGAAACCATTCGGCTCGCCGGTCCTGTCGTTGTACCTTGCCTGGCAGGTCGCAGGGGGGCGGTAGGCAATCTTACGGTAAATGATCTTGCCGTCACTATCGCGCTGGCCCCAGGTCTTCTCAAAGAAAGCGCGCTTATACAATTGCGCAGAAGTTATCTGGCCGATCAACTCGGTGAACGGCGTTTTCATTCCGCCAGAAGTGTCCGGGGTCAGGAGAACACCGCGCGTGAAATCACACTCTCCGGTGTCACCCTTGCCGGGCTCGATACTGAAATCGGCCTCACGGATAGGCAGCGTCAGGACAAGTTCAAGGGCAGATGCGGTCCCGTTCCTGCTGAGCATCGCTTTATAGCCTAAATTAAATCACGGGCCGAGAATTCACCATAGTCGACCCGCTTAAGAAGACATCCCCGTCGCCATAATATGCGAAAAGCCTTTGTCCCATATCGAATGAGGTCCCAAGCTCTGGGCCCATCAGGGCACTCTTGCCGCCGTCGCTGCGGCTGCCCTTTGGCGGAAGATCGGGAAAGGCGATCACGTTGGCGTTGTTGGATGCCATCTGTTTTGCACCACCCCCTCTCCCGACGGGGCGCACGCGGGCGCCAGGGATGCACGTGCGTACGAGTCGTGCAGATGCACGTGCATCCCTCATGCTAGCGCCCTGGGGCGGGCGGCGTCACGCGGCCTTGCGCTTGGCCTCCGCCTGCGCCCCGCGCCTTCGCCTTCGTGCACGTCTTGCACTGGCGTGCCGTCCGTCCGCCGGCGCGCTTGATGATGTATGTGTTCTCTTCTGAATATTCATGCCCGGCAGGACAGTGCGTCTTGGACAGCTGCCGGTCCGCGTAACGCCGGCCGAGTTCCGGGTCGCCGGTTCCCGGGCGGGCGCCGCCGCGGCGGCTAGGGGGCCTCGGGACGGAGGCGGCTGCTTCCCTCTGGGCCAGGTACCGGGCCGCCGCCCGCTCGCGGGTGCACGTCTTGCACTGGCGGTTCTTCTTGTCCGGGCCGCGCCAGTAGATGTTGTCGGGCGTCAGCTCGTGGTTCTGGTCGCAATGAGTCTTCGCCCGCTGCTGCGCCGCCCGCGTCTTCCCGAGGTTCGGGTTGCCGGGGGGCCGCCCGCTCGTGCCCTTGGGGGCGCGCGGCGCGGTCTCGCCGTTGGCGCCTTTCCTCAGGGACGCGCTGATCTTCGCCCGTTGCTCCTCCGGCATGGGGCCGCGCGCCGCCGCCTCGGCCTTCTTCTGCACTGACATCTTGGCGATCGACTCCGGCGTGTGCTTCCGCCCGGTCGCCGCCGCGCGGATCTTCTCCACTGCCTCCGGCGTATGGACGTAGCCGGTGTTCTTCTGGCTCAGCAGCGCCTTGGTTTCCTCGCTGTGCGGCACGCGGTGCCCGGCTGTCGGGTCATAGGCGATGTGGCACTTGCGGCACCGCGGGTCATAGTTCATGACGTCATCGGGATCGGTTCCATGCCGGTGCGACCAGTCGCGGGCGTACCTGTCGACGCCGGCCGCGGCGCAGTCAACGCACTTCAGCAGCTTGGCCTTACCGCGCCGGGCCTCGTTGCGACGGTGACGGGCGTGGTACAGCCGCTCTTCCGGGGTCATTGCCATCAGTCGAGGGTTTCCGGATTGGTCACGCTCACGGTCAGTTCCAGGCCAGCGCCCGCACCGATGAACAGCGTCATGCAGTTGCGGTAGCTGCCGACGGCGTTTTCCTCTTCGAACCGGCTGGACGCCTCGATCGCGTTGCGGATCACTTCGAGCAGGTCAATCATGGCGGTCACGCCGTCGTCGCGCGCGGTACTGTCCTTCATGGTCCGTGAACCTCCTGGTTAGGTCGCGGGCAAGTCTCCCGGGCGGTGCTTCATCACCGTTCCGGGGGGCGGAAAAACCTTGCCCCTCGCATCCTATATTACCAGGTCAGCGCCGATTTACGCGCATGTCAGCGAGTCCGCTGCCTCTTCCGTAGCCAGAGCAGGATCGCGCACGCCCAGACGAGCGCCAGGCACCCGTAAGCACCCCAGTTCAGCCAGTGCGCCGCCGTCAGCGCCCCGCCCCGGCCCCCCATGGCGACCCAGGTGAACGCCAGGATCAGGGACACCGCGGCGCACCCGACGCCGGTCATGGTCCCCGCCAGTGCCCAGCGGAGCAGCCGGGCATCAGCCGGGGGCAGCGCGCGGCGGACTTCCCTCAGCGTCATGCGAACAGGTTACCGGCAGGCGCTTGCGCTAACCTGTGCGGCATGGACGCGACCGAGGAGGCCCTGACGATCGTCCGGGTGCGCGGCTGGCTCCGCTCCGGCCGGGCACGGGAGATCCGCAGGCGGGCCGGGCTGTCCCAGTCGGACGTCGGCCGGGCGGTCGGCACCGACTACTCGCAGGTATGCCGGTGGGAGACAGGGAAAGCGGTACCGGTACGGGGAGCGGTGCTGAAGCTCGCGGAACTGTACGACGGGCTGGAACGCCTGACGGCCGAGGCGGCTGCGGATACCGTGGCCAGCGCGCAGGAGCGGGGCGTGGTCGTGGTCGCGCCCGGCGTGGTAACGGTGGAGGCGGGGACGTGGGACTAGACACCAGTCACGGCTGCTGGAACGGGCCGTACACGGGGTTCCAGCGGTGGCGGCAGGAACTGGCCAGGGCGGCGGGGTACGAGGTTGTCAATGAGCGGGGGCCTGGCGAGGCGTACTACGAACTGCCGTGGGAGATGTTCGAGGAGAAGAACTTCCAGGGCGAGTGGGACAGCATCCCCGGTGACGACCCGCTGATGTTCCTGCTCGTTCACTCCGACTGTGACGGGGTCATTCACCCGCAGCACGGCGTTCACCTCGCGGACCGGATGGAGCAGTTGCTGCCGCTGCTGGACGACGGCGTCTACCGGGTGCGGGAAAACACTGAGCGGTTCATCGACGGGCTGCGGAAAGCGGCGACGGCGGGGGAAGACGTGGAGTTCATGTGAGCCACGCGCGCGAACAAACATGAGGACGCCCCCTGGCCCCGGGGGACGGCTCAGATGCCCGGCTGAGCCTGGTACACGATGGTTACCCTTCCGCGCTCCTGTCGCACGTCGATAACCAGGATCGGAAAAGTCGGCGGCGAGCCGGTAACGCCGCCAGTATCGGCCTTCATCCAGTAGACCCCCACGGCGGCAGCCTACCGCCACGACCTGACGTTGCCCCGCACCGGCCGGTCCTGCTCGTCCTGCGGGCCAAAACCGTCCAAATCCCAGGGCGCGTCATCCAGTCCCTCCGCTGCCCTGCCCGCGATCTCCCTCATCCGCCGCTGCGCTTTCGTCTCCTCGTTCACGCCCATGCCGTCCAGCTCCTGAGCCCCGGCCCACTTGCGGACAGTGCCCGGTGATCCGTCGCCGAGGTGCGGGACGAACGCCTGGACCACCGCGGTGCCGTCGTCAGGGGACCGTCCGATCCGCTCCCGGATGTCATCCGTGCTTTCCACCAGGATCTTCCCTCCGGAGCGGACTTCCCACTTGGGGGTTGACAGGTCACCGAGCAGCATCTCGTCGTCGGGAAGGCAGATGTCCGGGCTGGCTGACGGGTCCAGTGCCTCGCGAAGGTGCCACCATGCCTCACTCCGGCGGTTAAAAAAGCCCAGCTCGCGAGTGTGATCCTTGGCCTTGGAGGCGCGGGAGGCGTTGAACGCCACGACCAGGGCGCGCTGCTCGCGGAGGCGGTCGACGACGCCGGCGCCGATGCCGATCACGTCGACCACGGCGGTGCGGGAGGTGTCGGCGTCGAGGACGCCCTTCACGCGGCCGGTGGTCTGCATCGTGTCTTCCCTGGTGTACCGGCGCAACTCGGTGATCACAGGCCCGTCGCGGACGGCGAGGACGGTCTTGTCGGTGCCGAACCGGGCGACGTCCACGCCGACCGTGCGGGGCCTGCCCGTGTCCGGCTTGCCCGCGGCTTCCCACTCGTGCCAGCGGGCCACCGCCGCCTCCGCCCAGGCGAGGGGGATCACCGAGTCCTCGTCGCTGGCGTAGAACTCGCCCCTGACGCGGTTCTGGTAGATCGCCGAGTTCTCGCCCCACTGGCGGCGGCGCTGCTCCGCCCACTCCGCGCTGATCTGCCCGGCCTCGATCGCCTGGTCGAGGGTGACGTGGCGGGCGTGCCAGTCCTCGTAACCGGGCTTGCGGGACTGGATGTCGTAGAAGCGGCCGTTCGGCGCGCCGGGCGTCGACAGGGCCATGGCGAACGCCTCGCCGGTGCCGTTCAGCGCGCCCTCGCAGGCGTCGAACGTTGCGGCCGGGATCGCTTTCGCCTCGTCGAAGATGAACAGCAGGCTGTCGGCGTGGGCGCCCTCGATGAGGGCTGAGTTAGCGGACGCGCTGGCGAATGCCGCGCCGTGGTTCAGGCGCAGGTTCAGGTTCATCAGCTGCGAGGGGCTGAACGGGTGGCCGCGCAGGCGGAGGTTCAGTTCCTCGTGCTCTGTCGGCCTGCGGCCCGCGCGCACCTGGTCCCAGCGGACGCGCTGTACCCACTTGTGTATCTCTGGCCACAAGAATCGAGAAATCTGATGCCAGGACCCTGCAGTCGTGGCAACCTTCCAGTCAACGCCCGCGGCGTCGCGCGTCAAGGCGAACCACAGGATCACCCAGGCGCTGATCGAGCTGTTGTGCGTCGGGATCATGCCCCGGCCGGCCAGGTACAGCCCGTTCTCGTTGTCCACCTGGACGCACCGGACAGGCCGCGGGAGCACCGGGCGGGCACCGGTGATGAACCGCCAGCGGGTGTCCTGAGGCGCGCCGCCCGGCAGGTCTGCCGTGTGCGTGAGGGCGACCGCGTGATGCAGCGGCGAGCCCGCGATCTCGCCCGTTGTGACGAGGCTGGCCGATTCCCGCTCGCCCGGCCGGCGCCAGGTCTGCCACTGGTGGTTCTCGTCGGCGGTAATGACCGTGCCGTCAGAGAACCCGACCTCATAGCAGGGGCGACCGTGCATGACTTCCGTGGCGGCGACTACCCGCGTCGGCTTGCCGTCCGCGTCGAGAAGGTAGTCGCCGGCCCGGACTTCGCCCATCGTCGTCCAGCCGGCCGGGGCCGGCAGCGGGGTGTCGAGGGCGAGCGCCTTGCCGAGCCCGTGGGGCCCGCGCACGGATACCCGCTTGTCCTGCGGGATGCCGGCGATGATGTCGCGCTGGTAGAACGTCGGGCCGCCGCCGTCACGCCAGTCGATGCAGTCGGCGAGGAAGCCGAGCGGGTCGTGGTAGTACCTCGCGGCGCCTGTCTTTACCTTCGCGGCCCTGACGTGAAGGCTCTGGAGGTAGCGGAGCCTTTCAAGCCTGGACTCGGCGTAGGGCTGGATCAGGTCAATCCTTGGCCTGGCCAATCTGGGCCTCTAGCTTGCGGATCTCGGCCTCGATCACGTCTTCGGTGACGAACTCGACACGGGACCGTGCTGGCGCGTCGTAGCCGGTCATCTTCGCCCGCCGCTCCAGCAGCCCGCGGATCTCCCGGACCGCCGTCATCCCCGGCCCGTCGTCGAGCACGTCCTCGAAGACGGGGATCGGCTTGCCGTCCGGGTCCAGGCGCTCGATGCCGTCCGCGTCCGTCTCAAGGCCGACGAAGTGACGGATGACCTTGCCGTTGTTCACGGTCAGGTGCTCGCGCTCCATCACCGCCGTGCAGTACTCGATGAGCCGGTCGATCCGCTCCAGGTCCAGCCGCCGGGCTTCTTCGACGCCCTCGTACGGGATGTCCGCGTAAGCGCGCTGTACGGCCTCGTACGCCTTCGCGCGGCCCGAGAACCTGAGCTCGGCGGCGATCTGGTCGAAGGTGCGGCCCCTGGCCCGCAGGGCGGCCGCGGCGGCGTCACGGCGGGCGGTGTCGACGGTGCGGCTGAACCGGCCCTTGCCGTCGCGTGTTCCGGTGGTCATGACGTTCCGCCGGTCACATGCGGTCCTTCCGCCGTGGCAGCGGGCCGGGGCCGGCCGGGCGCGGGATCGGCAGCATGTCGGCCAGGGCCTGGACTCCGGCGTGGGCGGCCTCAGCCGATGAGCCTGCCGCCCGGGTTTCGGCGCGGAGCGCGGTCAGCTCGCGGAGGATGCCGGAGTGCCCGGTGAGGGACTGCTCAAGGCGGGCGACGGCCCTCTCGATCCGGTTGAGCTGGTCGGTTCTGCGGCTCACCGGCCGCCTCCTGCGGTTGTCGTGACGTGGTCGGCCATCTGCCGGTGCCTCTTGTCGATGTGGTCGGCCGTGAGTCCGGCGCTGAGGAGCGAGAACGATCCTGACCACAGGGGGATGATCAGCACCATGATCGCGAGGGCGGTCAGGTGAGGTGCCCAGCCGTGCGGGACAAGGTCGCCGTAGCCGACGGTGGTGACCGTGACGACTGCGAAGTAGATGCCGTCCCATGGCCCGCAGTGAGCCGCGTACCCGTAGAGCACGCCGAGGGCGACGACGAGCAGCAGGACGATCGCCAGCAGCCGGGCCATCCACGTGTGATGCCAGTTCACCCGGTGCTCCGCAGTACCCGCAGCTCGGCGAGGATCTGAGTCAGCAGTTCCTCGGTGCTGACGGACGGCCTGGCCTGGCCCAGGTGCCGGCTGCACCAGGGCGTTCCGGCGACTTTGTGCTTCCCTATCCTCCAGCATCGCTCGGCAGCGCAGTTGTGCAGGTGGTAAGCGCCGCCGAGTGACCCGAACAGCGTGAGGATGGTGAGGGCCGGGATTATGCCGGACCACATCTGGTAAGTCCATGGCGTACTGCTGCTCTCGGGGTACGGGTGCACGCCGAAGCCGTACAGCCAGCCCCACGGGTGGGACACGGCCGACCACAGGGCCAGCCCGGACAGGGCTACTCCGAGGCAGGCCAGCACGCGCTTCACAGCCACAGCGTAACCGTGTGCACGTTACGATGCACGAGCCGGATGCACGTGCACGGGGAGTGGCGGAGATGGCTGAGGTCTGGTACGGGCCGGTCGCCGTCTACAGGGTCAAGCCGAGAGGGCGAAGCGTGACGCAGGACGAGCAGCTTGAGAACTGGTTCACGCACCACCCGCCCGCGGGCCCGGGCGAGGTAGCCATCTACCAGGAGATCCGCAAGGGCGGCCGGGAACTGGCCGAGCTGATCGTTGACGAGGTACCAGCGGGCATCGAGCGAGACGAAGCGCTCAGGCACGTCCGCGCCGCCGTCATGTGGGCCAACGCGGGTATCGCCTGCGGGCCGAAGATGGGCGGCTAGCCTTGAGCGCATGAGCGACAACCTGCCCTGCCCCTGCGGTGAGGTCCACGAGCTGCCGGCAGCCGTCCGCACCGGGTACGAGTCCGTCACCGCGGGGCTCGCGTCGTCAGTGCCAGTCAAGGTCCCCGGTACCGGATGCTGGCTCGTGCCGCGCATCTACATCGCGGTGCACGGGCTGAAGGCACGGGAACTGCCTGAGCTTGCCGAGCGGTACGGGTTCGAGCCGCAGCCGGCGTAACCGCGTCAGCAGGTCCGCCAGCCGGTCAACCTCCTCCGCCACCCGCTTGCCCTCGTCCTTATCCGCCGTCGCCGCCCGTTCCGCGAGCCGCGGGTGCAGCAGCCTCAGCACGGCGCGGCCAAGGCGGATCAGCGCGGAGTCGAGCGGGGTCAAGGCAAGCCTCCGGGAGTAGTGCGCGAGAGCGCTGCTACAGCCTATCCGTCGCGCTTGTCCTGCTCCTCCGTGAACGCGATCCGGCTCAGCCTGTCCGCAAGGTCGGCGCTCGTGATCCTGCCCTTGGCGTGCGCCTCGCGGGCCGACTCGCGCAAGGCGTCAGGCCGGGTGAGCGCAGCTTGCGGCAGCACCTCGCCCGCCACTACAGGCCGGTAGTCCTCCCCGCCAGCGTCGTGCACCGCCCGGACGAACGTCTCGATCTCACGCAGTGCGGCCTCAGCGGACTCCCGGTCAGCGAACGGGATGGTGACGGCGATCTCGCGGACGTCGGTGACGAAGAACCCGTTGCTCAGGTGCACGTCGAACGGGCGGCCGAAGCGGATGACGACCTCGTGCGCGGTCACAGGTTCCACTCCTCGCGGCCGAAGGCGAAGCTCCGCAGCACCTCGTCATGGCGGGCCAGCATCCCGGCTACCTCCTCGCCGGTCAGCCGGTGGTCCGACTCGGTGACGAACCAGCGGTCGTGCCCGGTTCCCCTCGTGTGCGCTGCGGCCCACTTCCCGCGCTCGGCAGGAGAGTCGAAGGGCATGACGAGGTCGCCGTTGCCGCACTCCCGGCAGACCAGGAGGTAGAACGTTCGTGCCGTCTCAGCAACTGCCGGCGGGTCACCGGGGCTGACCGGCTCAGCACTCTCCCCGTGGCGGTAGGGGTCGGTGCACCAGGCGATTCTTCCCGTGCCGCAGCGAACGCACATCAGCGCCGCTCCTTCCCTGGCGTGTCATCGCCGATCCTGGCGCAGTACAGGCCGGGCACGGCCTGGAAGAGCCGCACCTGCGGGCCGCCTGGCAGGGCGATCACGGCGTCAGTGCCGGCGCACAGGGACGATATGACGCGCTCCCGGATCTTCGCGGGAATGCCGACTCTCGCCAGCCAGCCTGTTACGTCGGCCTCGGTCATCAGCGCCGGCCCGACGTGATCGCGGCCCCATTCGCCGACTTCAGTCACCGGGCACCCCCCACTGCTCGCCGGCGGCGGTCCACCTCTCGATCATCACGGCCGCCAGCTCCAGGATCTCCGGGATGTCCGCCTCGGTGAACAGCCACGCGAACGCGTCCTCCCGGCCGCCTGTCCTGGCCGTGCAGATGAGCGGGTTGTCGTCCCCCAGGAGAATCCTCGCGTACTCGGCGAGTGGCACGCTGCGGTTGCCGTCGAAGGTTACGTCAATGGCGTACAGGTTGCCGACGAACGCGGCGGCCTGGCTGATCGCCTCGGGGCGGAGGCGGGGATCGTTGCTGACCTCGGCCTCGTCCTCCCGATCTGCCGGTTCCGTCGCACCGCGCTTGCCGTCCCTGCGCCACGCCCGGAGCATCGCCGCGTTCCCTCCGGGGCCGAACCCGCCAGCGAGGAAGATCTCATAGTCTTCCGTGGCCAGTACGGGCAGGGTCGTGAACGCGGCCACCATGCGGGTTACGTCGGCCTCGTTGTCGACCTCAATGCGGATCACGGCCGCCTCCCTTGCTCCCGTACAGGTAGGCCAGGCGCTCCCCGTGCATGGCGCACACCGGAACCCGTACCGCGCCTCCGGTCACCGGGACGAAGAAGAACAGGGGGCCGTCGCCCTGCGGGGCATCGCAGCCGAGCACGACGTCCGGGTCGCTGATGCCGAGCTGAGAGACCTCCTCGGCGGTCGGGGACGCGTAGAACTGGCAGTCACCCATCGCCGTCACCCTCCCCGGTCACGAGGTCGTAGAACTGCCGCCAGCCAGCCTCGTCGCTGTCGTACAGGAACTCGTTCCCGGAGCTGTAAGCGAGGTAATCGCCCGGCTTCACCAGCTGGGCCGTCACCTCGGCCGCGTGCTCGTCGGGAACGCGCGAGTACACCACGACCAGGTACGGTCCCGCGAGCTTGCGGAAGAGGGCGCCGCGGTAGCCGACTTCCGTGAGCACGGCGTCGTCGTCAGCCATGCGGGCGACCTCGGCAAGGTCGTCGAGCGGCCGGCCGGGCTCGTAGCGGGCCGCGAACTGGTCCTCGCGGTCTTCCTGCCTCGGCTTGCGCCGGTAGCGCTGCACCGTCACGGCCGTGCCCCCTTCACGTCGAACGCCAGCAGGTGCCACCGTAGCGGCGTGACGGTAACGTCAGCGGGCCGGATCACCCGGCGGGCGAGGTCCGCCAGCACCAGGACCCCGGAGACGGTCAGCAGCAGGATCTCAGCGGCCAGCCACAGCTCGATCAGCAGGCACCACCAGGCGACGACGAACGGAAGAACGAACAAGCCCCGCAGTCCCCGGCCGAAGACGTAGCCGAGGCTGCCGAACAGGTACGTGCCGAGGGACATCGACACCCATCTCCGGTGACCGTTGCGGGTGGTCCACGACTCGCCTACGCGGATACTCACTACTGCTCACTCCTTCCGGGGATCTTGACCGTGATGGTCGGGGGCTTGGCGACGCGCAGGTGCAGCTTCCGGTAGATGAACCGGAAAGCCTGAGCATGCGGGATGTCGTAGGTGGCGAGGATGCCGCCGTGCTCGTCAATGGCGTCAAGGACGGCGTAGGCATGCTCCGGGTTGCTTTCGCGCAGGAACCCGAGCGCGCCGCACGTGCGGATGAAGTGCTCGCACCCGCGCCAGGGATCGCCGGGGAACCAGCTCTCGGTGTACTGACATCCGCCGCCACTGGGCAGTTCCCGGAAGGCGGTCAGTGACACGGCTGCGGCGGGCGGCTTCGGCAGGGTGCTCACGAGATGCCGTCCTTCCTGGCGAGGTACTGTGCCCGCTGCTCGCCGTAGACCTTCCGGAACTCAGCCAGGAACTCGCGCAACTCCGCGACGGTCAGGGCGCCGAGTGCTGCCCGCTTGGTGATGGTGTGCTCAGTACTCACCGGAGCCGACCTTCCCGGTCCTCGCCAGCCACCTGGCGGCGGCGTGCTCCAGGTCGTCCCGCTCGTCATCCATGGGTCCGTACCTCATCGGCTCACGGTGCACCTCGGCCCGGCCGATGCGGATGACAGCGAAGCCAGGCGGAGCGTCCCATGACGAGTCGGTCTCGTCGGGGTCATTCTCCTCGTACTCAACCGTCAGGGTGAGCGGGTAGGCCGTCATGATCGCCGCTCGCCTTCCTCTGCGCCCGGCGGCAAGGTGACGCCGAGGAACTGCAGCGGCGTCTCCTTGCCGGGGTCTGTCCACCCGCACTCAGGGCAGGGGTTCTGGATTCCGTCGTGGGGGCAGTGGTTCGTGATCCGCTCGTGCCCGCAGGCCGGGCAGGTGTACGGGTAGTCGAACGGGCAGTCGCAGCTCTCCGCTTCGTCTGGCCAGTTCACGGTCTTGTCGGCGCACTCGTCGCACCAGCCGCACCGCGCGCAGACCTCGGTGAGGCTGCACGCCGGGCAGGGCGGGCCCGCGACGTACTTTCTTTCGCACGCCTCGCAGAACAGCGCCTCGTCGGTCATCGCTGCCCGTACCCCCTGGCCCGAAGCCAGTAGTTCGCGCAGTCGAACGGGCACGTGCACCGCGCCCCCGTCCCGTTCTCCGCCGTTTCGCAGGGACGGTGCGCGGCGATGAATGCCTGTCGTTCCTGCATGGCGTCGGCTTGGATGCTGCCTTCGCCGCGTGCCGCTGCCGTCACCGCACGACGGGAGTGCCAGAGCTTCATGAGATGCCTTCCTTGTCTGCAAGGTGGGTGACGATCAGCGCGTACCCGTCCCTGCCTCCGGGCCTGCCGCCCTTGCCGACCTCTACCTCCAGCGTGCCGGGCACGGCGGCGGCGGCGAAGGAACTGACCCGGATCTCGCCGGGCTCGCCGTTGGAGACGACGTAGCCGTTCGGGCTGAACTGGGTGCCGAGGTGCGCTGCCGTGAACCCGCCCGGAGGCCCGACCGTCGGCAATGCCCCGGCGATTGCGGCAGCCTGCCCGCCCCGGAGCACGATGTCAACGGTGACCGCGCCGGCAGGCTTGACCCACGTGCCGCTGACAGCGAAGTACTGGATGTCGGGCTCGCTCACCGCGCCGCCTCCGTCCCGTAGCCCATGACCGCGTCAAGGGTCATCTCGTCGGCATAGGCGATACCGGGGCGGGGGACGAACGAGGCGTTGGCGACGAGGGCACGGGCGAGGCAGAAGTAAGGACGGTCTTCTTCCCTGTACTGGTCGTTGAAGCACTCGAAGCCGACCACGCGCCAGCCGCGCTTTCGGGCCTCGCCCCTCAGCCACGCGAACGCGGACTCGATCGCGAGGTACGGGTAGCGCGGGTCACGCTCAAGCTCGCGCCTGGAAGCCCCTGCTTCGGTCCTGACTTCCCCGAGCACTTCGCTGACCTCGTTGGTGCTGGCACCGATCACCCAGTCTCCGCCGTACCGGCCGCCTGACAGCATGATCACCGCCAGGCCGTGCTCGTTGAACTCGCTGTCGGGAATGCTCAGGGGCTCGCTGCTACTGACCGGCAGTGGCATGACCTTCTCCTGTCCGGTAGGCGTCTGCGGTGTCGTTCATGCTGCCATCCTAGCGCGTTTCCTACATAGGGGACTAGACCTTGCGCTACATAGTCTTGGTAGACTTCAGGAATGGTACCGCCCCGCATGACGATCACGATGCAGCTCGTGCTCCGCGCGCTGCTTACCGCACCCGGCCGCGAGGTGTACGGGCTTGAGGTCGTACGCGCCACGGGGCTCCCGTCCGGCACCGTCTACCCGATTCTCTCCCGGCTTGAGGGTGCCGGGTGGCTGG
>Ga0181522_10001580_pt1 | contig 13767 bp, 14 predicted proteins | sample PEATcosm2014_Bin_27_FD_121103 | JGI IMG/M metagenome (GOLD analysis project Ga0181522, IMG submission 121103) | Peatland microbial communities from MTU Mesocosm Facility, Houghton, MI, USA - PEATcosm2014_Bin05_10_metaG | ecosystem: Environmental > Terrestrial > Soil > Wetlands > Peat | place... | reverse complement strand
TCCCACGGGGACCCCTACGTCGCCACCGCCGCCGCCGCCGCCGCGCTCTACGGTCCGCGTCACGGCGGCGCCAACGAGGCGGTCTTGAAGATGTTGGGCAAGATCGGCACCATCGAGAACATTCCCGCCTTCATCGCGACGGTCAAGGAGGGAAAGACCAAGCTCGAGGGATTCGGTCATCGCGTCTACAAGAACTTCGACCCGCGCGCGACCATCATCAAGAAGACGGCCGACGACGTCTTTAAGGTGACGGGCAAGAATCCGCTGCTCGATATCGCGCTCACGCTCGAGGAGATCGCGCTCAAGGACGATTACTTCATCTCTCGCAAGCTCTACCCGAATGTTGACTTCTACTCAGGTCTCATCTACCAGGCGATGGGTTTTCCGGTCGAGATGTTCACGGTGCTCTTCGCGATTCCGCGAACGTCGGGTTGGCTCGCGCACTTCCAAGAGCTGTTGGCCCAGGACATGAAGATCGCCCGTCCTCGCCAGCTCTACGTCGGTGCTGAGGTGCGCGACTACGTGCCGATGACCCAGCGCTCGTAGTACTAGGAGTTCGCCGCCTCGAGCAACTGGGCGGCGTGCTCGCGAGGATGGCGCACGTAGGAATCGACCCACGTGCGCACACCGTAGGGACCAGACTCGGTGTGCACTCCCGCACGGTCCAAGTCGCTCTCGTCAATGCGACGAAGGATGTCGAGCGTGGACTGGCGAACGGCCCTGAAGACGGCGAGGGAGTGCTCGACCGGCAGTTCTTCGTAACCGAGCAGCGGTGACTTGGCCCAGAGGGCCTCGTCGTAGCCCTGGATGACGACGCCCGAAGGCTCGGCGAGCAGCCGACGAAGCCGCGCGTAGGACTGGGCTTCGCTGTCGGCGACGTGATGGATGACTTGACGGGCTGACCAACCGCCCTCCACGCGCCGGTCGTAGGCCGACGAGTCGATACTCGCGACAGCCGCGAGGAATTCGTTGGTCGCCGCCTCGTAATCGTCGGCGATGGATTCAATACTCATGTGAAGAGTGTAGATGTCGGTTTACTTGACGGCGGGCTTCAGTATCCGTGCGAGACCTTCTTGGACCACCGAAACCTTGAGTTCGCCCGCCTCGTTGAAGAGGAAACCACGCGCGATGCCCCGCGCCCCGTGGGCTATGGGCGAATCAATGTCGTAGAGCAGCCATTCGTCGGCGCGAAAGTCTTGATGAAACCACATGCAATGGTCGATGCTCGCGCCCATGAAGTTCGCGTCGTCCCAGCGCACCGAGTGCGGCGCGAGGATGGTGTCGACGGGGCTCATGTCGCTGGCGTAGGTGACGACGCACGCGTGTAGCAAGGGATCGTCGGGTAGTTCCCCGTCGGCCTTGATCCAGACTTGCTGGCGGGGCTCTTTGGAACGCAGTGGGCTCCAGGGCAATTCGCCGACGAAGCGTTGGTCGATCGGGTGGTCACGCTTGAACCAGTCATCGACGTCCCCGAATTCGTCGGCGACACGCTCGACCAGGGGTCTGATCGTCTCGGGGCCGGGAACGTCAGGCATCACGAACTGATGCTCGAAACTCTCCTCTTCGATGTGAAAGCTCGCCTGCATGTTGTAGATGGCCTTGCCGCGTTGGATGGCGACCACACGCCGCGTCGTGAAGCTGCGACCGTCTCGGATCCGGTCAACTTCGTAGAGAATCGGGATACTGGGATCACCGGGGCGCAAGAAATACGAGTGCAGCGAATGGACTCGACCACGGTCAACCGTTCGTCCCGCCGACATCAGTGCCTGCGCCGCGACTTGACCACCGAAGGTGCGCTGACGCTCTCCCTCGGGGTGCTTTCCTCGAAACGTGTTGAGCTCAATCGTTTCGACGTCGAGGAGATTCACAAGGAAATCTAAGGATTCAGACATGTGACCATTGTGTCATCCTTCGGTGACCTCGAAGGGTGCCAACTATGGTGGTGACCGTGTCGAAACGATTGAGTGACCTCCTGGCGTGGTCGAAATCGCACGAGGGCAAGAAACTCATCCGTTATACATTGAGTTCCGTCGTCACCACGGGCGTGTCGCTCGCCGCGATTCTCATCACCTACGGATTCAAGATCATCCACGGCATCATCGAGGCGACGTTGTTCGGCAACATCATCGCGGTCATTCCGTCGTATTACTTGAACAGGATGTGGGCCTGGGGCAAGCGTGGGCGAAGCCATTTTCGCAACGAGGTCATCCCGTACTGGGTGATGGCGATACTGGGCATCGCTTTTTCGCTCATAGGTGCTACCTACACCAAACATCTCGTGCACACGCACCACTGGGGTCATCTCGCCAATACCGCGTTGGTCGGTGGTGTGAACGTGCTCAGTTTCGCGATCTTCTGGGTACTGAAGATGTTGGTCTTCAATCGCATCTTTCACACCGACAAACTGCACGACATCGACGCGCGCCTGGCGGCTGAGGAGAGTTCGGCGAGCTAATCGCGAAAGTTCGTGAATTGGAGGGGGACCGGTAGGTCGGCCTCTTTGAAGAACGCAATGGCCTGTTGCAGGTCGTCTCGTTGCTTACCCGTGACCCGGACCTGATCGCCTTGAATCGACGAACTCAAGTTCTTCAGCCCGAGGTCCTTCACCATCTTGTTGATCTGCTTGCCGACGTCCTGGGAGATGCCCGCCTTGAGCGACACCTTCTGACGCGCGGCGCCGTGACTCGCCTCTTCGATCTTTCCCGCGTCGAGGGTCTTGAGCGACACTGAGCGCCTGACCATCTTCTCTTCGAGCAGTTGATAGAGCGCGCGCAGGCGGTCCTCGGTCGACGCCGATAACGTGAGTTCCTTCTCGCTGAACTCGATCTTGGCGTCGGTGCCCTTGAAGTCAAAGCGGGTCGAGGCCTCGCGGTTCGTTTGGTCCACGGCGTTGCGGACCTCTTGTAGGTCGATCTCAGAGACGATGTCAAAACTTGGCACGATACGAATCGTAGGCCCTGGGCCATTGGAAGTGGGTCGCGCACGGACAGTAGGCTTGCCGACGGGTCGGTGCCCGAGTGGCCAATGGGATCTGGCTGTAAACCAGACGGCTTTGCCTACGGGGGTTCAAATCCCTCCCGGCCCACCAAGGTCAATTCAGCGAGGAACTGGATTGGCCATGCCTCGATTCGCGAGCGAGGAGTACGGTTTCTCACACGAGGTCGAAAGGAGTGGCGTGGATCGACTCAAGTCGTGGGCCAGTGCGGTTCGCCGCGACTACGAGCGAGTCGCCAGTCGCTTCGAGACCGGAGTCCAGCTGCTCGAGCGCCGTTACACGCCGCTCGGTCGATTCACTCCTGGACCCTTTGAGGGGTGGTCGTTCCTCTGGCAACCCGCGGTGCTCGGGTTCGTGGCGATGGTCTTGATCCTTTCGGGCAGTTCTTTCACGAATTCGCCCTTCAAGTTCAATTACCCCGGTACGTGGTTCTTCGGCGAACCCATCTCCACCGCCGCGGGCGTGACCAGTGAGACGAAGTACCTGTTGTCCATCGTCTTGGTGTACGGGGGACTGCTCCTGCTCATGCGGGTGTGGCTTCGCCTCGCCGAAGTGATGAAATTGCACCCCGGCGCGTCTCTCAAGTCGTTGTGGTGGATGCTGCTGCTCTGGGCCTCGCCGATGATCATCGCGCCGCCGCTGTTTTCGCGCGACGTCTTCAGTTACGCCGCCCAGGGCGAGATGACCAGCCACGCCATCAGTCCCTATCTCTACGGCCCGTTCTCCCTGGGTGCCGGTCCCTACGTGGCGCCCGTCGACCCGCTCTGGGGTAACTCGCCCGCCCCCTACGGACCATTCTTCTTGTTCCTCGACGGCACGATCGACAAGATCACGCGTCATCACCAACTCGCGACCGTGGTCGGGCTTCGACTGCTCGAGGTGGGCGCCGTCATCATGATCGGCTACGGCGTTGTTCTGCTCGCTCGCGGTTTGGGACGTGATCCGGGCGAGGCGTTCGTGCTCAGCGCGATGAACCCGCTCGTGCTACTCACCTTGATTGGTGGCGCGCACAATGACGCGATCATGGCCGGGTTCCTCGTGGTCGGCATCGCGCTCGCGGTCCAGCGACATCCGCTCTGGGCCCTGTTCTTCTGTTCGTGTGCCGCCGCGATCAAGGCGCCCGCCGCGCTCGGCATCGCCTTTGTCGCCTGGACCTGGTTCGGTCCACGCGCGAGCGTGCGTGAACGCCTCAAGCCCATCGGGATCGCGGTGATCGTCGCGAGTGCGACGCTCGGCTTGTGGACCCTGCTCGCAGGTTTTGGATTCGGATGGGTGCGCAATCTGCTCTCGAACGGCACGGTGCGGTCCTGGGCCGCACCGGCGACCGGCGTGGGTATGGCGCTCACCAACACCCTGCACGCGATTGGTTGGCATTCGTTGAACCTCGCGTCCGTGCTCTCGGTCACGCGGTTCATTGGCCTGATGCTCGCGGTGTTCTTCGCGGTCTGGCTGTTGCTCAACGGTGAGCGTCGCGGGTGGGTGCGCTCGCTCGCGGTGGCGCTCTTGCTGTTCGTCGAACTCGGTCCCGTCGTCCAGCCGTGGTACCTCGCGTGGGGACTGGTGCTGCTCGCGGCGAGTTACCAGGGTCGTGAGCACTTTTGGTTGTTAGCCCTGTCGATCACCGGACCGTTCATTGGCATCCCGGGCGGGCGTCAACTTCTCGCGGGTCTCGTGCATTCCAATCCCCTCCTCATCGCGCTCGCGGTCGCGGTGCTCGGTGGCGTGTTAGTGCTGCCGATGGGTCGTTGGACCCAGTGGTCCTGGCCCGAACAGGAGATCGAAGTCCCCGCTCAGGGTTGACGCGCGCGCACGACGTACTGGTACTCGACCACGTCGAGCCAGCGACCGTGCTTACGACCGACTTCTATCTCGGTGCCCACGAGGGTGAAGCCGCATTTTTCGTGCAAGCGGATGGAACCCTCGTTCTCGCCCACGATGCGCGCGATCAACGAGTGGAACCCCGACTCGCCCGCGGTCGCCAGCAATTCGCGCAACAGCGTCTCACCCACTCCTCGACCGCGCGCTTGGCGCAGCACGTAGACCGAGTTCTCGACCGTGGTGGCGTAGGCCGGCCGGTCGCGAAAGGGTGAGACGAGCGCGAAGCCGAGAATCCGCTCGCCCCGGGCACCGACCTCGCCCAGGTCGTCCTCTTCGTTCACGGCCACGAAGCAGGGGTGGGTCTTGACGTGGTTACGGATCCAGTCCTCCTGCTCCTCGAGCGAGCGGGGCACCAGGTCGAAGGTCACGGTCGTTTCAACGACTTCGGGGTTGTAGATGTTCATGAGTGCGGCTGCGTCGTCGACTTCGACCAGGCGGGTCCTCATGAGAGACAAGGGTACTCTCGCCTGGTTGGAAAGGAACCGTAAAGGGCGAGTAGAATTCGCCTCCGTGTCGCTTTGACACGATTGCCCTCTTAGCTCAGTGGTAGAGCACTTCCATGGTAAGGAAGGGGTCGTCGGTTCAATCCCGACAGAGGGCTCGCCAGGCGGCGTAGCTCAGGTGGTTAGAGCACACGGCTCATAATCGTGTTGTCGCGGGTTCGAGTCCCGCCGCCGCTACCAGGCAGGGCCGCGGGCCCGTGCAGTGAATGACGTATCGAAAAGGAGAACGATGGCAAAGAACGAAAAGCGCGTACAGGTCATCCTGGCCTGCGAGGACTGCAAGCGTCGCAACTACATCACCATGAAGAATAAGGTGAACCAGCGCGAGCGCATCGAGATGTCCAAGTATTGCCAGTGGGAGCGCAAGCACACCCTGCACAAGGAGACTCGCTAGAGGACCCGTCGTGTCGGGTGGTAAGATTTATCTTCCCTACGGCCACCGTCGTAAAATGGCGGTTTCCAGAGGGCAGTGGCTCAATTGGTAGAGCACCGGTCTCCAAAACCGGGGGTTGGGGGTTCGAGTCCCTCCTGCCCTGCTCGAAGTGCCGTACCACGTAGTGCCGAGGTAACAACGAGAGAAGTGACATGAACCGCGAACAAAAGCGCATGATGCAGCGACAGGGTCAGGCGGGTGCCGACGGCACCTCCGGCTCGCGGCGCACCACGCCCCAGGACGTCCAGCGTCGCCGGGGCCAGCGCACCAAGCCCGCGCAGTTCATTCGCGAGATCCGCGAAGAGATGCGCCAGGTCGCCTGGCCCACTCGTCCCGAGGTCATCAACTACACCACCATCGTGCTCTTCGTCCTTATCTTCATGACATCCCTGATCTTCGGCCTGGGCTACGGCTTCTCGAAGTTCGTGACCTTCCTGTTCCAGAAGTAGTCAGATCATGAGCGACATCGAAACCACCCACCACGACCACGAGGTCCACGACGAGGCCGACGAGGTCTTGGACGTCACCATCCTCGAGGACGGCCTCGACGAGGAACCACTGGTCGAGAGCGCCTACGACCGACCAGGTCGCTGGTACATCGTGCACACCTTCGCGGGCCACGAACAGAAGGTCATCGGAGCTCTCAACAACATCATCAAGAGTCGCGAGCTGAACGACAGTATCTACGAGATCTACCTGCCCGAAGAGGATGTCACCGAGTTCAAGTCCGGTAAAAAGGTCACCGTCTCCAAGCGCATGTTCCCGAGTTATCTCCTGATTCGTTGCGAACCGGACCCCGAGATCTTCTACGTCATTGGATCCACGCCGGGCGTGACCGGTTTTGTCGGCGCGGAGAAGACCAAGCCCACTGCGCTCACGCGTCGCGAGGTGGACAACATCATCCGTCCCTACGTCGAGGGCGTTGAGGTGCCGACGGCCAAGCGCCGTATGCCGACCCACGAGTTCGAGGTCAACGACACCGTCCAGATCAAGACCGGTCCGTTCGCCACCTTCTCGGGTCACGTCGCCGAGATCAACGAAGACCAATTGAAGGTGAAGGTGCTCGTGGACATCTTCGGTCGCGAGACCCCCGTCGAGCTGGATTTCACCCAGGTCACGAAGCTCTAAAGAACGCTCAAGGAGAGAACAATGGCAAAGAAAGTTGTCGCGGTCGTCAAGATCCAGCTCGAAGCAGGCGGGGCGACCCCGGCGCCGCCGGTGGGTACTGCCCTTGGACCGCACGGCATCCAGACAATGGAGTTCTGCAAGCAGTACAACGCCGCGACCGAGTCCATGAAGGGAACGGTGATCCCCGTCGACATCTCGATCTACGAGGACCGTTCGTTCACCTTCGTTTTGAAGACCCCCCCGACGCCGGTCCTGTTGCGCCAGGCGGCGGGCGTCGCCAAGGGCGCCAAGCTCGCCGGTCGAGAGACCGTGGCGACCGTGTCCATGGACCAGATCGAAGAGATCGCCAAGACCAAGCTCAAGGACCTCAACACCGATGACCTCGAGATGGCCAAATTGCAAGTCGCCGGTACCGCCCGTTCCATGGGTATCTCGGTGGCGGGCTAGGAGAGAATCATGAAGCACGGCAAGAAGTACGTCAACGCTCTGGCGCAGGTGGACCGTGAGGAACTGCTCACGATCCCCGAGGCCGTCGACAAGGTGAAGCACCTCGCGACTGCGAAGTTCGACGAGACCGTCGAACTGGCGATCCGCCTCGGGGTCGACCCACGCAAGGCCGAGCAGATCGTGCGTGGCACGCTCTCGCTGCCCGCGGGCACCGGCAAGACCAATCGCGTGGCGGTTTTCGCCGCGGGCGAGGCGGCCCAGGCCGCTCGCGATGCGGGCGCGGACGTCGTGGGCGCCGACGACCTCGTGGCCAAAGTGGCCGGTGGTTTCCTCGACTTTGACATCGCCATCGCGACGCCGGACCTCATGGGCCAGGTCGGTGGACTCGGGCGCGTGCTCGGTCCGCGCGGTCTCATGCCCAACCCCAAGACCGGCACCGTCACGATGGACGTCGCCAAGGCGGTCGCTGAGTTCAAGGGCGGACGCGTCGAGTACCGCACCGACAAGGTGGGCAACGTCCAATTGCGCGTGGGCAAGGTGAGCTTCAGTCGTGAGGATCTCGTAAAGAACGTGCAGGCGGTCGTTGACGAGATCGTTCGCGTGAAGCCCTCGAGCGCCAAGGGCCGCTACGTGATGAGCATCACGGTCTCTTCGACGATGGGTCCCGGCGTCAAGATCGACCCCGCGCGCACCCGTCACGAAGAGGACGCCCTCACCACCGCCTAGATTTTGACGGGTACCGAGCCCGTTGGCTAGCATGGAACCTCGCACGACGTCGGTGCAACAGTCTTAAAGGAAAGCCGAAGACATCCGGTGTGGGAAACCACTTAAGTGACCTAGGTCAGCCTGACGAGGATTTCGAGTTCGCGACAGCGGCTCGTGTGCTCGGGTGTCCGAGGCCAGATCCGGAGTGATCCGGTGAAGGAGCAGCATGAGCAAGATTCGTCCCGACAAGGTCGCCACCGTCCACGAGGTCAAGTCCAAGGTGGACGGTACCTCGACGGCCGTCGTGACCGAGTACCGCGGCCTCACTGTCGCCGAGATTTCCACACTGCGCAAGCAACTGCGTACCCTTGGGGCCGATTACAAGGTCTTTAAGAACACGCTCGTGCTTCGCGCCATCACCGGCACGACGTTCGAGCCCATCGGACAGTTTCTCCAGGGTCCCACCGCGATTGCCTTTGTCGACGGCGACGTCTCGGCGGTCGCCAAAGCGTTGCGCGACTTCGCCAAGGAGTCCCCGATGCTGGTCGTCAAGGGCGGGGTGGTCGACGGCCGGGTCGTCTCCTTTAAGGACCTGACCGCCCTCGCGGACCTGCCGAGTCGTGACGTCCTGCTCGCCCAACTCGCGGGTCTACTCGCCTCACCACTTCGCACCATGGCCGGTCTCTTAAAGGCCGTCCCGCAAAACTTCGCCTACGGCCTTTCGGCCCTCCTCGAGAGCAAGGGTGGCCCAGTCCTCCCCGCGAACGAGAAGGTCCAAGAGGTCGCCGAGACTCCGGCCGGGGTCGAGGAAGCTGCACCCGCAGCGAGCGACGACGCCGCGGCACCCGTCGCGGAGGTCGCGGAAGAGACCGAGGCCCCCGTGGCCGAGGTCGACGCCGAAGCCACCGAGGCGCCAGTTGACGACGCCGCGAGCGAACCGGCCGAATAACCACACCAACGCAGTACCGAAACGTAGGAAAGAAAGGAATCACCATGGCTGGAACATTGACCAAGGAACAGATTCTCGACGGCATCGCTGGGCTCTCGGTGATCGAACTGAGCCAACTACTCAGCGAGTTCGAAGAGAAGTTCGGTGTGACCGCGGCGGCTCCCGTCGCGGTGGCGGCCCCGGCCGCCGCGGGCGGCGGTGCGGACACCGCGACGGCCGAAGAGAAGAGTGACTACGACGTCATCTTGACGGCCGGCGGCGAGAAGAAGATCCAGGTCATCAAGGAAGTGCGTGCACTGACCAACCTGGGTCTAAAGGAAGCCAAGGACCTCGTCGACGGTGCCCCCAAGCCCGTGTTGGAGAAGGTTTCCAAGGCTGACGCCGACAAGGCCAAGGCCGCCCTCGAGGCGGCTGGCGCCGCGGTCGAAGTCAAGTAGCAAACAGTCTTCACGCACGAAGGCCGCGGAGCAGTCCGCGGCCTTCGTGCGTGGATCGATGCTTTTGAATCAGGCGCTGAGTGATTCGGCGACGCCGTGAGTGTTGATGCGGATCTTCTGAGGCTGAGCCGCCTCGGCGACCGGTAGACGCAGAATCAACACGCCGTCGAGATAGTCCGCCTCGATGCGCTCGGTGTCGATCTCTTCACCGAGGGACACCTGACGCGAGACGACGCCCTTGGGGCGTTCGGCGAAGAGCAACTCGGCCGCTCCGTGGTCGGGTCGGGTGAGTTGGGCGCTCACGGTCAGGACGTTCTTCTTCACGGTGACGTCAATGGAGTCGGGGTGGACGCCGGGAAGGTCGAACTGGATCAGGTAGGCGTCGCCCGAGCGATACACGTCAATCGGAATCTGAAGTTGGCGAGCGAAGGCACTCGACAGGGTCGAGGTGATGCCGAACTCGCGGTAGGGATCGGTACGCAGGAACACTGTTTTCTCCTTTCGTTCATGGAATCGTGGTCTTGATTCCGCGAGACAAGATACGTGGCCAAAATAAAAAATGGTCTAAACGGTCTCTAAAAACTCTTTAAACACGCCCTTGGCGAGTCGAGGCCGGACATTTTTAGCCTGTCGATCAGGGGAATTGAATTGGTCGGCGTAAGACTTGACCTCGGCGCGTAAACTGCCTAGGGTGACTTCAACCGCTGTAGCGGCCGCGCCCCTCGATTGGGAGCGCTACTTGCGCATCGCCTGTTCGAGCCACTAGCATCGAAAGACCGTGCCCTTGTGCTCTACTTCGTCAACCCTTGACGCCGTCCTGTCGCTGGTCATGGGAAAAACCTGTAGTAGCCACCCTTTTACACGGAGGATTGTCCGTTGACGTCTCGGTCCATTAGCCCGGAGCGCTTTAATTTCTCGGCGCTGGGTGAAGCTTACCCCCTGCCAAATCTCCTCGAAATCCAGCGAGACAGTTTCGACCTTTTCATGAAGCAGGGTCTGCGCGAGGCCTTTGAAGCCCTCTCACCGATCTCGGACTTCACCGGTCGTCTGTCGCTCGAACTCGAGTTCGACCCCGACGACGCGGACCTGAAGAGTCCGCCGAAGTTCACGGTCGAGGAGTGTCGCCAGCGGGCGACCACGTACTCCCAGCCCATCTTCGTTCGCGCACGATTCCTCAACTCCGAGACCGGTGAGATCAAAGAGCAGACGGTCTTCATGGGCGACTTCCCGATCATGACCGAGCAGGGGACCTTCATTATCAACGGCACCGAACGTGTCGTGGTGTCCCAACTCGTGCGTTCGCCCGGCGTGTTGTTCCAGCCCGGCAAGGACGAGAAGGTCGCCTTCGAAGGCACCATCCACCCGAGTCGCGGTGAGTGGCTCCAGGTCGACCTCGAAGAGAAGAAGAACAAGGCCGCGAACGCCGGAGCGCGCATCGCGCGCAAGCGTCGTATTTCGATCTTCACGTTGTTACGAGCCCTGGACACGTCGATGGACGAGGGCTTCTTCCAGCGTTTCGTCGCGCACTTCGATTTCCTCGAAGACCAATTCCACGCCGACTGGAAGAAGGCCCACGTCGAAATCACCAAGCACATGGACAAGTACAACTTCGAGGACACTCCCGAGAACTACGTGCGCGCCAGCCAAGAAACCGCGTGGCTCGAGATCTACCGCAGGGCGCGTCCGGGCGAGGTGCAGACCGTCGAGGCGGCGCGTCAGTACTTCGAGGGTGCGTTCTTTTCCGAGAAGCGTTACGACCTCAGTCGCGTCGGCCGCTACAAGCTCGATCGTAAACTCGGCAGCGAAGTCGCCAAGAACCTCGAGTTGTTCGGCGACCTCCTAGAGCGTCCGAACCCCAGTCTGCACGTGCTTTCCAAGGCTGAAGTCCTCGCGACCGCGACCTACCTGCTCAACCTGGCGCGCGACCGCACGGCCAAGGAGACCACGTACCACATCGACGACCAGGACCACTTCGCCAATCGCCGTATCCGCAGCGTGGGCGAGCTGATCCAGAACGCCCTGCGCACCGGTTTGTCGCGAATGGAGCGCGTCGTGCGTGAACGCATGAACACCCAGGACGTGGAAGCGATTGCGCCCCAGACCCTGATCAACATCCGTCCCGTGATGTCGGCGATCAAGGAGTTCTTCGCGACCTCTCAGCTCAGCCAGTTCATGGACCAGAACAACCCGCTGTCGGGACTCACCCACACGCGGCGCCTCTCGGCGCTGGGACCCGGTGGTCTGTCACGCGAGCGTGCGGGCCTCGAGGTCCGTGACGTGCACTCCTCGCACTACGGACGCATGTGCCCGATCGAGACACCCGAAGGCCCCAACGTGGGACTCATTGGTTATCTCGCCAACTACGCGCGCATCAACGAGTACGGCTTCATCGAGACGCCCTACCGCGTCGTGACCGGCGGCAAGGTCACCGGCGAGGTCCGCTACTTCACCGCGGACGAGGAAGAGCGCTACGTCATTGCCCAGGCGAACACCGAGGTCGACGAGAGCGGCACCATCAAGGCCGACCGCGTCCTCGTACGCCGTGGCCCGATCGGCACCGGGCTTCGCGTCGGCGCTTCGAACAAGTCGTCGTCGACCACGTCGGAGATCGACTTCGTCAAGCCCGACGAGGTCGAGCTGATGGACGTCTCGACCAAGCAGATCATCTCGGTCGCGACGTCGCTCATTCCCTTCGTCGAGCACGACGACGCCCAGCGCGCCCTGATGGGTGCCAACATGCAAAAGCAGGCCGTGCCGCTCATCATGCCCGAGGCGCCCTTCGTGGGCACCGGCATGGAAGCGCGCGCCGCGCTCGACTCGGGTGACGTGCTCATCGCCGAGGGAGACGGCGTGGTCCGTTCGGTTTCGGGCGACCGCATCGTCGTGGAGTACGAGAAGGACGTGTCGGACCGCTACGGCAAGACCCTGGGCAAGAAGCAGTACAACCTGAACAAGTTCCGTCGTTCCAACCAGGACACGTCGATCAACCAGAAGCCGCTCGTCTTCGGAGGCGAGACGGTCAAGGCCGGCGACCTGCTCGCCGACGGCACCAGCACCAGCAACGGGGAACTGGCGCTCGGCAAGAACCTGCTCGTCGCCTACATGCCCTGGGAGGGCTACAACTACGAGGACGCGATCATCCTGAACGAACGTCTCGTGCGTGACGACGTCCTCACCTCGATCCACGTGAAGGAGTACGAGATCGACGCTCGCGACACCAAACTCGGTGCCGAAGAGATCACCCGTGACATCCCGAACCTGCCCGACGACATCTTGGCGGACCTCGACGACCGCGGCATCGTGCGCATCGGCGCCGAGGTCGAGCCCGGCGACATCCTCGTGGGCAAGGTCACCCCCAAGGGTGAGACCGAGCAGTCACCCGAGGAGCGGCTCTTGCGAGCGATTTTCGGTGAGAAGGCGCGTGAAGTTCGCGACACCTCACTGAAGGTCCCCCACGGCGAATCCGGCAAGGTCATCGACGTCAAGGTCTACAGCCGCGACGAGGACCACGAGATGCAGCCCGGCGTCAACCAGTTGGTCAAGGTCTACGTCGCCCAGAAGCGCAAGATCTCCGAGGGCGACAAGCTCGCGGGACGTCACGGCAACAAGGGCGTCATCTCCAAGATCCTGCCCGAAGAGGACATGCCCTTCTTGGCCGACGGTACGCCCGTCGACATCATCTTGAGCCCCCTCGGCGTGCCGAGCCGCATGAACGTGGGCCAGGTACTCGAAAGTCACCTCGGCTACGCCGCGCGCTACGGCTGGGAAGGCATCACGGTCAACCCCAGCGTGGGTACGTCCGGTCACCTCGACCAGCAGGACGTCGCCTCGCGACCGTACCGCAAGACGCGTCCGCGCACCGAGCCCGCGGTCTACGTCGCCACGCCGTCCTTTGACGGTGCTCACTGGGACGAGACCGAGCGCGCCAAGGACAAGCCGACGATCCAGCACACCTTCGCGACCCTCAACGTCGACGGGGCGAACGGCAAGCGACTGCTCGCCGGCGACAACGACGGCAAGGTGACCTTGTACAACGGTCGCACCGGCGAGCCTTACGACAACCCGATCTCGGTGGGGTTCGCCTACATCTTGAAGTTGGCGCACATGGTCGACGACAAGATCCACGCCCGTTCGACCGGCCCGTACTCGATGATCACCGCCCAGCCGCTCGGCGGCAAGGCGCAGTTCGGTGGTCAGCGCTTCGGTGAGATGGAAGTCTGGGCCCTCGAGGCCTACGGCGCCGCCTACGCGCTCCAGGAACTGTTGACGGTCAAGTCCGACGACATGAAGGG
>Ga0181522_10001579_pt1 | contig 13770 bp, 10 predicted proteins | sample PEATcosm2014_Bin_27_FD_121103 | JGI IMG/M metagenome (GOLD analysis project Ga0181522, IMG submission 121103) | Peatland microbial communities from MTU Mesocosm Facility, Houghton, MI, USA - PEATcosm2014_Bin05_10_metaG | ecosystem: Environmental > Terrestrial > Soil > Wetlands > Peat | place... | reverse complement strand
TACTCTGGAGGAGTCTTGCGACCGAACACGGTATACATGACCATCACTTTCGGATAAGTGAGCCGCGTGCCGTGCAAGAGCCAGGTGAGAAAACTTTCCGCTTCGTCGATATAGCCCAATCCAAGCAGCGAGCGGATAGTAAGGGACGCGTCGCGCAGCCAGCAAAAGCGATAGTCCCAGTTGTGATGGCTGCCGATTCTTTCCGGCAACGAGGTTGTGGCTGCGGCCACTACTGCGCCCGAAGGTGCATAGCACAATAATTTCAATGCCAGGGCGCTGCGGGTAACCGCTTCGCGATAGGGGCCGTCGTATTTTGCGCGTGCCGTCCATTGCTGCCACCACTGGATTGAACGCTCGACTGCTTCTTCGCAACCTTTTCCCAAAGCCGGTAATACGGCGGGCGACTCTTCGGAGTAGCTGAGACTAAAAAAAACTACATCTCCTTTTTTCAGCGAAAAAGCTGCGCAGGCGCGGTGATCGGCAAGTTGCAGCGGAACCGTACTGCGCAGCCAATAGGCACCGCGCCCCACCTTCATGCGAAGTCCAAGCTTGCCGATGCTGCGTATGGAAACTGGTTTCAATCCATAATTGGCGCGAGGACAAAAATCGACGTCGAACTTGACCTCGCCCGCTATGCAACGCAATGCCCGAATGATTTGGTGATCAGGAACCAAATCCTCGCGCTTGTAGGCTTCACTGGATACGGGCATTAGATCGATCAGACTTGCCTCGCCTGCGGAGGCGGTGAAAGTAGTCTCCAGGACATTGGTATCTTTTATGTAGGCGCGCTTTACCTGATAGGTATCCGCCGGTCGGATCGACCAGTGGCCGCCCTTCTCGGCATCGAGGATGGCCGCAAAAATAGAAGGACTGTCGAAAAGCGGCCAGCAAAGCCAGTCGATCGATCCAAATCGCGAAACCAGGGCGGCGGAACGGCAATCGCCGATTACGCCGTAGTCACCGATTTTGCATGGGTGGTTGCCGTGAAGTGGCACACTCCATAGATGACGGCTGGCAATTAGATGATGCCGGGATTGTTGCTTGGCGGTGGATTCGGCGGTTCGCTAAGTGACAGCCGAACACGACGACGGTGAACGAAGCGTATCTAGTCCACGTACTTACTCCACCATGACGCTGTAATCCTTGCCCTCCCAGCGATTTTCCTGCGGCCAGAAAAACGTGAAGCCCGCCTGGGCTCCCGGCGGCAATGATGCAGTGGGCAAGTCGAGAACATAGGTTCCGAAGCCGGTGTGGCGGGTTTCGGTATCGACCGCGGTTTTCCACCCGTCGACGCTCCAATGCACCAGCCCAGGGTTGAGCAGCACGATGCGCAGCGTCTTATTTCGCGGAATGGATCGCGGCTTGTTGTTGAAGCGCCATCCAAAGACCCGGCGCGCGGGCTTCTCGATCAGGTATCGCTGCACGGTCTGCGGAGGCTGATCGAAAATTTTTCCGTCGCGCAGCGATCGCCGCAGCTTTACGTACTCGGCGTGAGCCCACACCAGCGGGCAGGCCGAACCGGTGGGCTTGCCGCGAAACAACTCAGGCGCAGGAATATCATTCGCATCCCAAACTTGCTCGGGAAGCAGGCGGCTGTGGCCGTAGGGGCATTGCTCCATCATCGCGAGAAGCGCTTCGGCTTCTTTTGGATGCCCTGCTGCCAATTCGTAGTGGGCGCGCTCCCCGGCCAGTAACGGCCACGGACGTCCAATGCCCGTGCCATTGAAAGCCGAACCGTCTTCATGTTCGCCGTAGCCGTCGCCGTTATACCGGTACCAGCACGGCCCCTGCGGCAGTTGTACCCGCAGCAGCGCATCGATGACGCGAATCGTATTCAAAATCCGGGGATCGTCATGGGCGCGCAAACCAAAACGCACCAACGCCAACGAATCTGGACTGACCAGATGCGCCGCACTTTCCATTTCGCTGCCGGGAGGACGGTTTTTGATAGGAACGAATCCCTGCGTCGGAGAAGCTGCGCCGTCCGTTTCAGGCGGCGCGATGCGCACGTAATACCCTTCCACTCCGATTTGCTGAGCGAGGTCGCCGCCGGTCGCGTAGGTCCAGCGCTCGATGTTGTCGTTCCACGCGTCAGCCGTGTCGCGAAGAAAAACTGCGGACTCGCCGTGGCCGGTGAGTTCGGCAATTTCGGCCGCGGCGAGCAGCGCTGAAATTTCCGCCCCCAGCGTGAATGGAGAGTAACCGGCATCCTCCTCCCAGCGATCCTGCTGCGTGACCGGGCCGTTGCGCAGTATGAAGCTGGCCGCGCCGCGGACCATCGGCCACCAGCGCTCCAGTTTTCCCAGTCCGGGTGCTTTTTCGCGCCGCAGCAAATCGAGCAGCAGGATGGGGAAAGCGGTCTCATCCATCTGCACGCCGCTCCAGTAAGGCCGGCCGTCCAGCCACATATTCTGCGCCCAGTTGCCGGCAGCTTCCTGCGTGGTTTCGAGATAGCGAAGAACCCTGACCGCATCGTTGGAGGCGCCGGCCGCCAGCAGCGCGCCGGCGGTTTCCACCAGGTCGCGCGGCCACACAAGGTGATATCCGCCGAGATCTTCGTCGCCCTTATTGAAGCCCCACGGAATCGAGAGACTGGCGATGATTCCGCCGAGAAAATCTTTCGACTCATGCGTGCGCAGCACCACCATTGACGCGCGGTAAAGATCGTTTTCGCGCTTTGGTTCATCCAGCTTGAGTAGCGTGTTTTGCCAGTTGTGCCAGTGCATTACATAGTGCTTGCGCAGGTCGTCGTAATCTTCCAACAAGGTCGAGCGCGCCAGTTGACCAGCCTCGGTGCAGGTGCGGCCAAAACCGATAGCCACGACGAATTCACCGCCGCAAGCGGCAAGATCAATTTCCCCAGTGCAGGCGATATTGCCATTCTCGGCGCGCGTGTATTCCCATTCCATTTGAAAATGAGTATTCAGGTCTTGCCATCCATCGGAGGAGCCGACAAATCCCACCGACATTTTTTTCCATGGCGCGGAACTCGCCAGGGCCAACGAAACGCCATCGTGCTCGGCCAAAAACATGGGCAGGCCCTTGTAGTCACCGACCCAACCGGTATTGCCGTATCCGCAATTGGCCAGGTGGGGCGACAAGATCGCATACAAGTGATAGTCATCGAGTCGGCCCTGCACAGGTTCGAAGCGGATTTTCTGCAGAACCACGCTGCGATAAGGATCGCTGAGAACTTCTTTGTGAATGCGATATCGGCCATTAATGTCGGTGTTGATCAACTCAAAGACCGGAACGCCCGGTTCACTCGGTCGGTTCTCAAAGGTGCAATGCCGCTTCTCTTCAGAGAAGCATGATTTGCCGTCGGTGACCATGAATCCGAAGTCTCGGGTGCACGCCTGATCGACGCGCGGAAAATAAACCTCATTGAGAATGCCGTGGCTGATGGTGAACCATACCTTGCTGTGCTGATTCAACGCCGTGCCGACGCCAGTTTTGGCGCTCGAAGTCCAGCGCGGCGGAATTCCGGGCCAGCCCGGCGCATATCGTGTAAGGGACTCGCTCATGCGAAATTGAGTGCTCTCGTTCTATTCATCGGCTCGTTCCGAGACGTTCGGTAGTGCTGCACTCTAGCTATTACACGACGCCTGTCATCCTGAGCGGAGCCGTTTTTCAGGCGGAGCGAGGATCTCCGCCTAGCCGGCCCAACGCGCTAGCCAAACTGCACCACCAATATGCATCGAGCGTGGCTATAGTAACAGCCTTGTCGCTCGGCTGCTCTTGGCCTGCACAGTCGGCGGGACCGCCCGACTTTGGCGCTCAATGTCCTGCATGCTCAATTTCCGGCCGGGCCATTCATCAGAAATTCACCCGTTTGTTACTTTCCTGTAATATAGCGCCGATACAAAAGGGGTTCATTCCAAGGAGGAATCCTCGCCCATGCGCAAACTTACCCCGCTCTTACTGTGCCTCGTTCTGCCGTTTGCATTGCCGCTGGTGGCGCAGACCACGCTGAATGGCGCCGGGGCGACGTTTCCGTATCCGATGTACTCGAAGTGGTTCAACGAATATCACAAGCTGCATTCCGACATTCAGATGAACTACCAGCCGATCGGCAGCGGCGGAGGAATTCGCCAGGTCATTAACGGCACCGTCGATTTCGGGGCCACTGACGGTCCCATGAGCGATGATCAACTGAAGGAAGCCAAGCAGACAATTCTGCATATTCCAACCGTTTTAGGGGCAGCCGTGCCCGCTTACAGCGTCCCTGGAGTCAGCGGAGATCTGAAATTCACCCCCGCGGCTCTGGCCGGAATTTTTCTGGGAAAAATCAGCAAGTGGAACGACCCTGCGATTGCCGGCGCCAATCCCGGTGTGAATTTGCCTGACAAAGACATTGTTGTCGTTCACCGCTCCGATGGCAGCGGTACGACCTACATCTGGACCGATTATCTTTCGAAAGTCAGCCCCGAGTGGGCTAACAGCGTCGGCTCAGGCACGTCGGTGAAATGGCCGGTGGGCCTGGGCGGAAAAGGCAACGAGGGCGTCGCTGGGCTCATCAAGCAATTGCCAGGCTCCATTGGCTATATAGAGTTGATCTATGCGGTGCAGAATAATATTCCCTATGGCAGCGTAAAAAATGCGGCGGGAAATTTCATTAAAGCGTCGCTGGACAGCGTAACCGCTGCGGCCGCCTCTGCTCCCAAAATGCCTGCCGACTTCCGCGTTTCCATCACCAACGCGCCCGGCAAAGATGCGTACCCGATTTCGAGTTTCACCTGGCTGCTCATTCCCGAGCAGTCGAAAGATCCGGCGAAAGGGAAAATCCTGGCAGACTTCCTGAACTGGATGGTCACCGACGGCCAAAAGATGGCGTCTTCTCTCAGTTACGCACCGTTGCCTGACGCCGTTGCTCAGAAAGTGAAAGTGGCCATCAAGAGCGTGCACTGAGAGGCGGTTCACACTGGGCAGGTCAAAGACGGGCCCTGCGCGGCCAATGAGTGTGTCGGGATGTTACGCCAACAACGACCTGGATCGGCTGGGTCGACACCCCACCGCAGCTTCATCACAATCGAAAAAGAATCCTGTGTCGCCCTGGAGGAAGTGTGGGAATTGTCGGCATGCCGGACAATTCAGGCAATCCTACTTCGGAGTTTCGTCGGCAGAAATCCCCGCAACGTTGCAGTCTTTCTGCTGAAGCTCGCAGCTTGCATCCGTGTCTTCCGCCTTTGCCGCGCGGTCCTGTGCGGTTGCGTGGACTACACCACTCTCGTCCACGAAATAACTGCGCAGCGCCTGTTTCCCGTACTCCTGCGGTCGTGCGTCCAGCCGGAAGCCCTTATATTTGCCGTTCACCTCGTTAGTCGGCTGGTATTCGAAGTTATAGAATCGGTAGCTAAACTTGTTGCGCCAAAGTTCGACCACGGATAGTTCTTTTCCTTGGTAGGGCTGGATACATGACACTCCGTACTGCCCCTTGATGGAAAGTAATCCGTGCAGATTGGCTGGATATGTGTCGCCGCCGCCCGCATCGAACGCCGTCTTCAGACACCCTCCAATGTTCGTGGTGAGCGCCAGCGCAGGACTGAATGCGAATCCCCGTTTCTCGCCCTCCATCGCCGCCAGGATTCCGCTTTCATCCACCATGTTATCCGGCAGCGAAAATGTAGACCCGATGTGCTCCGTCTGTTTGGATCGCGCGATGAATCGGTCCCTCACTCCCGTGCCGGCACTGCTCGAAGCCTCATAAAGAAAAATATGGCCGGGCACTCCGTTGACGTTGCGGGAGCAGCCATTGCCGTTGGGCCCGATTTCATCCAGCTTCTCCGGAAAGCCTTCGCTCGGATGCGCTGCGGCGTACTGAAACACGCATTTACCAATCGTCAGAACGTCCTGGCGCGCCGCATGCCCGCGTTGAAACTCGTCGGATTGTTGCGACTCTCGCTCCCGGCTCATGGGCGGCCCCTTTGCGTACGTGCTCTCCTGAGCGACCTGCGAATTGATCAATGCTCCGAGTAGCACAGCCAACACTCCGACTCCCCATTTCCCCGCCATCTGCGCGTTCGGCCTTCCTGCCTGGACTGTGGCTCGTACCGCCGCGACACTCATGACCAGTGCGCCAAGCGCTGGCAGCACAGCTACGACGAGCGAGCCCAGCCCTTGCGCTCCCAGTAGCAACATCATCCCCAACGGGTATGGCACGGTGCAGATGGCAATGTAGGGCAAGAGTTGCAGCACACCAAAACCCGTGGCCATTCCTATCCCGAAGCGTGGCTCTTCGCGCGCGAGCAAATACCAGATCAACGCGAGAAGCAAAAACCAAATCGCAGCAGCACCTGGATGCAAGCTCAGCACCGCCACCGACAGGAGCGTTCCTGGTATCGCACCGAGCACTACCGGCACGGCGATGAGCACCTCACTGATCTGGATCCAGCGGATCGACCTCCGCAAATGCGCCCGTTTCGCCTCTGCCCGGGTCCTTCGTGCGGCCGCTATCGACTCTGCCACCGCCGACACGGCCGTCGCCTTTATTTCCGCAACCTGCGCGGCCGGTCTGGTTTCCTGTTCCGGTTCGTCGCGCCAACGCCACATCAGCCACGCGCAACCTGTGCCCACGATGATTCCCAAGAATGCGTATAGCGGCCCGATGCGTTCCGAGGCCAGTCCTGTGAGGTAACCTCTTACGCCGCCCACGAACATGTGCAGAACGACGGGAAACAGCTTGAATAGCTGCAACAGCACGGACGCTGCGGCTACGGTTCCAAATGCCGCTCGTGCCCATTTGCGGTAGCGTGCCAAGCCAAACACCAGAACACCACTTGCCCCGGCGAGCACCAGATTCAGCAGAATGCCGGGCCAGCGTGTCGCATTCCCCAGCTGGAAGAGCGCATTTCCTGTCACTTGGAAGAAACCGCGCGGAACTACGGCGAACGTGGGAAACACTTCTGTGTACCGCTCGACCCAGCGAACCATCGCAGAATCCGGAAAGCTGAGCAGAAACGTTGCCGCGTGATACGCCGAGTAAACGAAGACAAGTGCGCTGACCCCGACGCACGCCGTGAGCAGCTTCATAACCCAGTTCCGCGTCATATCGCTCTCCGGCCTCCTGATTATGCCTAGATAAGGCCAACAACGAATGCCATCCAAAGCACCGTTATCCCTCGCGGGACTCGATGCTCTCTCATCAGGATTAAGATACAGCGGAGACTTCGCTTTGAAGTCATGACTGTTGTAACCAGGTGAATACAGTCATTGAACGGAATGCGCGCTGTCAATCCGGGTAACCGCGGCGGGAACAACCATTCTTACTTAGAACTTGCCAGCGCTGCTGAACCCTTTGCGGCGCTGTTCGCTATAGCGGCGCAGGGCGTCGAGAATGATCGGGTACGCTTCGGCGGCGGGGCGTATTTCGTCCACTTCCACGGCCTTGCCTTCCAGTTGCTTGTAATCCTGAAAAAAACGGCGCAGCATGAGCGCCCGATTTTAGTGAGCCAGGGGCTATAATCCCTCGCGTGTGAGCATTGCTGGGAAGTGTGGACATGCGCTTCTGCACGACATTCGTTAGCTTCCTTCTTGTTGCCTCGGTTGTGTGGCAAAACACCGAGGTACCTTCGCCTCCCGCAACTCCCAAACGTCCCGTGGTGGATGGGTATCACGGCGTCAAGGTCACCGACGACTACCGCTGGCTCGAGGAGGGCAAGAGCCCGGATGTGATTGCCTGGACTGCAGCGCAAGACAAGTATGCGCGCTCGCTTCTCGACCCCCTTCCTCTACACACCTCCATCTACGAGTTCATGAAGAGGCTCGACAGCGAACGTTCCCCGAGCTACTACGACCTGCAATCACGCGGCAGCGTGTTGTTCGCCATGAACTCGCAGCCGGGCAAACAGCAGGACATGCTGGTGACGATCTCATCTGCCGGTGACCCCGGTTCCAGGCACTTGGTTTTGGATCCGACCGCACTTGATCCAACCAACTCGACGACGATTCAGGCATTTGTTCCCTCGCCCGATGGCAGCAAGGTTGCATTGTCGCTGCCTTCGGGGGGCTCGATGGTCAGCGATATCTATATCTACGACGTTGCCACTGGGCGCGCCTTGCCCGATGTCCTCACGCACGTGAGTGGATTAACGGGCGCCAGCCTCGCATGGAACGCCGACGGCAGCGGGCTCTACTACACGCACTACCCGCACGAAGGCGAGCGTGCGGCCGAGGACCTGAACTTTTACGAGCAAGTTTACTTTCACAAGCTTGGGACACGGCAAAGCACCGACACCTACGAACTGGGCAAGGATTTTCCGCGGATCGCCGACATCTGGCTGAGCGAGAGCAAGGACGGCAAGTATGTGCTGGCGGAAGTCGGAAACGGCGACATGGGCCCGTTCCAGTTGTTTCTGCGCGGTGCATCCGGAGCGTGGACGCAAATCACAAAATTCTCGGACGAGGTGCGTGCGGCGACTTTTGGCGGCGATGCCTTGTACATGGTCTCTCGTCAGAACGCGCCCCTTGGAAAGATTTTGCGTTTGCCGCTCGCCAGTCCCGCGTTCGAGAAAGCCAAGACCATCGTCCCAGAAGGTAAGGCTGTGATTCAGGACTTCACATACACGTTCGGCGGCCCGCGTCCCACTTTTGTCGCCACCGCGAACCTGCTGTACGTGACGGAATTGCTCGGAGGCCCTAGCCATATCCGTATCTTCGACCAAAACGGAAAAGACCTGGGAACGGTTCCGTCTGAGCCAGTGTCGGCCATCTCACAAATTTTGCCGCTCGAAAACGACCGCATTCTTTTTCGCAATGAAAGTTATCTGAATTCGCCGGCGTGGTTCTATTACGAGCCGAACTCAGGAAAGACCGTCCTCACGGCGCTGCACGAAAGTCATCGTGTCGGTTTTGCTGACGCGGAAACGGTACGAGCTCTTTGTTCGTCGAAAGACGGCACGAAGGTCCCGCTTAATATCATCCAGCGAAAGGGGACCAAGCTCGATGGGCAAAATCCGGTAATTCTCACTGGGTACGGAGGATTTGGACTCAGCCTGACGCCGATGTTTGATCCAGAAATCCGCGTCTGGCTCGACGCTGGGGGCGTGTATGTTGTCGCTAACCTCCGCGGCGGAGATGAATTCGGCGAGGAGTGGCACAAGAACGGCAGCGGAATCCACAAGCAGAATGTGTTCGACGATTTCATCGCCTGCGCGCAATACCTGATCCAGGCCGGCTATACAAAACCTGCGAAGCTCGGGATTGAAGGCGGCAGCAACGGAGGCTTGCTGATGGCTGCCGTCGCAACGCAGCGTCCTGAACTGTTCGGCGCAGTGGTCTCCGTTGCCGGACTTTACGACATGCTGCGCTCCGAAACGACCCAGAGCGGGCAGTTCTTCACGACGGAATTCGGGTCTGTGAAAGATCCCCTTGAGTTCCGCGCGCTGTACGCCTATTCGCCCTATCACCACGTGCTCGACGGGACGAAGTATCCCCCCATTTTGTTTCTCACCGGGGACAACGATCCGGCCGTGGACCCGGCGAACTCGCGGAAGATGACTGCGCGCTTGCAGGCGGCAAATGCCTCGGGGCGTCCGGTGCTGATCGTTAACTTTACCAACGCTGGGCACGGAGGCATCGGCTCGTCGGAAGATCAGCAGGCCGCAATCGATAGTTATCTCTACGAGTTCATGTTTGATCAGCTTAAGGTTAAGTGGCCGAGTTCAGGTGAAGGTTCGAGGTAGAATCTGGGGTAACTCCTGCAACCATGCGTTCACACGCATCGAGCGAAATGCGCCGTGTCATCATCGGCCAGGCGCGGCGGGAACAATCACTTTTAGTTAGTGCTTGCCTGCGCTATTGAAACCTTTGCGCCGCTGTTCGCTATAGCGGCGCAGGGCGTCGAGAATGATCGGGTACGCTTCTGCGGCAGGGCGTATTTCGTCCACTTCCACGGCCTTGCCTTCCAGTTGTTTGTAATCCTGAAAAAAACGGCGCAACATGAGCGCCCGGTGCGGCGGCATCTCGGCCGCCTCGTAGTAAGAGTTAAATTCCGGGTCTTCAGTGGCGATGGAGATGATTTTGTGGTCTTTCTTGCCGCCATCGATCATGGTCATGAGGCCGATGACGCGAGCATGAATGATGGTGAGTGGCACCACTGGTTCCTGGCACAGCACGAGAACGTCGAGCGGGTCGTCGTCCTCAGCCAGGGTTTGCGGCAGAAAACCATAATTTGCGGGATAGTAGACGGCGGAATAGAGCACACGGTCGAGCTTGATCAAGCCGCTGACTTTGTCGAGTTCGTACTTCACGCTTGAACCGAAGGGAATCTCAATGACGCAATCGAATTCCTGCGGAAGTTTATCGCCGGGAGTGACGTCGTGCCAAGGATGGATCATACGCGCGTGCTTCCAATTTCAGGATGAAATCGCGCCCTAAGTTGCTAATTGTACCTTTTTATCGCTGGGTCAAATTATCGATGGCTCAGATCGTAAGTCACGGCGGCGCCGGAAGCACTGATGGTGAACATGGAAACGGCGCGCTCCAGCTTGTGATGTCCGGTTTTGTGAAATAGGTAGCTGATGCTCACCACGCCCGCTGTTTCGCCCGCAAAATTCAAGGCTAGCATTGGAGTGCTGCTGGTGAAGACGCGGGTGACCGGATTCAATTCACGTCCGCCGCTGCGCAGGTTATCGCGCGTGACCACGAAATCGGCGGTGTTGACCGCCGCGACCGCGGCAAACAAAAAGGTGTTTTCGCGATCCCAGAATTTTGGGTGTTCGGGCCATTGTTTCGTAGTCGCGGCTGGCGTAAAGGTCAGCGGCGCAGCTGGCTGCAGTGTTTCGGGCTGCAGCGTTTCAGGCTGCAACAGAGCATAAGAGACCTGCTGCTGAGATCGGCCGAGCGGGCAGAAAGCGATCAGCAGCACGGCAAGGCAGGTGAGTTTGAATTGCAGCCTGATGATTTGCATTACGTTAGTCGGTCCCTCTCCCTGGCCAGATGTACTAGTACTATCGGAGATCTGGCGATGCGTGTGAATGGCTCATAGGTGGGGTTACTTCGGAAGTACCGCGCCGTGTTACCGACGTAACTGAGTCGAAGGCATACGAAAGTGGTGTTACGAGTCGATAGCGGCCTATCCACCCTCTTTCATCCCCGCAAACGGTCTCGATTGCACGGTTTCGACAAGCTCAGCGTCAAGCTCCATCGCCCTGTGCCGATGAAGTTATGAGAGGCGGAGAACGACCTGTCCTTCAGACTCTTCGCACGTATTTGGCAAGCCGTAGGGTCACTGATTCCAGCCGACGCAGCCTGCATAACCGCGGGGCGGCAATCGAGACGGCAGATGATTAATCAGTGCAAACAGCCTTTCAGGAAGAAGCTCGTGAGATTCAGCGCAGTAGCACAGTCTGCTGAGATTCCATCGCCGGCGCCATTGCCGTCCGCAAGGATCTTGGTGGTCGAAGACGACACGGCGAGTCAGTTGGTGGTACAAGCCATATTGCGCAAGCTGGGATATGAAGTCGAGATAGCCGATGACGGCGGCAAGGCTCTCGAAAGGCTCCAGCGGACGCGATACGACCTGGTGCTGATGGATTGCGAGATGCCCGGAATGGACGGATACGAAACCGCGCGGAGAATCCGGCAAAAAGAGACTGGCGTGCTGAATCCTCAAATTCCGATCATTGCTTTGACCGCGCATGCCCTGCAGGGCGATCGCGAAAACTGCCTCAAGGCAGGAATGAACGACTACCTGAGCAAGCCGATCGAGCCGAACTTGTTGGCGCGCGCGTTGCACGAATGGCTCGCGCGGTCTGGCAACACGAATTCGAATCATGTCGCGCCGGAAGATGCCCAATCCATCTTCGACGAGCTTGGCTGGTCATAAGGGTAAGGGAGGGATTTCCATGCGCACATTAATTGTCGAAGACGACTTCACCAGCCGTTTGTTGCTGCAAACTTTTTTGGCGGGTTATGGCGAATGTCACGTTGCCATGAACGGCAAGGAAGCAGTCGAAACCTTTCGCATCTCGCAGCAGAGTGGCGCCGCCTACGACCTGATCTGTATGGACATCATGATGCCCGAAATGGATGGACAGGCGGCCGTGTTGAAAATCCGCGAGATGGAGGAATCGGCAGGTGTAATGTCGACCACGGGGGCGAAGATCATCATGATTACTGCGCTCGATGATGTGAAAAACGTGGTCAAGTCTTTCAAAGCGCTATGCGATGCCTATATCTTCAAGCCTGTCGACACGGCGAAACTGTTGGAGCAGTTGAAATCGCTGGCGCTGGTGGCGTAGCCCGCAGTGCAGAGTACTCTGCAGATTCGCCCGGGTGGATCGGAAAAAATAACTGGCTTCCTCGAATACCGCAAGCCGTCGGCTTGCGATTCCCTCACTACACCCGCTTCCCAATCGTGATCCCCCGGTTTGGCCGTCCAGCCCACCAGAATTCGATGCCCAATGTGGACATCACCCCTCACAGGCCGACTTGTGGCCCGGGATTCCTTTGCGGCTTGTTACTAGGCATACGCGTCTAATTCGGGACCGCCTCGTCCACAGGGGCAGCCAGGCGGGCGACCGGGGCTTTCCAATCACCTCTGAAGTATTATCTTTCGGCGCTGAGAAAATTGGAATCTAGGAATCTTATGCGTCCACAGTTCTGAGACAGTCCATCCTGCCGAAAACCGCGGAACTGCCCTGATCGCCGATCGCAAAACCCGGACTTAGGAAGGGAAGAATGGTTTGGATGAAACGGAATCCCTTCAAAAACTCTCATATGTTGAAGATTGGAGACCTATGAGTACCAAGCTAATGAAAGCGTTGCGCTTTTCTGAGTTTGGACCGCCCTCAGTCTTGCGAATCGAAGAAGTTCCGATTCCGCAGCCGGGCAAGGGGGAAGCACTCGTTCGTGTAAAGGCGGCAGCGATCAATCCCAGCGATGTCGGGAACGTTGCGGGGCACTTCAAGAAAACAACTTTGCCGCGAACCCCCGGCCGGGATTTTGCGGGCGTGGTTGCGAAGGGGACCGATCACGAAGGGGAAGAGGTCTGGGGCAGCTCCTCGACCCTCGGCATCAACCATGATGGCTCTCACGCAGAATATGTCATTGTCCCGGCGGAGACGTTATCGCCAAAGCCGAAGTCGTTGGGTATGGCGCAGGCGGCAGCGATCGGAGTTCCGTACATTACGGCCTGGGCATCGGTAGTGAATGCAGCTCAAATCCAGGCTGGCGAAACGATTCTGATTGTCGGCGCCGGGGGCGCGGTGGGACAAGCAGCCACGCAGATTGCGAATTGGAAGCAGGCGCGTGTGATTGGCGCCGACATCACCTCCAGTCCGATTCCGGGCACAGAGGCGGTCGTCAATACCAAGAGCGAAGACCTTCGTCAGAGAGTTTTGGAACTAACCGCTGGGAAAGGTGTCAATACCGTCTTTAATACTGTAGGTGGCCTATCGTTTGAGCCGGCGTTGCAATCGCTCGCATTTGGCGGACGGCAAGTGGTTATCGCAAGCCCGGGAAATCCCCGAGTCAGTTTCAACCTGGTTGACTTCTATCACAATTTCTCGCGGCTGCTCGGAGTTGACAGTTTTGGGCTGATGCCCCAGCAGATAGCGGAAATTGCCAGCGAACTCCAACCCGGTTTTGAATCGGGGGTTTTGAAACCGCCGGCGATTGAGATCGTTCCGTTTGAGAAAGCTGTGGACGACGTCCTCCCGTGCAATCGGGAATTTCAGCGGCCCGTCGTAGCACTTACCGATGAATTTCTCGAGCGTCGAGGCTCATGGCCATCGTACTGTCAGTTCACCGGAGTCTCAAAGTAAGTGCAAG